>Ga0183260_10004424_pt1 | contig 11153 bp, 12 predicted proteins | sample AntDrymUQ4972206_2_FD_129768 | JGI IMG/M metagenome (GOLD analysis project Ga0183260, IMG submission 129768) | Polar desert sand microbial communities from Dry Valleys, Antarctica - metaG UQ497 (22.06) (version 2) (version 2) | ecosystem: Environmental > Terrestrial > Soil > Desert | place...
ATGATCGCCTGCTCGAGCTGGATCTTCGGGTCGGCCGCCTCGTTGAACTTGCCGGTGAACAGGGCGGTCATGTACTTGCCCATCTTGCGGAAGAGCTTGATCATCGCTGCTCCAAGGTGTTCGAGGGCGTCCCGTCGGCTGACGGGGCGGTTGTCAGGGTGTCAGTCTCGTCGAGAGCCAGCCGGAGGGCCTCGAGCTCGTCGACGATGCCGTCGACCTGGCCACGCACGGCGCCGGCGGACGAGCTGGCACCGGGCCGCAGCGTCATCTCGACGACCGCGGCGACGGCTTCATCCAGCTGGGCGTTGAGCACGCGAAGCCGGTCCCGGGCCTCGAAGGCGGCGGCCTCGACCCGCTGGCCGGCGGCGAGCTGGCGCTCCACGGCGTTGATGGCCCGGTCGATGGACGCCAGGTCCATGCTCTGCTGCGCCCGCAGGTTGCGCTCGCCCCGGAGCCGCTCGAGCTCGTTGGCGGCCTGGCTGAGCCCCAGCTGCTTGCGGGCCAGGTCGAGCCGGACCCCACGGTTGGCGATCTCCCAGCACTCCCGCACGGCCTCGGCGACCCGGTGGTCGACCTCGGTCAGCTCGTCCCGCAGCGGGCCGGGCGGCAGCGTGCGCACCAGGTCGGCGAAGCGCTTGGCCGCCTGGGCCGCCTCGAGCACGAAGGTCCGCCACGGGTCGGGCAGCTTCCCCGGGTTGATGGTGCTGCGCCGCTTGCGGGGGATGGCCATAGCCACCTTGGCCCCCCACCCGACCAGGGCGGCGACTGGGGCCAGCGGCCAGAGGCCGGCGAGGATGGCGACGCTGGCCGCGCCCCCGCCCAGCAGGATCGCCGAAGGGCTGAACATGGCCCGCGCCACCGCCGGGGTGCGCACGTCCTCCGGCAGCCGCTCGATGGCCATGCTCAGACCATCTCAGAAGTTGGAGATCACGTTCGTGAAGACCTGGTCGATGGCCTTGGGGTCCGAGGAGTCGTAGGCCCGGGCGGAGGTGGCCTCGGCCAGCCGGCGGAGGGCGCCCTGGTCGGCGTCCTTGCCGAACCCGATGGTGAACAGCCGCACGGGCCGGCTGCCGCCACCCTCGCTGCCAGCACCGAGCTTGGCCAGGGTCCCCTGCAGGTCGTTGTTGCGCTGGTCCTCGTTCCTCCCGTCGGTGAGGAGCACCACGGCGTTGATCAACGCCGGCTTGTACTGCTTGGTGAGGAGGTCGAAGCTGGCCGTGGCCGTGGTGTAGAGCGGGGTGCCCTCGGTCGGCACCAGGCCGCGGATGCGGGTGGCGATCTGCTCGCGGTTGGTGGCGATCGGGCCGATGGGGACGAGGTCGAGGTAGTCGGTCGGCTCGGTCGGGCTGACCTTGGTCGAGAAGATGCGCAGGCCGACGAGGTCGTTCGGCCCGAACTGCGACAGGGCGTTGACGGCCGCCTGCTTGGCCAGGTCGAGCTTGGTCTGACCGTCGCCTCCTTCCTCGCCCATCGAGCCGGAGACGTCGATGACCAGCAGCACCTGGGCGCCCTTGCGCTGCTCGCCCCACTTGGTGATGATCGAGGCCAGCACGGCCGGCTCGGGCACGCCGAGGGTGGTGGCGGGCTGGGCCGGGTCGACGCCGTTGGCGGTGGTGATCGGGTCGCCGAGGGCCACGGCGGGGTTGGCCGGGCGGAAGCCGGTGGCCAGCGCCTTGCGCTGGTTGTCGGTCTCCTGGACGAACCGGGCGAACGCCTGCCCGCCGGCCCGGTGCTTGGGGGTGACCCACGGGGCGTCGAGGACGTAGAGCGGGTTGTCTGAGAAGAGGGTGCCGTCCTTCGGGTAGACGGCCACCAGGGGCACCCGCGGCGGGCGGGGCTTCTCACCCTGCTCGAGGACGCCGTCAGGGTTGCCGCGGTTGTAGTCGATGATCGACTTCTCCTCGACAGCCACCGCCGAGACGTAGGTGAGCGCCGTGCCCCGCTGGTCGGCCCGGTAGAGGTTGTTCAGGAACGTCAGGGTGGTGTCGCCGTAGTGGACGACGGCAGCCTCGATCTTGCGGTTGAACTCGGCGACCTCGGGCCGGGCCACATCCTCGGCCGTCAGCCCCGAGGTCTTCTTCACGGCCGTGTAGTACTGGGCGGTGGTGGCGTTCAGGCCGCTGGTGGAGAAGTTCGGGTTGGTCTTGCCGAGCTTGAACGGGCCCCACTCGGGGTGGCCCTTGCCGCCCCAACCGGAGGGGTCCTGTGACAGCGCCACCAGGTCGTCGAACCCGATCGGCTTGGCCGGGTGGCCGAGGGCGTCGGCCATGGGCTTCGGCATCCCGATGACGAGCGGGGTGAGCATCAGGGACTGGGCATCGCGGGGGGCCATGGCCGGCTGGCCCCGGTCGGCCAGGCGCTGGTTGGCGACGGCCCCCCACCCGGCGCCGGCGGGCGACCAGATCGTCGGCTTGGGCCCCGCTCCCTGCTCGTCGGCCCAGCCGGAGGCCAGCGCCTCGGCGCCGGCGCCGGAGGAGAGGCGGCGCACCTTGGCGAAGGCGCAGGTCCCCTCGGCCGCCTGCTTCGACTCCTTCGTCCTGTTGAAGTCGGCGGCGAGCTCGGTCAGGAGGTCGAGCTTCTCGGGGCTGACGGTGACCTGCACCGTGGTGCACCCCTTCGGAGCGTCGCCGTCGGCCTGGCCACCACCCCCGCCGCCCGGGACGCAGGCTGCCGCCACCAGGGCCGTCGCGACGGTGAGCAGGGCCAGCCGGGTGCGCACCAGGCGCAGGTTAGGGCCGGTCTGTCGGCAGTGGGTTCAGGCCGAACGCCGGCGGGATCAGCCCGCGGTGACGAGCTGGACGAACAGGGCGACGGCCACCGACCCCAGGCACAGGGCGGCGACGGCGATGAGCCGGCTGACGGTGCGGGCGCTGAGTACCGGAGCTTCGTGACCGACGGCCACGACGGGCCGGCCCCACGACGTGCGCCGCCAGGCCCCGGCGAGGAACCACCAGGCGCAGACCCCGCCAGCCGCGGCCTGGATCGATGCCAGGGCGTCGGTGCCGACGATCCCCAGCCAGAGCTGGGCGGCGGCGCCCAGGAGGCCCAGCCACGCCACCACACCCACCCCGAGCCACCAGGCGTCGAAGACCGGGCCGCTGCGTCGCTGCCGGCCCACCCCGACATCCTGCCGCGGTTCGCCTCGTCCGGGACCGGCGGGCGTGCGCGGATGCCCGTCCGGTCCGAGGATGCGGGGGCGCGGGGGTGGCTACCCTTCGCCACCGTGGCGTTCCGGGGCTGGCCCCACGAAGCGATCGGCTTCTTCGAGGGCTTGGAGGCTGACAACTCCAAGTCCTACTGGCAGGCCCACAAGGACGTCTATGAGGCGGCCGTGAAGGCGCCCATGGAAGTGCTGCTGGGCGAGCTCGAAGCCGAGTTCGGAGCGGCCAAGCTGTTCCGCCCCTACCGCGACACCCGCTTCAGCCGCGACAAGACGCCCTACAAGACCAACATCGCCGCCCGGGTCGGTGCCGGCTACGTCTCGTTGTCGTCCGATGGGCTGAGCGCCGGCGCCGGGATGGTCCACCTGACCACCGACCAGCTCGTGCGCTACCGACAGGCGGTGGACGACCGGCGGAGCGGTTCCGCCCTCGAGGCGGCGGTGGCCGCCGTCAAGGCGAAGGGGCACGAGTGCGGCTCCCACGAGCTCAAGACGGCCCCCGCGGCTACCCGAAGGACCACCCCCGGATCGAGCTCCTCCGGGCCAAGGGCATCATCATGTGGCACCACTGGCCGCCGTCGCCCTGGCTCGCCACCAGCCACGCCAAGGACCGGATCGTCGACGCCCTGCGCGACTCGCAGCCCCTGTGCCGGTGGCTGGCCGATCACGTCGGCGAGGCGACGGTGGAGCCGGCCGGCCGCTGAGGCGCCGGCCGGAGCCAGCCGCCGCCGCGAAGACCTGTCCTTGCCGGTGCCGGCGGTGAGGGTGCGGAGGCGCCTGGGGATTGGGGGCGGGTGGGAGTGGCGATGGTGGGGGCTGCGGGGCGAAAACGGGCCGCTGGGGCCGGTGAAGCACAGGCTGGCGTCGTTCCAACCGTTCGAGGTGGCGGCCGTCACGGACGCGGTGGTGCTGGGCACAAGAGGGTGGGGTTGTCGAGGTGCGTGGCGGCATGAGCGGCCGCAACCCACGAAGGCGCGTTGAGTCCGCCGCACCGGTCGAAAAGAGCTTCATTCGGGTGGTCGGGGTCTTGCTGGTGGGCCGTGGCCGGGGTATCGGGGCGGGTCGACGGTGGTGCCGTCGGGGCGGGTGAGCCGCCAGGTGCCGTCAGCGAGAGGCCTTCGACTACGTGGTGCGGCTGGTGCGGGACCGGTTAGGCGGCGAACCGTCGGGTGAGCAGGCATGGCTGGCGGCGATCGAGACGGCGAACGACGCGCAAGCCCTCAGCGTCGGAGTCACCGCCTACCGCCATGATCGCCGCGACGACGCACTCCTCGCCTGGGCACGCGCCCAGGCATCGGCGGTCGATGAGGTCGCCGCCATCGCCAGCTACAACTCTGGCGTGGTCTTGGGCGAGCTCAGCCGCCCGCACGACGCGATCGCCGCCTACGACGAGGTGGTCGCCCGCTTCGATGACGCCACCGAGCCGGCGGTGCGCGAGCCGGTGGCCAAGGCGCTGGTCGGCAAAGGCGTCAGGCTGGGGGTGCTGGGTCGTTCGGAGGAGGAGATCGCCGTCTACGACGAGGTGGTCGTCCGCTTCGGTGATGCCACCGAGCCGGCGTTGCGCGAGCAGGTGGCCATGGCGCTGTTCAACAAGGGCTTCGGGTTGGGGGTGCTGGGTCGTTCGGAGGAGGCGGTCGCCGTCTACGACGAGGTGGTCGCCCGCTTCGGTGACGCCACCGAGCCGGCGTTGCGCGAGCAGGTGGCCAAGGCGCTGTTCAACAAGGGCGTCAGGTTGGGGGTGCTGGGTCGTTCGGAGGAGGAGATCGCCGCCTACCGCGAGGTGGTCGTCCGCTTCGGTGACGCCGCCGAGCCGGCGGTGCGCGAGCACGTGGCCATGGCGCTGTTCAACAAGGGCGTCAGTCTGGGGGTGCTGGGTCGTTCGGAGGAGGCGGTCACCGTCTACGACGAGGTGGTCGCCCGCTTCGGCGACGCCACCGAGCCCGCGGCGCGTGAGGCGGCCGAGCGGGCCGGCATCGCCCGTGACGAGCTGAAGCGGTCGACGTAGGCCGGCGCCACTTCTCGACGGCCGGCCTGGATCGGCTCGCCGGCCGCCGCCGCTCAGTCCGCCTCCGTCACGTCCAGGCCGTCGAGGAACCACTCGGCGTCATCGGGGCTTCGGCCCTCGGACACCAGGCGGTCGTGGAGGAAGGCGCGCAGCTCGTCGGCCGATGGCTCTCGTTCGCCGAACTTCTCCTCGATGGCCTTCACGACCGCGGTCATCTCCTCCTCGTAGTCCACGAGGGCTGACGCTCAGGGGCCGCGCCAGGCGTCCTGGAGGGCGGCCAGGACGCCGGGGTCGGGCAGCCCGCCGCCCGGGTCCCCCGGCGGTTCCCAGCCGGCGTCGGTGGCCGCCTTCTGCAGTGCCCGCCCGGCCGGCTCGCCGGCGCCGAGCGGCAAACGGGCGGTGTCGTCCAGGATGCCCACCTGCAGCACCACCCGGACCGCAGGATCGCTCGGGACGATCGACGCCCTTCCGGACGCAGGCGCCGCCGCCGCCTTGGTGGTCACCAGCGGGTTGGCCTGGGCGAAGTTGGCGTTGAGCTGCTCGAAACCGGCCCGGGGGTTGGTGGCGGCGGCGAGGGCGTCGACGGCCGCCGCCCCCTCGCCGGTCTCGATGGCGTTGCGATCGAGGTCGGCCGCCCTGGTGCCCGTGCGGGCCAGCACGATCTGGGCCAGGCCGGCCAGGCCGACGCCGTTGCGGCGGGGCGAGGCCAGCCCCACCTGGTTGCGGGGCAGGGGCAGGCAGCCGGCCGGCGGCTTCCCGCAGGATCCGAGGTTCTGGCCCGTGCGGGTGACGAGGACCACAGGTGTGGAGGCGACGGCGGTCACCGCCCGCTGGAGCGGGGCCTGGCCCGCCCGCCGGCCGTCGGCCATCTGCAGCCACGGCCCGGCGCTCACCCACGCCTGGATGTCGGGGCGCTCGCCGGCGGGCAGGTCGACGAGGCGCTTGGTGGTGACCTCGGGCCCCTCGACCTTGATGGTCAGGCGGGGGTCGGCGGCCGCCGCCGCCCGGCAGAAGGCCTCGGCCAGCGGGTCGCAGGCCACGGTGAGGCGGAGGTCGTCCCGCTCCTTCTTGGTCTCGAGGGCGCCGCGGCCCACGATGGCGGCGCCGACCATGGCCGCGGCGGCCACCACGGCGGCGAGGCTCTTCAGGGCAGGCGACATCAGGCTGAGACCTCGAGGTCCGCCGGCTCCAGGGTGCTCAGCTGCTCGTCGGTGGGCGTGGTGCCGGCGTCGGCCAGGTCGACGATGCGACTGGCGTGGCGGGCCAGCGCCGCCTCGAAGAGGTTCCGGGCCGTGCGGGCGTTGCCGAAGCCCTGCTCACGGGGGTCGGCGTCGAAGCGGCGGCGCACCACCTCCAGGGCGGCGGGGGTGGGCTCGTAGGACGCGGCCCGGCACATGGTCGCGAAGATGGCGACCAGCTCCTCGGTGCTGTAGTCGGGGAAGTGGATGGAGGTCGGGAAGCGGCTCTTCAGCCCCGGGTTGGCCGCCACCAGCAGGGCCATCTCATCCGGGTAGCCGGCCAGGATCACCACCAGGTCGTCGCGATGGTCCTCGACCATCTTCACGAGCGTGTCGATGGCCTCACGCCCGAAGTCGCTCTCGGTCCCCCGGACCAGGGCGTAGGCCTCGTCGATGAGCAGGACCCCGTCGAGGGCCGACTCGACCACGGACCGCACCTTGGTCGCCGTCTGCCCGACGAAGCCGGCCACCAGGCCGCTGCGGTCGGTCTCGACCAGGTGGCCCCGCTCCACCACCCCGAGCGTGCGGTAGATCTGGGCCACGAGCCGGGCGACCGTCGTCTTGCCGGTGCCGGGGTTGCCGGTGAACACCAGGTGCCGGCTGCCGGCCGTGGTGGGCAGGCCCCGCTCCCGGCGCAGCTGCATGACCCGCAGGAGGTCGGCCACCCGGTGGATCTCGGCCTTCACCGGGGTCAGGCCGATGAGGGCGTCGAGCTCGGCCAGCAGCTCGCTCAGCGGGCGGGGCGGGGGCAGCGGTTCGGGTGCCGGCGGCGGCGTGGCGGCTGCCGGTTCGACCGCGCTGGCGCCCGAGGCCTGGCGGGCCGACGGCGACGGCGGGCCGCTGCGCATGGCGTCGAGGAGGGTGGACCGCAGCCGGTCGATCGCCACCAGCTCGGCGTCGGAGGTGACGGCATCGAGCCCGGCCGTGGTGTGGGCGATGCGCATGGCCAGCTCGTAGTAGCGCCACGCCGTCCGGGTGCCGTCGCGGGCGTCGTGGCCGACCAGGATCTCGAACAGCGTCGAGGGCTCCTCCAGCCAGCGACTGCGCCCGTCGAGGCCGACGGTGGCGGCCGGCCCGAACCGGCCGCCGAAGGCCTGGGCCAGCGCCGCCAGCTCGGCGTCGCCGTGGCGGCCGTCGGCGTCGGCGATGGCCATGGCGATGTTCAGCGCCTCGATGGCCACGTCCCGCTCCAGCTCGGCCGGGGACGCGGACAGCCGGCCGGCGACGGTGCCGGCCAGCCCGACGAGCACCTCGGCCACCTCGGCCACGAACCGCTCGACCGGCTCGACCAGCGGCCCATTGGCCACACCGGGGCGCCCGGCGCTGAGCACGGTGCGCAGGGCGCCCTCGAGGAAGCTCACGCGCGGAGACGCTAATGGGGCCCGGGCCCGGCCAAGCTGTCAAGTCGAGGTTGACGTAGTCGCAGCAGGGCGGCCACCATGGTCATGGTCACGCCGCGAGGGGTAGGTCCACCCCAACTGCGCCCGCCCCTGCGCCCACCCCCCCTCGGAGAAGCCACCCGTGCCCACCATGCTCGCCGCCGCCGACGCCGCCGGACGGGGGAACTTCGCCTCGTTCGAGGTGCACCCCTGGCAGTGGGGCGCCCTCCTCGCCTTCCTCACGGTGCTGGTGGTGGCCGACCTGCTGATCGTCCACCGCAAGCCCCACGTGGTCACGTTCAAAGAGGCGACCATCGAGTCGGCCATCTGGATCTCCATCGGTGTGGCCTTCACCGGTCTGATCTTCGGCTGGCACGGCGGTCAGGCCGCCACCGAGTACATCTCGGGTTTCCTCATCGAGAAGTCGCTGTCGATCGACAACGTCTTCGTCTGGGCCGTGATCTTCTCCTTCTTCGGGGTGCCGAGGCAGTACCAGTTCCGGGTGCTGTTCTGGGGCATCTTCGGCGCCCTGGTCCTGCGGGCCGCCTTCATCTTCGCCGGGGTGGCCCTCATCGAGCGCTTCGAGTGGATCCTCTACCTGTTCGGAGCCTTCCTCATCTACACGGCGTGGAAGATCGCCCACCACGACGAGACCGAGGAGGTCGACTACTCCCAGAACCTCGCCCTGCGAGCCGTCCGCAAGGTGATCCCCTCCAGCGAGGACTACGACGGCCAGAAGCTGTTCACCAAGAAGGACGGCAAGCGACTGGCCACCCCGCTGTTCGCCGTCCTCATCCTCATCGAGACCACCGACGTCGTCTTCGCCGTCGACTCGGTCCCCGCCGTGCTGGCCATCAGCCGGGAGCAGTTCATCGTCTTCTCGTCCAACGCCTTTGCCATCCTCGGGCTGCGCTCGCTGTTCTTCCTGCTGTCCGGGCTGGCCGGCAAGTTCCGGTACCTCAACGTCGGCCTCGGCGTGATCCTCGGCTACGTCGGCCTCAAGATGCTGGCCGTCGGCAAGCCGCTCGAGCTGCACCCGCCGACCTGGCTGTCGCTGGTCGTCATCAGCGTCGTGCTGACGGTCGCCATCGTCGCCTCGCTCAAGGCCGACAAACGTGAAGCCGACGACGACGACTCGGTCGACCACGAGATGGAAGCGGCGCGGGCACGAGAGGATCAGCGGCCGACCGGGCCGACCGAACCGGCGGGAGTGGACGGCGAGGATCGAGCACCTCGTTGAGCCGCTCGACGCCCGCTCACGGCGTGGGCGCGCCAAGATGGGCCCATGAGCGGCGGCGAAGCGGAGCAGTCGGCCTTCGAGCGGCTGGATGACCCGATCGAGGACCTGGCCGAGGAGCGGGCCCGGCGGTGGTACGAGCTGGGCCGCAGCCCGAACGTCATCGTCCGCCAGGCCTACCGCCTCATCGTCCTGGTCGTCGGGGTGACCATCGTGGCGGCCGGGATCGCCATGTTCGTGCTGCCGGGGCCCGGCATCCTCGTCCTCATCGCCGGCCTGGCCATCCTGGCCACCGAGTTCGTCTGGGCCCGGCTCCTCCTCCAGCGGGCCAAGGGCTACGCCGCCAAGGCGAAGGAGAAGGCGCTGGGCAAGGGCGGTTTCGGCGCCCTCAAGGAGAGGGTCACCCGCCGCCGCTGAGCGAGCGCCGGCTCATCGAGCCGGTCCGCACGTCGGGTCGTCGACCACGACCGGAGGTGCCTGCCGCGTTGTGGAGTAGACCCGGTGGCCGTGGCCGTCGCACTTGTGGGCGACGTTGGCATAGCGGTTGGGGAAGTTGATGACCTCGGCGGGGGTGTCGTCCACCGGCCCGGTCGCGGCGTCACCGGTGGGGCTGGTGTCGGCGCAACCGGCGGCGACGACAAGCGCGCCGGCGACGGCGAAGCGTGTGATCAGCGAGGGTTTCACGTCTGTCTCCTTCTCGGCAGCCACGTCGTGGTGCGGTCGCCACTGTCACGAGATCAACCGGGTTGAGACGGTAAGCCACTCGGTCCGGCGTCAGTAGGCTGAGCAGCCATGGTCGCTGCCGGGGCCTCCGACGCGACTCCCCTGCTGGACGAGCTCGGCCGGCGGGTGAAGGCGGCCAGCCGGGTGCTGGCCACCGCTTCCTCGGCCACCAAGGACGCCGTCCTCCGCGCCGCCGCCGACCTGCTCGTCGACCGGACCGGCGCCATCCTCACGGCCAACGCCGACGACGTGGCTCGGGCCGAGGGGCAGGGGACGCCGGCGCCGCTGGTCGACCGCCTCCGGCTGAGCCCGGCCCGCATCGAGGGCATGGCTGCTGGCCTGCGGCAGGTGGCGGCCCTGGCCGACCCGGTAGGTGAGGTGGTCGACGGCTGGGTGCGGCCCAACGGCCTGCGCCTCCGTCGGGTCCGGGTGCCCCTCGGGGTGGTCGCCGTCATCTACGAGAGCCGGCCCAACGTCACCAGCGACGCCGCCGGCCTGTGCCTGAAGGCCGGCAACGCCGCTTTCCTCCGGGGGTCGGCGGCGGCCATCTCGTCGAACGTGGTCATCGCCGGGGCTCTGCGCGACGCAGTGGAGAAGGAGGGCCTCCCCGCCGACTGCGTGGCCCTGGTCACCGACACCAGCCGAGCCGGCGCTGTCGAGTTCATGCGCCTGCGGGGGTCGATCGACCTCCTCGTCCCCCGGGGCGGCCGCTCCCTCATCGAGGCGATCGTCGACAACGCCACCGTCCCCTACGTGATCGACGGCGACGGCAACTGCCACGTGTACGTCGACACCAGCGCCGACCTCGACATGGCGCTGGCCATCCTCGTCAACGGCAAGACCTCGCGGCCCGGGGTGTGCAACGCCACCGAGGCCGTGCTCGTGCACCGAGACGTGGCCGGCAGCTTCCTGCCCAGGGCCGCCGCGGCCCTCGAGGGCGTCGAGCTGCGGGGCGACGCCGAGGCGGTGGCGCTCCTCGGCCCCGCCGCCGCCGAGATCGTCGACGAGGCGGAGTGGGGCCGGGAGTACCTCGACCTGGTGCTGAAGGCCAAGGTGGTGGGCTCGCTGGGCGAGGCGGTCGAGCACATCACCCGCTTCGGCTCGGGCCACACCGAGGCCATCGTCACCCGGGACCTGGCCAGCGCCGCCCGGTTCCAGCTGGAGGTCGACGCCGCCGCCGTGGTGGTCAACGCCTCCACCCGCTTCACCGACGGCGAGGAGTTCGGGTTCGGCGCCGAGATCGGCATCAGCACCCAGAAGCTGCACGCCCGGGGCCCGATGGGCGTGCGCGAGCTGACGACCACGAAGTACCTGGTCGACGGCGACGGCCAGGTCCGCTGAGGTGGCCGCCCGCTTCGAGTCGGCCGCCGACGTCCGCGACGCCCTCAAGACGGTCTCCTACCTGGCCGAC
>Ga0183260_10004425_pt1 | contig 11152 bp, 13 predicted proteins | sample AntDrymUQ4972206_2_FD_129768 | JGI IMG/M metagenome (GOLD analysis project Ga0183260, IMG submission 129768) | Polar desert sand microbial communities from Dry Valleys, Antarctica - metaG UQ497 (22.06) (version 2) (version 2) | ecosystem: Environmental > Terrestrial > Soil > Desert | place...
CCGATGACTCCTCGCATGCGTCCGGCGAAGGCGCGCACCGGAACTACCTATCACACCCGGATGGTGTCCGACCGAGAGCTCTTCGCGATCACGCCACCTCGGCGATGGGCTCCGACAACCGCGCGCTGCCCCTGCGCGGTCTGGAAGAACTGCGCCAGCAGGAGGATCGACACGAACATCCCGAAGAACATCAGCAGCGAGGCGACGTTTGCGAGCGCGAAACGTGCCGAGCGCAAGAAGCGCATCGGAGGTGCCGTGCAACCCGCGCCGGGCGAATGCCGTCAGCGCTGCGTCGAGCACCGCATCGCGCCGCAACTCGGCGGTCTGCCTCGTCGACACGATAGGTGAGTGATAATTCACAATCCGACGGCTGCCAACCCGGGGCCGACGCGATGTGCTTTCGTTCGACTCCGTGGACGTCCACACCCCGCGGTCGCTCGCCGAGGCGCTGGCGCTCAAGGCGGAGCGGCCCGACGCCCGGTTCATTCACGGCGGCACCGACGTCATGGTCGAGCTCAACTTCCGTCATTCGCGACCGCCGGCGCTCGTCAACCTCGCGGAGCTCGACGAGCTGAGAGGCTGGTCGGGCGACGGTGACGGGCTCCGGCTCGGGGCCGGCCTCACCTATACGGAGGCGATGTCCTCACCTCTCGCCGAGAGGCTGCCGGCCCTGGCCCAGGCGTCGCGCACGGTCGGCTCGCCGCAGATTCGTAACCGCGGCACGATCGGCGGCAACCTCGGCACGGCGTCCCCCGCCGGGGACGCGCTGCCGCCGCTTCTCGTCGAGCGCGCCCGGGTCGAGCTCGCAAGCGTCCGCGGCGTGCGGATCCTGCCGCTCGAGGAGTTCCTGCTCGGGGTCAAGCGCACCGCGCTCGCCCCCGACGAGCTCGTGACAGCCGTCCGCCTCACGCCGAGCGGCGGCCCGCAGACGTTCATGAAAGTCGGGCCGCGAAACGCGATGGTGATCGCGATCTGCTCGCTCGCGGTCGTGGTCGACGACGAAGCCGGTGAGGTCCGCGCCGCCTTCGGCTCGGCCGCCGAGACGGCGATCCGGGTCACCGTGCCGCTCGACGAGGCAGGAGCGCTGCCCGAGCGCGTCGCCACCGCCGCGTCCCCGATCGACGACGTGCGCGCGACCGCCGCCTACCGGCGACACGCGTTACGCGTCCTCGCGCAGCGAGCGCTCGCGAGGTGCCTGCGGTGACGCGGATCGTGCTGACTGTCAACGGCGAGCGCCACGAGGCCACCGACCTGTGGGGCGGCGAGAGCCTGCTGGCGCTGCTCCGCGACTCGCTCGAGCTCCCCGGCTCGAAGAACGCCTGCGAGCAGGGTGAGTGCGGCTCGTGCTCGGTGCTCCTGGACGGCGAGCTGGTGTGCGCATGCCTCGTGCTCGCGGCGCAGTCCGACGGTCACGAGGTCGTCACGATCGAGGGCCTCGCAGACGGAGACGAGCTGCACCCCGTTCAACAGGCGTTCGTCGAGACGGGCGCCGTCCAGTGCGGCTTCTGCACGCCTGGGCTCGTCGTTGCCGTCGCCGACCTGCTCGAGCGGACGCCGAGCCCCAGCGAGGACGAGATGCGCGAGGCGCTCTCGGGCAACGTCTGCCGCTGCACCGGGTACGTGAAGATCTTCGACGCCGTGCGGCTCGCCGCGGAGAGGGCGACATGAGCGCGACGCGCGAGCGCACCGCGCTGCGCGTCGGGCGGGTCGGAGAGCGCGTCCTGCGCGAGGACGCCAGACCGAAGGTAACGGGTGAGTTCGCCTATGCGAGTGACCTCTCCGCTCCCGGGATGCTCTGGGCTGACACGCTCCGGAGCCCCCATCCGCACGCACGGATCGTCTCGGTCGACGTCACGCCGGCGCTCGCGCTCACAGGGGTGCGCGCGGTGCTGACACACGACGACGTCCCCGGGAGCAAGCTCTACGGTCTCGAGTTCGCCGATCAGCCTGTGCTCGCGATCGACCGGGTGCGCTACGTCGGCGAGCCGGTCGCGATCGTGGCCGCAGACCACCCGGAGCAGGCCGCCCTGGCACTCGAGGCGATCGTCGTCGTGTACGAGGCGCTCGAGCCCGTCGTCGATATGGAGCGCGCCCTCGAGCAGGAGCCGCTCCATTCCGACCGGCCCACGATGGGGCACGGCTACCGGGACGACCCGCGCCCGAACGTCGTCAGGCACCTGGTGATCCGGCACGGAGACCCGGACACCGCGGGTGACGTCGTCGTCGAGGGCACCTACGAGGTCGGCATCCAGGATCAGGCCTTCCTCGGCCCCGAGTCGGGCCTCGCCGTGCCGGACGGCGAAGGGGGCATCGACGTCCACGTCGCGACCCAGTGGCTCCACGTCGACCGCGACCAGGTCGCTCCCTGCCTCGGGCTCCGGCCCGAGCAGGTGCGGATCCACCTCTCCGGCGTGGGCGGCGCGTTCGGCGGACGCGAGGATCTCTCGATGCAGATCCACGGAGCGATGCTCGCGCTCCGCACGAGCCGTCCCGTGAAGATGGTCTACGACCGGGAGGAGTCCTTCACGGGTCATGTCCATCGCCACCCGGCGCGGATCCATTGCGAGCATCGCGCCACGCGCGACGGGCGCCTCACATGCGTACGTATGCGCATCCTGCTCGACGGGGGCGCGTATGCCTCGAGCTCGACCGCGGTCGCCTCCAACGCCGCCTCGTTCGCGGTCGGGCCGTACCGCGTCGACAACGCCCTGCTCGAGTCGACCGCCGTCTACACGAACAACCCGCCGTGCGGGGCCATGCGGGGCTTCGGCGCGGTGCAGACGTGCTTTGCGGCCGAGGCGCAGATGGATCGGCTCGCGGCCGCGCTCGAGATCGACCCGGTCGAGCTGCGGCTCCTGAACGCGCTCGAGCCCGGTGACCTGTTGCCGACGGGGCAGCTCGTCATGGGCTCGCTCCCGACCCGTGAGGTGATCCGGCGCACCGCGGCGCTTCGGGAGCCTTTACAGGAAGAGCTTCCGCGCGACCCGCTCAGGCTTCCCGGCGGCGCAGGCAACACGACGACGGGCGAGGGGATCCAGCGCGGCGTCGGCTTCGCGCTCGGGTTCAAGAACATCTGCTACTCGGAGGGCTTCGACGACTACTGCACGGCGCGCGTCGTGCTCCACGCCGACGGCAGCGCGACCGTCCACTCCGCGGCGGCCGAGGTGGGTCAGGGCGTCGTCGGCGTGATCGCGCAGGTCGCGCGCACGGAGCTCGGGATCGACGAGGTGACGCTCGCGCCTCACACGACCGCCTCCGTCGGCTCCGCCGGCTCGGCCTCGGCCTCACGCATGACGTGGATGGCCGCGGGCGCCGTGCGTGACGCGTGCCGTGCGGCGCTCGAGGAGCGTGAGCGCCAAGGAGGCGGCGAGGTCGACGTCGAGCGTGTCTACCGCCACCCGCGAACGACGCCACTCGATCCCGAGACCGGCCAGGTGACGGGCGAGCGCGCGCACGTCGCCCTCGCGGTAGCGGCGATGAAGGTGGTCGTCGAGGTCGACGTCGACCTCGGGTTGACGCGCGTCGTCTGGGTCGGCACCGCACAGGACGTCGGGCGCGCGATCAACCCGCTCGCGGTCGAGGGACAGATCGAAGGTGGCACCGCCCAGGGGCTCGGGCTCGCGCTGATGGAGGAGCTCGTGACGCGCGACGGAGAGATCCTGAACGCGAGCTTCACCGACTACCTCCTGCCGACGACGCTCGACATGCCGCCCGTCGAGATCGAGCTCGTCGAGGTCGAGGAGCCGGACGCGCCCTACGGCGCGAAGGGTGTCGGCGAGCCGCCGACCGTCGTCTCGACGGCGGCGATCGTCTCCGCGATGCGCACTGCGACAGGTCGTCCCCTCACGCGCGTGCCGGTGCGACCGGACGACATCTGCCTCTGAGCATCCTGCTCAGACGTATCGCGTGAGCGCCCGCACGACGCGGTCGACCTCGTCCTCGGTCGTCGTCGTCGCCAGCGGCAGCGCGAGGGCGCGCTCGAACGCCTCGTCCGCACCCGGGAAGTCGCCGCGTTCGCGGTACGCCGAGAGGCGGTTCACGGCGTACGTGCCGATCTGCGCCTCGATGCCGTCTGCGCGCAGGCCGGCGAGCGCCTCGTCGCGGCGCTCCAACCGGATGACATACGCCTGCCAACCGTGCCGATCACCCTCGGAGGCCGAGGGCGTGCCCACGAGATGCTCGAGCCGCTCCGTGTACCAGCCGGCGACGCGCTCCCGCGCCGTGAGCAGGCTCTCGAGGCGCCTCAGCTGCGGGATCCCGAGCGCGCAGAGCAGATCGGGGAGGCGGTAGTTGAGCCCCGGTACGGCGATGTCGATCGGGTCGCCCGCCAATCCGTGGTGGCGGAGTCGGCGCGCGCTCGCCGCGAGCTCCGCCTCGTCGGTCGTGATCGCGCCGCCCTCACCCGTCGTGACGATCTTGCGGGGGTGGAACGAGAGGCAGGCGAGCAGGCCGAGGGCGCCGCAGGGCGTGCCGCGGTACCGCGCCCCGAGCGCACCGGCAGCGTCCTCGAGCAGGGCGACCTCCTGGGGCACGGCAGTCTGCAGCTCCTCCCAATCGACCGGCCGACCGAAGAGGTGCACCGCGAGCACCGCCCGCGTCCGCGGCGTGACCGCCTCGGCGACGAGCTCCGGGCGGACGAGGAACGTCTCCGGATCGACGTCGACGAGGACGGCGCGCGCGCCACTCAGCTCGACCGCGTTCGCGGTCGCAGGGAAGGTGTAGGCGGGGACGATCACCTCGTCGCCGCGCCCGATCCCGAGAGCGAGGATCGCGAGGTGAAGAGCCGCTGTCCCCGAGGAGAGGGCGACTGCATGCGCGGTGCCGACGGCATCGGTGAGGGCAGTCTCGAACGCCTCCACCTGCGGGCCCATCGTCAGCTGGCCGCTCGCGACCACCTCGGCGAGCGCGGCGAGCTCGGCCTCACCGACATCCGGTCGCGCGAGCCTGATCGGCTCGGAGGTCACGCCGGCGAGCCGAGCCGGGCGCGATACCAGGCGATCGTCCGCTCGAGCCCCTCATCCAGCTCGACCTGTGCCTCGAAGCCGAGCAGCGCGCGGGCCTTCTGGATGTTCGGGATCCGGAGCTCCACGTCCGTGTAGTCGAGCGGCACGAAGCGGATCTCGCCCGGGCAGCTCGTGAGCCGCTTGATCCGGGTCGCCAGGTCGTAGATGGTCACGGCCGAGCGGGCATTGCCGACGTTGAAGCTCTCGCCCACCGCTCGCGGGTGCTCGAGCGCAAGCAGCAGCGCCTCGACCATGTCGTCGACGTAGCACCACGCCCGGATCTGGGCTCCGTCCCCGTGGATCTCGAGATCGTGTCCGCCGAGAGCCGCCTCGATGAACGCCCTGATCGCGCCGCCTCCGATCTGGCCAGGCCCGTAGATGTTGAACGGCCGCACGGAGACCGACGGGACGCCGAGCTCGGCGTGGTAGGCGTGCGACATGTGCTCGCCCGCGAGCTTCGAGACGGCGTACGTCCAGCGGGCCTCGCCGACCGAGCCGATGGACGTGACGTGACCCTCCTGGACGTTGAAAGCGTGCTGGCCGAAGACCTCGCTCGTCGAGAACTCGACGAGGCGCTCGACCGTGTCGATCGTCGCCACGGCTGCCTCGAGCACGTTGTACGTCCCGATGACGTTGACTCTCATCGTCCGCACGGGGCTCCGGAGGACGGTGTCGACTCCCGCGATACCGGCCGCATGGATGATGTGCGTGCACCCCGATACGACCTCGGTCAAGCGCTCGAGATCGAGCACGTCGCCCTCGACGAGCTGGAAGTTCGGGTGCGACGCGAGCTCCGTGCCCGAGAGCGCGTCGCGGTGGAGGTTGTCGATCGCGACGACCTGGTTCGCGTCGACGAGCCGTCGCGCGAGCGTCGTACCGATGAATCCGGCGCCGCCGGTGACGACGACGCGTTTGCCCGTCAGGGACACGCGGGGATGGTAGAGGCTCGTCACAGGCTGCCGCCCCGTGACGAATGCCGGGCTCGACGGCGTATCGTAGTCGGAGATGCGCGCCGTCCTGGTCGTCTGCTGTGTCGTCGCCGCGCTCGCGCCCGTCGCGAGCGGTGCAACGGGCACAGCGCTCACGATCACCTACGACGACGATTCGGGGAAGCGCGGCGAGCGCGTCCGCTGGACACTCCGCTGCGCACTCGCGGGCGGGACACACCCACGTCCCGCGGCGACCTGTCGCGAGCTCGCCCGACTCGGCTGGCAGGCCTTCCGCCCGGCGCCGGAGAACCGGGCCTGCACGGAGATCTACGGTGGCCCACAGGTCGCGATCGTGACCGGGCGAGTCGCCGGTCGGAACATCTGGGCGCGGCTGACGCGGATCGACGGCTGCCAGATCGAGCGCTGGGATCGTGTCCCCTCGCTGCTGCCCGCCGGCGGCGCCAGCTAACAGACCGAGTCCGCCCGCCGAGCGACGCCCCCGGTGGTTAGCTAAGCTCTTGGCTATGGAAGTCAACATGCACGAGGCCAAGACTCGCCTGAGCGAGCTGGTTGCGGCGGCTGAACAAGGGGAAGACGTTGTCATCGCCCGCAACGGCTCGCCGGCCGCGAGGCTCGTGGCGATCGACGTTCGACACCGGCCTGTGCGACTCGGGGTCCTTGCCGGCCAGATCGAGGTGTTGGCCGGCTTCGATGACGATCTCCCCGAGTTCGTTCCGTACACCGCGTGAGCAGCGTCCTAGTCGACACACACATCGCACTGTGGGCGCTCGGTGACCCCGCGCAACTCCAGGAGCGGGAACGCGCGCTGCTGATCGATCCGGCGATCGCACGCTTCCTGAGCCCCATCTCCATCTGGGAGGCGGCGATCAAACGTGAGGCAGGGCGGCTGCGCGCCCCCCGTAATCTGACGGGCGTTCTGGCGGCCGAGTTCGGCCTGCTCGAGATCGACGCCGACCTGTTCGAGGCCGCGGCGGAGCTTCCGCGCCATCACGCCGACCCGTTCGATCGCGTGTTGATCGCGCACGCGCTGCGCCGCGACCTCGCCGTCCTAACCCGCGACACGGTGTTCTCCGAGTATGGCGTCAGAATCGCTTAGCGATCGTGTCGAGCATCCTCTTCGTCGGTGCCGGGCGGCATCAGCGCAACGCAATCCGTCAGGCACACGACCGGGGCCTCCGGGTCGTCGCAGTGGATCGCAACCGCGAGGCGCCGGGCCTCGCGCTCGCCGACATCGCGGAGGTCGTCGACTTCGCCGACATCGAGGCGGTGGAGGAGGTCGCGAGGCGCCACGGCGTGGCCGGGGCCTTGACGGTCTCGGCCGATCGGGCCGTACCGGTCGTCGCCGGGGTCACCGAGCGCCTCGGACTGCCGTCGATCGGGACGGCCGTCGCACATCGGATGACGCACAAGCTGGCGATGCGGCGCACGCTCGCAGAGGAGGGCATCCCCCAGCCGCCCTTCGCAGCCGTCAGGAGCCTCGCCGAGGGACGCGCGGCGATCCAGGCGGTCGGTCTTCCCGCCGTGCTCAAGCCGGTCGACTCGGGCGGGCAGCGAGGCGTCTTCCGCATCTCGACCCCCGGCGACCTCGAGTCCAACCTGCACGTCGCGCTCTCGGAGTCACCGGCCCGCGAGGCCGTGCTCGAGGGGTTCGTCGACGGAGTCGAGATGAACGGGATCATCGTCGTGCGCGACGGCGAGCCTCGGCTTCTCACGCTTTCCGACCGGCTCCGGCCGCCGGGGATCGGTTTCGGCGTGGGCTGGATCCACCTCTATCCCGCCTCGATCCACTCCGATCAGCTCGAGCTCGCCAACCGAACCGCCGAGCGGGCGGTGTCGGTGCTCGGCCTGCGAGCAGGAATCGCGTTCCCGCAGCTGATCGCAACCCGCGACGGCGGCGTCTCGGTCGTGGAGGTCGCCGCCCGGATTCCGGGCGGCCAGATGACAGACCTCGTGCGGCATGCGGTCGGCGTCGATCTCGTCGAGCTCGCGCTCCGCTTCGCCCTCGGCGAGCCGGTCCCGGACGAGCTCGTCGAGCCGCGCTTCTCCCAGCCGCTCGCGATCCGCTTCCTGACGGCGTCGCCCGGGCCGCTGCCGACCGGCCGCGTCACCCGGATCGGAGCTCTCGGACCGGTGCTCGCGGCGGACGGCGTCGTCCAGGCGGAGACCTATCTCGCGCTCGGCGAGACGATTCGCCCGGTTCGCCTGGATGGCGACCGCCGCGGGTACGTCATCGCGGTCGCAGGGACCTCGGTCGAGGCACTCGAGCGAGCCGAGCGCGCAGCCGCCCTGCTCGAGGTCGAGGTCGAGGCGAGCGACGCCGACTGACGCTGGTCACCGGGCGGCCCGAGCGTCGCGTCGCCGGAGGACGACGAAACGACCCGCGAGACCTACGGCGAGGACTGCGGCTCCGACGAGAACCGACTCGAGCGGCAGCGTCACCATGAGTCCGAGACACCCGACGAGGCCGATGGCGTTGAGCGCCCGGGGCGTTCGACGCGCCAACGGGGCCTGGGTGAACGCGGAGGCATTCGCGATCGCGTAGTACGTGAGGACGCCGAACGAGCTGAACCCGATCGCGCCGCGGAGATCGGTCAAGAGGACGAGCACGACGACGGCCGCACAGACCGCGAGCTCCGCGTGGCGCGGGACCGAGTGGCGGCGGTCGATGGCTGCCAACGTGCGCGGGAGATCCCCTTCGCGCGCCATCGCGAGCGCGGTGCGGCCGACCCCGGCGACGAGCGCCAGGAGCGCTCCCGCGCTCGCAATCGCTGCGCCGACCCGAACGACGGGCTCGGCCCAGGCGGCACCGACCGCCTCGACCGCGGCCGCTAGGGGCGTCGCCGTCGCGGCGAGCGAGACCGGCCCGAGCGCCGCCAGCGCGGCGAGACCCACCGCGGCATAGACGGCGACCGTGACAGCGAGCGCGATCGAGATCGCCCGGGGGATCGTCCGCTGCGGGTCGCGCACCTCCTCCCCGAGCGTCGCGATCCGGGCGTAGCCGGCGAAGGCGAAGAACAGGAGCCCGGCCGCCTGCAGAATCCCGTACGCGCCGTCCGGGACGCCCCCCTCCGACAGCCGTGACGCCTCGGCGCGACCGCTCACGAGCACCGTTGCGACGACGACGGCCAGAGCGACGAGCGATCCGGCGACGAGAATGCGGGCGAGACCGGCCGTCCGCGTGATCCCGCGGAGATTGACCGCCGTCAGGAGCACGACGACGGCCACGGCAACGAGGCGCTCGCGCCAGCCCGGCCCCGGAACGGCGTAGACGGCGAACGTCAGCGCCATGGCGGCGCACGAGGCCGTCTTGCCGACCACGAAGCCCCAGCCGGCAACGAAGCCCCACCAGTGCCCGAGGCGCTCGCGGCCGTAGACGTACGTCCCACCCGAGGTCGGATACTGGGCGGCGAGCTGGGCCGACGCGATTGCATTGCAATAGGCGACGAACGCGGCCAGCACGAGGCCGACGAGGAGTCCGCTGCCGGCCGCGGCCGCGGCCGGGGCGAACGCCGCGAAGACGCCCGCCCCGATCATCGAGCCGAGCCCGATGACGACCGCGTCGAAGCTCCCGAGGCGGCGCTCGAGCGCCGCCTGCCCGCTCACAGACGGGCCGCGATCCGCTCCGCGGCCACGCGGAGCTCCTCGTCGCTGACGTTCGGCAGCACGTCCTCCCAGAGCGGGAGCATGAAGTTCTTCGCCTCGAGCATCCCGAGCGGGCGCGGCATGAACCAGACGTGGAAGTGCGCACCGCCGTCCCCCCAACGCAACAGGTGGACGCGTCCTACGTCGCCCTCCGCGAGGATCGCGCGCTCGATCCGCCCGACGAGCGGCCCGAACGCCTGCGCGACAGCGGGAGAGAGGTCGCAGAACGAGTCGACGTGGTCGCGGCTCGCGAGCCAGACTGTTCCCGGGAGGCTCCCGCCGACGGGCGAATGGAGCGTGAAGTGCTCGTCACCCCAGACGGCACCGGCTGCGTCACCCGAGCAGAGACCGCAGGGCTCGCCGCCCGGCTCGCCCCGTCGCGGCGGCTCGGGGATGACCCGCAGGCCCGGCTCGCGAACGGTCAGTGGCTCTGCGTACGGAAGCTGCATGAGCTCTCCCTTCAGTCGTTCGCCGTGACCGTCGCAGCCAGCGGAGACTGCGGCTCGGGCCCGGCGATGGCGGGAAGGCGTCCCGCCGCGCGTCGTGCGATCTCGATGAACGGCCGCAGCCGCACCGACAGCTCGGTGCGGGTGGCGCGGAAGGCCTCGAGACGCGTCTCCTCGGACCCCTCCACGACGGCCGGATCCTCGAGGTGCCAGTGGAGCGAGCTGTGCCGGCCGGGGAGCGTCGGACACTCCTCGCGCGCGCTGTTCGAGAGGGTGACGACGTAGTCCAGAGACAGATCGCGCAGCTCGACGACCGACTTCGCGCGGGCCGTGCTCCAATCGATCCCGAGCTCGGCGAGCACCCGAACCGTCAGCGGATGCACCTCCTTCGGCCTCGTCCCGGCCGAGAGCGCGTCGAAGTCGGCACCGCCGAAGCGGCCGAGCAGGGCCTCGGCGATCTGGCTGCGACCCGAGTTGCCGTTGCAGACGAAGAGGACGCCGATCGGCGTTCGCGGAGCTCCACCGCCGCGGCGGCGAGGCGACCGGGTCGCCTCGATGCTCGTCTCGAGATCGCCGAGCTCGAGCTCGAGCCGCTCGAGCTCCTCGCGTTGTTGCGCGATCCGCCGCCGCTGGCGCTCGAGCATGTCGACGAGGCCCGGATCCACCGCGCCGCCGACGAGGCAGCGCTCCGCGAGCTCGCCGGCCTCGCTCGGTGTGAGACCGAGCCGCCTGAGCGCCAGGATCATCCGGAGGCGCGAGCAATCCGCATCCGTGTACTCGCGGTAGCCGTTCAGCCGGCGCCGCGGCGGTGGCAGGATGCCCGCGGACTCGTACCACCGGACACCCGAAGGAGAGATTCCGACCCGGCGAGCGAGCGTCGAGATGTTCACCCGGCGAGCGTAGACCCTACAGTGACTGCAATGTCAAGCTCATCCACTCCCGCATGACCGACCCGCGCACAGCCATGGTCGCGGCAGGCTACGACGCGATGATCGACACCTGGGAGGCCTGGAAGGGGCAGATCCGAGACGATCCTCGGGCCGCCTGGTGCGACGAGCTCGTCGCACGTCTACCCGGCGGCGCGCGGGTGCTCGAGCTCGGCTGCGGCGGC
>Ga0183260_10004427_pt1 | contig 11146 bp, 15 predicted proteins | sample AntDrymUQ4972206_2_FD_129768 | JGI IMG/M metagenome (GOLD analysis project Ga0183260, IMG submission 129768) | Polar desert sand microbial communities from Dry Valleys, Antarctica - metaG UQ497 (22.06) (version 2) (version 2) | ecosystem: Environmental > Terrestrial > Soil > Desert | place...
GCAGCGGTCGAAGCCCGTGCGCTGGAGGCCGGCCACCAGCTCGGCCGGTCCGAGTAGCCGGTTGCCACCGTGCGGGGAGCGACCGTAGGCGCCCGGCTCCTGGTCGGGCCGGCCGACGGGCACCTCCATCTGGCAGATGGCCAGGTCGTAGGCCTGCACGAGCGGAGCGATGGGGGCGAACAGGGGCACGAAGTCGTAGCGCTGACCGCTCGCCGCGCCGGCTTCCTCGGCCGTGGCAAGCACCGGCAGCTCGGGGACGATGTCACCGGTCACCAGCACGCTCACCGTACGCGGGGCGTTCGGGTCGACGGGCAGCGCCACCGTCGTCGGCACCCCGGTCGTGGTCGGCACGATGGTGGTGCTCGGCACCCCGGTCGTGCTGGGCGCCACGCCGGTCGTCGGAACGACCGTGGTCGGCGCGGCGCTCGGCGGCGCCGCCGTGGCCGGCGTCGTCACCGCCGAGACGGGGTGAGCGGCGGGAGCCCCGGCCAACTGCCGGTCCGGCCCGTCGCCCGCCGACCAGACAACGGCGTCGATGGCGATCATTGACAGCGCCCCGGCCGCCGCCAGTCCCGGGCGCACCGTCGCGCCCGGCGGCGCCGACCGGGAGCGATGGGCGCGCCGGCGGGGTGCCTCGGCGCCGTCGTCCATCAGCGCGCCGGCGTGCCCGGTGCCTCGCCGGCGGCGTCGCGTCGCTTGGCGGCCATGCCGGCCAGCGCTTCGAGCACGACGCGGTGAGCGACGTTGACCGTCAACTCGCTGACGTCGTACGGCGGCGACACCTCGACGACGTCGACGGCGACGACATCGTGGTCGACGCAGAGCTGACGGACCATCCGCAGGAGGTCGGCGCTCTGCAGGCCGCCGGGCTCGGGCGTGCCCGTCCCCGGGGCCATCGACGGGTCGATCGAGTCGACGTCGACGGAGATGTACAGCTTGTCCGCTCGGTCCAGAGCCTCGGCGACGGCGTCGGCCATCACGGTCTGGAAGCCGCGCTCCCAGATCTCCTGCATCGTGTGCCAGCGCATCTCCTGTTCCTGCATCCAGCGGAACGTGTCCTCCGGTGGCCAGTAACCGCGCAGGCCGACCTGCACGAAGTTGCGGCCGGGTACAGCCCCCGACTCGATCAGCCGGCGCATCGGTGTGCCGTGACTGGCGAGGTTGCCGTCGATGATGTCGGCCGTATCGGCGTGGGCGTCGAAGTGGACGATGCCGACGTTGCCGAAGCCGTGGACCTCGGCGACGGCCGTCGCTGCCGGCCACGTGATCGAGTGGTCCCCGCCGAGGATCACCGGCACGATGCCCCGGCGGGCGACCTCGTGGACACGCTGTTTGATGTTGGCGTGGCTGACCTCGGTCTGGCCGTGGGGGCAGTAGGCGTCGCCGAAGTCGACGACCTCCAACCAGTCGAAGATCTCGAGGCCGAGGTCGAGGTGGTAGGAGCCCGGTTCGTACACGGCGGCGCGGATGGCCCGCGGCCCGAAGCGAGCGCCGGGCCGGTTCGTCGTGGCGATGTCAAAGGGGGCGCCGACGATGGCGACATCGGGGCGCCACGTGTCGAGTTGCTCGGCGTCGGTGAGGAACGGCCGTTGCCCGAACGTGGCGAGGCCCCCGAACACGAAGCCCAAGTCGAGCTGCTCGCGCATCCCCGCCGAGATCTCCCGCTGCGGCTCGTCGCCGGGCCCGTGCTCATGGCTCACGAGGTGAACCTAGTGCCGCGTCAGGCAGCGTTTGCCCTGTTCTCCAGCGCCACTTCCGGGACGCTCTGAGCACCACAGACCGCGTGGTATCGGCGCGCAAGGAGGACGTCGCGTCGCGAACGGCACCCTGCGGGAGGAACGGCATGGAGGACACTCTTGCGCCGGGTCTGCCGCGCCTTCGAGGACGCGGGTTACCGGACACCGCTGCGAACGAAGAACACGCGGCCGTTCGGCACTTCGGGGGCGAGACAAAGTCAGACCTGAGAACGCCAGTGCGCCTCCTACCCTCGGAGCCATGAGCTGGGACGAGCGGTTCTCACATCAGTACGACGCGTGGTCGGCGCACGTGACCGACGATGTTGAGTTCTACGTAGGTCTCGCGCGCCAATCCGACGGGCCGCTCGTCGAACTCGCGGTCGGCAACGGTCGAGTGGCAGTACCGGTTGCACAGGCCACCGGCCGACGAGTGATCGGAATCGACTCTTCTCCAGCCATGCTCGAACAAGCGCGGGCGAAAGCAGCCGACGCGAGAGTCGACCTCGACCTGCGACTGGGCGACATGCGTGACCTTGAGGTCGACGAGCTGTGTGCGCTGATCTACTGCCCGGCCCGAGCTCTCCTGCACGTGCCCACCTGGGCCGAACGGCGACAGGTCTTCGAACGGGTTACGAGATCACTCAGACCGGGCGGCAGGTTCGCCTGGAACGCGTTCGCCTTCGACCATGAGGTCGCGACCCAGCTCGACGGCCGCCGCCAGACCAGTCCAGTTCCTCACGTCAATCATTACGACGTCGCAGAGAATCGCATCGACATCGTCCTTGACGATGGTGCCACCAGCTCGCTGTGGTGGGCAACGAAGAACGAGTGGCTCGGACTGATCGATGTCGCTGGTCTCGAAGTCGAGACGCTGCATGGCACCTTCAGCGGATCAGAACTCAACTCTGACAGCCGCGAGTACATCTTCGTCGCCCGACGCCCCTGAGCGTCACGAACATGACATCGGTGTCCCTAACAATCGCCGGGATGCTGTCGCTTGCGCTGAGGGCGGGAGTCCTCCCTGGCTACTCAAGGTCGTGAGCCATGGCGCCCACGCCAGCTCCCATCGATGGCCGTCCGGATCGGCGACGTAACCGGAGTAGCCACCCATGAACGCTCAACCGGAGCCGCGATGACTTGAGCCCCGGCCGCGATCGCAGCGGTGAAGAGGTCGAGACGATCATCGCCGATCCCAGCGGATGGGACGAGCTCGCCGGAGCCTCTTGGCTCAACGCCGGATAACGACGCCGACAATCGCGGCGAAACAGCGTCCGCTACCGCCAATGAGAATGGGTGGTTTAGACCGTCAACGAGCCGTCTTCCCCGTCTGGCGCGCAAAGTCGCGAATTGAGCAGGCACATCGGCCGCGTGGCCGGAGACCAGCGTTACGAGCGCTCACGGGTTCTCGCGGGCGGCCAGCAGGAGGGCACCGAACTGACTCGTCATCGCCGGCAGCGTTGGGCCGCTGGGGTCGATGATGGCCTGCATCACGAGCCCGTTGGCGACGGCGATCAGCACCGAGGCCATCGCGTCGGGGCGGACCCACGTTGCCAGCTCGCCGGCGTTCTGCATCTGTGTCATGTGATCTGACAGCAGTCGCCGGAGCTCGGACCACAGCTCGGTGAGGCCGGCCTGTAGAGCCTCGATTCGCGGCGCCTGCACGAGCGCCTCGAGGTAGACGGGTGCCTCGTCACGATGCTGTTCGAAGTGCCTACGCGGTACTCCGCCGCGACTGGGAGTCGGAAACGACTACTCCGATCCTGTGGGACGATCTGTAGGTCAGCCGGCTGACAGGCCACCCGACGGACCCCCGAGCTTCGGTCACAGCGATGCGAGTCGCGGCAGGCGTCCTCTTGTCTTCCACTCTGGCTGATGCCGCTACGACAGTCCTTGCGAGCAGGCCGCAAGCCCTGTCCGAATTCGGCGGGGACACCCGGCTGCGCGCGTCCTGGACCGCCGGCTCACCGACGCGTGGTCGTCAACACATGTTGACCCGCTCCGACTTCAGCGATACCCTCGTATCAGGTGGACATCGAAGCGAGCTCCCGCAAGCACGGTGTCTCTAACGACGACATGCTGCACGCTCCACGACATCACTGGCGAGCCTTCGAACCGACGACCCGGACGTGACGATGTTCAGCGGGCCCTCCGGTGCCGGCTCACCGCTCGAGGTCGGTGGCGTCAGCGATGAGGACGGGACGGCAGTGATCCACGCGATGCCGGCCCGAACGAAGTTCCTCGCGGGATGGTGGACGCCGTGACTAAGACTCGCGCCGAGCGTGCCGTCGATCTGGATGCGTGGGCCGGTCGGGTCAGAGTCGAGGAGCTTCACGAGGCCGACACCCAAGGTCTGCGGGCGATCGCCGATCTCGCCGGCCAGCGCGACCACCTCGAGGAGGAACTGACCGTGGCGGTTCGGGCGGCTCGTCGCGCGAACCGGTCGTGGTCCGAGATCGGCGCCATGCTCGGCGTCTCCAAGCAAGCGGCACAACGCAAGTACGGCCGCAGACTCTCCTCCGGAAGCGCCATCCGATAATCGCGTCTTGTAATCGCGTCACCGGGCGTCATCGAACGCCGGCTCTTGAAGCGGGAGGCGGCGCGAGCAGAGCCGTCCGCGAGCGAAGGTGACGATGGCGCCGGCGCGAGGTCGCTGGACATGACGTCGAAGTTGTCGAGGATCAGGGCCGCGATCTGCGTCGTGGTCAGCGGGTCCGCGAAGCGGACGAGGACGAAAGGGAAGGCTTGGACTGGCGGCGTGAGGCGGGCAGGTGCCGAAGTCGGTGTCGTGGGAGATGATGACTCGGTCGTCGAGCAGTGCTCGGGCGAGAATCTCGTCGTCAGGGGCGTTCTGCAGCCGGAGGTCGCGAACGGCGATGGCGTCGTGGCCGGCGGCTCCGAGCAGCTGGGCCGCGTCTGGTGAGACGTGGGCGTCGACAGGAACCGCTGTCCGATCCCGACGCGCTCATCGAGGACCCGCAGCGCGTCGGTAGACCGTTGCGGCAGGAACTCTGGGGCTTGGGTCCTGTATCGCCTGTGCGCTAGCCGGGCCTACGGAGAATCACGACCTCACGTTGCTCGGCGCGGAGCGCCTCCTCGAGGCGAGGCGACGAGGCAGAGAGGTGGACATCGGCCTGGAGGACGACGGCTGCAGCGAGGGCCTCCATTCCGAGGATGTTCAGATTGTATCGCTGCCGCAGTTGTCCGATGACCGGAGCGAGCTGACGAAGGCTGAGCAGGCCGATGGCGTCGGGGAGTTCGAGGAGCGCCCGCATCGCCCGCGCGCGAGTCGGCCGCAGCAGGGCGGCGAACGGTCCCGACAGGACTCCGGTCCGAACCTCGGCACCGAGCACCGCCTGGCAAAGGCGGACGTACCAGTAGCCGGTGGTGAAGACCGGGTGCGCGGGACTCGGAGCGGGTCCGCCGCGCAGGATCCGGCCGAGCAGTTGATCGTCGACGAGTTGGGTCACTCGTTGGCCAAGTCGGGGTCACCGAACCCGGCGCGGGCCTGTTCCCAGTCATCCTCGGTTACCGCGCCGAGCAGGGCGCGGCGAAGGGCCTCGGTTCCGCCAGGCACGATGACCACGGCATCACCAATGTCGAGGTAGCCGACCTCGCCACCGTCGTCGAGCCCCCACCGGTGGCGGGCCGGGGCAGGAAGGCTCATCTGTCCTCTCGCTGATACGCGAAGTTCTCCGCTGCTTGACACGCCGCCAGTCTACAAGGCACCGGTATCGATCACCTTGTAACGTGGCCAGGCGCGCCAGGAGTGTGAGGACGCGGTCCGCGGCCAGAGTCACCGAAAACGGCGGCGGCCCCGGCGGCGCTGCGACCGAAGTCGCGGCGCCGGCCGGGGCCGACCAATGAGACACCATCCACCACTGGTCGACCTGCGGGCGTTAGCCTTTCGCTCGACCTCACATCGCCCGTCGAGCCCGAAGGCTTGGCGGGCGATGCCGCGTTATCGGCCCGGTGCCGGTCACCCGGTCCGTTACCGTCCCGGCGCCGCCACCCCCGGTTCGGACAAGTCCGGACCGGCGCTGACGACCTTCGGGATCAAACCGTGCCTCCGAGGACCAGTTGGGGTGGTCCCCGACGACTCGGCCCTTGTCCTCCGCCCGGCGCTCGGCGAACCGAACCCCGACCGTCGGACGACGGTGAATGTCATCTCGTGTGCCAGAGCCGCTGTCGCTGACCGTTGCCCCGAAGGGCTGGACATGGCTCCGTTGCTCCCCCGCACACCCGAAGGCGAGCAGGCGAACCCGGTCTTCCGCGTCCCGGTCGGCGTTGCGCTCTCCGGTACGGCGCACACCTTCGCGGACGCATCATCGCAGGTCAAGAGGTTTTTCCGAGTTCACAGGGTTCTCCCCAAAACTTTCCCGTTACCCCCAGGAAAGGGGCCCTCGTCCACCGCTCCTGCACAGGGTTCCCCACAGGAAACGCCCCGTTTTTGCTTCCGCCGGCTTGACTTCTCGTTCATCGTCCGAGTTGACGGCGGCGCGGGCCTGGAGTTCAATGCTCGTCGTGATCACGTTCGCCTCGACGACCGCCGTCCGGCGGCTCCGGCGCGCCGGCGTGATCATCATTCCGTAGTGCGCGTGGCTCCTCCCACGTGCACGACCAGCCGCCCACCGGGCGGCTTTCGTCGTTGCGGGGTCCGGGCCGATCAGCCAGAAAGAGCCAGCGATGACGACACTCGAACACCCCCGCCCCATCGAGGTCTTCGACACGACCCTGCGTGACGGCCTCCAGGTCGAAGGCGTCTCGGCCAGCGTCGACGACAAGCTGCGCATCGCCGAGCAGCTCGACCACCTCGGCGTCCACTTCATCGAGGGGGGCTGGCCCGGCGCCAACCCGAAGGACATCGAGTTCTTCGCCCGCGCCGGGCGCGAGCTCGACTTGGCGACGAGCACGCTCGTCGCCTTCGGCTCGACCCGCCGGCCGCGCGGCAAGGTCGACGAGGACGACACCCTGCGCAACCTCGTCGATGCCAACACCGCCGCCGTGTGCATCGTGGCCAAGAGCTCCGAGTACCACGTGACCCAGGCCCTGCAGACGTCGCTGGACGAAGGCGCGGCGATGATCGCCGACTCGGTGGCCTTTCTCCGCGCCGCCGGGCGCGACGTGCTCGTCGACATGGAGCACTTCTTCGACGGCTACCGGGACAACGCCGAGTTCTCCCTCCGGGCGCTGGAGGCGGCCGTCGTCAACGGAGCCACCCATGTCGTGCTGTGCGACACCAACGGCGGCTCGTTGCCGCACGAGGTCGACGAGGTCGTGGCCGCCGTCTGCGCCCACGTCGGTGCCGACGTCACCGTCGGCATCCACTGCCACGACGACACCGGGTGCGCCGTTGCCAACTCGATGGCCGCCGTGCGGGCCGGCGCCGGCCACGTGCAGGGCACGTTGAATGGCCTCGGTGAACGCACGGGCAACGCCAACCTGACGACGATCATCCCCAACCTCCAGCTCAAGCTTGGCCACGCCTGCTTGCCCGAGGGGCGAATCGGCCGGTTGACGGCCGTCAGCCACCACGTCGCCGAGCTGCTCAACCGGGCCGTCAACCCGCAGGCGCCGTACGTCGGCTCGTCGGCGTTCGCCCACAAGGCCGGCCTGCACACCTCGGCGATAGCGCGGGCCAAGGACGCCTACGAGCACGTCGACCCGGAGGCCGTCGGCAACGGCACCCGCTTCGTCGTCAGCGAGATGGCGGGGCGGGCGACGATCACGATGAAGGCTGACGAGCTGGGCCTGACGATGGACGGGCCGGCCGTCAACACGGTGATCGATGATCTCAAGCGCCTCGAGCACGAGGGCTACCACTTCGAGGCGGCCGACGCCTCGCTCGAGCTGCTGATGCGCCGGGCCGCGGGATGGGCGCACGAGTACTTCCGGGTCGAGAGCATGCGGGTGATCACCGACGAGCTGCCGAGCGGCGACTTCTCGACCGAGGCGACGGTGAAGGTGTGGGTTGGCGACGACCGGTTCGTGGCCACGGCCGAGGGCAACGGTCCCGTGCACGCGATCGACCAGGCGTTGCGCTCGTGCCTGACATCGGCGTACCCGGCGCTCGATCGGGTCCACCTGACCGACTACAAGGTGCGCATCCTCGACGGGGCCGGGGCCACGGGAGCGGTCACCCGGGTGTTGCTGGACGCCACCGACGGCGAGCGGGACTGGACGACGCTCGGCGTCAGCACCAACATCATCGAGGCATCGTGGCGAGCGCTCGAAGAGAGCATCGTCTACGGCCTCCTCAAGTCGACGTCCAGCTGACGGGTGGTAGAACATCGGCCGATGGCCGCTCCGAGGTTCTCGCCCGTCGCACCGCTCGACGCGGCGCGCGGCTACACGTCGCCCGACGTCACCCCGGACGCGTGGTTGGCCGATCGGCCGGCCGATCTGGACGGGCGCCAGCCGACGGGGGAGCGCCTCGGGTTCCAGGGGCCGGACCAGGGCTACGCGTTGAAGCTGGCTGAGCTGATCCGTGCCGACGTGCGCGTCACCGACGGTGAGTCCGTCGACGATGCCCTCGTCGGGATCACGGCGACGGCGCTGCGCCGGGCGTCGCTGTACGGCCGCGCCCCAGTGATCCACGACCTCCGCGCCGCCCAGCGGGTGTGGGGCTTTGGCGACGAGGCACCGTCGGACGAACTTGTTGCCGCCCGCGCCCCGCTCTTCCTCGGCCTGGCCCGCGGCCACCGCTACGACCAGGTGCGCGCCCTCGTCGACTCAGTGGCCGACGAGGACTTGCGCTGAGCTCCTAGACCTCGACGGCGTGGGCCTGGAGGTCGCTCAAGTCGACGAACTCCAAGGCCGACAGGTGGGTCGACGCCAGCACGACGGGACAGGCGGCGCCGGCGGCCAGCGCCTCGGCCCACCGGGCCGCGCACACGCACCAGTGGTCACCAGCCCGCAGCCCGGGAAAGCCGTGCTGCGGCATCGGGGTCACCAGATCGTTGCCGGCCTCGGTCGAGAACGCCAGGAACTCGTCGGTGACCTGGCAGCACACGACGTGGAACCCGGGATCGTCGCCGCGATTGTCGCAACAGCCCGTCCGGTAGTAGCCCGTCAGCGGATCCATCGAGCACGGGATCAGCTCCTCACCGAGAACGTTGCGCGGCATGGCCCCAGTCTGGCCGCGACCTAGGGTGGCCGCCATGCTCGACCCCACGATCCGCGCGCTGGCGACTGGGAAGAACTTCGCCATGCTCGCCCTGCACCTCCCGAACGGGCAGATCGCCAACCAGGTGATGTGGATCGACGCCACCGAGGACCAGCTGCTCATCAACACCGAGATCCACCGCGCCAAGTACAAGGCGGTGCAGCAGACGCCTGAGGTGACGGTGACGATCTGGGATGCCGAGAACCCGTACCGCTACGCCGAAGTTCGCGGCACGGTATCCGGGCAGGTTCGCGGCGACGAGGCCCGCCAGCACATCGACACGCTCTCGCAGCGCTACCTCGGCCATGACTATGCCACCGAGGTGCAGAGCGAGCGGGTAGTCCTGCGCGTCGACCCGGTGCGCCAGCGCACGCACGGCTGATGGGCGCGGCCGGCGGACAGCCGCTCGTCGGCGTCGTCATGGGCTCGGCCAGCGACTGGCCGACGATGCACGCCGCCGCGGCCGTGCTCGAACGCTTCGGCGTGGTCCACGAAGCCCGCGTCGTCAGCGCCCACCGGATGCCCGATGACATGTTCGCCTACGCCGAGGATGCCGCCGGGCGGGGACTGCGGGCGATCATCGCCGGCGCCGGCGGCGCCGCCCACCTGCCCGGGATGCTGGCGGCGAAGACGACGGTGCCGGTCCTCGGTGTCCCGGTCGCCTCCCGCCATCTGCACGGCCACGACTCGTTGCTGTCGATCGTCCAGATGCCGGCCGGCATCCCCGTGGCCACCTTCGCCATCGGCGAGGCCGGTGCCACGAACGCCGCGCTTTTCGCGGTAGCCATGCTGGCCGGGACGGATGCCGACCTCGCCGACCGGCTGGCCACCTACCGCGCCGAGCGGCGCGACGAAGCCGCCGGCGCAACGCTGCCGCCGCCCCCGTGACGGCCTCCGGTGGGGCGATGGGGGTGATCGAGCCGCCGGCGCGGATCGGGATGCTCGGCGGTGGGCAGCTCGGGCGCTACGCCCTCATGGCCGCTCGCACGATGGGATACGCGACCACCGTCCTGGATCCGGACCCGGCGGCTCCGGCCGGTCGGGTGGCCGACACCCACCTCGTCGCCGCCTACGACACTCCCGAAGCGCTGGAGGTGATGGCGGCGACGTGCGCCGTCGTGACGACCGAGTTCGAGAACCCGCCGGCCGCCGCCCTGCAGCGGCTGGCCACCGCCGTCCCCGTGCATCCGAATCCGGCCACGGTCGCGATCGCACAGGACCGCATCGTCGAGAAACGGTTCCTGCACCAACACGGGGTGGCCACGGCGCCGTTCGCCGTCGTCGAGTCGGCCGCCGACCTCGCTGCCGCCGCCGGTCACGTCGGCGGGCCCGGTCTGCTCAAGACGGCGCGGCTCGGCTACGACGGCAAGGGTCAGCGTCCGGTCGACGGCATCGACGGCATCGACGAGCTCGCCGCCGCCTGGTCGGCGCTCGGTGAGGTGCCCTGCGTCCTCGAGCGCCGGGTGCGGCTCGATCAGGAGCTCAGCGTGCTCGTTGCTCGCCGCGCGAGCGGCGCCGTCGCCGTCTACCCGGTCGCCGAGAACCACCACGTCGATGGCATCCTCGACCTCACCGTCGTGCCCGCCCGCGTCGCCCCCACCCTGGCCGCCGAGGCGAGCGAGCTGAGCCACGACATCGCCACCGCCCTCGACTACGTCGGCCTGCTCGCCGTCGAGCTGTTCGTCAGCGACGGCCACCTGCTCGTCAACGAACTGGCGCCGCGCCCCCACAACTCCGGCCACTGGACGCTCGACGCCGCCACGACCAGCCAGTTCGAACAGCAGGTCCGAGCCGTCTGCGGCCTCCCGCTCGGCGACCCCGCGCTGACCGCACCGGCCGTGGCGATGGTCAACCTGCTCGGCGATCGCTGGCACGACGGCGAGCCGGCGTGGGCCGCCGCCCTCGCTGATCCGGGCGCCCACCTCCACCTCTACGGCAAGACCGCAGCCCGCCCCGGCCGCAAGATGGGCCACCTCACGGTCACGGCGGCTACTCCGGCCGCCGCCGCTGCTGCCGCCATCGCCGCCCGGGACGCCGCCCGGACCCAGCGGTGACCGTGGCTACGATCCGGCCAGCGAGGAGGTGCGGCCATGAACGTTCATCCTGAGGTCGCCGAAGCGCTCGGCCGCCTCCGCGAGCTGGCCGTCGCCCGTCGCCCTGACGACCTGGTCCTGCCGGCCTTCCTCGACCTCTACTACTCGGAATTGCCTGAGGACGACGTCGACGACCACGACCTCGAGGACATCTA
>Ga0183260_10004428_pt1 | contig 11146 bp, 10 predicted proteins | sample AntDrymUQ4972206_2_FD_129768 | JGI IMG/M metagenome (GOLD analysis project Ga0183260, IMG submission 129768) | Polar desert sand microbial communities from Dry Valleys, Antarctica - metaG UQ497 (22.06) (version 2) (version 2) | ecosystem: Environmental > Terrestrial > Soil > Desert | place...
CCGATCGACGCGGACCCCTCTGAGCTTGTCGGCCGACCCCCAACCTTCGCGGTGGTCCTGTCGGACGTGCAGGATCCGGGCAACGCGGGGGCTATTCTTCGCATGAGCCGGGCGGCGGGGGTTGATGCCGTCTTCCTTTCGACGGATTCTGTTGATCTCTATAATCCAAAGTTGGTGCGAGCGACAGCCGGAGCCATGTTTTCCTTGCCGGTGGCCCGGGAGGTTTCTGTCCCGTGGGTGCTGGGCTGCTTGGGAGAGCGCAAGGTGCTGCGTATCGCGGCCGAAGCTGGAGGATCTCATCATTATGGTGACGTGGATATGAGGGGGCCTGTTGCTATTGTGTTGGGCAATGAGGCGAGAGGAATGACTGGAGAAGTGCTAGAGCTCTGCGATCTCCGGGTTGCGATACCGATGGAGGGAGGGGCGGAGTCGCTCAACGTTGCCGCCGCGGCCGCGGTAATTGCATTTGAAGTGGTACGTCAACGGCGTAAAGGTCGGGGCTGACCGATCGAAGACATCATCTCGCAGCTTCGCGACGCTGTAGTAGTCCTGGATGGATCTAACAAAGTCGTGCACTGGTTAGGGGCAGCCGAGAAGATCTTCGGCTGGAGTGCGGACGAAATAACCGGACAGGACATTGATCGTTTCCTCACCCCCGAGGACGGCAATGGCAACAAGGCATGCATCGGTCCTCCCGAAGCGATTCGCAAGCTCAAGAGCGTCAAAGGCTCTCCCGAATACGAGGTTCTGGTTGCAGCGAAAGACGGATCTCGGATCTGGACGGGAGTCACTTCCAACTACGACCGCGAGGCGAGGGGCCGCATCATCCGCACGTTTTCGGTGCTCCGAGACATAACGAGGCGCAAGACTATCGACCTCACGAAATCCGATGTGATTTCCGCGGTCTCGCATGAGTTGCGATCGCCCCTGAGTTCCATCAAAGGATTCACCTCGACTTTGCTCCATCGATGGGACGTTCTGGATGACGCAACGAAGAAGCACTTGCTCGAGACCATCAATTCCGATTCGGACCGAGTCACAAGAATGATCAACGAGTTGCTTGACGTGAGCAGACTTGAATCCGGAAGACTTGAGCTCAGAAAAGAGCGAATTTCCGTGGATGAGATTATTCAAAAAGTCGTTGGCAGGTTCCTGCCGCGTCTAGAAGAACACTCAATGACGGTCGATATGAATGGCTCGATTCCGAAGTTGCTTGCGGATGCTGACAAAGTCGAGCAAGTGATTACCAATCTCATTGAGAACGCAGTGAAATACACGCCGGGGGGTGAGGTGCAGATCACTGCGGTTGCATCCTCCTTACTTGTCAAAGTTTCGGTGTCCGATGAGGGCGAGGCGATTCCGCTGGAACAGCGCAAGAGGATCTTCGACAAGTTCTTCAGGTCGGAGCGCCCTGGCAACCCCTCCGGTACTGGCCTGGGCCTTTTTATTTCTAAGGGCCTCATCGAGGCTCACGGAGGCGATATTTGGGTTGAAGAAGCCCCGGGAGGCGGCTCCAAGTTCGCCTTTACGCTGCCGCTCGCCCCTTCCTAAAACGGGCTGACGGCCAATTAAGCACTAGTCTTTCCTTCTTCAACCCTGGGAAATGTCATGAACTCAAACGATGCGATCTCACAACTCAGCGACATACGGAGCCGGGCGCTACCTGCAATTGGTGATGCCGCCGAAGCCGGCGAGCTGGAGAAACTCAAGATCGAGTTTCTTGGACGCAAAAGCCCCATCTCGCAGATCGGTAAGTTGCTGGGGGCCTTCAAAGATGATGAGCGCCGCGTTGTTGGCAGCCTCTCCAACGAAGTAAGAGATGAGATCGAAGCTGCTCTCGAGGCAAGAAAATTCCATCTTGCCAGCGTGGAACGAGAGCGGGACTCAGGTTCTGAGCGCCTCGACGTTACGCTGCCCGGTCGCACGCCACCGCTCGGTCGGATTCATCCGTTGACGGAGGTCATGGAGGAAATTCTGGACACCTTCATCGGTTTGGGATTCAGCGTGGTGGAAGGGCCCATCGTCGAAACGGACTATTACAATTTCGAAGCATTAAACATTCCGGCGGACCATGCCGCCCGTTCGATGCACGACACGCTGTACGTAAATTCGGAGTTCGACGAAACACTCCTGGTAAGAACGCACACCTCACCGATGCAAATCAGAATCATGGAATCCGCGGCCCCGCCGATATTTGTCGTGGTTCCCGGGATGGTGGGACGGAATGAGGAGATCGGACCCAACAATCTGGCCATCTTCAATCAGGTTGAAGGCCTCGCCGTCGACGAGGGTATTACCTTCGCCGACCTCAAGGGAACTCTGGAGAAGTTCGCGCAAGCTATGTTCGGCGCGCACCTGCGAGTCCGGTTACACCCGAGCTATTTTCCCTTCACGGAGCCTTCCGCCGAAGTGTATGTGTCTTGTTTTAATTGCGATGGCAGCGGATGCGGAGCTTGTAAGCAGGAGGGTTGGATCGAGATCATGGGTGCTGGCATGGTGCACCCGAACGTTTTCCGTATGTCGGGCTACGACCCTGAGCGATACACCGGATTCGCATTCGGCATGGGTATCGAAAGGATCGCCAAGTTGCGATACGAGGTGGCCGACCTACGTACCTTCTTCGAGAGCGATTTGAAGTTCCTCGGGGCGGTTTAGATGCGCGCTCCTTTGTCGTGGTTGAAAGAGTTTGTCGATCTCGAAGCCGAACCCAGGATCATTGCTGACCGTTTGACGGCGGCCGGAATGAAAGTGGAGAGGGTCGAGCGGCTCGGCGCAGACATTAGCGGAGTTGTCGTTGGAGAGGTGTTGGAAGTTCTTCCGCATCCGGGGGCCGACCGTCTTGTCCTTGTGGACGTTCGGCTCGACTCGGGGGAACGGCGTGTGGTTTGCGGAGCAAAAAACTTTGTTCCCGGCGACAAGGTCCCCGTCGCCCTTCCCGGCGCGAGTGTTGTTGGTCACAGCAAGTTCGAGGCGCGCAAGATCCGGGGGGAGTTGTCCGATGGCATGCTCTGTTCTGCGGCAGAACTCGGCCTGAGCGACGACCATTCCGGCATTCTGATTTTGCCGGCCGACGCGCAACTGGGGGAGGACGTACGCGGTGTTGTCGGGCTCGACGAAACCGTCTTTGAGTTGGAAATCAGCCCAAATAGGCCTGACGTGATGAGCCTTATCGGGGTCGCACGCGAGGCGGCAGCGAGTGTCGGCACGCAGATCCGACTGCCTCACCCATCGCTGCGACCGGGACCTCAATCTGTGGAGTCACTTGTATCGATCGAAGTCGAAGATATTCAAGGATGCCCACGCTACCTCGGCCGCGTGATCACAGGTGTGGTGTTCGGGTCCTCACCAAACTGGGCGCAACGGCGGTTGACTGCGGCGGGGATAAGGCCGATCTCCGCGGTGGTAGATGCCACAAACTACGCCCTGCTCGTGACCGGACATCCCCTCCACGCGTTCGACCTCGACCGTGTCACCGGACGCAAGATCGTGGTCCGCCGTGCACGCGGCGGCGAGAAGATCGTCACGATCGACGGCGTCACAAGAACCTTGGACTCCGACGATCTCGTGATCGCCGACGCGGCCATGCCGGTGGCCATTGCCGGCGTGATGGGGGGCCGCGAAAGCGAGGTCTCGGAAACGACAACTCGCGTGGTTCTTGAGTCGGCATACTTCGATCCTCGTTCGATCTATCGAAGCTCCCGCAGGCACGGCCTTCGCTCGGAAGCGTCTAGTCGTTTCGAAAGAGGGGCCGATCCCAACGGTGTTGGTTTCGCCGCAGACTTAGCATGCTCGCTGATAGTCGAATGGGCGGGAGGGGAAGTCGCCTCAGGGGAGATCGATGTGTATCCGTCCGTAATTGCCAACTCGCCCGTAACGCTTCGACCCCAGCGCGCACGCGAAATCCTTGGGGCGGAATTCTCCGACGAGGAGATGTTCGGAGCCCTTGATCGTTTGGGGCTCAAGCCGGAGGTTAAGGGCGAGTTGATAGAAGTGACCCCCCCGACGTTTCGCAACGACTTGAAGGTTGAGGAGGATCTGATCGAAGAAGTGGCAAGAGTCCTTGGGTACGACCGTATCCCGCTCACGCTGCCTTCCGGCAGGCATCGCGCCGGTGTCCTGGCTTCGAAAGACAGACTCGTTCGAAAAGTTCGCCGAACGCTGGCTGGCGCTGGACTATACGAAGTATGGAGTTCAGGACTGATCGGCCCCCAAGACTTAGATCTGGCCGGCAACCCCTCGGTCGTTTCCCTTTCGAATCCTCTCAACCAGGAGCAGTCATTGTTGCGGCCGTCGCTTCTTCCAGGGCTAGTCGCGGCAGTAGTGAGAAACTTCGCCCGCCGCAATCTCGAGGTTCGTCTTTTCGAAGTGGGTCGCTGTTTCCTACCTTCGGGCAAGCTCTTGCCGAACGAGCCTTTGCTCGCCGGTTTCGCATTGGGAGGAGTTACGACCCAGCGTTGGGACGAGCCGGCCAGAGAACTCGATTTGTTCGACGTGAAGGGGGTCGCGGAAGTCCTGCTGAGATCACTGCGAATCAGCGCGACATTCGATGAGATAGTGCAGCCGCCTTTCCACCCGTTGCGAGCCGCATCGATCAGCGTTGACTCGGAACAGGTTGGGATCATCGGTGAACTGAGCCCGGAAATCATCCAAAGACTCGATGTGCCTTATCGAATAGTGGTGGGGGAGTTCGCTCTAGACCGGCTGCTGGATTTGAAGGGGCGTAGCGAATCCGCCGAAGAGACTGGGAAGTATCCGGCAGTCTTGATCGACATCGCGATTTCGGTGCCCGAGTCTGCGCGTGCCGGCGACATAACCGACACAGCAATTTCCGCCGGAGGGGAAATCCTCGAAGGCATCCGCTTGATCGACCTGTACAGGGGGGAGCAAGTGGGGGTCGGACAGAAGAGTCTCGCTTTCAGCCTTAGTTTTCGCCGACCCGACCGAACGCTCACCGAGAAGGAAGCCCTGAAGGCGCGAGATGCGATCTTCGATGCTTTGGTGCGCATGCACGACGCGACGCCGAGGTCGTGACACCTCCCCCGGAGCGAAAGGCCGTCACGTTTCCCGACTCGACTGTCGTTTGGGGGACACCGCTGTTCGAGCGCGAGCCGGGCGATCCCTCGCCGGATTACGGCCTGTACATGCACTCGGCCTGGAAACCCACGTGGCCGCACGATTTTATCGACTGGCCCGACCTCGACGTGCCCCTAAACGACGAGGAGGCAACCGCCAAGATCGTCGCGGCGTTCGAGCGAGCTCGGGCTGGCCAAGAGGTCGAGGTCGGTTGTCAATTCGGTCTTGGACGAACGGGGACGGTCATCGCATGCATGGGGCTGCTGGCTGGGATCCCAGCCCCCGACGTGGTTTCCTGGACTAAAGCTAACTACAGAAAGTTCGCCGTTGAAACTTTCGAGCAGCAGCAATGGATCCGAACGTTCGAGACACTCACGCGCTAACCAAGGGACGTAGCGTCGACGCTCATCACCCAAAAGGGCACTTGGCATAGACGCTGGTCATCCGAGTGAACCTCGAAGAAGTACGCCCCCGGCCCGGGGACGCTTGCTGTAGGCACGCGGAAATGGATCAGTGCCCCGGAAGTTCGGGTTCTGTCCACGGGATGGGGGCCGAACTCGATTTGTGCACTACCCTCGAGGCCGATCGGGCGCGAGTCGGCGTCGACAATCTTGAAGCCCACCTGTTTCAGTAATCCTATTTCCCGGGTTTCACCAACAAGGCGAACGACGAAAGACATCGGCCCCACGACCCAAGGCAAGGGAGTGTCGGCCTGGATATTCCAAATATCCGTGCCTCCCCGCAAAACGTAGAAAAGACCGTCGCGAGCATCGGCAGCGTCGGCGATGAAAGCGTATTCAAGATGCATGAGGGAGACCCTATTACTACTGCAGCGGCAGGGACGGGAGGTGGCCCGAACCTCTTTTTACTCCACGTCAAGTCATGGGCTACTGTGCGAATGTGCAACGACGAAAGATGTCTTCTCTGTAAATGATGAAAACCGATAAGACTATTAATGAAATACGTCAAAATTATCTGGACAACTGCCAAGGTGACTGCTACTATGAGCCTAGTTGAAGGCGTGGAGGGCCCAATGGACGAGGAACGCACAAAGGTTTTGGAAATGCTAGCCAACGGAACGATCACCGTTGAACAGGCCGGGAAGCTGCTGGCCGCCCTCGAGGAGGGCTTAAAGAAAGATGACCAACGGTCTGAGGAAGGGGAGTTCGACCGTCTGGAGCATGATGACGGCGACTGGAGCGGGAACTGGGAGCACCAGGGTTATCCAAGAGATTGGGACCGGGCTTACAACAGAGATTGGGTCTCAAACAAGGTTGAGAGGACTGTTAGCCGGGCATTGAGCAGGGCACAGAGAGCTGCTTCTAGGGCATTGCGAGCACACGGAGGGCGAGTGAACTTTCGGGGTTCGGAGGAAGCGATCGGGTTGAATCCAAAGTTCGACAAGCTTGTTCAGCTAGGCATGTATGGAATCTCGCCCGCGTTTGTGAAGGAACTAAAGGAAGCGGGCTTCGCGAACCTCACTTACACCCAGGTCCTAGAGGCCGGAATGTATGGGGTGAGTGCCACGTACATCAAGGAATTTAAGAAGCGATTTGGAGAGGAAATCAGCTTCAAGCAGATCTTGGAGGCGAGCATGTATGGCGTGCGGCCCGAATTCATCGACGAAGTCAAGGAAGCGGGTCTTACGGATCTGAGCTTCCGGCAGATTATCAAGATGAGCATGTACGGAGTTGATCCGGGCTATATCAAGGACATGCTTGATTCAGGCCTCCTGGACGAGGAAGTGCCGGGCGTCGAAGCCGGACAAACGGTCGATCCGCTGGGTCCGCTGGGTCCGCTGGGTCCGCTGGGTCCGCTGGGCCCTGAAGGTCCGCTGGGCCCTGAAGGTCCGCTGGGCCCTGAAGGTCCGCTGGGCCCTGAAGGTCCGCTGGGCCCTGAAGGTCCGCTGGGCCCTGAAGGTCCGCTGGGCACCGCCGACCCCGCTAAGTATGCAGAGGACATCGCCGGGGCAGTGGGTAAGCGTGCGATTGACGAGAAACCGCGCTTGGAAGAAGACGGTTCCACCGATGAGGACAAGTAGTGCACTCCCGCTCCCTATATCCCCTGATAACCAAAGATCCGGCCAGCGGTGCGGAGATGATTGTCACGCGCCTGGAGTGTCCTGAAAGCGGGGTCGTCCTCGAGGGCAGTTTCAGCCTGGGTTGGATGGGCCGATTGACGTCCGAGCAGCTTGACTTCGTAGGACTACTGCTGAAGAGCCGCAACAACCTTCAGAAATTGGCCAACGATCTCGGTGTTGCTTACAACACCGCGCGCAGCCGGCTCGACGATATTGTCGACGCGCTCGGAGGCGAAGCCGATCTAGTGAGAGCAGACGTTCTTGAGAAACTCGCCTCCAGGGACATCTCTGTTGAAGAGGCCCTGGCGAAGTTGCGAGTCAAGAAAAGCTGACTGCCTGCCAGACCGCCAAGAAGCAAAGAGTCGCCGCCTTGAGGGGACAGCCTCATGCTAGCTTATCTAAGCCTGCTTGCATGATTATCCATATTACTGTATAAGTATGTAGTCTCCAGGCTGGAGACTATCTCATCATTCCAAGAGCAGGAGTCACCCATGGGCGTTGGTGTTGTCGTTCTCGGTGCGTCCGGTTTTGCCGGAGGCGAATTGCTTCGTCTGCTCGCCGGGCATACCGGAATGGAACTGGTCGCGGCGGCGGCTTCGAAGCAGACGGGCCGCCGGCTGGGCGACTTGTATCCGGGCTTGGGTTACGCCGAGGACCTGGAGTTTTACTCGGTCGAAGACGCGCTCAGGGTTGGCTCGGATCTCATCTTCTCCTCCCTTCCGTTCGGCCATAGCGCAGAACTGTTCGGCCAGGCAGACGCAAGGAAGATTGTCGACATCTCGGCCGACTTTCGTCTAAAGGACGCCGCTGCATACGAGCAGTGGTACGGACAGAAGCATTTGGCTCCCGACGATCTGTCCCGCTGGGTCTGCGGTCTGACGGAGTTTCATCGCGGCGAGATTCGCACAGCCACCCGGGTCGCGAACCCAGGTTGTTATCCAACAGCCGCGTTGCTCGCTCTCGTTCCCCTACTAAAAAGTGGCCTCATCGGCAACGAAGGAATACATATCGACGCGATGTCGGGCGTTTCGGGGGCCGGGAGGGCAAGCGCCGAAGGTTTTGACTATTCATCCGCCAATGAGAACGTTCGCCCATACGCTGTTGTCGGGCATAAACACATTCCTGAGATCGAACAAGAGCTCGGTCGCGTCGCCGGTTCAGAAATCAAAGTTGGCTTCGTGCCTCATCTGGTGCCTATGACCCGAGGCATCCTCGCTACTTGCTCAGCCCCCGCTGCCCCAGGGGTAGACCAAGACGCCTTGCTCGATGCCTACCGAACGTCTTATGGGGGCGAGGTATTCGTTCGGGTATTGGATGACGGCCAGCTTCCCGAAACCAAACGCCTTTCCGGCACCAACTTTGCGGAAGTGACGGCAAGGTTAGATGCGAGGGTCGGCCGGGTAATTGCCTTTTGCGCGATAGACAATCTCGGTAAAGGCGCGGCGGGCCAAGCACTTCAGAACGCCAACTTGATGTTCGGCTTCAAAGAGACCGAGGGTCTTGAAGCAATGGCGGTGACGCCGTGACTCTAGTTCGGACCGAGGGCGGCGTCTGCGCGGCCCGCGGATTTGTCTCCGCAGGCGTTAAGGCTGGAATCAAGAAGTCGGGTTCCCCGGATGTCGCGCTGATCCTTTCGGAAAGCGACGCCGCATGTGCCGGGGTATTTACGACGAACACGGCGGCAGCGGCTCCCGTCGCGGTTACCCGTGAGCGAGTCAAGTCGGGGAAGGCTAGGGGCGTGGTAGTCAACTCTGGTTGCGCCAACGCGCTTACGGGCGAACAGGGCATCAAGGACGCCCGTTCAATGGCCTCAATCGCAGCGCGGGCCACCGGCGTCGATGAGGAACAAATGCTCGTTTGCTCAACGGGACACATCGGCGTGTATCTGCCGATGGATAAATTGACGCGAGGGATCGAAGAAGCCGTCTCGCTGCTCCGTCCGGCTGACGAAGATGCGATGAGAGCAATCATGACTACCGATACTCGCCCGAAGAGAGCCGCGATGACCCATAAGGACGGATGGACTATCGGCGGCATAACCAAGGGCGCGGGGATGATCGCTCCCAGAATGGCCACGACGCTCGGGTTCATCACCACCGATGCGGCGGTCGAGTCGGCAGCCCTTCAAGACGCGCTTTCGGAGGTTGCCGAAGTTACGTACAACGCCATCACCATCGATGGAGACACCAGCACGAACGACACGCTGCTCGTCTTCGCTAACGGCGCCTCGGGGCTGCGCCCCGACGTCCATGCTTTCGCCGAAGCCCTGCGTGCCGTAGCGGCGTCCCTCGCGGAGCAGATCGTCAGTGACGGAGAGGGAGCGACAAAGGTGGTTCGAGTAAGAGTGCGCGGGGCCGCGGATGCCGACCAAGCCTGGCGCGCCGCCCGTACCGTGGCCGAATCCCTTCTTGTCAAGACCATGATCTACGGAGGAGATGCAAACTGGGGAAGAGTTGCGGCGGCGCTGGGGCGGTCTGGTGCAACGGTTAACTTCGACAAACTGTCTATCTCGATTGGGGGCGCGGCCGTGCTTAAGGAGGGGATCGCGGCGCCCGAAACCGTCGTGGCGCAAGCGCGCGCCGCAATGCAGTCAGACGAGTTCGCAATCGTATGCGATCTCCTTTCAGGGTCTGCCTCCGCTGAAATGCTGACGACGGACCTTTCCGAACGCTACGTCGAACTAAATGCGAAGTACGAAACGTGAGAGACGCTCAAGCCAAGGCCGCCGTTCTGATCGAGGCTCTCCCATATATCCGGCGATGGTCGGGCAAGACGGTCGTTGTCAAAGTAGGAGGAGAAGTCCTGGACGACGATCAGGGCCTCGACTCGTTCGCGACCGATATCACGCTCCTGCGATTTGTTGGTATGAATCCGATAGTTGTGCACGGGGGCGGCATTCAGATCTCTGAGGCAATGCGAAGTTTCGGAAAGGAGCCATCTTTTATTGGTGGGTATCGGGTCACAGATGCTGACACGGTGGATATCGTCAGGACGGTGCTCGTGGGGCATGTGAACAAGACACTGGTTGCGGCGATAAACAGTCACGGTGGCCGTGCCGAGGGACTGTCTGGGGAAGACGAAGGATTGCTCACTGCTCGTAAAGTGCTGGGTCCTTTCTCCGAGGACCTGGGCTTTGTCGGCGAGGTTGAATCGGTGAACTCTTCGATTCTGAAGTCTCTGGTCGCCTCGGAGTCCATTCCAGTGGTCGCCCCATTCGGGTCTGGACCCGGCGGCGCATACAACATCAACGCCGATCTGGCCGCCGGCGCGATCGCGGGATCGATGGAAGCGGAGAAGGTCGTGTTTCTCACTAGTGTGGAGGGTCTCTATCACGATCTGGGCGACTCTGGCAGTCTGATCTCGGAGATTTCAGTGGAGCAGCTAAGAAAACTGTTGGACTCAGATTTCCTCACGGCCGGGATGATCCCCAAGATCCAGAGCGCTGTCACTGCGATCGAGGCAGGCGTAAGGCAGGCTCACATACTTGACGGCCGGGTTCAGCACGCTTTGTTGCTCGAGATATTCACCGACGAAGGCGCCGGGACTATGGTGTTGCCATGAAGGCCTCCAAGGACTTGACTCAAGACCTCGCGGATCGCTTTGTGATGCCAACCTATCGACGACTGCCCGTGACTTTTGTGCGCGGCGAGGGCACACGTCTTTTCGATGACTCCGGAAAGGAGTATCTCGACCTCGTGGCGGGCATCGCGGTTGTCGCGATTGGACATTCGCATCCCGCGGTGACGCAAGCCGTGGCAGAACAGGCGGGCCGGCTGATGCACACCTCCAACCTCTATTACACACAGCCCATGGCACTACTGGCCGAGAAACTGACAAGTCTCCTCGGATGGGATGACGGCCGAGTCTTTTTTGCCAATTCGGGCGCCGAGGCCAACGAGTGCGCTATTAAGCTCGTGCGCAAGTGGGCAGGTCATAAATTCGGGCCGGGCCGTCATGAGACGATTGCAGCGTTCGGTTCATTTCATGGTCGCA
>Ga0183260_10004429_pt1 | contig 11144 bp, 6 predicted proteins | sample AntDrymUQ4972206_2_FD_129768 | JGI IMG/M metagenome (GOLD analysis project Ga0183260, IMG submission 129768) | Polar desert sand microbial communities from Dry Valleys, Antarctica - metaG UQ497 (22.06) (version 2) (version 2) | ecosystem: Environmental > Terrestrial > Soil > Desert | place...
AGCCGCGAGGTGCGCTGGGAGTACCGTACATGTCAGGGCGATGATGATAATAAGCGTTAGGCTCAATTTGGAAATCTTCACAAGGTGCTCCTCACTATGCGGCGGATGCCACCAACCTTTGCATTCGTCGATACTGATCCTACTGCAATTCACGCAATGCGCGGTGGCAAGAACCGAGTGCAGACCGTTTCTTGCGGGCCGCAGGACGTCGTACGGTCTGCGATCTGCGGCGTGCGGTCGGCGGCTTGCGATCCGCGGCTACGAGTTAGTGCATGGCAGATCTCGCTCATCTCGTCCTACAGCACCGGCGTGAACTCGTAAACAGTGTCCCGGCATCGGGATTCGATCAACTCTGGATCGCAAGGATCGAGGGCCACCCCGGTGGCGATCGCTGCTCTGGCCACCGCCGCCGCCACTCTGGGCGCTACCCGCAAATCGAGCGAATCGGGGATCAGCATCTCGACATCAAGTTCGTGCGGGGGCACCAGATCGGCGATCGCGTGAGCCGCCGCCATTTTCATCTCGTCGTTGACTTCACGGGCACGGACATCCAGCGCGCCGCGAAACACCCCCGGAAATGCAAGAGAATTGTTGACCTGGTTCGGATAGTCCGACCTTCCGGTGGCCACCGCAAAGGCTCCCGCTTCCTTGGCCAGATCCGGCAAAATCTCCGGCACCGGGTTCGCCAGCGCGAAGACGATGGGGTTGGTGGCCATCGTCGTGATCATGTTGGGGGTCAATGCACCGGCCGCGGACAAGCCGATAAACACATCGGACCCCTTGATCACCTCCGACAGAGCGCCGGAGAGCCGGTCCTGGTTCGTAAGCGTCGAGATTTCCGATTTCGAGAAATCCATATTGACCAGACGGCCCTCGTGGATTGCGCCTGCCCGGTCGCAAACCACGATGTGGCGCACCCCCAGATTCAACAGCAGCTTCGACACCGCCACCCCGGCGGCGCCCCCGCCATTGATCGTGATCCGCAAGTCGGTGATTGCCGAGCCACGCAGTCTGGCGGCATTGAGCAAGGCGGCGCCGACGATGATCGCGGTGCCGTGCTGATCATCATGGAACACCGGCATGTCCAGCGAGGCACGCAGCTTCCGTTCGATTTCGAAGCAGCGGGGAGCGGCGATGTCCTCCAGATTGATGCCGCCAAAACTGGGAGAGATCGCGCAAACATATCGCACGATGTCATCGGGGTCACGGGCAGCCAGGCAGATCGGAAACGCTTCCACCCCGGCCAGCGAGCGGAAGAGCACGGCCTTGCCTTCCATCACCGGCAAGGCAGCTTGCGGTCCGATGTCGCCAAGCCCGAGCACCGCGGACCCGTCGGTGACAATGGCCACCAGGTTCCCCTTGGAAGTCAGCTCCGTGACTTGCGACGGATCATCGCGAATAACGGCAGCGGGCCGCAACGCCGCCGGCGGCACATAGATCAGGTTCAGGATGTGGTGGTCCCGAATCGGGATCTTGTTGTGGATTTCGAGCACGCCCCCATGCCGCCGCCTCAAGGCGATTGCCTCTGACTGGAATGTGCGATTTTCGCCGTTTCTTGATGACTCGGGAGTCCGGCGACGGCCCTCGTACACGAAACGACGGGTATTCTCGGCAACGTCCTCGGGCGACACATCGCGGCCCGCCTCGCCCGCTTCTACTGTGGCCCGGACCACCGCCGCGGCAACCGCCGGCGCGACCCGGAAGTCGAAAATCTGGGGCACGATGTGATCGGCATGAAGCTCATCCACGGGAACCATTTCCGAGAGCGCCTGGGCGGCGTAGATCAACGTGCGGAGCCGCATGTTTCGGGCCCGGCAGTCGAGCAACCCCCTGAAGACACCAGGAAAGACCAGCGAAATATCCATCGTGTTCGCGAAGTCGGAGCGTCCGGTTGCCACAACCCTGGCGCCGCCCGCGCGCGCCGCCGCTGGATCGATTTCAGGAGTAGGAACTGCAAGGGCAAAGATAATCGGGTCGCGGCCCATGCTCGAAACCATCTCCTCGGTGATTATGCCGCCTGTTGAGAGTCCGATCAACGCATCGGCGACTTTGAGCATCTCGGCCAGCGATCCGTGCCGCTTATCAAGGTTGGTTTCCTTGGCCACGTAGGACTTTGCCCAGTTCATTCGTTGTGGCCGGTACTGGTAAATTGCGCCGGCGCTGTCGCAGACGACGATATTTGCGATGCCAGCGCGCACCAGCAACCGCGCCACGCCGATCCCGGCTATGCCTGCCCCGCTGATCACCACTTTCAGCTCAATGAGTTCTTTGTTCACAACTTTTGCCGCGTTGATCAGACCACCTAGCACGAGCACGGCGGTGCCATGATGCTGGTTGGAAAAAACTGGAATATCGGCGGCTTTTTCGAGGTGATCGGCGATGGTGAATGCCCGCGGCGTGGAGATATCGTCGATGCAGATCGCCCCAAACGTGGGAGTCATCGCGTTGCCAACCTCGATGATTTCGCCGGGATCGTGGGTGGCCAGGCAGATCGGGAATGCGTCGATTCCGGCAAAAGTCTTGAAGATCACGCTCTTGCCTTCGGCAATCGGGATGGCGGCTTCAGGTGGACCGCCTTCCCGTCCGAACAGGTCAGACCCGTCGGTCAGGATCGCCACCGTGTTGCCGCGGCAGGTGAGGTCGAACGACTCCAGGGGATCTTCACGGATCGCGAGGCACGCCTCGGCAACGCCGGGGGTGTAGATCAAAGAGAGAATGGCCCGGTCCCGAATCGGAACCTTGCTGGCGACGCCGATCAGACCCCGATAGCGGCGCCGGTACTCGAGTCCCTCATCGGTCTCGTTCCGTGCTGTCCAGCCGTCCACACACGCTCCCTGCATTTTGCCTGTCTACGATTTTTACAACAGTAACCGAGATTGCGAGTCACGGTCTGCCAGCGGAGATGCCGGGACCGGTGAGCCGGTGTCATACAGGTGGCAGGCCACGAAGTGCCCAGGCTCGCGTGCGATTAGCCTCGGCCTGTCCACGTCGCAAAGACCTGGAGTTCGCATGGGGCAACGGCTGAAGAATGGACAACCGACGAGCGCCTTCGCCGTGTCGCCCGGTTCGCCTGGCACAACCGCGCGACGCTTGAGCCGGTTCCGCGGGTCTGGCTCGGGAATGGCCGCGATCAGCGCCTGGGTGTAGGGATGCAACGGGTTGTCGATGATCCGGCCCGCAATCCCTTCCTCGACGATGAACCCGGCATACATCACCGCGATGCGGTCGGCGAAATACCGGGCAGTGGCGATATCGTGAGTGATGAACAGGAATGCCATTCGCCGCTGCCGCTGAAGCGTATCCAGCAAATTGAGGACCTCGATCCGGGACGAGGCATCGATCATCGAAACCGGCTCATCGGTGACGATGTAGTCGGGATTGCGGACCAGCGCCCGGGCGATCCCTACTCGCTGCCGTTGGCCACCGGACATCTGACCCGGATACTTCGAGGCGAACCGGTCGGCAGGGATCAGATCAACGGCTTCGAGCGTTTCGTCTACGCGCTTGCGTCGTCCTGTACTGTCCTTGATGCCGTCGATGATCAGTGGTTCTTCGATCAGCTCACCCACGGTCATGTACGGGTTGAGACTGGAGAAAGGGTCTTGAAAAACGATCTGCGCATGTTGCCGGAACTCGCGCAACTCACTCTCCGGCAGCTCTGAGATGTCACGGCCGTCGTACCACACGCTGCCAGCGGTCGGTTTGACCAGTCGCAGTGTCAAACGGCCCAGGGTGGTCTTGCCGCTGCCCGATTCGCCAACCAGAGCCACCGTCTCGCCACGATGAATCTTGAGATCGACTCCGTTGAGCGCATGTACAGCGCCCGATCGAAAGATGCCCTTGCGGGTCTGGAAAACCACCTCGCCATCGCGCACCTCAACCAGTGGCGCGGTCTGGTCGTCCTGCTGGTTTACGCCGGCCGGATCGGCAATCACCTCCTCAGCCATGACGGCCGGCCAGTTGAGGTTTGAGGTGCATTTCAAACAAGTCGCCGCTGGCCTTCGGGTCGTTGAGGAAGCAGCGAGCGTGTCCGCCGTCCGGCATCGCATACTCTGGCGGGACCTCAGTGAGGCAGCGTTCGAACACATAGGGGCAGCGTGGATGAAAGCGGCAGCCCGGTGGCGGGCTGGTCAGGTCGGGAGGCTGTCCGGGCATCGATTGTGGTGGCTCGGAATCGTGCAGGCGAGGCAAACTGCGCAACAGGAGCTTGGTGTAGGGATGATGGGGTTCGAGCAACACCCGCTCGGCAGAGCCGAGTTCCGCATGCTGACCCGCATAGGCCACGGCCAGCCGGTCGCAAATGTCGCTGGCCAGACCGATGTCATGCGTAATGAAGATCATCGAGATGCCCGGATCCTCTTTGAGATCCTTGAGCAGGTTCATGATCTGGGCCTGGACGCTCACATCGAGAGCCGAAGTCGGCTCGTCCAGGATCAACAAATCGGGATTCATCACCAGCGCGGTGGCGATCACCACCCGCTGTTTTTGGCCGCCACTCAATTCGTGCGCATACCGGCTGCCGATTTCTTTCGGCAGCCCTACCCGTTCCAGCAGGTAGTCAGCGCGCTTGTTCGCCTCGGATTTGGACATCTCGCCGGCAGCGACCAGCGGCTCAGTGACCTGCATGCCTATCCTGAGTACCGGATTGAGAACGTTCATCGCCCCCTGAAAGACCATCGCAATCCGCCGCCATCGAATCTCCCGCCGGAACTCATCGTTGCCCAGGGTAGTCAGCTCGCGTCCATTGAGCTGGATCGACCCGTCGAACCTGGCCACATTCTTAGGCAGCAGCCGCATCATCGCGTTGGCCATGCTCGTTTTGCCACTGCCTGATTCGCCGACAATGCCAACCGCCTCGCCTCGTTCCTCGATGGAAAACGACACGCCGTCGACCGCGTGCACCACGCGGTCACCTGCCTTGTAGTGAAGATGTAGGTCGCGAACCTCGAGCAGCGTCATGGTGAGGGGAGGATAGCATCGGAGGGGCAAAAGGCAACAGGCATTGGGCACTGGGACTTAGGAGCTAGGAACGGGTTTGTTTGCGGTGGGATCATACCAGGGGCGACCGTGCCCTAACCCTCAAGGTGGGTTGTTGGTTGTCAGTTTTTAGTTGATGGTTGTTAGCTGCTAGTTGTTAGTTGTTGGCTGAAGACTCACCACTCACCGAGGGGATGTACTTTACGAGGATTGGTCCGGGATCCAAAGGCACCGGGTTGGGATGACGGCGAACCACGCCGGGTAGGGCTACGCGCTGCCCAGGCCCGCAGTCCTACTCGCTGTGCCGCTTATCTACCTAGATAAAACAAGCGTTCTGATTCTGTCAATGTGTACGGACGGGCAATTATGAGATTCAGTAGCAAAAGCGACAGCAGCTCAGGGTAGGTGCGAGGGACTGTTCGCCAAACGCATCCAGCAAACTGCAAACCGCAAACCGTAGATAGAAGGCCGTATGCCGAACAGCGGTCTGCGTCCTGCGAACTACGGCCTGCGACTATTACCCACTGCTCTCGTCAAACCCCGCTCACCCGCACCAGGTTACTATGGAACGTGGCCTGGCCACCGAGGTCGGCGAGGGCGTCTGAGGTGAGCCAGTTGATGCCGTGGCCCCCTGGGGTGAGCTGGGCCCAGTTTCCCTTCGGAGCGACCGCCACGCCAGGACGAACCTCGTCGCTGATTCGGGCCACCAGGTTGCACCAGCCGCGGGTGTTTTCGACCCGGACCAGTTGATTGTGATGAACGCCTCGCTCCAATGCGTCCCGCTCATTGAGCAGGATTTCCGGCTCGCCCTCCTTGGCCCGCAGGGAGGGCTGGTTGGCCATACTGCTCGACACGAAGTGATGGGCGGCGCCAGAGAGCAGAATCAATTGCCCATTTCGAGGCTCGCTGCTGTTGAACTCGGCGGGTGGTGTGTAGTCAGGCAGCGGATCGACCCCGTGACCGATCATTGCGTCGCAACGCAGCTCGATCTTGCCTGACGGCGTAGGAAACAAACCATTGGCGAACGGGACGTCCATCCCCGCTGGCGTGTGGTATGCCACTGTTCCTTCGTGCTGTAGCCGTTCGAGGGTAACACCGGTCAATCGGGCGTTCTGCGCTCGGGTGGCATCCAGCACCCCGGCAATGATCTCTTCGGGCGGCTGATGCAGCCAGGGCTCGGTGTAGCCCATGGCCCCCGCCAGCAAGCGCATCACCGTCCAGTTGCTCTTTGCCTCACCGAGCGCGGGGATGGCCTGATGGTTGTATTGCAGGTGCTGGTGACCATACGGTTTGAGCAGATCCACTTGCTCCAGCTGGGTGGTGGCGGGGAGCACGATGTCCGCGTACCGGGCGGTGTCGGTCATGAACTGCTCATGCACGACAGTGAACAGGTCGTCGCGCAGCAATCCTTCGACGATGCGGCCACTGTTCGGGGTGGAGGTGACCGGATTGGCGCCGAAGACATAGAGACTCTGGATTGGAGGGTCCGTCGCCTCGCCGAGCAAAGCGGCGCCCAGCCGGTTCATGTTGATCTCGCGAGGCGCGGGAAGGCAGCTCGATGCATGCCCGACTGCCTCAGCGTCCCAGACGATGTGGCCGCCCTGGCTGTAGAAGATGCCGCCACCCCTGACCCCATATTGCCCGGTGAGGGCAGGCAGGCAGAGCAGCGAGCGGATGGTTTGGCCGCCGTTTCCGTGGCGCTGGATACCGTCGGAGAACTTGACCATCGACGGGGAATCAGCCGCAAAACGGCGCGCCAGCTCCACGATCGTCTTTGCGGGGATGCCGGTAATGCGCTCGACCGTCTCGGGTGGGTAGTCCTCAGCCCGGGACCGAAGCTCCTGCCAACCGACCGAATGCCGCTCAAGCCATGCCTCGTCGTGAAGCTGCCCGGCGAAGATGACATGCATCATCCCAAGCGCCAGCGCAGCGTCAGTGGACGGATTCGGCTGAAGGTGCAAATCAGCGGAACGAGCGGTCAACGTCCTGCGGGGGTCGATCACCACCACATATGTGCCATTGCGCTGGGCCTCGCGCAGGATCGGCATGAAGTGTGGAGCGGTGCTGGCCGGGTTGTGCCCCCAGATGATCAGGGTTTTGGTGTACTGCACGTCTCGCGGGTCGGGCGCCAGCTTGCCGCCGATCGTGGCCACCACCGCGGCGGTGGCGGCGGCGTCGCAAATGGAGCGCACCAGCCCGCTGGCGCCCATCCGGTTCCACAGCCGCGCGCTGGCAACGCTCATCTCGACCAGTCCGAGGGTGCCGCTGTACGAGTACGGCAGGATCGCCGCTGGACCATGCTCCGCGATGATTTGCCTCCAGCGGTCCCGGATCTCGACGATCGCATCGTCCCAGGAGAGACGCTCCCACTGATCCGAACCCTTGGGACCTTTCCGCCGCAGTGGATAGAGCAGCCGGTCCTCGGCATAAACCCGTTGCAGATAGGGCCGCACCTTGGCGCAGAGCCATCCCCGAGTAATGGGGTGGTCGGGATCGGCCGAGAATCTTACGACCCGGCCGTCCCGCACCTCAGAGATCGTGGCGCAGGTATCCGGGCAGTCATGCGGGCAGGCTCCGCTGATGAGTTTTGTGGCTCCATTTTGTGATTTGACAACCATGTTTGTCCCGGTCCCCAGGTTCGCGATCCTGTGTCCATCTTACACCCCGCGCAGGGTGCAGATCGTAGGCCGGTGATCGTAGGCCGGTTTAGCCGCGGTGGTTACGTCGCCTTTGCGAGCAGGGCAGACACGGGGTCTGCCCCTCCAGCTGGGTTGGGGCGTTGGTTCCGGTGAGGATGCTGCATCCGTATCCGCGACGGCCTAAAGGCCATCGCTCACAGAGCCAACCCACTGAGGGGATATGACCGGGCTTGGGCCCGGAGAGTCTTTGTGCTGTGAGCCTGGTCGTGAACGACCGGGCGGTGCTGCCGGCGCCCGCGTCCTCTTCGCCCACCCCGGCTTCCCCCTCCGGGATTTAAGACAGCCGCGCTAGCGCACGTCCTCCGCGGCGACGTGCATCGCGTCTATGATCCGCTCATAAGGCAACTGCGCCCGCTCATTTGCCGCCTTGACGACATCGGCCGACGGACCTTCGAAGAGGCAGTAGCACTTGTCCTCACCGGGGATGAAGGTGGAGCGCAGGTAGCGCACCGGGGTCCCCTCGCTCGTCATCGAGGCGGTTGTCTCCTTCGCCGCGATCGCCGCCGCGCCCAATTGCTCCGGCGTGAGGCCCGGCAGATACCGCTCAACCAGAAACTTGCTCATGATGGTCCTCTTTCTCTGTAGCGGACCCGATCCCGGATCCTCGACCAGCTCCTGATCACGACGACTACGGAATCGAGGTTGCGGCGGCGATGACGACGGCTATCATACTGGACAGGCAGCCGAGGATCGTGCCGATCATCACCCAGGCGCTCACGAGGGAATCTTCAGCAAGGTGCTGTCGCGGAGCGATGGATGTCATTGCGGACATCCCCTCGCTCGTCATCGAAGCGGTGGTCACCTTCGCCGTGCCCAGTTGCTTCGCCGTGATGCCCGGCAGATACCCCGCGACCAGAGAAGTGCTCATGATAGTCTTCTTTCTCCGTGGCGGACCCGAACCCGGATCCTCGACCAGCTCCTAATCACGACGACTAGGGTGATGCCAGCATCTTACCGATCGGCCCCGGGCCTGAATATCGGGCAAAGGGCGTAATGCGGTACGTAATCGCGGTCGATGCTCCGCGATGGCGCGAGCTACTTACCGGCTGCGGGTAGGGTGGACTTGACTCGGCGCTCCGTGTCCCAGGCCGCTACTTGCGCGCGAGAGTGCACGCCGAGCTTGCGCAAGATGTGCTCGACATGCGTGTCTGCCGTCCGCTCCGAAATGAAGAGCGCCTCGGCGATCTTCTTGTTGCTCAGCCCCTGGGTGATCAACTGGACGACCTCGCGTTGGCGCGGTGACAGTTCGTCCGCAGGGAGAGTCTCCGGGGTGATCAACGCCGCGTCGCCGTGAGGAGCGAGCGCGAGCCGAACCGCATCGTCCGGCGGCAGTGCTGCGCCGGATTCCCAGGCGGCAATGAAGGCGTCAGAGCCGAGCCGCTCACGGAGCGCCGCGATGAGAGGGTCGCGATCCCTGCCTCCGATGAGTTCGGCGGAAGCGTCCATCTGCCGGCGCATGGCGTCGATCGCGCCGAGCAAGCGCACCGCGATCTCGTCCTGAGCGCCCGCGGCAAAGGCATCCACGAGGATCGCCAGACAGGCCAAAACACCACCGCCGTCACCCAACTCGCTGTACAGCTCGAGACTTTCCCTCGCCTTCGCCATTGCCAGGCGGTTGTCTCCGTCGTCGCGGGCGGCGGTTGCGAGGTTGCGTAGAGCTGCGGCCAGCTCCCTGCGGTCTCCGAGCTCGCGAAAAAGCGCTTCGGCTTCCTGATAACAGGCCGCGGCCGTCTCGGGCTGACCGCTGGCCCAGGCCACATTACCGAGATTGCTGAGCGCGGACGCGACCCCATGGCGGTCGCCGAGCTGGCGAAATTGGGCCACGCTCTCCTCGCAGAGGTTGAAGGCTTGGTCGTAGTCGCCGCGCAACTGCGCCATGGTGCCGAGGGTGACGAGCGCCACGGCGACGCCGGCCGCATCGTTGGCGATCCGGAAGAGGCGCAGACTCTCCTGGTGCAGCTCGACGGCGCGGGCGTAGTCCTGCTGGAATTGTGCGACAACGCCAAGGCTGTTCAGCGCAAGTGCGGCGCCTCGCTCGTCGGCCAGGTGCTGGTGAAGGACGAGACATTGCTCATAGAAGCGCGCCGCCTGGTCGTAGTTGCCGAGTGCGCGCGCCAGATGGCCCGCCGCGTTGAGGGCCCTGGCCCGGTTGCCATCGGTCGCGCCGGATGACCAGGAGAGCGCGCCTTCGAGCCAGTGCAAGCCTTCGGTGAGGTGGCCGCGCAACACCCAGAACCGGTAGAGCGCCGCGCCCAGCCGCTGACTCGTTTCGGCATGGCCGTGACCGATGGACCAGCGAAGCGCCGCCCGGAGATTGTCGTGATCCGCCTCGAGATGATCGAGCCACGTCGCCGATTCGCTAGACCACAGCTCCGGCTCGGCAGTCTCTGCCAAGCGGAGGAAGTGGTCCGCCTGCCGCCAGTGCGCCTCCTCCGCCGCGCCGCCCGCGACGAGCCGCTCCCGCGCGAACAATCGGACCGTCTCGAGGAGGGAATAGCGCCTGGCGCTGTCGTCGTCGACCAGGACGAGCGACTTGTCGACCAGGCGCGTGAGGAGATCAAGCGTCGCACCGCGATTCGTCTGGTCGCCGCAAATCTCCTCGATCGCTTCGAGGGAGCCGCCGCCGGAGAAGACTGCCATCCGACTGAGCAGCGCCTGTTCACCGGGCTCCAGAAGCTCGTAGCTCCACTCGACCACGTTGAGGAGCGTTCGGTGGCGCTCGGTTGCCGTTCGATCGGCGCTGGCCAGCAGCTGGAAGCGGTCGCCAAGTCGATCGGCAATCTGCTGGGGCGTGAGCGCCGAGATACGGGCCGCGGCCAGCTCGATCGCCAGCGGGATCCCGTCCAATTGGCAGCAAATTTCCGAGACCGCCGCAGCGTTGCCATCGCCCAAGGCGAAGCTCGGCGCCACCGCGTTGGCCCGTTGGACGAACAACCGAACCGCATCGCTCGTGAGCGCACGCGCCGCACTCGCGGCTTCGCCTCGCTTCGGGACCGGCAATGGCGGTACCGGCCACACCTGCTCACCGGACGTCCGCAACGGTTCGCGGCTGGTGGCCAGGATGCGGAGGTCGTCGCACGTTCGCAGGAGGTGATCGGCCAGCTGCGCGCAGGCGCCAATCAGGTGCTCGCAATTGTCGATCAGGAGGAGGAGGCGCATCGGGCGCAAGAGCGCCGCCAAGGCGTCGAGCAGCGTACCAGGAAGGTGTTCGTCGATACCGAACACGGACGCGACGATCGGCGGCACGAGATGTGGCTCGGAGATGGCGTGGAGTTCGACCATGTGGATGCCGTCGCGAAAGGAGGGCCGGAGGCTGAAGGCGGCTTGAAGCGCAAGCCTCGTCTTGCCGACGCCGCCCGGACCGGTCAACGTCACCAGGGACGAGTCTTCCCGAATGAGCAGATCGCGCAGGGTCGTCACCTCGGCATCGCGCCCAACGAGCGAGGTACGGGGCCGAGTGAGGGCGCC
>Ga0183260_10004430_pt1 | contig 11144 bp, 5 predicted proteins | sample AntDrymUQ4972206_2_FD_129768 | JGI IMG/M metagenome (GOLD analysis project Ga0183260, IMG submission 129768) | Polar desert sand microbial communities from Dry Valleys, Antarctica - metaG UQ497 (22.06) (version 2) (version 2) | ecosystem: Environmental > Terrestrial > Soil > Desert | place...
ACGTCGGTGCGGCTCGGGATGTCGTACATGACCTCGAGCAGCACCTCCTCGAGGATGGCCCGCAGGCCCCGGGCCCCGGTGCCCCGGAGGAGGGCCTGCTCGGCGATGGCCTCGAGGGCGTCGTCGGAGAACTCGAGCTCGACGTTGTCGAGGATGAACGTCTTCTTGTACTGCTTGACGAGGGCGTTGCGGGGCTCGATCAGGATCTCGACCAGGGCCCCCTTGTCCAGCGGCTGCACGGCGCCGATGACCGGGAGGCGACCGACGAACTCGGGGATCAGGCCGAACTTGAGGAGGTCCTCGGGCAGCACCCGGTCCATCAGGTGGTCGAGCTTGGCGTCGCCGTTGCGGGGGCCGATCTCGGCCCGGAAGCCGATCGACTTCTTGCCGATCCGGCTCTCGATGATCTTCTCGAGCCCGGCGAAGGCGCCGCCGCACACGAACAGGATGTTCGTGGTGTCGATCTGGATGAACTCCTGGTGGGGGTGCTTGCGGCCCCCCTGGGGCGGGACCGATGCCGTGGTGCCCTCGAGGATCTTGAGCAGGGCCTGCTGGACCCCCTCGCCCGAGACGTCACGGGTGATCGACGGGTTCTCGCTCTTGCGGGCGATCTTGTCGATCTCGTCGATGTAGATGATCCCGGTCTCGGCCTTCTTGACGTCGTAGTCGGCCGCCTGGATCAGCTTGAGGAGGATGTTCTCGACGTCCTCGCCCACGTAGCCGGCCTCGGTGAGGGCGGTGGCGTCGGCGATGGCGAACGGCACGTTGAGCATCCGGGCCAGGGTCTGGGCCAGCAGCGTCTTGCCGCAGCCGGTGGGCCCGAGCAGGAGGATGTTGGACTTGGCCAGCTCGACGTCGCTCTCGTGGTTGGCCGAGGAGGGCGACTGCACCCGCTTGTAGTGGTTGTAGACCGCCACCGACAGCTGCTTCTTGGCGTGGTCCTGGCCGATCACGTAGTCGTTCAGGAACTCGTGGATCTCCTTGGGCTTCGGCAGCTCGTCGAAGCGCACCTCGGAGGTCTCGGCCAGCTCCTCCTCGATGATGTCGTTGCACAGCTCGATGCACTCGTCGCAGATGTAGACCGACGGGCCGGCGATGAGCTTCTTGACCTGCTTCTGCGACTTGCCGCAGAAGCTGCACTTCACGAGGTCGTTGCCCTCGCCGAACTTCGCCACGTCAGCCTCGGTCCCCGAGCCTCAGGCGACGCCGGCGGCCACGGGCACGCCTTGGAGCTCTCGGACGGTGATGACCTCGTCGACGATCCCGTAGTCGCGGGCCTCAGCCGCCGACAGGATGAAGTCGCGGTCGGTGTCGTGGGCGATCCGATCGACGGTCTGGCCCGTGTCGAAGGCCAGCATCTCGTTGAGCAGCTCGCGCATGCGGAGGATCTCCTTGGCCTGGATCTCGATGTCCGAGGCCTGGCCTCCCGCCCCCCCGTAGGGCTGGTGCAGCAGGATGCGGCTGTGGGGCAGCGAGAACCGCTTGCCCTTGGTGCCGCCGGCCAGCAGGACCGCCGCCGCCGACGCCGCCTGGCCGTAGCAGAACGTCGTGATGTCGTTCTTCACGTACTTCATGGTGTCGTAGATGGCGAAGAGCGCCGTGATGTCGCCGCCGGGGCTGTTGATGTAGATCGAGATGTCCTTGTCGGCGTTCTCCGACTCGAGGAACAGCAGCTGGGCCGAGATGAGGTTGGCGACGGTGTCGTCGATCGGCGTGCCGAGGAAGATGATGTGCTCCTTCAGCATCCGGCTGTAGAGGTCGAACGCCCGCTCGCCACGGTTGGTGCTCTCCACCACCGTCGGCACGAGGTAGTTCTGGGCCCGCATCGGCTACTCCTGCTCCTCGGTCACGGCGTCCTGTTCGAGCCCGGCGGCCCGTAGTGCGTCCCGGTCGACCGGGTTGCCCTCTGTGTCCTTCACCTCGACGTGCTCCAAGAGCCAGTCGAGGGCCTTGCCCTTGCGCACGTCGGAGCGTACCGCCTGCACCCCGTCGTTGCGTTCGAACACCTGCCGCAGCTCGTCCGCCGACTGCCCCAGCTCGGTGGCCAGCTTGTCCACCGCGGCGTCGAGCTCGTCGTCGCTGACCTCGATCTCCTCGGCGTCGGCGACGGCCCGCAGGGCCAGGTCGGCCTTGACGGCCGGGACAGCCTGGCCGCGCAGCTGCTCGATGATCACCTCGGAGCCTCCGAGGGCGCTGATGTACTGGCCCAGCTCGACGTTCTGGCGCCGCAGGTTGCGCTCCAGCTCCGCGGCCTGGCGCTGCACCTCCTCGGCCACCAGCGCCTCGGGCACCACGTCGTCGGGCACCAGCTTCACCAGCTCGGGGAGCGTGCGCTGCTTCAGCGCCGCCCACGCCGTGCGGATCCGGCCCCTCTCGAGGCGCTCCCGCAGGTCGACGAGCAGGTCGTCGACGGTGGTGAGCTCGCTCGACTCCTCGACCCAGGCGTCGGTGAGCTCGGGCAGGTCCTTTCGCTGCACCTTCTTGACCGAGATGGCGAAGGTGATGGGGGTGGCGTGGTCGCCCTCGCCCACGATCGTCTCGAACAGGCGGTCCTCGCCGGCGCTGGCGCCCGTCAGCTGCTCGTCGACCTCAGGGGGGAACCCGGCGGCGTCACCGATCTCATAGCTGTAGTCCTCCACGTCGTCGAGGGTCTCGACCTCGTCGGGGTCGTCGGCCTGGTCGGTCTCCGCCGCTGCGTCGCCGGCCCCCTCGGCGTCGGGCCCCGGCACCGACCTGGCCCGCTTCCTCGTCGCCTTCAGGTCGATCGTCAGGACGTCGCCCTGCTCGGCCGGCCGGTCGACGTCGACCAGGGTGGCGTCAGCCGAGCGGAGGCGGCGGAGGGCCCGCTGCACGTCGTCATCGGTGACGTCCATCCGGGGCACGGTCACGCTCAGCCCGCCGTAGCCCTCGATCTCGATGGACGGGCGCACCTCGACGGTGGCCTCGAAGGTGACCGGCCCGCTCTCCTCACCGGCGGTGACGGAGATCTCGGGCTGGGCGATGGCGTCGACGTCGTTGTCCTTCAGCGCCTCGACGTAGTAGCCGGGCAGGGCGTCGCGCAGCGCCTCCTGCCGGGCCATGGACGAGCCGACCCTGGCCTCGAGCACCCGGCGGGGCGCCTTACCGGGGCGGAACCCGGGGATGCGGACCTCCTTGGCGATGCGGCGGAAGGCCTTGTCGAGAGCCACCTCGAACTCGGCCGCGTCGACCTCGACCAGGAGCTTGACCTTGTTCCCATCGAGGGGTTCGACGGTGCTCTTCATGCGTGGCTCTTCATACGTGGGAGGCGATGCTACCGGCCCGAGCGCCCTTGCCCGGCGTGATCCCGCCCGGGGTGCCCGTGTTTCGCACCCGCAGGAGGACCCAGCCGCTGACGGGCCCGCGGCCCATCGGGCGGGGCTCACCGAGCGCCGTCGGGCCCGGGGGCGGCACCACCGGCAGGCCGTCGGGCCGGGGCCGGTCGTCGGGCCGGCAACGGCGCCACCGGCACAGGGCCAGGGCCGGGGCCGGGGCCCACGATCATCGTCGGGTCGGCGACGGCGCCACCGGCGCAGGGCCGGGCCAGGGCCCACGAGGTCGTCGCGACGAGCGGCCGGCAGAGGGCCTGGGGCCGGGGCCTGAGCAGTGGCGATCCCGCGTTCGTCGATGCGGCGGCGGCGCACGGCCGTGCCACGCGGGCGAAGCATCGGGATCACGCCCGAGTGGCCCGGCTACCGCGCCCCCCGGGCAGGCGCTCGCCATCGTCCACCGACTCGGGCGGCTCGGGCGGCCCGGCCATCACCTCACCCGGGCGGTCCTGCGCGAGCCATGGCGAGCGCCGCCGCCGCCGTGGCCGCCCGGACCGCGGTGCTGAAGGTGGCCTGCAGGAGGTAGCCGCCGGTCGGCGCCTCCCAGTCGAGCATCTCCCCCACCACAAAGGTGCCGGGCCGGCGGCGCAGCATGAAGGTGGCGTCCAGCTCGTCGAGGGCGACCCCGCCGGCGGTGGAGATGGCCCGAGCGAGGGGCTGGACGGCCACCACGGGGACGCGGACCTCCTTCACCAGCCGGGCCAGGGCGCCGGGGTGGCGCGGGAGGCGGTTGCCGGTCACCTCCCGCAGCAGGCCGACGGCGATCGGCTGGAGGCCGCCGGCCCGCTTCAGCACCGTGGACAGCGAGTCCTTCGCCCGCCCTCGGGCCAGCCGGAGGCGCAGGTCGTCGACCGTCAGGTCGGGGTGCAGGTCGACGCCGAGCACCGCCGACCCGCTGGCCGCCACCTGGTCACGCAGCGAGGCAGAAAGGACGTGGAGGGCCCCGCCCTCGATCCCCTGAGTGGTGATGGTGGTGTCGCCACGCACCGCCACGGCCCCGAAGGAGAGGCGGACGTTCTTGAGCGATCCTCCCGCGAAGCGGTCCGCGAAGACGGGCGACCACCCCACGACGAAGCCGCAGTTGGCGGGACGCAGGGGCGTCACGGCCACCCCGGCCGTCTCGAGCACCGGCACCCAGGCACCGTCCGAGCCGACCCGCGGCCAGCTGGCCCCGCCGAGGGCCAGCAGGGTGACGTCGGGATGGAGGCGCTCAGTCCCCGAAGGCCCCAGGAAGAGGAGGGCGCCGCCGCCGTCCCACCCCTGCCAGGTGTGACGGACCCGCAGCTGCACGCCCAGACCGGCGAGGCGGGCCAGCCACGCCCGGAGGAGCGGCGTCGCTCGGAGCGCCTCGGGGAACACCCGACCGCTCGACCCCACGAACGTCGGCTGGCCCAGGCCGGCGCACCACGCCCGCAGGTCATCAGGCCCGAACGATCGGACGGCCTCGGCCAGGCGCTCCTCGGCGGGCCCGTAGCGCCCCAGCAGCTGCGCCAGCGGCTCCGAGTGGGTGAGGTTCAACCCGCCCCGCCCGGCCAGCAGCAGCTTGCGCCCCACCGACGGCATCCTCTCGAAGAGGGTCACGGCCACCCCGGCGCCCGCCAGCACCTCGGCGGCCATCAGGCCGCCCGGCCCACCGCCCACCACGGCCGCCGTCGGCTGGCCCTCACGCACCACCGCCGAAGGGCGGAGCGGCGCCCGCCCTCCGGTGCTCTCGATCAGGCCGATCACGGTACCGCTCCCCCGCAGACCCCCCGGCGCCGGTTGTACGTGGGCAGCCAGGACGCCGCAGCCACGGGCCACCTCTGCCTGTACCGTCTAGGCCTGACTTGCCCCGCTCGTCCGAGGGGCAAGCTAGCGGAGGCCGCCTGCTGTGCTTCGCCGGGTACTCGGAGGGAAGCTTCGACCAGAGCGCCGAGAACGAGCGCCGTCGTGTCCGGTCTGTTGATCTTGACGCGGCTCGGCGAGGGTTCCCCAGCACGTCTCCATCGGCTCACTAGCGTCTGAACGTGGCCAGAGGTGACGATGGGGTTCCCGCTGGGGTCCTCGAACGCCTCCGCAGCGCTGGGAGGGGTTCGCGCTGGATCCGCGTTGCTCTCCAGATGAATCCCTACGCCTACTGCGTCAAGCACCAGAAGGCCGGAGCGGCCTTCGGCTCCGACGAGCCCTACAACAAGGCGATGGTGCAGCGACTGCTGGACGGTGATGTCAAGGGTGTCGCCATCACCGACCACGATCGCTGGGAGCACGGGAGCACGCTCGCCCAGGCCTGCCGCGAGGCGGGGATCGGGGTCCTCCCCGGCGTCGAGATCGAGCCGCAGGGCGTCCACACCCTCTGCCTCTTCGACACGGAGGTACGGCTCGAAAGCTTCCTCGGCTGGTGGGCCTCGGAGGAGGGCCACTGCACGCTGGCCAAGCTCCTGCGCAAGGCGGACGACGAGCGGTTCCTGGCCATGCCGGCGCACATCGACAGCGACCGCGGCGGCCTCCTCAAGGATGGGGTCGGGGTCCGGGTGAAGATCCTCCAGTCGCCCCACCTCCACGCCGTTGCCTCGAACCAGCCACTCGAGAATATGTCGGATGGCGGGGTGAGGGAGAACGCTCGGCCGGGCCTGGCCATCGTCTCGGCCAACGACGTGTGCCATCCGGACGACCTGACCAACCCGGCGGCGACGTGCCTCGTCAGGATGGATCGCTTCGATCTCACCGGGTTGCGCTGGGCGCTCACCGACCCGGACTCCCGCCTGCGAGCGCACGGAGCTGCCGCACCATCGAATCAGGGTGCCCGTGCCATCACCTGGGAAGGTGGTTACCTCGATGCGCAGGTCTGCGGTCTGAGCGATGGCTTGACCTGCCTCGTCGGTGGTCGCGGCAGCGGGAAGTCCACGGTCATCGAGAGCATCCGGCTCGCCCTCGGCGCGGCGCCAGCCACCGACGAGACCCGCCGGCGGCACGAGACCCTGGTCGGGTACGTCCTGGGCGAGGGCACCAGGATCAGCATGCTCGTCGACACCTCTGAAGGGCCGCGGGTCCTGGTCCGGACGATTGGCGACCCGGACGCCCACTGGTTCGACGTCGACGGTCGGCCGGCCAGCCCGCTTGCGATACCCGCCGTCGAGGTCTACGGCCAGCACGAGCTGGCCGACCTGGCCGAGAACCAAGCGGGGAGGTCGCGGCTCCTCGGCCGGTTCCTCGCCAACGCGGACATGGCCGAGCGGGAGGTCCGGCTCAGCCACCGCGAGCTCGAAGAGCTCAACGCTCGTCTGGAGAGGGAGGAGCAGGCTCGCGACGACCTCGTCGAGCAGACCGCAATCATTCCGGAGCTCGAGGAGCGCCTCGAGGCGCTCAGGACGTCGGGGATCAACGAGGCGGCCACCCGCTTCAGCCGCGCCGAGTCGACGCGAGTGCACTTCGACTCGGCAACGAGGAGACTTCGGGAGCTGGATGGGGCTGTTGGCCGCTTCCACGAGGAAGCGGACCTGAGCCTGGCGCTGCCTCCGGCGGCCGACGACCCGGGCCCGGCAGGGGGCGCCGTCGCCGAAGTGAGGTCGGCGCTCGAAGACCTTGACGGCACGCTCAAGGGTCTGGTTTCCCAGGCTATGCAGGCCGTCACGGCGGCTCACGGGCGCCTCGAGGAGGCCAAGCGCACGTGGAGCGAGGATCGAGACGCGGCAAAGGCCACCTACGACGCCCTCCTCCGCAGCCTTGCGGCTCCCGAAGGGCCGCAGACCTTCGTGCGCATCGAACGCGATCTCACCAGGCTGCGGTCGTTGCTGCCGGGGCTGGAGGCCGTATCCGCGAGGGTGGACGAGGTGCGGCGGGACCGTGAGGAGGCGCTCAAGGCGTTCAACGGCGAGCGGGAACGCCGGCTCGAGGCGCTGAGGCTGGCCAGGAAGCGGGCCAACGGAGTAGCCGGACCGGAGGTCCAGGTCAGCGTCGATGCCGACACGAACCTCGAGGCGCTCTGCCAGGCCCTCAGGGATGAGGTCGGTGGCCGCCTCGCCGAGACGCTCGACCGCCTGCGGGACTGGCAGGAACAGTTGAGCATCGAGGACTTCGTGGCGTGGTGCCGGGCTGGCCCATCGACGCTCGCTGAGCGCTTGGGCATCACGAGCGGGCAGGCGGAGCGGATCTGCGCCGGGGGTGAGCGCCTGTTCCGCCGGCTCGAGGCCGTCGACCTTCCACCGATCACGAAGATCAAGCTGCGCGTCGGGGTCGACGCGGGTGGTCGTGATGTTCTGCGCGAGCTGGACGAGGGACTGTCGACGGGCCAGCGGGCGACGGCCCTCCTTCGGTTGCTGCTGGCGGAGGTCGGTAGCGGGGCGCTCGTGATCGACCAGCCGGAGGATGACCTCGACAATGCCTTCGTCCACGATCAGGTGGTGAAGGACCTGCGCCGGGAAAAGCACCGCCGGCAGATCATCCTCGCCACCCACAACGCGAACATCCCCGTGTTGGGCGATGCCGAGCTGCTCACGGTGCTGGCCCCGAGCGAGCCCAACCGAGGCGCGGTGCAGCAGAGTGGCGGCCTCGACCGGGATGAGGTGCGGGCTGAGGCGGCGCGGGTCTTGGAGGGCGGGCGGGAGGCCCTGCTCCGGCGCTTCGAGCGCTACGGCTTCCGCTCCGACGTCGACTCGTGAACCGGTTCGACGTCCTCGACCTGATCGCCGCCGGAGAAGGCAGCGGCGTGGAGTTCAAAGCGGAGCGAACGGAGCCCGTCAAGCTGGCGAAGGAGCTGGTCGCCCTGGCGAACCACTCCGGTGGGACCTTGCTGCTCGGCGTCGCCGATGACGGCACCGTCCTCGGTCTCGACGACCCTGCCGAGGAGTGGGTCATGAACGTCGCCCGATCGAACATCCGGCCACCCATCATCCCTTGGTACCAGGAGGTCGAGCTCCAGCCCGGGCAGAGGGTCGGGGTCGTGAGAGTGGAGCGGGGCCTGGTCCACAGCCTCTGGCACAACGGCCACCACACCTACTTCATCCGAGTCGGGTCCACGTCGCGGGAGGCAAGCCCGGAGGAGCTGGCCAGGCTGTTCCAGCAGCGGGGCAGCATCAGGGCCGAGCTGCAGCCTGTGAGCGGGACCGGCCTCGGCGACCTCGACCTGCGCCGCCTGCACGAGTACTTCGCCGAGCGCCGGCAGGAGGCACCCGACGATGACGACGAAGCGCAGTGGCACCGGCTGCTCGTCAACCTCGAGATCCTCCGCGAGACCGAGCAGAGCGATCGACCCGCCGCGTCGGTCGCAGGGCTCCTCCTGTTCGGATCGGCCCCGGCGCGCCACCTGCCCTACGCCACCATCGACGCGGCTGCCTACCCCGGAGCCGAGAAGACCTACGAGACGATCGACGGGGAGCGACTGGCTGGCCCGCTCGTACCGCTGGGTCCTCCGCCGGCCAGGACCGATCCCGGACTCGTCGGCCGGGCCATCGCCTTCGTCGTCCGCACGACGGCTGGCACCTCCCGGATCATCGAGACCGGTGAACGGGTCGATCGACCGAGCCTTCCTCTCGAGGCCGTGCGAGAGGTCATCGTCAACGCCGTCGTCCACCGTGACTACCTCCTGGCGGGGTCGGACATCGAGCTGGCCGTGTACCCCGATCGGCTGGAGGTCATCTCGCCTGGTCGCCTGCCGAACGGCGTCACCACCGAGGGGATGCGGCTGGGGGTTCGTGCCGCTCGGAACCAGCTCCTCAAGGACACCCTCCGCGACTATGGGCTCCTCGAACACCGGGGGTTGGGCATCCCCAGGATCGTGATCCGCTCGATGCGTGACCACAATGGGACGGAGCCCGACCTCATCGAGCTGCCGGACGAGCGCTTCCTCGTCCGGCTCTGGAGGTGATCGGCAGCCACCGGCCCTGTGACGGTGATCGTTCAGCAGGTGGAAGGGACGGGCGGAGCCAAGCCCGACGATCCGACGCCGCCTCAGCTCGATTCGAACTTCTTGTCGGTGAAGTGGAGGGCGTCGGCGTTCTCCTCGACGATCTTGATGATCCGGTCGGGGAAGCCGTCGGGGTTGGTGGCTGAGATCTCGATGGTGATCTCGAGGTCGGTGCCGACGAGCCCATCCAGGTGGGCGACGACCTCCTGGGCGACCTTGGCTGCATCACGGGAGAGACGGCTGGGCTCGACGTCGACGATCCCGTAGAAGCGGCGCTTCACCGCGGGGCCGGCGTCGGCAGGCCCGGTTCCGCCACGTTCTTCGGGGTCCTCGCGAACGTCCGGTTTGCCGTCCCCTCGGGCCTTTGCCTCCTCCTCGGCCTGCGCTTGTCGGTCGGCGTCCTGCTGGGCGATGGCGAGCTCCGGCTTGACGACGAGGGTCGAACCGCGCACGGCTGGTGCCAGACCGGACGTCACGAGGCCGATGAAGCGTGTGGGGTCGCGAGGGTCGACGGCCTCGGCCACGGCGAAGCCTTCGGTCGTCCAGATGGTGTCGCTCGGCCCAGCGGCGACGCAGGCGAACAGGACCTCGACGTTCTTCAGGCGGTGGAGGTAGAGGTAGCGGCTGTACGCGTCCCACAGGCGGGCGACCGTGACCGAGCCGTCCTTCCACAGCGGCGCCAGGGCTCCGTCGAGGTGGAGGCGGAGAAGCACGGGCGGGTAGGTCGTGTACAGGGCACCGACCTGCGCCAGCTTTCGGGAGACGCGTTGGGCCAGGCGGCCCTGGCCGTCGAGCTTGTGCTCGTCCCAGGCGACCTCGGCGGTCGGGGCCGGCTGACGAGGGACGAGCAGCCACTGGTAGGCGCCGGTCAGGCGGACCTCGGCGGTCGAGCCGGCGTCCTTGAGACGGCCGGCAGCCTGCTCCTCCTGCTCGCGGGACAAGCCCGCTGGCTTGGAATCGCCGGCGACGATCGACGCCCAGGACAGCTGGTCCGCCGTGGCCTGCTCGAGGTCGGACACCTGGCGCTCGTCGGCGGCGGCGAACACCAGCATGCCGCCGTGCTCCCGGGGGGCCGATCCCCGAGACGCGAGGATCTCCTTGCTGGCCTCCCGGGCCAGCGAGCTCCCCGATCGGGCCTTGTGGGGCTGGTCGGGGGCGAGCACGACGAGGCGGGCGGTGGGCTCGTCGGCCACACCAGCCGGCCCGGCCGGGGCGACGTGGACGCCAGCCAGGTCCTGCCGGTCCCGGGTCTGCTCGACGAGCGCCTTCACGATGGCCTCGTGCACCTCGTGGCGGTCGCCGCTGAGGAGCCGCTCGGCGCGGTCGCGGGCCAGGCGGGCCACGCCAGGCTGGGTGCCGTACCAGTAGCGGCCGGTGCCGGCGTAGAAGTAGGTGGCCTTCTCGGCCAGGCGGTTGAGGGCGTCGCCGTAGACGGCGACCGACTCGCCGGGCAGCGCACAGCCGAGGCGGACCCGGGTGGCGTCCAGGCCCTGGTTGGGCGAGCCGGCCAGGGGGGCCGAGCCCAGAAACACCGTTCGGGCTGCCCGGCGAGCGGCGCTGTAGCGACCGAGGGACTTGACCTCGTCGTCCAGCTGGCGGGGCAGCGAGCCGGGCCCGTCGACATCGGCGTCCATGATCGGCTTCCAGGTGTCCTCCAGGTTCCTGGTCAGCTCGGCGGCCACGGCGGGATCGGCCAGGGGCACGCTGGCCGGCAGGATGAGCGGCGACTGGTCGCCGCCGGCCCAGAGGGCGTGGATGACGGTGGCCAGCAGCCGCAGCACACCGCGGGTGCGCTGGAAGCGGTCGAGGGTCGACCAGTCCTCGTAGAGGCGGGCGAACAGCTCGGGGTGGATCGGGTAGGCCCGCTTCAGCTTCTCGACGTAGGCCGCCTCCCGGCACTCGGCCGGGTACTCGGC
>Ga0183260_10004431_pt1 | contig 11142 bp, 4 predicted proteins | sample AntDrymUQ4972206_2_FD_129768 | JGI IMG/M metagenome (GOLD analysis project Ga0183260, IMG submission 129768) | Polar desert sand microbial communities from Dry Valleys, Antarctica - metaG UQ497 (22.06) (version 2) (version 2) | ecosystem: Environmental > Terrestrial > Soil > Desert | place...
CAACACGATCGGTGGCGCAGCCGCCATAGAACCTCCATCCTCGCCGACACGTCGACATGGACTTCGAGGCGCTACCCGCGACACCTACCAAAAATCAGCGAAATTGCAGGAGGAACCACTAGGTCGTCGATGGCGAACGCGGCGCGCGCGGGAGGTCCGCCGGCATCCAGCGCGACGTAGGCGCCGCCGGCGCGCAGCACGCCGTGGACAGCGACGAGCAGTCCCAAGCCCGGATGGCACGACACGCCGACGGCCGTGCCCGGACCGACGCCTCGCGCGACGAGGGCGTTCGCTACCCTGTTGACGAGGGCGTCGAACTCTGCGTAGGTCCACGACTTGCCGCAGGCGCGCACGGCCACTGCGTCCGGCAGGCGATCGGCGGTGCGCCGGACGAGATCGGCCAGCGAGCCGTCGAGGTCGTAGTCGCGCTCCGTGGCGTTGAACGCCGCGAGGCGTCGCTGGTCGCCCGTTGACACGCCGTCGACCACGGCCGCCGCCGGTCGCGTCAGCTCGACGACGACCGCATCGACGATGTGACGCGCGCGGGAGACCCCGAAGACGGCCGCATTTGCTTCGAGCCGAAGGCGCATCGTGTCCCTGACCTCGGTCACCTCCAGCAGCAGCCCAGCCTGTACGGCGCTGGCCGCCATCCGCAGCGGCTCGACCTCCAGGCCCGGCAGCCGCAGCCGCGAGAACCCGGGGTCGTTCTGGATCACGGCGGCGGCCATGAGCGGCGACTGCGTTCCCGCTGCGGGCGCACCGGTGGCCGCAGCGATCTCCGACAGTCCGGCCGCTGGCAGCGCCGCCGCCGCTTCGATGCCGGCCACGAGCGCCGCCGCAACGTCGATCAGGCGGTCCTCGGCGCGTATCGCGAGGCGGATGGGCAGCGTCGCCGCCAAGCAGCCGATCACGCCCCGCAGCGCGGGGTCGTCGCGCTGGGCGGAGACGACCGCGAGTACGATTTCGCGTCGCCCCTGCTGGCGCACGGCGGCGACTGAGAACGCCGCGCCCGCGAGGGCGAACGGCGACAACCCGGCGTCGCGCGCGCGCGACGCGAGGTCCCGGTAGGCATCGGCCGGTATCTCGGCGTCCACCTCGACGACGCCGGCGGCGGCGTTGCCGCAATCGTCGGGCTCGTACGCGGGACTCATGTCAATCCCGCGCAGCAGTTCGCGCCACGGCATGAGATCCATGCCTGCGAGCCCGCTCGGCGGGGCCATCTCCGGCCTGGTGCGCCATGGTCTACCGGCGACGGCGGCAGCGTAGGCCTCCGACAGATCGCCAGCGAGCACGCCGGAGGACCAGCCGTCGACGAAGATGTGATGGGCGACGATCGCCACGACGTGTTCGTCGCTGGCGGTCCGCAGGGCCGCAGCCACGAGCAGGCCGAGCTCGTCGGGCTGCGTTACTCTCGCAGCCATCGCGGCGAGCTTCGCCTGCGCCGCCGCGAGGGGGTCCGGCGCGCTGCGGACGTCGTCGACCTCGAGGTCGACGGAAGCGTCGGCCAGCGCCAGCGCGCGCAGCTCCCCGTCGACGCGGATCACGCGGGAGCGCAGCGCCGAGTGCGCCGCGACGACGCGCCGCAGTGCCTCCGCGAGCGCAGCGGAATCCAGTGGGCCACGCACGACGAACGCCAGCGGCACGGCGTAGGCGCCGTCACCGGGGGCCATCTGTGCGCGCAGCCAGAGGTCGCGCTGCATCGGCCCGAGCGGTGTGCCGTCCGCGACCGGCGCGGCGGCGGGCGCGACGGCCCGCGGCGGCTGGGCGGCGAGGCGATCGACGACGCGTGCGAGGGCCCTCGGCGAGCGATGCTCGAACACCGCCGCCACCGGCACGTCCCGTCCGACGAGATCAGACAATCGGCCGGCGAGCCGCGCCGCGTTGAGGGAGTGCACGCCTAGCACGATGAGATCGCTGTCGGGTCCGGTGGGACGGCGGCCGATGACCCCCTCGACCAGCTCGGCGATCGCCTGCTCGGTCGCCGTCGCCGGCGCGCAGTCCCCGTTCGATGCTCCGAGCTGCGTCGTCAGCATCGCGTGAACCGCTGGGACGTCGACCTTGCCGTGAGCGTCTAGCGGCAGTACGTCGAGCGCATGCAGGAGCACCGGCACGGCTGCCGCCGGCAGGCGCTGGTGCAGTTCGGCACGCAGCGCGCCAGGGTCGAACTGCGCGTCGTCGTTCGGCACGACGGCCGCGACGAGCGCCGGCTCGCCGTACGCGCGCGGGCACTGCATCGCAACTGCCCGCGCGACTCCCGTGCTGCACGCGAGCGCGTGCTCCACCTCGCCGAGCTCGATGCGCACTCCTAGAACCTTGATCTGCCGGTCCTCGCGGCCCAAGAACTCGGCGCGACCGCCGGGATGCATTCGCACGAGGTCCCCGGTCCGGTACACGCGGCCTGGAAGGGGCGCGCAGGTCGTGAACGGCGATCCGGGATGCTCGGCGACGCTCGCGTATCCGAGCGCGACCCCCGGTCCGGCGATGACGAGCTCGCCGGGCGCCCAGATCGGCACGGGCCGCATCGATGCGTCGACCACGGCGACGTGGACGTTAGAGATCGGCATGCCGATGAGCGGCGCGGCGGTCGGCGAGTCGAGCGGCTCCAGCGTCGTCCAGATCGAGCACTCCGTTGGCCCGTAAGCGTTGAACATCCGGGTCCGCTGCGCCCACGTCCCCACCACGGCCGGCGGCAACGCCTCACCGGCCGCAATGAGCGTTTGCAAGCGGACGCCTTCGGGATTGATCGAGGCGATTACCGACGGCGACAGGACGGCGTGGTCGATGCGCTGGTGCTCGATCAGCCATGCGATCGCTGCGCCGTCGCGTTCGGGCCCGGCGGGGAACATGAGCGTCGCGCCGTATCCGAGCGCGAGGACGATCTCGAAGATCGATGCGTCGAAGCCGAGTGCCGCCGCCTGCAGGACCCGAGTTCCCGGCTCGACGTCGAACACTGCCTGAGCGACGACGGTGTTGGCGATACCGCCATGCGCAACAACGACCCCCTTGGGCGAGCCCGTCGAACCGGAGGTGAAGATGATGTACGCGGCGTCGCCGGGAGCCACGGGCTGCGCCGGCGGGACGTCCGCTCCCTGAGCTACGCAGAACTGCGCCGGGGAGGTCACGACGAGCGCCGGATCCAGGATCTCGCGGATGTGTTCACGCCGCGCCGGCGGATAGCCGGGGTCGATCGGGCAGTAGACCGCCCCGCAGCGCCAGATGCCGAGCAGGACCGCGACGAGCTCCGGGCTGCCGGACGCCTCGACGGCGACGCGATGTCCACGCATCACCCCGCGGTCCATCAGGGCGGCCGCCGCCTGCCCGGCCGCCGTGAACAGTTCGTCGTAGGTCATCGAGCCCCCGGCGCCCATGACCGCGACGCGTGTTGACCAGGATCGCTGCCGTGCTTCGAGAAGCGCGAACGCCGTAGGCGGCTCCACGGGTGCATCGCGCCCGCGGGCGAGCGATACCTCGCCGGTCGCCGCTCGGACGTCCGCGAGCGGCCGATCGATCGTGCCGGCAACGCAGACGAGCTGCCCGAGCATGCTCTGCCAGGTGTCCGCGATCGCGCCGGCGACGCCCTCGAATACATGACGCCCGTCGTACTCGAGCGTCGCCAGCAGGCATCCGTCGCACTCCGCGATGCTGAGCAGCAGGTCCGCCGCGGGGTCGAAGTGCTCGACGGGCACGGGCGTGAGGGTGCGGCCGCCGAGCTCGACTGGTCGCCGATGGCCCTTGAGCGCGAGCGCCGTCGCCCCGGGGGCCGCCCTCGGATGCGAGCCGTAGGGCGAGAATCCGAACTGCGTGGCCGTCGATCGCGTGCCACCGGCACCGAGGCCCAAGCCTGCGCTGACGAACGGTACGCCCTGGCGTTGCTGCAGGTCGACGAGCTGCCCGTGCACGCGCCGCGCGAGGTCGACGAACGTCTCCTCGGCCTCGATCTCCGTGACGACAGGGAGCGTCGTCAGGCACGCGCCGATCGCATCACACGTGGCCGCATCGCGATTGAGGAACGGCACGGCCGTGACGACGACCCGGCGGCCGGTGTAGAGCGACAGCGTCGCCTGGTAGGCCGCGAGCGTGACCGCCACAGGCGTCACGCCGAGGCGCCGCGCGAGATCGCGGACGCTGTCCGCGCTGCCAGGCTTGAGCTCCAAAGCCAGCGCTCTGCCGGCAAGGCCCTCCACCGGTGCGCTCGGCGCGGGCAGGTTGCAGAGACCCGCACCAATGGGGAACCGCTCACGCCAGTAACGCCGGTGCTCGTCCGCGTGAGCGACTGGCGCGACCCGGATCGGCGGCGCCGCCGGCCCGAGCTGCTCGCCGTCGACGAGCTTCCAGAAGTCGTCAACCACGTAGCCGAGCGACCACATGTCGACCGCCGCGTGGTGGAAGACCAGCTGCAGGATTCGCTTGCGGTCATGCTCGTGCACCGTCGCGCGCAGCAGGGGCGCCAGCGCGAGGTCGAATGGCGCGGCTGCGAAGGCGTCGACGGCTGCGCGCACGCTGCTGGTGCTGGGGTCCTTGGGCCGGCACCACGGATCGGCGTCGTCGACGACGACCCCGACGAGCCCATCCGCGGTCGATCGCAGGGCCGTCCGCAGCGCGGCATGCCGCGCGACGACGCCCCGCGCGGCGCGGCGCAACGCCGACGTCGCGAGGTCCTCGGGCAGCTCGAGCGCGAGCGAGATGTTCTCCGCGCTGCGCGCAGGATCGCGCAGCGCGAGGACGGCCATCGCTTCGGCCGCCGGTGACGGCGCAGGCGTCGTCGCCGCCTGCGCGACGTGCTGAGCGCCAGCGCCCTCGAGCAGCCGGTCGGCTAGTGCGGCGAGGCTCGGCGCACCGAGCACGTCACCCGCGCCGAGTGACGTGGGCGTCGATCGCGTCAACGCAATCGCCAGGCGCGTCGCATCGAGTGAGTCCAATCCGAGGTCCACGGGCGACAGGGACAGCGCGGCTATGGTGGGATGGGGCAGACCGCAGCTTACAAATGCATCGAGCAGCAGGCTCCGTGCGTGCTCGCGGCTGATCGGCGTCGCCACCACGGGATCGGAATGTTCGACGTCCACAACAACGTCGCCGAGCCCGCCGCTCGCGAGCCGGCGAGCGCATTCGGACCGGCGGACCTTCCCGCTCGTCGTACGCGGCAGGCGAGCGCCGCGGACAAACGCCACGAGCGCGACGTGGACCCCGCAGCCCTCGGCAACCGCCGCGCGGAGCTGCGCGGCCACGGGAGGCTCCGGCGCCATGCCCGCCGGCAGCTCCACGAGCAGCGCGATGTCGCCCCGGGTCCCCGGACGCTCGACTGCCACGGTGAGGCGTCGGCGGCCCTGGACTCGCACGGTGTTCGCGGCAGCCTCGATGTCGGACGGGTGGACGTTGCGACCCTGGATGATGAGCAGATCCTTGATCCGGCCCGTGACGAACAGCTCTCCGCCAGCGAGGAATCCGAGATCGCCGGAGCGCAGAAACACCGCGCCGCAATCCGCCTCGAGCCGAGCCTCGAAGACATCGGCGTCCTTCCCACCCCAATAGCCGGACGCAACGCTATCGCCGGCGATCCAGATCTCGCCTTCCTCGCCCTGGCCTCGCGGGCGACAGGTCTCGGGGTCGACAATCTCGACTCGCATCGAATGCGCGACCCGCCCGCAGGAAACATGCACGCCGCGTGACGCATGCTCGACGCCCGCCGGCATCGGCCCAGGCGGGGCTCCCGGGGCGGCATCGACCGCCCGCACTACCGGGGGGCCGTCCCGGCGCGCGCCTGCGACGAACAGCGTCGCCTCGGCCAGGCCGTAGCACGGAACGAATCGACTGGCATCGAAGCCGCTGCAGCCGAACGCCCGCGCGAAGCGTCCGAGGGTCCTTGCATCGATCGGCTCGGCGCCGTTGAACGCGACGCGCCACGATGAGAGGTCGAGGTCAGCTCGCGCGTCGGCGTCGATACGATCGACGCACAGGTCGTAGGCGAAGTTCGGCCCCCCAGTCGTGGTCACCCCGTAACGGCCGATTGCTCGCAGCCATCGCGAGGGGTCGCCGATAAACTGCAGCGGCGTCATGAGATAGGACGGGATGCCGAGGAACAGAGGCTGCAGGATTCCGCCGATGAGCCCCATGTCGTGAAATGGCGGAAGCCAGCTCGCGAAGACCGTCGACTGGTCGTGACCGAGCGCAGCCGCGATGTCGCGCTCATTCGCGAGCACGGCGCGGTGCGTCACGACCACACCCCGCGGAGTGCCGGTCGAGCCTGACGTGTATTGCAGCAAGGCGGCTCCGTCGGGAGACGCCGCTGCGACCGCATAGCCGTCGGAGATAACGAGTTCGTGCTGATCCCACAGCTCGCGTCCCCTGACCTCAAGGTCGCTATTGCGGACGCCGTCGGCCCGATGGCTCATCACCGCCACGGCCCCACAGTCCTCGACCTGTGCTGCAAGCCGCAGCGCACCGGCCGGCGAGTTGGCAGTCGGCGCCGGCACCGGCACGAATCCGGCGTACAGCAATCCGAAGAAGCCCTCGACAAACTCGAGCGGGGTCGTCGCCACGAGGATCACCCGCGAGCCCAAGGGAGCCCGACCGGCCAGCGCTGCGGCGATGCGTCCGGCCGTCGCGTCGAGGCCGGCGAAGCTCGTCGTCCGCGCCACATCGCCATCGTCGAGCTGGCTGAACGCGAGCGCCGAGCCGTGCTCCTCGGCGCGCGCAGCCAGCAACTCGACCAGTGTCTGGGGCGAGCTCAGCGGACGCCGCCTCCTCGGAGTGCGACCGGCTCGCCGCCGAACCAGCGCCGATGATGGTCGCCCCAGTGGAGCGAGAGCGGCGAGCCCGACTGCCCACCGACCATCGCGAACAGCCCGCGATCCTCGCGCCCCGGCGTGACGACGAGGCGCATCGTCGGGCCGACGGCGTCGCCGGCCGCGCAGACGCAGTCGTCGGCGCCGCGGGCGGACAGCGGGAGCGAGCGGAACACGTGCGCCAGCGGCGTGCCGGCGAATACGCTGTGAACGCGCCGCGATCGCGCGACGTGACCCCAGGTGAGCTCGGTCAGCGCGCGTCCGTGATCGCTGCACAGCCGCGACGCGACGCGCTCGAGCAGGGCGGCGACGAGCTCGTCCAGCTCTTCGCCGTCGTCCCCGTCGCCGGCGAGCAACCGCCGGTCACCTGTGCGCAGCAACGCGAAGACGACGGGATCCGTGACGCGCCACGCGTGGCTGAACGCTGGAACGATCACACGGCAGGGCGCCCCGACGCGGCCGAGCACGGCGCTCGTCAGCTCGCGCCGGAAGCCGACAAGCACCGGCGCGCCGACGGCCGACGGCTCGAGCGTGCCATCCCATGCCTCCAGCGCGGCGCGCAGACTCTCGGTCCTGGGGCGCTCCCGAAGGACATCGAGCGCCAGCGCCCGGTAACGGTCCAGCCAGCGTGCCCGCGCGTCATCCTGGAGGGCAAACGTCGTCCGCTCACACCAATCCGACCGGGTCGCGACGACCTCCTGGATCCGCCGCACGCGCCACCCTGGCGGATGGTTGAACCCCGCGACGAGATCGACGCGCGCGTTGGCAGATACCTGGACGGCGTCGGCCCCACTGACCCGGACGTCGACCTCGCCGGCAGGTAGGTAGTCGTCGCGACGCAACTCGCCGCCTGCCCTTCGAGGGATCCTACCCGAGATCGTGTGCGCGGTCGCGCCGTCGCGGTGCGCGAGATGCACGTTGAGAGGCACACCGCCCGCGGTCGTCACCGTCGCGATGGCGGCCTCGAGCGTAGTGCAGAACGCAAGCTCGCCGAGCCCGACATCGATTGCCGATGCCCACGACCCGCTCCACCGGATCGCCACCGGATCGCCTGCCACCCCGTTCTCGAGGACCGGCCCGTCCGCGGTCGCCGCGACGTGTACGAGCTCGTCCGGTCGCCCGCGCACCCGCATGCGCTCGTCGATGGTGTGCACGGCGGCGGTTCCCACCGGCACAAGATCGAGCGTGTCCCCAGGCAGGTTAGTGACGCCCCACGCGAGATGGCCGTTCGCGCCGGCGACGACGATCGGGAGACCGGGGACCGCCACGCCGCTGATGCGCAGTCCCGACACCGCGAGGTCGACGCGTCGCAAGAGATTGGGCAGGGTTAGCGGGAGATGCAGGTCACACGCCAGGATCGGTGAGCCCGACGCCGTCCTGGAGCCCGGCACGGTCCAGCAGTTCGATCCCTGGGTGCCCGAACGCGGTGTGGCCGGGCGCGGGTCGGCGTCGTCCTCGGACCCGGCGAGCAAGGCGTCGAGGGCGCCGACGGGAATCAAGAGTGGCGGGCGCCCGTCGTCGTCGCCCTCATGCAGTGGCGTGAGCAGCCCCGCGAGCTCGGCGCCCAGCCGACGGTGGACGACGCGCTGCATTCGGCGGCCGTCGATGTCGAGGGCGAGCCCTTGGTAGAGGTACAGCAGGATGGAGATCGTGTCGCGCTCGCGCCACGGCCGCATGCGGCCGCGAAGTGCGACATGCCCGAGCGATGCCGGCCGGCGCGTCGGAATCCCGTCGTTGACGCCGTCGGCGTATGCCCGCAGCAACTCGCGCTGTCCTTCCGGCAGCGCCGGCACCACCTCCTCCGCGGTCCGCGCGATCCCCAGCAGTCGCTGCAACCGGTCGTGCTCGACGCCGGTCGGCCCGACGAGCTCCGCCGTCTCGCCGCACGCCGTGCGACGAAGGAGATCCAGCTGGAACACCCGCTCGCGAGCGTCGAGCCGACCCCAGGCGCGGTACGCGAGAACTCGCTCATCAGCGACGACGCATGTCGTCCCCAGGCGTCCTCGCTCGATCCTGACGCCACCGACTCGCCTGTGCAGAAGCCTCGACATCTCGTGCCTAGCGCACGGCCGAGAACGCCGCTGGTGGCGCATCCCAGAAGCCATGCGCGACGAGCATGCGGGCAAGGGGCGCCAGGTCGTCATGGCGTGCGAGCAGCGTCGCGGCTCGCGCCAGGACCGGCCCGAGCATGCCGATCCGATCGTGCTGGCCCGCGACCCGCGCGAGCCACACGAAGCGCCCGGCGACCTTCAGCGTGCGCTGGAGCGCCTGGATGTCGAACAGGCGCCGAAACGCGGTGAGATCTTGGCTGACCGTGCCCGTGCGGATTGAGAGCCGGTGGAACTCCTCGACGCAGTCGTCGATCAGCTCGCAGTCCAGCTCGACGTAGGAGTCGGCCAGCAGCGACGCCAGGTCATACGCGGGATTGGCCATCGCGGCGTCTTGGAAGTCGATGACGCGCAGCGAACCGTCGGTGACGACCATGATATTCCGCGACTGGTAGTCGCGATGCGCCAGCACCATCGGCGCCGTGCCGATCTCCACCGCGAGGCGCAGGAACTCCGCGCGCAGCTGCGCATCGGCGTCGGCCTCGATGTGTACGCCGCGATGCGCTTCGATCGCCCATTCAGCGCAATGCCACAGCTCCCACGCCAGCGTCGGGACATCCAGCGCTCGCCGCGCCGCGATCGATCCGCGCAGTCGCGCGTCGGCCGTGTGTCGCTGTAGCTCGATGAGCAGCCGCACGGCCTGCAGATAGAGCGCTCGGCATTCGACGGCTGCAGTCGACTCGATCGCGTCCTGCAGGCGGACGTCCCCGAGGTCCTCGACGATCAGCCAGTCGCGATGGCGGTCGCAGTGGAGGATCTGCGGAACCGGCCACGACCGCTCTCGGAGGAACGTCCCGATCGTCAGGAACGCGACCTCCGCGTTCGAGTCGTCGGGGCCGGCGAGATAGTCCGTGCCACGGTCGCGCAGGATCATCGCCAGCCACGTGCGGCCGTCGGCGGCGCGCAGGCGCACGTAGATGCGGGAGCCGGCGTCCGCCGGCAGGGGCGCCCACTCCAGCTGCTCGGTTCCGAGGACCGTTGCGGCCCACGCGGCGACCGCGGCGCCCGACGGCGCGCCGTCAGCCACGCGCCGCGTCCCTCGGTCGCGAGTCGCAGACCAGATCCCCCACGATCGCCATCCACGGCACCGCAATCGCTTCGGGCCCGAAGCGCTCGGCAAGCTCTGGCAACCTCGTCAGCGTGGCTGGCCCACGCGCGGCCAGCTCGTGACAGCGCTGCGCCCAGCGAACGGCGTCGAGGTCTTCGACCACGACATCGCGCGACGACAGGAACTCCAGTGCGCCCACGAAGGGCGTCGATAGCGCCGCAGTACCGCATGCCACCGCCTCGACCAGCGCGAGGCAGAAGTTCTCGCCATAGGACGGAAGCAGGAAGACGTCGGCAGCGCGCAGCCAGCGCGCGCGGTTCGCACCCCCGGCGAAGCCGTGAAACTTCACGCGGTCTGCGACGCCAAGGCGGCGTGCCTCGTCGAGGATCTGGTCGCGAACGACGTCCGTCACCGGCCCGACGTAGTCCAGTCGCTCGCTGTCGTCCAGCTCCGCGAGCACGTGCAGGAGCCATCCCGGGTTCTTCTCCGCGACGATCCGCCCGAAGTACAGGAGCAGGGTGTCGTCGGGCGCGATCCCCAGATCGCGGCGGGCGACCACGCGACTGATCTCCAGCCACGCCGGATCGAGCTCGACGACGTTCGGGATCAAGAGGACAGGCGGTCCGCCTTCGGGCGCAAGCGCCGCGCGCCGCACCTCGAAGGCGCTGGTCATATGCAGTCCCCACGCGCCCGCGACATATGCAGCCTGCGACGGGGTCTCCAGCGCCTCGGCGGCGGCGCTCCCGGCGAGCTGCTCGCTGATGCTCAGTTCGCAGCGCGATGAGACGATGTAGGGGACGTGCGCGGCTTGGCACAACGCGGCCAGCTCGAAGTTCAGCGGGCTGCGATGGCCGTTTAGCTGGACCAACGCGGCGTTCTCCAGCACGGCGCGAAGATCGTCGAGCAGGTCAGCCGGCGCGGCGTCATCCGGGTCGCATGCGTAAGCGCGAACGATGCACCCGGGCACGTCGAGGTCGTCGGTGCCGATCGGCAACGACGTGCTGTAGAGGCCGAGGACAGTCACCGCGACGCCGCAGCGCGCGAGCATCGACGCGTGCTGGAGCGCTGAGCGGGCGATCCCACCGCTTGCTGGGTGTGCGCGCGACATGACCAGCAGCTCGGGGGTGCGAGTCCCCTGTGGAGGTTGATGGCACCAACCACAAGCCGATGGCAACTGCTCAGTCGTGAGGCTGGGTGGGGAGGA
>Ga0183260_10004432_pt1 | contig 11141 bp, 10 predicted proteins | sample AntDrymUQ4972206_2_FD_129768 | JGI IMG/M metagenome (GOLD analysis project Ga0183260, IMG submission 129768) | Polar desert sand microbial communities from Dry Valleys, Antarctica - metaG UQ497 (22.06) (version 2) (version 2) | ecosystem: Environmental > Terrestrial > Soil > Desert | place...
CATCCTTGATGCGGTACTCCAGCATCTCAGCGACGATCACACGAATGCGGTCCGCCACCCTGCGGACTCGACCGGATGCCATAGGCCTTCCTCTTTCCTCGACTCGTGGTGGCTGGCTTTCCCTACCGGGAGTGGGTCGTACCATGGCGCACGGGGGAATTCATGGCCCCCAAATCGACCCGTTCGGAACGATATGGCTGCTCCCGAGCGCTGAGGCGTGCCATATCGGTCCAAACCAGGTGGTTAGGCGAGTTGCACGTCACCTCTGTCACGATCAAGCACGGGCCACCTCTTGCAGCTCGAATGTCTCGACGATGTCGCCGACCTTGATGTCGTTGTATCCGCCCAGCGTCAGACCGCACTCATAGCCTTCACGCACCTCTGTCGCATCGTCCTTGAAGCGCTTGAGCGAGGTGATGTCGAGGTTGTCCGCCACCACTGCGCCGTCGCGCACCAAGCGCGCCTTGGCGTTGCGGCGCATGACCCCTGACGTGACCAGGCACCCGGCGATATTGCCGATCTTGGACGAGCGGAACACGTCGCGCACCTCGGCGGTGCCGAGCTGGGCCTCCGCGTACTCGGGCTTGAGCATTCCCTTGAGGGCTGCCTCGATCTCGTCGATGGCCTCATAGATCACCGAGTAGTAGCGAATGTCGACGCCTTCGCGGTCGGCGACCTCTGTGGCCTTGCCCTGCGGCCGCACGTTGAAGCCGATCACGACAGCGTTGGACGCGGCGGCGAGCATGACGTTGGTCTCGGTGATAGCACCGACACCGCGGTCGATGACCCGCAAGTTGACGTCGGCGCCCACATCGATCTTGGCGAGGGCGTCCTCGAGCGCCTCGACCGATCCGGACACATCACCCTTGAGGATGAGCAGCAGCTCCTCGGACTCGCCTTTTTCCATGCTGGACATGAAGTCCTCGAGGGTACGACGGCCGGTGCTCTTGGCGAGCATTGCCACCCGCTCCCGAGCATCACGCTTCTCCGCGATCTGACGCGCCATCCGGTCATCGCTGACGACGAGGAAGTTGTCACCGGCTCCTGGTACTGCGGTGAGGCCGAGCACCATGACGGGTCGACTCGGCGGCGCTTCGGTGAGGGTTTCACCGTGCTCGTCGAGCATCGCGCGGACACGTCCGTACGCGGGCCCGGCGACGATCGAGTCGCCGATGCGCAGCGTGCCGCGCTGAACGAGCACTGTCGCGACCGGACCCCGACCACGGTCGAGGTGTCCCTCGATGACGAGCCCCTGAGCGTCCTGGGCCGGATTGGCTCGCAGGTCGAGGGCCGCGTCAGCGGTCAAGACCAGCGACTCGAGCAGCTTGTCGATGTTGAGGTTCGACTTTGCGGAGACGTCGACGAACATCGTGTCCCCGCCGTACTCCTCAGGCACCAGCCCGTACTCGGTGAGCTGGCCGCGGACCTTGGTCGGGTCGGCGTCCTCTTTATCGATCTTGTTGACGGCGACCACGATCGGAACGTCAGCGGCCTTGGCGTGGTTGAGCGCCTCGATCGTCTGCGGCATGACACCGTCGTCGGCTGCCACCACCAAGATGGCGATGTCGGTGGCCTGTGCGCCGCGCATACGCATCGCGGTGAATGCCTCGTGGCCAGGCGTGTCGATGAAGGTGAGACGGCGTTCCTGAGAATCGACAGCGGTGGCAACCTGGTAGGCGCCGATGTGCTGGGTGATGCCACCGGCCTCCTTGGACACCACGTTGGCGTCGCGGATCGCGTCGAGCAACTTGGTCTTTCCGTGGTCCACGTGACCCATGACGGTGACAACCGGCGGACGTACGGCGAGGGACTCCTCGCCGCCTTGATCCTCACCAAACTCGATGTTGAACGAGTCGAGCAGCTCACGGTCCTCGTCTTCTGGCGAGATGACCTCGATGTTGTAGTCGAGCTCCTCGCCGAGGATCCTGAGCGTCTCGTCGTTGACCGACTGGGTAGCTGTGACCATCTCACCGAGGGCAAACAGCACCTGCACCAGCGAAGCCGCGTCGACACCTGCCTTGTCGGCGAAGTCGGTAAGGGACGCCCCGCGGGACAGCCGGATGGTCTCGCCGTCGCCCTTGCGCACGCGCACACCGCCGACGGCAGGGGCCTGCATCTGCTCGTACTCTTGGCGACGAGCGCGCTTGGACTTGCGGCCACGACGCGATGGGCCACCGGGACGACCGAACGCTCCCTGGGTGGTGCCACGGGTGCTGCGGTTGGTGCCGCCACCGGGGCGGCCGCTCCCGGCAGCGGGTGCGCCGCTCGGAGGTCCCCCACCGAAGCCGGTGCGCTGCCCACCTCGCGCCGGCGCACCCGCACGAGCCGGGCCGCCAACGGAACGTCCTGGGCCGGCGCTTCCTGGGCGAGCGCCTCGGCCGGTCTCGGGACCGGCCGACTGCTTTGGCATCATCGCCGGGTTGGGGCGAGGCATACCTGGGACGCCGCCTGGACGGGTCGAACGATCGCCTAGGCCAGTGCGCTCGGGTCGGTCGCCTCGAGCTGCTGGTCGCGCCGGATCCTGTGGAGCGCCGGTTGCCGGGCCGGCACCCGGTCCGGGCCGCCGTGCCTGTTGCATCCCTTGGGTCGAGGAGAACGGGTTGTTGCCCGGGCGAGGACCACTTGGCTTTGGCGCCCGGGGGGTTGCTGCGCGAGCCGCAGGAGCAGAGGTCAGCCCTGGTGTCGCGGGAGGCGGTGTCTGCACCGAGGCGGCAGGGGCGTCGCCGGAGGGACCGAACGGCTGAGCCGCGGGTACCGGCTCGACATCGACGGGAGTTGGCGTGCGCGGGCCCGGCCTGGGCGCGAAAGCGGGCACCGGGTCGGGGGCCGGCTGCGTGGCCGGTCCGCCGGAAGCTATTTCGATGGGTACCTCAACGGCGATCTCCGCCGGTTCCGTTGTCTGCACGGGTTGCGCTGACTCAGCAGGAGCTGGCTCGGTCGGCGCCTTCTTCGCGGCGGCCTTTGCCGCTTTGGCGGCTGCTAGCTCTTTCCACGCCTCGCCGCGTTCTTCGCCCAAGCGGCGTACGACGGGCGCCTCAACGGTAGAGGACGCCGACTTGACGAACTCCCCCATCTCTTTGAGTGCATCGAGCACTTGCTTGCTCGGGACTCCAAACTCTTTGGCGAGCTCATGGACTCTGGCCTTTGCCACGTTTCTCCTTCTTGGGCGGTCCTACCCCAAGAAGGGTGCGAACCGTTAGCTGACGGACAAGCTCATCGGATGAACTTCATCGAGATGTCATGAGCTGCTGCTCCACTCTCATTGCTCACGGATGATGACTGACTGGTGATGCGCTATCCACCACCGCACCGCACTGACATCAAGCGGCCCCTCGAGGCGCAGTGCCCGCGGGAAAGCTCGTCGGCGTTCGGCGAGGTCAAGACATTGCGGCACCGGGTGAAGGTGCGCACCCCTGCCTGGTCTCTTGCCGAACTCGTCGGGGATCACCAACCTGGCTGCACCGGTGACCGCACCCACGACTCGCAAGAGATCGGACTTTGCTGCCCGCTCTCGGCATCCCACGCAGGTGCGAACCGGGTGCGGGCGACTCATCCGCAACAAGTCTACCGCGCCGAGCCAGCAATTGGCGCCACCGGCGCTCAGCTCGGACGAGCAGCCGTCTGACTGTCGGCAGACGTAGGTGCCTCGTCGGAGCGGATGTCGATCCGCCATCCCGTCATGCGCGCCGCCAACCGAGCGTTCTGGCCTTCCTTCCCGATCGCCAGCGAGAGCTGGTAGTCGGGCACGATGACACGCGCCGAGCGGGTGGTCTCGTCGATGATCTCGACCGCTGACACCCGTGCCGGCGAGAGTGCGTGCGCGATCATCTCGGCCGGGTCCTCTGACCAGTCGACGATGTCGATCTTCTCGCCGTGCAGTTCGGTCATGACGTTTCTCACGCGTTGCCCCATGGGTCCGATGCAGGCGCCCTTCGGGTTGATTCCGGCTGCGGTCGCCCGCACCGCGATCTTGGTGCGGTGGCCCGCCTCGCGGGCAATGCCGTTGATCTCCACCAGGCCCGACGCAATCTCCGGGACCTCCAAGGCGAACAGCTTCTTGACCAGGTTGGGGTGCGAGCGAGACACCATCACCTGCGGGCCCTTGGGACCCTTGCGCACGCTGACGACCAGACACCGCAATCGCTGACCGTGGTCATACCGCTCGCCGGGAACGCGTTCCGCGGCCGGAAGCACCGCTTCAATCTTACCGAGGTCGACGAACACCATGTCAGGGTCGCGTCCCTGCTGGACGACACCGGAGACCACGTCGCCCTCCTTGCCCGAGAACTCTCCGAACCTGAGCTCGTCCTCGGCTTCGCGGAGTCGCTGGAAGATGACCTGCTTGGCCGTGGCAGCTGCGATCCGGCCGAATCCTTCTGGAGTGTCCTCCCACTCACGGACGACCCCGCCGGACTCGTCACGTTCCTGCGCGAGTACGGCGACGTGGCCGGACTTGCGGTCGAGCGAGACCCGAGCCTCGGGCGAGGCGGTTGGGGTGCGCTGGTAGGCCACGAGCAGAGCCTGCTCGATGGCATCGACGAGCACGTCGAGCGAGATCTCCTTCTCGCGCTCCAGTGAGCGCAAGATCGCCATGTCGATATCCATCTCACTCCTCCTCTTGCGATGCTGCGATGTCGGCGCTTGCACCGGCCGGGTCGGCTGCGTCGAATCGGCGGGAAGTGCCCTGCCCGCGTCTCTGTGGCTTGCCTGGCCTTGTCGATCCAGCTTGCAAATCCGGCCGGTTGAACTCAATCTCGACCAGAGCCTTCTCCACATCGCCATACGCAACTTCTCGGATGTCGCCGTCGACGTCGAGCAGAGCGCTGGTCTCACCGGCCGCTTTGAGCCGGCCGATGAAGCCGGCCTCTTCAAGAGGCTCCACCTTGACCAGTCGGTTGAGATTGCGCCGCCAGTGCCGTGGCAGCGTCAACGGGCGATCGACTCCCGGCGAGGTGACTTCAAGCGTGTAGGAAGCGTCACCGAACACATCCAACTCGTCGAGCAGTGAGCTGACGAGCCGAGTGGCTTCGGCGATCTGGTCGAGAGTGACGCCGCCATCTGTATCGACCAGCACCCGCACGAGCTGACGTCGACCGGCCATGGACACTTCGACATCTTCGAGCTCGAGCCCCGACGACGACAGCGGCGAGTTCACAACCTCGAGGACCGCCTCCTTGGGCTGTTGACCGGACACGAGCAGGCCTCCTCACTGTTGTGTTGTCGTGCCGAGCCAGCTTAGCCGCAGACAAGAGTCGCATCCCTTTGTGGCGCGCTCGAGCAGGCTCCGCTTCCGACGAGAACGATTGGGGTAGCGTCGCGTGGTGCGAGGAAGTGACGATCTGAGTCGCCGCCATCTTCTGGCAAGCGCGTCTGCTCTGGCGGTCGGTCTCGCCGCCGGGTGTGCGAGCGGTCGCACGGTCTCTCGACCGCCGTCGCCCTCAAGCGCGGGGTCACGCATCTTGCCTCCACCGGAGCGAAAACCCGGGAGTGCACCGCCTCCCGTGGAGTCGGCAGCCGATATCACCCTGGTGGTCGACGCCATCGCCGCCGAGGAAGGGCTGGCTGCCTTCGCCGCGAAGGCAGCCAGAACCCACCCCGGACTCGCGAGCTTGACGCAGTCGGTTCGAGTGAGAGGTGACGCCCATGCGTTATTCCTCCGCCGTGCACTGGTGGGCCTCGAAGCGGCCGGAACCTCGCGCGCCGAGTCCGTTCCGCGTACCGAGCAGGCGGCTCGCGCCAAGCTGGTCTTGCTCGTGCGCAGGGCGGAACGGGCCAGGTTGGCCGAATGTCTGGCGAGCGAGTCAGGCGCCCTCGCCCGAGTGCTGGTCTCCATGTCCGCCTCGCATGCCGCGGCGGGCTCGCTGATGACCGGGACCTCCGCGGGACCCCGCCGGTGAACAGAATCGAGGCGCTGCAGGACTGCCTGGGTGCCGAGCATGCGGCTCTCTTTGGTTATGGCGCGCTGGGCGGGGTGCTCGCCGGTGTTCCGCGAGGTGAGCCAGACCTGGAGCGCGCCCGGTCGTCATATGCGGCGCACTCCGCGCTGCGAGACGCTCTGACCGAACTGATCTCCACCAAAGGGGCCCAGCCCACTGCTGCAGCGCCCGCGTACCACCTGCCATTTGCATTGGCGGATGGCAACAGCTGCAGGCGGCTTGCTCGACTGCTCGAGCGACGGGCGGCATCGGTCTTCGGACTGGCGGTCGCTGCCACCGTCGAACAGGACCGCGTTCTTGTCGCCACGGCGCTGATGGAGTGTGTCCTACGGGAGGTGGCTTGGGGAGGGGTGGCGGAGCCGTTCCCGGCGATTCCGGAGTTGTAGCGTCGGTGCGGTTGGCAGTGAAGTCAGCTCACGATGTGGAGGAGCACAAGGTTTCCACTCACGTTTACCGAGTGGCTAACCTCCCGGGCAGTGCGGTAGGGGGACTTCCGAATGCTCGGCTTGTACACGGTGACCTGTTTTGGCACGTCGAACGTGACAGTGACACTGGCGGCCGGGGGGTCGAGACGAGTACGGGTGTTGCGATCCCACAGGCTGACGTCTCGCCACAATGCCAACAAATAGGAGCCATCTCGCTTTCCGACGAGGTAGCTTTTCACGTCGCTGGCTCCGCTCAAGCTGATCGGCAAGGCTGCCGGGTTGTACGGTGCATCGCCGTCATTCATAAGCTTGAGGAAGCGCCTGAATGTGCGGTAAGCCGGCAGTGGCTGCCAACTCGTCGGTTCGGGCTCGGGTACGGAGACGAGTCCCCAGAAGTCCTGCTGGTTAGTGGATGTCGGGGGGTACCTGTTCAGCAACTGAAACCAGTACATATCATTGCCCCGGCTGACATGTTCCATGAGCAGGCGGTCGGCGTAGACGCCGATGACGTCAGACGGGACAGGAGCATACGCGTTGGTCTCCATCCCATTGTTGTAGGCAGCTTCGCTGATGATGACGGGCATCGGACCCACGCCAGCAATTGCCCACCGGGTCCGTGCGTCAATCAGGGTGCTCGGCACTGCCCCACTCGGGTACCGGTGCATCATGATCCGCTCCGATAACTTGGCATATCGCTTCGCTCCGCATTGCTTAGTGGAAAGTCGCCTGCGGTGCCAAGCATGGTGATGCCGAGGCTGGTGTGTAGATCCTCGAGATATGGCATGGCGTCGTTCGGGTCGTACGCCATCACGCGACTTCGAATTTTGCGAACGCCTAGTCGCCCGAGCAGGTCTTTGACCTTGGCGAAGTTGGCGTACTCGTTGGCGTTGCCGGGTTGAATGTTCACCCCGAGGCGCCCGACGACAGTCTGGGAGTGCGCTGGGTTAGAGAACGAGTCTGTCCCTGCTGGCCTTGCTAATCGAGCCATTCCACTCACTTGAGGGGAAAGGGTGAGGGTGGCTGCACCCGCGGTGCAGAGTCCGGTCCGCATGAACGATCGGCGGCTGATGCTTGACCTTCTGACGGTTGGCAACATGTCAGATTTCCACTTCCGCTACAGCGGTTCTGGGAGCCGACGGCTCTCAGAGTCCAAGGAAAATCGGAACTATCCGGGGTAGTAGTCGTCCCTTTGGTAGCGAATCTGCGAAATCTGTGCCCGTCGGCTCGCACTCCTGTGCACCGACTGTCCCGGTGGGACCGCCCGCACCAGTGGAGCAGCAGCCCTACGGAGTAGCTCCGCAGCCGTTGCTCTGAGGGATGGGTCCCGAGGACTAGGCCCGGTAGGCCGTCCACATCGAGTCGGCCCTCGCGGACTGACCAATCGTGAACTGGTTGTAGCAGGAGTCATAGCTGTAGTCCATGTAGTTATGGATGGGGTCCAGACCCCGCAAGCTGCAAGAATCGCGACCTACCGGGCAGCCTTCGGAGCCGCTCGCCTGGGCGGGCGTGTCGGCCACCGAGTCGTTCGTCGTCGTACAGCCACCTTGGAAGGTGTGGTACAGCCCGAACTAGTGACCGGCCTCGTGAGTGGCGGTGTCACCTAGGTTGTAGTTGACGATCGACCCTCCGGGCAGCGAGTTAACGTTGACCCGGATGCCATCGACCTTCGGGTGGGCCGCGTAGTCCCAGGGGAATGTGGCGATGCCCAGATATTCGAAGTCGACGAGCCAGATGTTCAACGCGTTGGCGCCACCCAAGCGGGTCTTCGACCGATAGCGGGCACTCGCGCCGTCGCGGTGCCAGGTCGAGTTGTAGTACCGGTCTACGCCCGCCTTCGTGAACGTGAAGCCAGTGTTTGCAGCATTGGTGGACTCCCCACCACCGAAGGTCGTGTTGAGGACCGTCGTCTGATCATTGAGCTGCTGAGCGGTGGCGTTTCCGTTGCCAGCCTTGTCCATCATGACGTGGTAGTAGACCGGCACGCTGACCGCTAGCTGGGTGCTCTCTGCCGTCGACACTCCACGCCGGGCCAGGGTCCGAGCGGTTCTGCGCTGCTGCCCGCGAGGTCAGGCTCGGTAGGCCGTCCACATCTCGGCCATCCGCATTGACTGCCCCGGGGTGAACTGGTTGTAACAGCGGTCGAAGCTGTAGTCCATGTAGTTGTGAATCGGGTCGACGCCGCGGCGCTCCGTGCATGAGTCCTGCTCATCCGGGCAACCTGAGGTCGGATACTTCTGCGCTGGGGTGTCACCGACACCGTCGTTCGAACGACTGCAGCCACCGTCGAAGGTGTGGAAGAGGCCGAGCCAGTGCCCGATCTCGTGCGTAGCAGTGCCGCCGAGGTTGTAGTTCTTCAACGAACCGCCGGGCAACGAGTCGAAGTGCACTCGGATGCCATCCGTCTTGGGCTGCGCGTCGTATTGGAAAGGGAAGGTCGCAATCCCCAGAGCACTGAAGTCCACGAGCCAGATGTTGAGCGTCTCAGGTCCACCCACGCGGGTACGCGCCCGATAACGCAGGCTGTCCTTGTCGGTGTGCCATTTGTCGTTGTAGTAGCGCTGAACCCCGGCAAGGGTGAAGGTGAAACGCGTATTAGCCGCCTCACTGGACTCGTGACCGCCGAACTGCCGGTTCAAGACCGCGATCTGTTGGTCGATCTGCAGACGGCTGACGTCTCCCTCGCCGCTCTTGGAGAGCATCACGTGCACATGGACGGGGATGCTCGCTCCCCTACCTGCAGCTGAGTCGGCGATTTCAGCCTTGCTGGCCAAGATCCGATCGGTGCGCCCATTGATCGCCTGCTTCTCCGCAGCAGTGACCTCGGGGTGGTCAGGGCTGCGCAGTCGTGATGCGCTGCGACCGTCACCATGCACGCCATCGGGGTCGAGGCACCTCGATCGTGTCGATTCTGTGCGCTCAGGCTCTGTCAGCCGCATCGCCTGAGCAGGCACTGCCGTGACAGCCAAGGCCAGCAAGCCAACCACTAGTAGAGCGGTTCTCAGCGCCCGAATCCTGGTCATCACAATCGTCCTTGGCTCGAGGCGCGGGAGTCGCTCCTATGCCCGAACCGTAAGCCGGAGCCCACATGGACATCAGGGACATTTCACTTTTCGCGGGGCACCGTGACTGTGGGCTATGGCAACAAGAGCATGGAGTCCCCGAACTCATGCCACAGATAGCGTTCCGCCACTGCTGCCGCATATCCCGTGCGGACCAGCGCCGGGCCGACAACCGCCTCGAGCAACTGCAGGTGGCTGGCCTCCGGCTCGTGCAGACCGGTGATGAGCGCGTCAACCGCTCTTGCCGGGCGGTGCAGATCCAAGATCAGCTCAGTCCAGCCCTCGGCCGCCGTAAGAGCCCCGGTGAGAGCCGCCGCGCTCTCGAGGGCCCGCACCACCGTCGTACCCACAGCAACGACGCGCCCGCCCGCAGCCTTGGTCTCGTTGACCAGGCGAGCGGTCGAGGCCGGCACGCGGAACTCCTCCGAGACCGGGGGCTCGAGTTTGTCGGGGCTGGAGACACCGGTATGCAGCACCAGCGGCGCCACCGCCACCCCCCGGGCCCTGAGCCGACTGAGCACCCGGTGAGTGAACGGACGCCCGGCGCTCGGCATCTCCGCGCTGCCGGGCTCATCGGCGTACACGTTTTGTAGCGCACTGAGCGGCCAGTCCCCGGACAGATAGCCGTAGCGGATCGCGTCTCCGTTGTCGCCAAGGAATTTGAGGCGATCGACGGGGCGGTCGGGCGTAGCCAGCCAGAGTCGGCCGCGCGGTCGACCCGGCGGGTACGACGATCGAACACGAAGCCGTACCCCCCCTGGAAGCTCCAGCTGCTCCCCCACCGCTACGTCGATTGCCGGGCCGCTGTTGTCTCGGTTGCGTATCTCCACAAGCCAGGAGCCATCGACGCGCTCACCGGCCACATGCAAGCGCACGTTCGACTCGCCGGCCCTCCTCGCCCGCAGCGCCGCCGGGAGCGTCGCCGAGGTGTTGACCACGACCAGGTCCCCGGCGGAGAGCAACTCAGGGAGGTCACGGAACCGGCGATGCTCCACACCTTGGCGTCTCACCACCAGCAGCCGCACCTCGTCGCGACCGAGGCCCCGCTGCTCGGGTGGCTCGGCCGCGTGGCTGCCGGGCGGCACGACGAAGCTTCGGGCGCTCGAGGCGAAGATGGCCGTGCTCATGCCACTGCAGCCTGAGTGAGCAGCTGCGACGCAAGGTAGCGGCCGCTGGGCGGCCGCTCGACCAGCAGGCGCAGCAGCGCAGGCACGACGGTCTCAGGCTCCGGCCGGTCAGAGATGTCCTCACCTGGAAACGCCTCCTGGTGCATCTGGGTCCGCATATCGCCTGGGTCGAACGCGTAGACGCGCAACTGCGGCTCCTCGGTGGCGAGGACGGCGCTCCACTGGTCAAATGCGGCTTTGGACGACCCGTAGCCGCCCCAACCCTCATAGGGGGCGACCGCCGCGTCAGAGCTGAGGTTGACCACAATGCCGTTGCTGGTCCGCAAGCTGGGTAGCAGGAGCTGGGTCAGTGCCAGCGGGGCAAAGACGTTCACCTCGTAGACGTAGCGCCACGTGTCCAGCGGGTAGTCGCCGAGGTTCGGTTGAGGGCTTGGGCCGAGCTGGCTCGCGTTGTTGACCAGCAGGTCGAGGGGCTGATCGCACACGGCCCCCGCAAGCTGCTGCCGGTGTTCTGGGTCGGTGACGTCGCCCACATGAGCGCTCACCTCTGCGGCGCCCCTGGCGAGCAACTGGTCGCGACCTGCTTCGAGCGCG
>Ga0183260_10004433_pt1 | contig 11140 bp, 9 predicted proteins | sample AntDrymUQ4972206_2_FD_129768 | JGI IMG/M metagenome (GOLD analysis project Ga0183260, IMG submission 129768) | Polar desert sand microbial communities from Dry Valleys, Antarctica - metaG UQ497 (22.06) (version 2) (version 2) | ecosystem: Environmental > Terrestrial > Soil > Desert | place...
CTTCTGCGTCTGGCCACACGCCGCGTTCGGCTGACCGCCGCCGGGGAGCGGCTTCTTCAGGACCTCGCCACCAGCCGTGACGATCCGCCAATCGAGGCCTTCGATGGGGACGCGGTCGCCAGGCTTCACGACCGTGTGCTTCGCCTTGCCCCTCAGCGCGGCGTACGCCTCCTGAAATCCGGCGACCTGTTCTTTCGGCTCGATGCTCGGGCCGTGGTCGATGAAGTGACCGATCGGAATCCGCTCCGACAGCGCCTGCATTCCGCCGATGTGGTCGACGTGGTAATGCGTTGACAGCAGGTAATCCAGTTTCTTCACCCCCGCCGTGGCCAGGACCTCGAGGATCCTGTTCAGGTCGCGTTCCCCTGGATTGCCACTGTCGATGAGCAGCGACTGGCCGCTCGGCGTCACGAACAGGGCCGCCTTGCCCCCTTCCGTGTCCACCACGTAGATCTCGAGATTTTTCGGGTTTCGCGCCTGTGCCGCCTGCGGCGACTGCGCGGTTCCGCTCGCCGAGGCCACCGCCACGATGGCGATTGCGAGTGGGGCCAGGATCATTGCCGGACGCTTCATACGTGCTCTCCCTTTCTGCCTTTTCCCTTTTCCCTTTTCCCTTTGGCGTCAGCGTGCCGTCCAGCCTCCATCCACGAAGAGCGCGCTCCCGGTGACGAACGAGGAGGCATCGGATGCGAGGTACACGACCGCGCCGGCCAGCTCCTCGAGCTCGCCCCACCGCCCCATCGGAATGTTGCGCACGAACTCCTGGTACTTCACCGGATCGTCGAGCAGCTGCCGGTTCATCTCCGTCGCAAACGGACCCGGGCAGATCGCGTTGGCCGTCACGCCCGTGCCGGCCCATTCGAGCGCGAGCACCCGCGTGAGGTTGATGACCCCCGCCTTGGACGCCGCGTACGGCGCGCGGCCAGGCAGCGCGACAGCCCCGAGGATGGAGCCCAGATTGATGATCCGTCCCCAGCCGCGGGTGACCATCCGCGGCCCCAGGACGCGGGAGCACAGGAACGGGCCTTTGAGATTCGTATCGAGCACGCTGTCCCAGTCAGCCTCGCTGAGCTGATCGACCAGGCCGCGGATATTGGTGCCGGCGTTGTTGATGAGGATGTCCACCCGTCCGAACTCCCCTTCGACGGCCGAGGCCAGCGTGTCGATGTCCGCCGCCACGGTCACGTCTGCCGTGAAAGCGCGGCAGCGCCGGCCGGTGGCGCCGGCAATCGCGGACGCGGTCTCTTCGCACGGGGCCAGGGTCCGCCCGGTGATGGCGACGTCCGCCCCGGCCTCCGCCAGGGCGGTGGCCATCATCTGGCCGAGTCCGCGGGCGCCCCCGGTAACGAGCGCCACCTTCCCGTCGAGGCGGAATGAATCGAGCACTGACTTGTGAGCCAAATCTGAAGTCTCCTGAATCGCTGCCAGTTACCAGTTTCCAGTTGCCAGTTACCGGTTACCAGTTCCCAGCCGCCAGTTTCCAGTTCCCAGTCGCCAGTCGCCAGTTGGCCGCCCCTCGATCTTGCTGGAAACCGGCAACTGGAAACCGGTAACTGGAGACTGGTCACGTCTGCCGATCGCGGCAGTATATCCCCTCGGGTCCATGAGAACAGAGGCTTTGCATGCAGAGTAGCGCCTGGGGACGGTGTGGCACGCCCGACGATGCGGCCTGAACTCTACGCAACTGCGCAATAGCCGCAGTTTGCATGCAGAGTATGGACGTGTTAGGATTTCGCCCGACAGGACAAAGCCTCAGTGGTACCGGGCACCCAGCGCCTCGAGTCGCAAACCCTTCGTGCGCTCCTTCAGATGCGCGAGCTGCTGCTGCGCGGCGCTTTCCGGCCAGGCGAACGCCTCCGGGAGATTCCGCTCGCCGCACGCCTCAAAGTGTCACGTACGCCCCTCCGCCTCGTCCTCGATCGGCTCGAGCAGGAAGGGCTGCTTGCCGCACGGCCGACGGGCGGCTTCGTGGCGGCGGAGTTCACGGTCAACGACATCCACGACGGCATCGAGATTCGCGGGATGCTCGAGGGCACCGCGGCGCGCCTTGCCGCCGAGCGCCTCGAGAAGCCGGAGGAACTCGAGCCGGTACGAACGTGCCTCGGCCGGATCGACCGGCTTCTGCAGCGCTGGGCGTCCGGAACCGATGCCCTGGCGCGATACATCACGCTCAACGAGGAGTTCCACGAGCTGCTGCTCGACCTGGCGAAGAGCCCGATGCTGCGCCGGGCCGTCGCACGGGCGGTAGCCCTCCCCTTCGCCTCGCCGAACGCCTTCATCCTCGGGCACGCGCAGAAGAAAGAAGGGCGCGAGGTCGTGATGATCTCGCAGATGCACCACCGGGCGATCGTGGACGCGATCGCCAACCGCGAGACAACGCGCGCCGAATCGCTGGCGCGGGAGCACTCCAGGCTGGCTCGAACGAGCCTCGAGATGGTCCTCAAAGACAAGCGCGCCTTCACCCAGGTGCCGGGCGCCTCGCTGATCAAGTTCCCGGAGGCGGTCTGAGTCAGTCCGCCTCACTGGCCTGCCGGCCTTCAGGGAAGAATCCCCAACGCAGAGGTGAGTATGAGCCGCATGAACTGGCCGCGGGTTGCCACGGCAGGTGTCCTGGTCGTCGCAGGTGTAATGGGCAGCATTGTCGCATCGCAGCGCACCGCGTCGGCGATGGCGACCTCCGCAAACGCGCTCCTCAAGAGCCTCGACCCGGAAGGGCGCAAGAAACTGGCGCTGCCGCTCGATTCGAGCGATCGTACGCGCTGGAACTTCGTGCCGACCTCGATGTTCCCGCGCCAGGGGCTCCCGCTCAAGGAGATGACGGAGCCTCAGCGCAAGCTGGCGCATGAGCTGCTGCGTTCGGCACTGAGCGACCGGGGCTACACCACCACCACCGCGATCATGAACGAACTCGAGGCGATCCTCAGGGACACCGAAGCCGCGGCACGTGAGGCCAGCGGCCGCGGGAGCGCGGGGGGCCAGGTGCGTGACCCGGAGCTGTATTTCTTCACCGTGTTCGGCACGCCGGGCGAGAAGGCGGCGTGGGGCTGGCGGGTCGAAGGCCACCACGTGTCACTGCACTTCACCGTGGCGAACGGGACGAGCGTGGCAGCCGCGCCGTCCTTCTGGGGCTCGAACCCGGCTGAGGTCCGTGAGGGGCCCCGCAAGGGTTTCCGTGCGCTCGACAAGGAGCAGGATGCCGGACGCGCCGTGGTGATGGCGCTCGACGAAGCCCAGCGGAAGACCGCCATCTACACCGAGACCGCACCGAACGACATCATCACGATGACCGCGGTGACCACTGATCCGCTGACGCCGGAAGGCCTGACCTATTCCGCCATGAACCCCAAACAGCGCGAGCTGCTCACGGGGCTCATCGACGTCTATGTCTCGCAGATGACGGCCGACATCGCTGCCGAGCGGATGGCCGCAATCAAGAAGGCTGGCGTCGAGAAGCTCACGTTTGCCTGGGCCGGGCCGGTCGAGCCGGGGGCACGCCACTACTACCGGGTGCAGGGCCCCACGTTCCTGATCGAGTTCGACAACACACAGAACAACGGCAACCACATTCATTCCGTCTGGCGTGATTTCGCGAACGACTTCGGCCGGGACCTCCTCCGCGAGCATCTGGCCGCGGTGGCGCACTAAGTAATAAGTAAAGGGATAAGGGATAAGGGATAAGGGAAAAGGCAGAAGGGAAAATGTCCAGAGTGTTCAGGTTCGTTGCCGCGCTCACCACATTCTCAGTCGTAAGTCTGTGTGCCCTCGTTGCCCAGACGGCTCCGCCGGCCGGGGGTGGCACCTCTTTCACCTACCAGGTGCCGCCGACGGACGAAGGGCCGAAGGTGCCTGAGGGTTTCACGCCCATTTTCAACGGTAAGGACCTGAGCGGCTGGCACGTCAGCCGCACGAATCACCACGGCACCACCCCCGAATTCCGCGTCGTCCATGGCGTCATCGTCGGAACGCAGAACCCGCGCGGCCAGGGAGGAATCCTCCTGACGGACCGGAAGTACAAGAACGTCGAGGTCTACATGGAGATCAAGCCGGACTGGGGCTGCGACAGCGGCCTGTTCCTGCGCTCCAGCGAGGCGGGCGAGGCGTATCAGGTCACGCTCGACTACCTGCCGGGCGGGTCGATGGGTGGAATCTACGGCGAGCGGCTGAAGGGCGTCGTGGGCAATCCTGGCGCCGCGGACCTCTCGCCGGAAGCCCGGGCGAAGCAGGCAGAGGCGCGGCAGGCTGTGTGGCAGAAGGCCTGGAAGCGCGAGGCGTGGAATACGATCCGCGCCCGGATCGAGGGAGATGTCCCGCACATCACCGTGTGGATCAACGATCAGCTCGTGACCGATTTCACGGACACGGCCAATCACGCCGCGGGCGGCGCGACAGACGGCATGATCGCGATCCAGATGCACAACAGCAACGAGAAGTCTCCCCGCTGGGTCGATGGCGGCTTCTGGCGCTGGCGCGTGATCGCGGTCAGGGAGCTTCAGTAGGGACTTGCGGTCGTTCCCGCTTGCGGCAAATACTGGTCAGTTCCCCCGCGGAGGCACGGAGTGGCAGAGGACCAAAAGCGGACCTACCGGTCCGCGGCGTGGTTTGGCAAGCACGACAAGGACGGGTTCATCCACCGATCGTGGATGCGCAATCAGGGGCTTCCCGCCGACGTCTTCGACGGGCGGCCCGTCATCGGCATTTGTAACACCTGGTCTGAACTGACCCCCTGTAACGCACACCTGCGCACCGTCGCGGAGCACGTGAAGCGGGGGGTGTGGGAGTCGGGCGGCCTCCCGGTCGAGTTCCCCGTCACCTCCACTGGCGAGTCCAACATGCGCCCGACGGCGATGCTGTACCGCAACCTGGTCAGCATGGACGTCGAGGAGTCGATCCGCGCGAACCCTGTCGACGGCGTGGTCCTGCTCTGCGGCTGCGACAAGACCACTCCCTCACTCGTCATGGGCGCGGCAAGCTGCGACGTGCCGGCACTGGTCGTCTCCGGCGGACCAATGCTGAACGGCAAGTACTGCGGCGGTGATATCGGCTCGGGCACCGACGTCTGGCGGTTCAGCGAAGAGGTGAAGGCCGGCATCATGACGGTCGAGCAGTTCATGGACGCCGAGGCGTGCATGTCGCGGTCAGCCGGCCACTGCATGGTGATGGGCACCGCCTCGACGATGGCCTCGATGGTTGAAGCGCTGGGGCTGGCGTTCCCGTACAACGCGGCCCTGCCTGCTGTGGATTCACGCCGCTACGCCATGGCGCACATGGCGGGCCGCCGCATCGTCACCCTGGTGCAGGAGGACGTGCGGATGTCGCAGATCCTCACTCGCGAAGCCTTCGAGAACGCGATCCGGGTGAACGGCGCGATCGGGGGCTCCACCAACGCCGTGATCCACCTGCTCGCGATTGCCGGACGCGTGGGCCTGCCGCTCGCGTTGGATGACTGGGACACCATCGGACGCGACGTGCCGACGCTTGTGGATCTCAAGCCCTCAGGACGCTTTCTGATGGAGGATTTCCACTACGCGGGCGGACTGCCCGCCGTGATCAGAACGCTCGGTGAGAACGGCCTGCTCCATCGCGACGCGCTGACGGTCAACGGCAAGACGGTGTGGGAGAACTGTCAGGAGGCGCCGCAGTGGAACCGCGAGGTCGTGCGTCCATTCGATCGGCCGCTGGCGGCCAGCGGCGGAATCGCGGTGCTTCGCGGCAACCTGGCGCCTGACGGGGCCGTGCTGAAACCCTCGGCCGCATCCCCGCACCTGATGCGCCATCGCGGGCGGGCGATTGTCTTCGACACCATTGAGGATTACAAGGCGCGGATCAACGATCCGGCGCTCCCGGCGGATGCCTCATCGGTGCTCGTGCTCCGCAACAGCGGGCCCGTCGGCTATCCCGGGATGGCGGAAGTCGGGAACATGGGATTGCCACCCGCCGTGCTGAAGCAGGGCGTAACCGACATGGTGCGCATTTCCGATGCCCGCATGAGCGGCACGGCATACGGCACGGTGGTTCTCCACATCTGCCCTGAAGCAGCTGTCGGTGGACCGCTGGCGCTGGTGCATGAAGGGGACTTCATCGAGCTGGACGTCGAAGGCCGCCGGCTGCACCTCGACGTCAGCGACGAGGAGCTTGCACGCCGCCGCGCCGAGTGGACACCCCCGGCGGCAAGACACGAGAGCGGATACGTCCAGATGTACGTGCGGCACGTGGAACAGGCAGACAAGGGAGCCGATTTCGATTTCCTGCGCGGCTGCCGTGGCCACGCCGTGCCTCGGGAATCGCACTGACCAACAGGGCACGGTGTGCCGGGGGCACCTGCCGTTCCAGAACATGCACAAGCCCAATGAGGAGGACCAGTCTGTGAATCAGTTCGACCTGGCAGGACGACGGGCCGTGGTGACAGGAGCCGCACAGGGATTCGGGCGCGCCATCACCGAGCGACTCCTTGCCTCCGGGGCAAGCGTGGCCATGTGGGATGTGGACGAGGCCGAGGCAACCAGGACGGCAGCGGAGCTCGAAGGGCAGGGGCGGATCTTCACGACCGCCGTGGACGTCTCCTCGCTCGCTGAAGTGGAGGCCGCCACGGGGGCCACCGTGAAGGCGCTCGGGGGCATCGACATCCTTGTCGCCAATGCCGGTATCGCGGGGCCGAATCACAAGACGTGGGAGTACCCGCCAGAGGACTGGCACCGGGTCATTGAGGTCGATCTGCTGAGCGTCTATTACTGCTGCCGCGCGATTGTTCCGCTGATGGTCGCGCAGAAGTACGGACGCATCGTGACGATCTCGTCGGTTGCCGGCAAGGAAGGCAACGCCAATGCGTCTGCCTACAGCGCGGCGAAAGCGGGGGTGATTGCGCTCACCAAATCGCTTGGAAAGGAACTGGCGGGCGAAAACATCGCCGTGAACTGCATCACTCCGGCGGCTGCGAAGACCCGCATCTTCGAGCAGATGTCACAGTCGCACCTCGAATGGATGCTGTCGAAGATTCCGCGCGGGCGATTCCTGCAGACCGAAGAGCTCGGCTCGCTCACGGCATGGCTGGTATCAGAGGAGAATTCCTTTTCCACCGGAGCGGTGTTCGACATCAGCGGCGGACGGTCCACGTACTGACAAGAGTCAACTTCCAACTCCCAACTCCCAACTCCCAATATGAAGCTGCTGCGATACGGCCAGGACGGCCAGGAAAAGCCCGGGCTCCTCGATGCGCAAGGGGGCATCAGGGACCTGTCGGGCGTGGTGCCGGACATCGGTGGAGCCGTCCTCCTGCCGGAGTCCCTCGCTCGCCTGCGGGCGCTCGATCCGGCGACCCTGCCCATTGTCGAGGGGACGCCGCGGATAGGGCCGTGCGTGGCCGGTGTCGGCAAGTTCATCTGCGTAGGCTTGAACTACTCGGATCACGCGGCCGAGTCGGGGATGGCCGTTCCTGTCGAGCCGATCATCTTCATGAAAGCGACGTCGGCCATTGTCGGGCCGAATGACGACCTGGCGATCCCCCGCGGCTCCACGAAAACCGACTGGGAAGTGGAGCTTGGCGTCGTGATCGGGAAGACGGCGAAGTACGTGACCGAGGCCGATGCCATGTCGCACGTGGCCGGCTTCTGCACGGTCCACGACGTCTCCGAGCGTGCCTTCCAGCTCGAGGGCACCGGTCAGTGGGTGAAAGGCAAGAGCGCCGATACCTTTGGCCCAATCGGGCCCTGGCTCGTGACCCCGGACGAGGTGGCCGACTGCAACGATCTCGATATGTGGCTCGAGGTCGACGGCAAGCGGTATCAAGACGGCAACACCCGTACAATGGTGTTCAACGTTCCTTTCCTCGTCAGTTACCTGAGCCGGTTCATGAGCCTTCGCCCGGGCGACATCATCTCGACAGGCACACCTCCCGGCGTGGGCCACGGTATGAAGCCTCCTGTCTACCTGCGTGCTGGTAACGAGGTGCGTCTCGGCGTCCACGGGCTTGGCGAACAACGGCAACGGGTGGTGCAGGACTAACGGATTTCCAAGTGTCGCTTCCCGCCAGCACAGTCAACGCCTTCGCGGCCATCGTCGGGCAGAACTCCGTGCTCGTCGAGGCCGAAGACCTGGTGCCGTACGGGTTCGATGGAACCGCGGCGCTGAAGGGACGTCCTGACGCCGTCGTATTCGCGAAGACGACGGCGCAGGTGGCCGAGTGCGTGCGCCTGGCGGCAGGCGCACGGATTCCGATCGTCACGCGCGGATCGGGAACCGGGCTGAGCGGCGGCAGCGTGCCGAGCCAGGGCAGCCTCGTGCTCTGCCTCGTGCACATGAACGCGATTCTGGACGTAGACCCGCGCAACCTGACACTTCGGGCCCAGCCGGGTGCAATTACTGCGCGCATTGACGAGGCGGCGGGACGCCACGGGCTCTTCTACCCCCCCGATCCGGGGTCCATGCGGATCAGCACCATCGGCGGGAACGTTGCGGAGAACTCGGGCGGGCTTCGCGGCCTCAAGTACGGTGTGACGCGGGACTACGTCATGGGGCTGGAGGTCGTGCTGCCGGACGGTCGCGTCGCGCGGTTCGGCAACCAGTGCGTCAAGGACGTCGCGGGCTACTCGCTGAAGGATCTCTTCGTCGGCTCTGAGGGGACGCTCGGCGTCATCACCGAGGTACTCCTGAAGCTGGTACCGCGGCCCGCTTCCCGCCGGACGATGCTGGCGCTGTACGACCGGATTGAGGATGCGGCGCAGACCGTGTCGGCCATCGTGGCGGCCCACATCATTCCGTGCACGCTGGAGTTCCTCGACCGGATGACCACGCGCTCGGTTGAAGAGTACGCGCACGTCGGGCTGCCGACCGACTGCGAAGCCGTGCTGCTCATGGAGACCGACGGGCACCCGGTGGTGGTCGCGGAGGAAAGCGCGCAGATGGAGGCGCTTGCGCGGGCGCACGGTGCGCGCGACGTCCGCACGGCGCGTGACGAGGCTGAAGCGCTGCAGCTCGCCTCGGCGCGGCGCAACGCGTTTTCAGCCCTGGCCCGGCAGAGGCCCACCACGATCCTGGAAGACGTGACGGTCCCGCGCAGCGAGCTGGCCTCCATGGTGGCGTTCATCGCCGAGACGGCGGCGGGATTCGGGCTGCAGATCGGGACGTTCGGGCACATGGGGGACGGCAATCTGCACCCGACGTTCCTGGCCGACGAACGCGATGCCGACGAGATGCACCGGGTGCACGAGGCGCTCGAGGCGATCGTCAAGCGGACGCTCGAGGTGGGCGGAACCATCACCGGGGAGCACGGCGTCGGGCTGGCCAAGAAGCCATGGTTGCGGCAGCAGGTCGGGGATGCGAGCCTCGACTTGATGCGTCAAATCAAGGGGACGCTGGATCCGCTCAATCTGCTGAACCCTGGAAAGATTTTCGACTGACCCCTGCCGTCCCGGAGCTCCACGTGACAGCCCCCCTCAGGTTGCGGTCCATCGACTACTCGATTCTCCAGCAGTGCATCCACTGCGGCATGTGCCTGCCGACCTGCCCGACCTACGATGCCACCGGGCGTGAGCGGAACAGCCCTCGCGGCCGCATTTCGCTCATGCGTGCGATCGCGGATGGGGACCTGGAGATCTCGAGCTCGTTCGCTGACGAGATGAGCTACTGCCTGGGCTGCCTTGCCTGCCAGACCGCCTGCCCCGCCGGCGTGCAGTACGGCGTGCTGTTCGAAACCGCTCGAAGCGACATCCAGGCGTCTGGCGTGGACGCCAGTCCGAAGCGGCGCTTCTGGAAGGCGTTGACCTTGCGGTTCCTGTTCATGCGTCCGCAGGCGCTTCGGGCGGCGGGACGGCTGCTACGGCTCCACCAGCGGAGCGGATTCGAGGCACTCTCCCGGCGCGTCGGCCTCACCCGTCTGCTGCCTGCCGATCTGAGACGCCTCGAGCCGCAGGCGCCGGCAATCGCGCCGAAGTTCTCCAATGCGTTGATCGCGCCCGTGGAGGAGCCCCGCGAGCCGGCCCGTTACCGGGTGGCCCTCCTGACCGGCTGTGTGCAGGACCTTGTCTTCCCCGACATCAACCGGGACACCGCCGACGTGCTCCTTGCCAACGGTTGCGCCGTCGAGACGCCCGCGTCGCAGCCCTGCTGCGGGTCGCTGCACGCGCACAACGGCGAACTGGAGATGGCCGCGGAGCTGGCCCGGCGGATGATCGATCTCATCCCGCCGGATCGCTACGACGCCATCATCACCAACGCCGGCGGGTGCGGATCGCACCTGAGACATTACTCCCCACTGCTGGGCGAGGATCCGCGCTACGCCGAACGCGCACGTGTGTGGGACTCGAAGGTGCGCGACATCCAGGAATGGCTCGTCGAGATCGGCCCCCGCCAGCCGGCCGCCTCTCCGTTCGATGAGCCGGCCACCGTGACGTATCACGAGTCGTGTCATCTCGTGCACGGGCAGAAGATCTCGCGCCAGCCACGCACGCTGTTGGGACTGCTCCCTGGTATCACCTTGACCGAGCTTCCCGAGGCGTCATGGTGCTGCGGAAGTGCGGGGATCTACGCCCTCACGCAGCCGGAGCAGGCGGACGCACTTCTGCAGCGCAAGGTGGGGCATATCGCCACGACCGGCGCTGCGCTCGTTGCCACCGCCAACCCCGGATGCCATCTGCAGATTGCGCGCGGGCTCCAGTCGGCCGGCTCCCCCGCCCAGGTGGTCCACCCCGTCACGCTTCTCGCCCGCGCGTACCGGCGGGAATAAGGGCCTCCTCCAACTCCCAACCGCCAACTCCCAACTCCCAACTCCCAACTCCCAACTCCCAACTCCCAAAAACTTGTCCTTTCTCCTATCCTCTCGTGACAGCCGGCGCCAGCGGTGCCACCGTGCACCGCTTCAACGACAGCCCCTTGCGCAGACCCACAGGAGAAGGGGAGAAGGCGAGGCACGAAGGAGACCATAACGGTGAATCTCCCGCAGGAATGTGGGAGCACCGGTTGTGAGCTTAGGGTTTGAGATCGGGAATGGGGATTGGAATTGGAGGTAGGGAGTTTGCAAATTGGAGCTTGGGCGTTGGGCGTTGGGCGTTGGGAGTTGGCAGTTGGGAGTTGGGAGTTGGGAGCGGCCCCACGCGCTGTGATCGCGGCGCACCACGTGGGAAACTGCGGGGCACGGAGCAGGCGGAGC
>Ga0183260_10004434_pt1 | contig 11139 bp, 16 predicted proteins | sample AntDrymUQ4972206_2_FD_129768 | JGI IMG/M metagenome (GOLD analysis project Ga0183260, IMG submission 129768) | Polar desert sand microbial communities from Dry Valleys, Antarctica - metaG UQ497 (22.06) (version 2) (version 2) | ecosystem: Environmental > Terrestrial > Soil > Desert | place...
AGCGGATGGCGGGACTCGAACCCGCGACCTTCTGCATGGCAAGCAGACGCTCTAGCCAACTGAGCTACATCCGCGCGAAGCCACGATTATAGCCGGGAGCGAGAGCCTCAGCCGGCGGCGTCCAGCGCCTGGTTCACGAGACTGTCGGCGAGCGTGTTCTGCTCGCGCCGCACCGCCCGGTAGCTGACGCGGTCGAGCCGGCGCGCGAGCCGTCCCGCCTCCACGGAGAGCTCCCGCAGCGCCGCGTTCTTCACCCGGTACTCGCCCCGCATCTGCTTGACCAGGAGCTCCGAGTCGGACACGACCTCGAGCTCACGCACCTCGAGCTCCACGGCCCGCTCGAGGCCCGCCAGCAGGGCGCGGTACTCCGCTACGTTGTTCGTCGCGACGCCGATGGCCTCGCCGTGCGCCGCTAGGACCGTCCCGTCCTCGGCCTCGAGGACGTAGGCGGCCGCGGCCGGGCCAGGGTTCCCCCGCGCACCGCCGTCGGTCGAGAGCCTCGCCTTCACGCGGGCGACTCGACGAGGACGTACAGGTCGAAGGCCGGCTCCTCGTAGGGGTGGGCCGCCCGAAGGGCTCGCACGACCTCGGCCTCTCGCGCCGCGGGGTAGACGGTCTCGAGGCGCAGCTCGGGCACCCGCTCCTCGCGGCCCGGCTCCCCCACGCTCGGCGCGCTCGCCTCACCGCCGAGGAAGGTGCCCGTGCCCGGGGCGTACCAGGAGCAGCGCTCGTAGGCGCCGATGTGCCCCGCGCCCGCCTCGAAGAGGGCGCCGCGCACGGCGTCGAGGGCCTCGGCGGGAACGAAGACGACGAGCTTGCGGTTCACGGGCTAGCTCCCGCCGGCCCGGGGATCACGACGCTTCGGTGACCATAGAGGTTCAGCCCTGAGAGACGCCCGCCGAGCGGGCCGACACCCTCGTGGAAGCGCAGATCCACTTGGACCAGCCGGAGGCGCTACGGCGCCGGGTGCTCGACGTTGTCGATCTGCGCCCGCTGCAGGGTGCCCGAGTAGTCGACGTAGACGGACTTCCACTCGGTGAAGACGTCGAGCGCCGCCTGGCCCGCCTCTCGATGGCCGTTGCCCGTCCCCTTCGTGCCCCCGAAGGGTAGGTGTACCTCGGCGCCGGTCGTGCCGGCGTTCACGTAGGTGATCCCGGCTGCAAGGTCGCGGATGGCGCGGAAGGCGTCGTTGACATCGCGCGTGAAGATGGACGAGGAGAGTCCGAACTCGATGCCGTTGGCGACCTCGATCGCCTCCTCGAAGCTCCGCACGCGGATGAGGGCAGTCGTCGGCCCGAAGATCTCCTCCTGGGCGATGCGCATCCCCGGATCGACCTCGCCGAAGATCGTCGGCCGGTAGAAGAAGCCCCGGTCGAGGCCATCGCCCGTGGCGACCTCGCCGCCGGTCAGGAGCCGGGCGCCCTCGCCCTGTCCGATCTCGGTGTAGCCGTGGATCTTCTCGAGCGCCGCCCGGTTGATGACAGGGCCGAGGTCGGTCGACTCGTCCCAGCCGACGCCGATGCGCATGCCCTCCGCCGCCGCCACGAGCTTGCGCTGAAGCTCGTCGTAGACCGCCTCGTGCGCGATCACGCGACTCGCCGCTGTACAGCGCTGCCCGCTCGTGCCGAACGCGGACCAGACGATGCCGTCGACCGCCAGATCGAGGTCGGCGTCGCCCATGACGATGATCGCGTTCTTGCCGCCGAGCTCCAGATGGACGTGCTTGAGGCGATCGGCCGCCGCCTTCGTGACGGCGACGCCCGTCTCACGGGAGCCGGTAAAGGTGATCACGGGCACGTCGGGGTGGCGGACGAGCGCCTCCCCGGCCTCCTCGCCGTAGCCGTGCACGATGCTGACGACACCGGGAGGCAGCCCAGCCTCCGTCAGGATCTCGACGAAGCGCTCGGCGAGGAGCGGCGTGTCCTCGGCGGGCTTCAGCACGACGGTGTTGCCGCACACGAGCGCAGGGGCCAGCTTCCAGGACGGGATCGCGATGGGGAAGTTCCACGGCGTGATCGCGCCGACGACGCCGATCGGCATGCGCACGCTCATGTTGAACTTGTCGCGGAGCTCCGACGGCGTCGTGTGCCCGAACAGGCGTCTGCCCTCACCGGCCATGTAGACGCTCATGTCGATCGCCTCCTGCACGTCGCCGCGCGCCTCGGGGAGAACCTTCCCCATCTCCCGGCTCATGAGCTGCGCGAGCTCCTCCTTGCGCTCCTCGAGCGCTCGCGCAAAGTGCAGGAGGATCTCGCCCCGCCTGGGAGCGGGCACGAGGCGCCAGCTGTCGAAGGCCTCGCGGGCGGCGTCGACGGCGCGGTCGACCTCCTTGGCGCCCGAGCGGGGGACACGGCCGAGGGTCTCGCCGGTCGCCGGACTGCGGCTCTCGAGCGTCTGCGTCTCGCTCACAGAGAGGTTAGGCGGCCGGATCGGTGTTCGGGAAGGTTCCTGGGATACGCGGGCGCCTGCGGTCGCGTAGGTCCCGCTTCGTGCCGCCCGTGCCGCTGCCGCGCTCGCGCCGGTTCGGGCCGTCGCGCCGGTCGACGATCACCGTCACGTTCGAATTGTCCGCGTAGTAGCTCACCATGCGGTCGTAGAGCTCGTCCTCGAGCTCGGGGGGGATCACGCAGTAGATCATCGCGTGTCCATTGTAGAAGTGACTCGGCCGGCGCGGGTTCCCGCGCGGTCAGACCCGCTCGATCGACGGCACGACCCGGCCGTCGGGCTCGACGCGAGCGTTCCAGACCGAGAAGGCGCCCTCGAGCTCGGCCGGATCGTGGCCGCGCTCGGCGAGGCGGACAGGCTGTGCGGAGTCGGCGGTGACGCGGTACTGGTACCAGGAGATGTCCCAGGCCACGGTGACCACGAGGTCAGCGTTGACGCCCGAGAGCGAGACGATGCTCGCGCGCGGAGGCCCGAGGCTCTTGGCGATGCCACCGACCGTGCGGCGGTGGTCGCTTCCGTTGAAGAGGTCGGCCGCCTCGACCACGCGGAGCTCGCTCTGCGAGAGACGCCGCAGGATCGGCTCGGCGACGACCGGCTCCTCCAGCGCGGGTCGCCGCGGGTCGAAGAGGCGTCCGAAGCCCTTCGTCCGCCGCTGCCTCCGGTCGGCCGTCACGGTCGGCGTGGTCGGGCTCCCCTCCTTGACCCAGCCGTGCTCGATCGCCGTCTCCTGGCAGAGCGGACACACGTCGACGTACTCGCGCCCGTCGGGCGCGAAGCGCGTGGGGCTCTCGCCGAGCAGGAGCGTCCGCTCGCAGACTGCGCAGGAGGCGGTGACCGCGTTCCGGGTGATGCGCATAGGGGCGACTATAGCCACCCCGCACACCTCTGCTAGTCTCTCTACATGTGTGAGTTACATATAGAGGTCAGATGAAACACCACCGCCGCGCCGCGCGCTGCCGGCGGCGGGGTCACGAGGGCGACTGGCGCATCCGCGCCAGGATCGAACGCTTCAGCGAGCCCGCCCTGCTCCTGCTCCTGCGCGAGCGGCCACGGCACGGCTACGACTTGCTCGAGGCGCTCTCCGAGCTCGTCCCTGGAGGTGAGCGGGTCGACATGGGCAATCTCTACCGGGCGCTGCGCGCGCTCGAGGAGGACGGGCTCGTCCTCTCTGAGTGGCACGGCGAGCTTCCCGGCCCGGCCAAGCGCACCTACGAGTTGACCCCGGCCGGCCTTGCAGTGCTCGGCGAGTGGGCGCAGGCGCTCTCCCAGGCACGCGACCGCATCGGCCTCTTTCTCACGCGCTACAGCGACGAAGGGAGGTGAGCACATGCACCACGGACCTAGACACCGCGGCCGCGGCTTCCGCCGCCGCAGCTATCCCACTCCACAGGAGTGGCTCGAGCGTCTCGAGGAGTACCAACGAGATCTGGAGCAGGAGACGGCGAACGTCGCCGAGTTGATCCGCCGGCTGCGAGCCGGCGAGACCGAGACCGCCCCCGCGGCGGGCGCCTAGCCACCGCACCCTCTCGGCCGGCGCTGCGCCTCGCGCAGCCGGCCGGAGGGTAGGGAGGGGTCTCTAGCTCTTCCCTGCCTCCTCGCGCTCGCGCTTCGTCTGCTCGATGAGCCTCTGCGCGATGTGCGAGGGCACCTCCTCGTAGCGGAGAAACTGCATGTGGTAGTCGCCGCGGCCGCCGGTGAGCGAGGTGAGCGACTGCGAGTAGGTGAGCATCTCGGCCATCGGCACCTCGGCCTTGATCATCGTCATGCCGCCGGCGGGCTCCATGCCGTGCAGGCGGCCGCGTCGCGAGTTGAGGTCGCCGTTGATGGCGCCGACCGCCTCCTCTGGCACAGTCGCCTCGACCTCCATGATCGGCTCGAGCAGCACGGGGCTCGCTTTCTCGTAGGCCTGCTTGAACGCCATTGAGCCCGCGATCTTGAAGGCCATCTCCGACGAGTCGACCGTGTGGTAGGAGCCGTCGACGAGACGCACGCGCACCCCCTGGACGGGGGCGCCGGCAAGCTCGCCGTGCACCATCGCCTCCTGGATTCCCTTGTCCACGGCGGGACGGAAGCTCTGGGGGATGACACCGCCGACGATCTGATCGACGAACTCGTAGCCCGTGTGGCCGTCGAGCGGCTCGAGGATGACGTGACAGTCACCGAACTGCCCCCGCCCGCCCGTCTGCTTCTTGTAGCGCCCCTGCGCACGGGACTCCATGCGAATGGTCTCGAGGTACGGAACGCGCGGCGGATGCAGCTCGACGTCGACGCCGAAACGGCGATGCAGGCGGTCGATCGCGACCTCGACGTGCATCTGGCTGAGCCCGGAGAGGAGCTGCTCTCCGGTCTGCTTGTCCCGCCGGAGCACGAGCGTCGGATCCTCCTCCGCGAGGCGCCGCAGCGAGGTACCCACCTTCTCCTCGTCGCCCTTCGCCTTGGGAGTGACGGCAAAGCTCATCACGGGCTCGGGCAGCCCCAGGCCGGGGATCTCGACGTGGTGATCCCCGTCGAGAAGCAAATCGCCGGTCTTCGTCTCCTTGAGCTTGGCGACGGCGCCGATATCGCCCGTCCCGAAGCCGGACGCCGTCTCGTGCTCCTTGCCCTGGAGCGTGAGCAGCGACCCCACGCGCTCCTTGCCGTGGCTGCGGGCATTGACGACGGTCGAGTCGCCGGCGATCGAGCCCTGGAGCACGCGGAAGACGTTGATGCGGCCGGCGAAGGGGTCGGCGATCGTCTTGAAGACGAGCGCCGAGGTCGCAGCACCCTCGATCGTCACGGGAGCCCCCTTACGCGCGGGAGACGGGACGCCCTCCACGAGCAGATCGAGCAGCGCTGTCGTGCCGAGGTTCTTCGTGGCGACGCCGCAGGCGACCGGGAAGACCTCACCGCGGGTGACGGCGCTCTTCAGCGCCTGGGCGACCTGCGTCGCGTCCAACTCCTCACCGGCGAGATAGCGCTCCATCAGCTCCTCGTCCGTCTCGACGACTGCGTCGAGCAGCCGCTCGCGGTGGGTCTGCACGAGCTCGCCGAGCTCGGCCGGGATCGCGACCGCCTCGCCCTCGCGCTGAGCCTCCGGGCTCGTATAGGCGACCATGTGCAGGAGGTCGACGATGCCTGTGACCTCCCCTTCGCTCCCGATTGGGAGGTGCACGGCGACGCAGTGCTCGGAGAGCTGGCCCTGCAGCGCCTCGAGCGCCTGGAAGAAGTCGGCGCGCTCGCGGTCGAGCATGTTGACGAAGAGCACGCGCGAGAGTCCGAGCTGGTCGGCGCGGGCCCACATCCGGGTCGTGCCGACCTCGACGCCCACGACCGCGCTGACGACGACGAGCGCCCCCTCCACGACGCGCAGCGCGGCGATGCCGTCGCACTGGAAGCCGGGGTCGCCGGGCGCGTCGACGAGGTTGATCTTTCGGCCCTGCCACTCGAGGTGACAGAGGGTCGCCGAGAGCGACATCTGTCGCTTGCGCTCGTCCTCGTCCCAGTCGGAGACCGTCGACCCGGCCTGGATGCTGCCGAGCCGGTTGATCGCCCCCGACTGGTAGAGCATCGCCTCGACCAGCGAGCTCTTTCCCGTCCCGCGGTGACCGACGACGGCGACGTTACGGATCTTGCCGGGCTCAGCTACGGGCATGCGCCTCTCCTCCTGGACGGGTGCCGCGCCGATGTTATCGGCCTGGTGAATCCGAGCGGCTACTCGAGCTTGGCGCGTGCCGGCGGGCCGGCCAGACGCGCTTTCAGCCGGAGCACGGCCTTCGTATGCAGCTGCGAGATGCGCGACTCGGTAACCCCGAGCACCTCGCCGATCTCGCGCAGCGTCAGCTCCTCGTAGTAGTAGAGCGTGATCACCAGCTTCTCGCGCTCGGGCAGCCCCGAGATCGCCTCGCCGATCGCCTCGCGCATCTCCGTCGACGCGAGGGCTGAGATCGGATCCTTGCCCTGCGCGTCCTCGATCGTGTCGATAAGGGAGATCTGGTCGCCCCCGGCCGACACCGTCCACAGCTCGTCGAGGGCCGCGATCGACGTGCGCGAGATGTCGGAGAGACTCTCGTCGAGCTCGTCCTGGCTGAGGCCGAGGCGGCCGGCAATTTCCTCGTCTGAGGGCGCCCGGCCGAGGCGCGACTCGAGCTCGGCGATCGTGCGCTCGATGTCGCGGGCCCGTGAGCGCACGGAGCGCGGCACCCAGTCGAGCGCGCGCAACTCGTCGATGATCGAGCCCTTGATGCGAGTGATCGCGTACGTCTCGAACTTGACGTCGCGATCCGGGTCGTACCGCTCGATGGCGCCGATGAGACCGAGGAGGCCGTACGAGACGAGGTCGTCGTCGTCCACGTGCGCGGGCAGGCCGCTGGCGAGCCGGCCGGCCACGTACTTGACGAGCGGCGCGTACGTGAGGATCAGCCGGTCACGGAGACCCGCGTCGCCCGTCCGGCGGTACTGCTGCCAGAGATCCTTCGTGTCCTCGACCGTCATCCGGGAGAGGATACGGCGTCGGTCGGTTCTCCTTCAGCCTTTCAGGCCCGCAGCCGCGAGACTGACCAGCCAGGCCGTCAGCGCAGCGGCTGCGAGCGCGATCACCCAGGCGCCGCCGCGAAGAGCGGCGACCGCGATCCCGGCGAAGATCGCGGTGAGGAAGAGGAAGAGCACGCCGAGCGCGCGCCGCTGCGACGGCGCGCGCACTGACACTTACTCGTCGGGAAGCGCGTCGTAGCGCTCGCCTTCGTCCGCGCCGTAGCCCTTGCCGCGCTGCGCTTCCTGCTCTAGGCCGCCACTCTCCGCCGGCTCGGTCTGCGGCTCCTGCGGCAACCTTTCGCCCTCGCCGGTGTCGTCGAGCGCCCCGCCCTCGGCCGACTCGTCGCTCGCTGCTGTTTGCTCGTGTTCGTCCATGGAGGTCACCATGCCCGAAACCGCGGGAGTACAATCCCGTCTCGAACCGCGGAGGGGCGTAGCTCAATTGGCAGAGCACCGGTCTCCAAAACCGGGGGTTGCAGGTTCGAGTCCTGCCGCCCCTGTCGAGAAATCCCTGCTAATCGCAGGGTTTTTTCGTCCTAGAGCCAACCGCTCTCCGAGCTCAGATTGGCCCATAAGAGGGCAGATTGGCCCACGATTGGCCCACGATTGGCCCACGGCCGGCGCCCACTCTGGAACGGCCTTGACAACCCCACAACGCATCGAGGTCGGGGGTGTCGCTCGTCCGCGAGCCGATCGCGGACTGGGGGGAGCTCCACCTGCGCCCGCTCCTGATCCCCGAGGGCTTCGACGCGGGCGCCGCCGCCGATCACCTCGCTGAGGTGATGGCCGCCTGGGGCAGCTTCCGCTCCTCTCGGTGCCGGCTCCGATACGCCTGCTGGCGGCAGGCGCTCGTGCAGTAGCGCCCGTCCGAGCGCGGCGGGGTGAACGTGACCCCGCACGTCTGGCAGTCGCGGATGCGCGCCAGGCGGCGGCGCTCTCGCCGTGCCCGTGCCACGCAGCGGACCGAGCAGGTCGTAATCCTCTTTCGATAGTCGAGAGGAGACGTCACGAGCACGCCGCAGCCGCCCTCGCAACGGATAGGTGTCCACCACGGCCGACGGTCGTATCGCCGGCACTGCTCGCAGAAGCTCACAAGCGGAAGTTGTCCATTGCCGCTGCTCCACTTCCTCCGGTAGACGATCTCGCCCTCGGCGAAGACGTGCGCGCAGTCGGGCCGTCCGTGGCACTTGTAGGACGCTCGTTCAAGGGCGAAGGCGAACGCCCGAGGCCACCAGTGGCAGGCTCACGCTCTCGGAGATCGCGAGCCGTCGCGGCGAGACGCGCTGGTCGGCGGCGAGGCGGCTCGGTGCCCTGCGCGCCGAGCTCGAAGCGCGGGGCGGAGCTAGAGCCTAGAGGCCGCTCTCACGGCCGCCTCGTAAATCTCGTCGACGGGACCACAAGCGGCGACGATCTACCAGCGCAGTCCGCGGAGGCCGAGGCGGACGAGCTGCCAGGCCTCCTCTCTGATCGTCGTCGCGCCGAGCGCCACCTGGCCGCGGCGGGCGCCGCTCGGGCCGTTGTAGCGCGCCTCGTCGAGCCCGGCCAGGCGACGACGGTGGCCACGCTTGCGGCAGCGGGCGTCGCAGTAGTGAGCGGCTCGACCGTCCAGAGCGCGTCGAACTCGACGGCGTCGCTCTGGTTCGGCTCGATCGCGACGATGCGCCAGCGGCTGCCGTCCCCGGCGGTGAAGGGGTTGCCAGGATTCCACTGCGGTTGGCGGTCACGAAGGCCGCCGGGTCGCCGGGCTCGCCGTTGCCGAGCACGAGCAGGGATGGCTTGCGTGCCTGTCGGCTACGGTGCAGCTCGTTGCACGTCTCCGCGCTTGTTCTCGAGAGTCCCAGAAGAGGTAGGGCCGTCCCCTCGTTCCCGCATAGACGACTGCTCGCGAGACCTGACGTTCGCTCGCTCGGCCTCCTCGTCGCAGTAGTCGTCGCTCTCGCCTCGACTTGGGTACGAACGAGGCGATGGCTCGCGCCGAAGGGCACCGAGGAGGCACGAACGTCCCTCCTGCACACTTTTAAGGGTACGAGCGGAAGGCCTGGCTCTTCGAGTGGGGAGTGTGCGGCGGGGACACGATCGGACGGCGCGGCTCGGGAGGTCGGCGTTCGGAACATCCGCTCCTATTCGCTGCGAGCCGCCGCCCAACTCTTGGCCGAGGTCATCGAGCGGCCGTACCGGAGACGAGGCCCGCGGATCTACGGGGCTGCTTGGAGCGGCTGCGTCAATGGGATCATCTACGGCTACGGGCACTAGTTCTTGTCGAAGCAGCTGAACTTCACCGAGTTCGTGGATTACCTCCTCGTCCGCCTGTACGAGCTCGATCGCGAACGAGGCTCCGGAGACTTCCACGATGCGAAGGAACTGGCGGACGCACTCAACCAACCTGTTGGGCAGATGTGGCCCGCAGACGCCGTGCGCGTGCTGATTGATCGCGGGTGGGCGCGGGGGGCGCTTGCCGGCGCGGATCAGGCCTACGCGGCGATTGCGGGAGAGGGACGACTGTACGTCGAGGGTCGGCAGCACGAGACCGCGCTCATCGAGGAGTACCGCGAGCGTCCGTTCACCATCGTCAATGTCAAGGGGAAGAGGAATCAGGTAGCGGTGGGGCCGGATGGGATGGTGCAGCAGGTTCAGCAGCAGGTTGAGCTGTCTGCCGAGGTTCGCGCCGAGGCGCTTGGCGTACTCGACGAGATACGCGAGGCACTCCGTACGGCGTCCCTGAACGAGAGCGATCGTGAAGAGGCCCTCGCCGAGGTGGCCAAGGCGGAGAGGCAGCTAAAGCGGAAGTGGTCGAACACGAGGGAAGCGCGCGAACTTCTCGAACCGCTGGGGAGCATCGCGGGGGTGTCGAGTCTCGTCATCAAGCTCGGCGAACTCCTCGCGTCATAGCGCGAGCAGGAGATATTGCACGAGTGGAAGCTCAAAGCCGGAGGCACTCGAGTCAGGCCGGCGATCAGCTCGGTGCTGGCCCGTCGGATGAGCCAGGTCGTCGAGGCTCGGTGCTGGCCCGTCGGATGAGCCAGGTCGTCGAGGCAGTGCTGGTGAGCGCGCCCTACGGCTCTGAGACGGACCAGTTCACGGTCACGTCGCTCACGTGCCAGCCGTTCCGCCCGGCCGTGCCGGAGAGCGAGTAGGTGACGGCAGGCGGGGTGGAGTCGTGGTGCGCGGCTGCTGCGGGGACGAGCAGGAGCCCGGCCACGGCGGCGAGTGAGACGGCGGCTCTGCGCCGGTCAGCACGTCGGCCTGTGAAGGCTCACCTTCAGTCTTCCGGGGACGGAAGCTAGCCCGTCCTAAACCGACAGGTAAGGGCCGAGGAACCGCTCACCGTTGAAGTGTCACGTGGGCTGTGAGGCTGCGGGGGTGGACATTCAACTCCCTGCGCGCCTCCCCCGAACGCGGTTACACCCTGCATCGGTACCGCCTGCCGTCCCACGTCCCCGTCCTAACGGGAGGCCATCCCGCCTCCACGCTGTCGAGGCCTCACCGGGCACGTGCCCGAGCGTGACGTAGCGCGCAGACGCTCGACCGCCTCCAGTCGTCGTCGCAGGTCTGCGCCGATGCTGCCCACGAACCGCAGCTCGGCGTCCCTGGCTTCAGCTCGAAGGCGCTCGTAGGTCGTCCGGTGCATCCGTGAGGGTCGGGGTGGGAAGGGCGCATCGAGCCGGGGTAGCCCACCCAGGCGTTCACGGATGCGCGTGGCGCGCTCGGCGGCGCGATGGGGCGGGCGCTGGCGCTGGCTCTCGTAGCGAAGGTCAGCGCAGCGCCGACAGCACCAGCGGGCCTGCAGGCGATAGAGCTTGGCTACCCGCTGACAGCAGTGGCGACAGACGAACCACGGGCGCGACCCCCCGAAGTTCAACTTCACGTGCGCGAGTTCCAGCTCATCCCACTGCCCAGCCAACCGGAGCTCGACAGTGTCCAGGGACGAGAGGACATAGATGTCGACTTGCACACCGCCCTCGTCCCAGAACCAGGCCCGTTTGCCAGGCTGAAGGAGGCCCTCGCGGGCGAGGGTGCGAACATCAAGGGAGGGACAGTCCTCGACGGTTAGGCGTCGTCGGCCGTACCACCCGTTGTCGAAATCAACAGTCAAGAGTTCTCTGATCCGCATTGTCTCTGGGCCTGCTGACGGCGCCCGCGACCCGTCGAGGGGCGGCGCTAGGCTGTTCACTCCTGACCAGGGTG
>Ga0183260_10004435_pt1 | contig 11137 bp, 8 predicted proteins | sample AntDrymUQ4972206_2_FD_129768 | JGI IMG/M metagenome (GOLD analysis project Ga0183260, IMG submission 129768) | Polar desert sand microbial communities from Dry Valleys, Antarctica - metaG UQ497 (22.06) (version 2) (version 2) | ecosystem: Environmental > Terrestrial > Soil > Desert | place...
CGGCGCGCCACGCGCGGTACTCAGCCGCGACACCGACGGGGCCACCGAACGCCTGCAGGTGCTGCTCTGGCAGCGCATGTCTCCCGGCGAGAGGCTGCGAAGCGCAGCCGGCGCGTGCACAGCGACTCTCGAGCTGTGTCTCACGGGGATTAGCATCCGGGCCCCTGCAGCCGACGAGAACCATCGCTTTCTGACACTCGCGCGAATCAGGCTCGGGACCGACCTCGCCGCGCGGGCTTACCATGGTCCCCTGCGCCGGGAAGAAGGGGACGTGACAAGCCTGAACCCCATCGACGTTGCGCTTCTTGTAGCCGGTGTTCTGGAAGGATGCGGCCTGCGCTACGTCCTCGGCGGCTCACTGGCGAGCTCCGTCAGCGGTGAGCCTCGCTCGACTCTGGACGTGGATTTGATGGTGGACATCTCCGAGGGGGAGGTCCCGTGTGTGATTGAGGGCCTGGGAACCGCATTTCATGCCGAGCATGAAGGCTTCACCCGGGCGATCCGGGCACACTCAAGCGTCAATGTGATTCATCTGCCCACGGCGACGAAGGTCGATCTGTTCGTCATGGGAGCTTCGCCCATCGAGCCGCAGCAGATGGACCGGCGCATCAAGGTGCAGATCACCGGCCGTCCAGGAACAGAGCTGTACGTCTACACCCCCGAGGACATCCTTCTTCAGAAGCTGCGCTGGTACAGGATGGGGCGAGAGACATCAGACCGGCAGTGGCGCGACATTCTGGGCATCGCCGCTGTTCAGGCCGAGAGCCTGGATCTCCCTTATCTTCGGACGGCAGCAGCGCAGATAGAGGTCTCAGACCTTCTGCAGCGCGCCCTGTCAGAGGCGGGCCCGGCAACGTGAGCCCTCTTCGGGTGGCTCTCTTCGACCGACAGCCGCTTGCCAAAGACTCACAGGAGAATGGGAGAACGGGAGACGCGAAGGAGAAAAACTAATGGGCTCCTGCTTACCTCCCCTTCTCCCCTTCTCCTGTTTCTTCCCTGGCAGACAATGCTGGCCGACCGGAGCTCCAGCGCCGGGGCGCGTGCTACCATACCAGCCCTTGCAGGGGGTGCTGCCGTGATGAACCGCCGCCGTTTTCTCTCGACCACTGCCGCCGCAACCGCCGGGATGGCCGCCGCGCTGCCCTCGCGGAGCTACGCGCAGATGAGTCCGAACGAGACCATCAACGTCGCGATCATCGGGATCCGCGGAGACAACGCGGGGCGGCCTACCTGGACCGCGAGGGGACGCGGCCAGGATCACTACGAGCACCTCGCCGGCATCAAGAACGTCCGCGTCACTCACGTCGTAGACATCGACCAGCGGCACTTCGCGACCTCGCTCCCCTTCATGCGGGAGAAGTGGGGAGGGGCGCCGAAGACCGAGACGGATTTCCGCCGCGTGCTCGAGAATCCCGACGTCGATGCCGTCACCATCGCCGCTCCCGATCACTGGCACGCGCTGATGACGCTCTGGGCCTGCCAGGCTGGGAAGGACGTCTACGTCGAGAAGCCCGTCAGCCACAACATTCTCGAAGGACGGCTGATGATCGAGGCTGCCCGCCGCCACAACCGCGTTGTCGCCGTCGGCACCCAACGGCGCAGCAACGTTGTTCTGGCGAAAGCAGCGGACTTCCTGAAGAGCGGCGGTCTGGGGACGGTCTACGCCGGGAAGACGGTCATACACCGCCAGCGGGATCCGATTGGCGTCTCGCCTGACACGGCCGTGCCCGCAGGCGTCGATTACGACCTCTGGCTTGGGCCGGCTCCTGCACGTCCCTTCAACGAGAACCACTTCCATTACCACTGGCACTGGTTCTGGGAGTACGGCACGACCGACCTCGGCAACACGGCGGTGCATTCCCTTGACGTCGTGCGCTGGCTGCTCGGCAAAGGGGAGCACCCCCGTACGGTGCACTGCGTCGGCGGGCTGTATGAGGCAGGCGCCCCAACGGATCAGACGACACCGAATACGCAGACGGTGAGCTACCAGTACGCGGACGGAACCGAGCTCCACTGCGATCTGCGGAACTGGTTCAGTGGCCCGCCAGAGGCGCAGGGGATCTACATCTCCGGTTCGAAAGGATGGATGAAGGTCGGCGACGATCGGGCGCAGGTGTACTTCGGCAAGAAGAACGAACTGGGTCCCACGATTACAGCCGACGACAAGCGCGATCCCGGGCAGGCGCACTTCGAGAACTTCATCGACTGCATGCGATCGCGCAAGTCCGACGGGCTCAACGCCCCGCTCGAGGAGGGCCACCTCTCCACGGCGCTCTGCCACCTTGGCAACATCTCGTACCGTGTCGGACGCTCGGTGACGTTCGACGGCGCGACGGAGCGGTTCGTTGGGGATGAGGAAGGGGACAAGTTCCTCAGCCGCACGTATCGTGCGCCGTATCTGCTGCCCGACGCGACGTAACCGCCCCCCTTACGTCCGGAGCGGCTTGCGGCTGATCCGCTCGCGGCGGGAGTCGAAAAAGAGCACTTCCTGATCGCGGTACGACTGAACGCCCATGGCGATGGCGGCCATCGCCTGGTACCCGAGCCGCGCCGGCAGGTTTGGTTCCTTGCGCGACCGGACGCACTCCAGGAAGTTGTCCATGTGCGGGTGGGCCCCGCGCGCGAACGGCTGCACCTCGATCTTCAGGACCTCGGCGCCGGTCTTCTTGACGAACTCCTCCCGGTACTCGTTATCGGGAACGATCTCCATCTGCGTGTTGTTCAGACTTTCGCTGTTCTGCCCCACGAAGAGCGTCGCCTGGGATCCATGGATGACGAGCGGTGCACCAACCCCGCTTGCCACCGAACACGCAAGCTGCATCGTCCAGCTCGGATAATCGACGTTCATGAAGAACGTGTCGGGCACCTCGCGGTCCTTCTGGACGTAGATACCGCCCGACGAGGTCACCCTCGAGGGGAATTCGCCGCCGATGGACAGCAGCAGCGGTGAAACCGTGTGATAGAAGAGGTCAGTCGCGATCCCGCCCGAGTAGTCCCAGTACTTGCGCCAGCGGAAGTAGCGCTCGGGATCGAAGGCGCGCTTCGGTGCCGGTCCGAGGAACGCCTTCCAGTCGAGCGTCCGATCGGTCGCATCCGCATCGATGGCGTAGTTCCACTCCCCTCGCAGGTTGCGGTTGCGGCCGAAACCGCCAGACGCCCAGACGACGTCACCGAGCAGGCCGTCCTGGATCGCCTTTTTGGCTTTCCAGAAATGATCCATCGAGGTGTACTGACTGCCCACCTGGAGGATCCGGCCGCCGGCCTGCACCGCCTCGGCAATCTCCCGCGCCTCCTCGACCGTGTAGGTCATCGGCTTCTCGAGATAGACGTCCTTGCCGTTGCGGAGCGCCTCCATCGTGTGCAGATGGTGCCAGTGATCCGGCGAGGAGATGACGACCACGTCCACGTCGGGCCGCGCGCAGAGCTCGCGATAGTCGTGGTGCACCGAGCGCTCGTCCACGCCGGTGGCTTCGCGGGCGCGCGCCTTGCGCTTGTCCCAGATGTCGTTGACCGCCACGGGCTGGACGTCGCCACCTTCCTTGTGGCGCTCCATGACACGGCGGATGTGGGTGTTCATGCGGCCGCCGCAGCCGACGAACCCGACGTTGATGCGGTCGTTCGCGCCGATCACGCGGCCGCGCGCGAGTGCCGGAGACTTGCGCACCGAGGCTTCGGACCGGGTCGCGGCAACCGTTCCAGCCGCAGCCACGCCAGCTCCCACCGTCTTGATGAAATCGCGCCGGGTCGTGTCCTCGCGCCTCGCCATGCTGCCTCCTCCTGCCGCATCAACATCACGGCGCGGTCGCGGCGCCGATCGGCGAAGCGTAGCACGAAGAGCTACTGCCCGCGGAAGGTCTCGGCTGCGCCGGGCGCCCGGAACTCGACAGTTCGGCCTGCCACACTCCCGGTCACCGTATACACCCCCTGCAGCTGCAGAAACGTCACGCCCCGCGCAATGGGTCCCTGTGTCATCCGGGTCGTCTCCGCGGAGGCTGTGTCGAACCGAAGGTCCAGGTCCAGCGCGGAGCCCCGGGCGCGGACGGAAATCGCCGCCGGCCTGCCGGCCGCATCGTTCGTCTCGGTGATCCGGACGTCGGTCGTGTATCCAATGGGGCCATCGGGACCAAGCGCCCCGACGAAGCCTGGCATCCGCTCGGGATCGGCGGCGTCGCGTGGGGCGAACACGCGCCCGAAGATGAACGACAGGTCCTCGTGCTGCACCTGCCCCCACTGCCACGACACCCCTTCCCAGAAGCCCCAGTTGTGATCGTGGTAACCAGTGCCGTCCAGCGGAATCCGCTCTTCGCCAACCTTCAGCTCACCGGTCAGGGTGCCGGACGTCACCGGGACAACATAACCGGTGCGCCAGCCGCGAGCTCCACTGATCTCGAGCGGCGGCACGAGCCGTCCGGGTGAGGCCTCGAGCGTCAGGTCGCCCGTCAACCGGGCGCCGCGCTCGCCAGAGAGATTCAGCCCGATTCGATATTGCAGTCCGTCGAGCCGCACGGAGCTGCCGCCGATGGTCAGGTCGGGCGCGCGCATCACCTCCTCGTCGGTGAGCTCGGCAGACGCTCCGAACGTCTCCATCTGACCGCCTCGATCGAGCTGCAGCCGTACTCCCGCAGCACGCTTTCCATTCTCGAGCCGCGCACCCACGAGGAACGTCAGATAGAACCGCGCCCTCGATGCCGCCCGTTGAAGTACAGCCACTCCGCCCACGAATCGGCCCACTCAGGTGCGTCGGGAATCGGGTGAAAGCGATCGATGTGCCTGAGAACGCTCTCAGGGCTGTCGCGCGTCCAGGCGACATCATCTGGAGAATCGGTCCATCCCGCGACACCCGAGGTCTCCACGTCACCGAGCAGCGCCTCGAGCCCCGGGATGCCGCCGCGTGCTTCGAGCCGCGTCGTCCGCCCATCACGCACGAGATACAACGCGGAGGTGTGGAACGGAGCGGCGACCCTGACGCGCGGACGGAGGGCATCGGATTGCAACGTGCCCGACAGCAGAAGCTGAGCGGGCACCTGCGGCCCCAGGCGGACGACAACATCCCCGCCGCCCGCCAGCGCGGGCGCCTGTGCCTGCTGGAGCACCACCTCGGCGACCCCGAGCAGGATTGCGGTGACTGCAACACCCAGCCCGAAGCCTCCGGCGAGGACAGCGCTCCGCACCGGGTGTGCCGTCAGCGAGCGGAACGCCAGCTTGCCAATCATCGGGTGCTCTCTCGCTCGATCCGGCCGTCCTTCATCATCAGCACCCGGCGCGCGCGATCCGCCAGCACCCCGTCGTGCGTGACGATGACGAGTGCGGTCCCGTCGGCGTTGACGCGGTCGAGCAGCGCGGCAATCTGTTCACCCGTTGACTGATCCAGTTCCCCCGTGGGCTCATCCGCCAGCAACAGGCGCGGCCTGTTCGCGAGCGCCCGCGCGATCGCGACGCGCTGCATTTCCCCCCCCGACAGCTGCGACGGGCGGTGATCGCTGCGTGCGCCGAGCCCGACGAACTCCAGCAGATCCCGGGTCCGGCGCGTGCGGTCGTCCCTGGCCGCTCCGGCCTCTGCCTGCGGCAGCTCGACGTTCTCGGCCGCGGTGAGCATTGGCAGGAGGAAGAACCGCTGGAACACGAAGCCAATCTGGCGCAGCCGCAGCCTGCTGCGGGCGGCGTCCGACAGGCTGGAGACGTCCTGGCCGTCGAAGAGCAGCGTGCCGGCGGTCGGGCTGTCGACACACCCCAGCATATGGAGCAGAGTGGACTTGCCGCATCCCGACGGGCCACGGATGGCCGCATGCTCGCCGGCGCCGATCTCCAGCGTGACGTCCCGCACCGCCGTCACCGGACCCGCAGGCATCGCGAACTGACGGCTCACCCCGATCGCCCGGACGATGAGGCTCGAGGGCGGTCCGTTCACGAGACCACCTCGTTCCTCAGCGTTTCGGCAATCGGCAGCCGGGCGACGATTCGCATCGGGTACAGCGCCGCGAGCACCGCAGTGGTGGCCAGCAGCGCCACTTGAAGCACGAGCGCGTCAGCCTGAAAGACAAAGAAGTGCATCTCCGCGGGGAGTCCCGGCATGCTCTTGAGGATGCGGTCCAGCCAGACGGCGAGCAGGATGCCAAGCGGCAGCGACAGCAGGCCCCCGGCTCCGACGATGAGCGCCGATTCACAGAAGACGTTCGCGACTACCCGCCGCTGCGACAGGCCCAGAGCGCGAAGGGCGGCAATTTCCCCCAGGCGCTGGTTCACCGAGACGGTCAGAAGCACGGTGATGAGCAGCAGCGCAAAAGTGATGGTGACCGCCGAGAGGACGGCGGAGATCTGCCGGAAGTACGTGAAGCCGCTCTCGCTGAACCGCTCGATGACCTCGCTGTTGGTCACGGCATGCAGATCCGGCCGCAGCGCGGCGGCAGCGGCGGCGGCCGCGTCGGTGTCCCCGGTTGATGCCACGAGAATCAGATCCGCCTCGTCACGACCTCCAGTTCCGCATGCGGTGTCGATCGTTTCCAGCATGCCGGCGGCGATCCCTTCGTTCACCGCCTCGAAGGGAAACTCCGCAACACCCGCAATCTCCAGCGTCACGGCCGGAGGGGCGTCGGACTCCGCGTCGCATGCGGGACGAAAGATCATCCTGTCTCCAGGACCGAGACCGCGCTGTCCGGCTATTCCTTCGTTGATGACGACCTCACCCGGGCGCTGCACGTCGCGGCCGCGGAGCACCGTCCACGGGCGCCCGGGGCCGCCAGCAACTCCCTGGAACCCGACCTGAAGGGGCACGCCGCCGTCTCCCTCGAGCCGCGCGTCGGCCAGGCGGATGGCAATGGCCGATCGGACTTGCGGCAGCGCCCCGAGCGCATCCGCCGTGCCCGACGCCCCCGTCACGCGAGGACCGCGGCCCGGCAGCGCCTCCGTGGCTGTCACGCGGATGTCGTAGCCAGTCCTGTCGAGGAGATCGCGCATCGACGTGACGAGTCCCTCCGAAAGGAGGAGCATGTCGAACAGCAGCGCACCGACTGCAGCGACACCAAGGATCCCGAGGGCCGCGCGTGCGGGCTGACGCACGAGGCTGCGCCAGGCAAATCCAAGTGCCTTCACCGGCGGGCCAGACGCAGGGCGTTGCGGCGAAGCAACACCCACGAGGCGGTCACCGTCGCAATCGTTCCGAGTGGAACGGCGACCGCAAGGCAGGCGGCGGCCACGTAGGGGGTGATCCGCACGAAGACCAGGGCGGTGTCATATCGCCACTGGAAGAAGGCGTTGATGAGGCTTTCGGAGGCGCTTGCGAGGAGCAGGCCGATGAGCCCGCCCGCCGTGGCAATCAGCAGCCCTTCGAGAAAGATCTGCACGAGGATCCGCCGCACGGGCAGGCCGATCAGCCGCAGCAGGCCGACGGTCTCGCGCCGCTCATCGACGAGCATAATCGTGAGCGCCAGCAGAAACACCGTCGACGCGATGATCGTGACGAGCGCGATGGCGAGATGGAACCGGCGCAAGACCTGGAACGTTGCTCCCGATCCGGCCGCCTCAGCGGCAGGCCGGGCAGAGACGCCGGGCATCCGCGCGTTCAGGTCCCGCGCGAAGTTCCGAGCCTCGGCCGGGTCCACCAGCGCGATGTTGATTGCCTCGACGTACTCGGTGCCGGCCGGAACATCCGGCGACCGCGTCAGCGCCAGCAGGTCGGGAAGGTGCAGCCGTACCTCCCTGGGCAGGGTGCCAAGACGGGCCGGGTCTGGAACGGGCTCGTAGACGCCGGCAATCCGGAAGGGCCTGCCCCCTTCTCCGCGCGAGTCGGGCGCAAGCCGGATAATCTGCCCCTGTTCGAGCCCCTCGGACGCCGCAAGCTGACGGGTCACCAGAATGGGCGGAGCCTCACCGTCCTGCGTGGACGGCGCCGTGACGGCAAGCGCCAGCAGGACGATTGAGAGAACGGACGGCACTACAGGAATTATAGCGGGCCGGCAGCGCCCTCCCCTGACCGGACCTCTGCAATGTGCGATGAGTTACGATTCCTGACCAACGAAGGAGTCCTTCATGACCAGAGCCTCGGCGCTCGCGCTCGCGCTTGCGCTTGCGCCTGCACTCATCTGCATCTCGACCACCGCCTCCGCACAGGAGCGGCCCCTTGCCTTTACGGGGGCACGCCTGATCACCATTGCAGGCGACGTCCTTGACGACGGGGTGCTGGTGGTCGGGAAGGGGAGGATCGTGGCGGTCGGCCGCCGCGCGGACGTCAGGATCCCCGCAGGCGCCCAGGTCGTGGATGCGAAGGGGCGCACGATCATGCCCGGCCTCGTGGACACGCACAGCCACATCGGCGGAGGCGCCGGCGCGGACGGCTCTTCCCCGATCCAGCCGGACGTGCGGATCCTCGATGCCATCGACATCCTGGCACCCAGCCTGCGCCGGGCTCGAGCAGGAGGCATCACCACTGTCAACGTGATGCCCGGCTCCGGCCATCTGCTCAGCGGGCAGACGGCATACCTGAAGCTCCGGAATGGCCGGACCATAGACGACCTCCTCGTCCGCGACGCGCAGGGAAACCCGCTGGGCGGAATGAAGCTGGCCAACGGGACCAACCCCCTCAGAGCGGGCTCGACCGGACCCTTCCCCGGCACCCGCGGCCGTTCGGCGGCACTCGTGCGCGAGCAGTTCGTCCGTGCGCAGGAATACCGCGACAAGGTCAGCCGCGCAAACGGGGACGCGGCCAAAGCGCCGCCGCGGGATCTTGCGATGGAAGGGCTCGTGGAGGTGCTCGAAGGGAAGCGGACAGTACACTTCCACACGCACCGCCATGACGACATCCTCACCGTTCTCCGCCTGGCGAAGGAATTCGGCTTCCGTCCCGTGCTTCAGCACGTCTCGGAAGCCTGGAAGGTCGCCGACGAAATTGCGAAGTCGGGCCTGCCGTCCTCGATCATCATGATTGAAGCGCCCGGCGGGAAGCTCGAGACCGCCGAGGTGAGCATGAACAACGGGGTAGCGCTCGAGCGCGCCGGCGCACTCGTCGGCTTTCACACGGACGACTACATCACCGACTCGCGTCTGTTCCTGCGCTCCGCCGGCCTGGCGGTCCGGGCGGGGATGTCGCGCGAGAAGGCGCTCTTCGGCATGACACTCGCCGGGGCGGGGATGCTCGGACTTGCCGATCGGATCGGCTCCCTCGAGCCTGGCAAGGAGGCCGACTTCATCGTGCTCTCAGGAGACCCCTTGAGCGTGTACACGCAGGTGCTCGAGACGTACGTGGACGGGGTGCGGGTGTTCGATCGGACCAGCCCGCAGGACCACCTGTATGCCGTTGGAGGGTACGGAGCGGGCCGCGGCCAGTCCCTCCATCTGTCCGAGTATGAAGCCGCGGGCGACGAAGGGGGCCGCCGATGAACACGACAGTCGAACGGCTGCTGCGCGGCGCGCTGACGCTGCTTGCGGGCGCTGCGGGCCTCTTCACCCCTGCTGCCGCCGGCGCGCAGATCGCCGTCCGCGGGGAGGTGGTCCACACGATGTCGGGACAGCCGCTGCGCGACGGCGTCGTCCTGATACGGGATGGGAAGATCGAGCGCGTAGGACCGGCGGCCTCGGTTCGCATTCCGGAGGGATACACGGTCGTGACGGCGCCGGTGGTCACCCCCGGTCTCATCGATGCGCACACCGTGGTGGGGCTGGCGGGCTACCTTAATCAGCCGCACGATCAGATGCAGCTCGAGCGCTCGGCTGCCATGCAGCCTGAGCTGCGCGCAATGGACGCTTACGACGCCAGGGAGGAGCTGGTCTCGTGGCTGCGCCAGCACGGCGTCACGACGATCCACACAGGGCATGGGCCGGGCGCGCTCATCTCCGGCGGCACGATGATCGTCAAGACCTTCGGGGATACCGTCGAAGAGTCGGTCATCGTGCCGGAGGCCATGATTGCGCTCACGCTCGGGCCGGGGGCGCTGGCGGACGGCGGGCGCTCGCCAGGTACGCGCGCGAAGGCGATTGCCCTTCTGCGTCAGGAGCTGATCCGCGCGCGTGAATCCGTCGAAAAGAGTGGAGAGAAGGGGACTCCCCCGCCCGCTGCCACAGGCACGGCAAGCCCTGACCCCGCAACGATTCCCGTGAAACCGGGTGAACAGCTTGGAGTCCGCGGCACCACCGATACCACGACCTCGGCCGGCAAACCCGCACCCTCAGGAGAGGCACAGCCGGCAGCGGCCGCCGCGGGGGGTGAAACAGCCCGTGACCTCAGGCGGGAGGCGTTCGCGCGTGTGATTCGCAGGACGACCCCCCTGCTGGTGACAGCACACCGCGCACAGGACATCGTCTCGGCCCTGCGTCTCGCGCAGGAGTTCAACATCCGGATAGTCCTCGACGGGGCCGCTGAAGCCTACCTGGTGCTCGATCAGATCAAGGCCGCGGGTGTCAGCGTCATCCTGCACCCGACGATGTTCCGGGCGGGGGATGAGACGGAGAACTTGAGCATGGAAACGGCCGTCGCCCTGCGGAAGGCCGGCATTCCGTTCGCGCTCCAAAGCGGGTATGAATCCTACGTGCCGAAGACGCGTGTAGTGCTGTTCGAGGCGGCTGTGGCTGCAGGCCACGGCCTGCCCTTCGATGCGGCGCTCGCCGCAGTGACGCTCGATGCGGCACGTCTCCTCGGGATTGCCGATCGCGTGGGCTCGCTGGAGGCCGGCAAGGACGCCGACCTCGCGCTGTTCGACGGCGATCCGTTCGAGTACACCTCCCACGTGACAGGGGTGATGATTGGCGGCAGGATTGTGAGCGAGGAACGACGCTGAACACACCGGCCAGTCCCCTGCCACTCGTCGCGCCGCGCGTGACGCCGCCGCTCGATCCGGCATTCCGTCCGGCGGTGCTGGCCGTCCGCGCGTACGACGAGCTCGTCCGCTCAACCGGAGCCGGTGTCCCGGTGCGCCTGGCCATCGAGCAGGCGGATGGCTCCGTCTTCCGATTCGAGACAGCCGTGCTGCCCGACGGCCATCCCGGCGCTGGCGCCAACGGAGTTCATCTGGAGCGGCTCGTGAAGTTCATCCTCTGGTCGCGGGGAGGATGGCGCATTCTGGTTCACGGACCTGCACCGCTTGCGGCCGGACTGGCCGCACATTATCGGGATACCGCCACCGGCAGGTTCGACGCACACCTCGTCGGC
>Ga0183260_10004436_pt1 | contig 11135 bp, 6 predicted proteins | sample AntDrymUQ4972206_2_FD_129768 | JGI IMG/M metagenome (GOLD analysis project Ga0183260, IMG submission 129768) | Polar desert sand microbial communities from Dry Valleys, Antarctica - metaG UQ497 (22.06) (version 2) (version 2) | ecosystem: Environmental > Terrestrial > Soil > Desert | place...
GTACATCAACGTCGATCCCGGCACGATGTCGCCCTACCAGCACGGCGAGGTCTTCGTCACCGAGGACGGCGCCGAGACCGATCTCGATCTCGGCCACTACGAGCGCTATACCGACGCGAACACGTCGCGCGCCTCGAACGTCACCGCCGGCGGGATCTACAACACCGTCATCCGCCGCGAGCGCCGCGGCGACTACCTGGGCGGCACCGTCCAGGTCGTGCCGCACATCACCGACGAGATCAAGCAGCGCGTGAAGCTGCTGGCCGAGACGCAGGACGTCGATGTGGTCATCACCGAGATCGGCGGCACGGTCGGCGACATCGAGTCGCTGCCCTTCCTGGAGGCGATCCGCCAGTTCCCCGTCGACGTCGGCCGCCGCGACTGCATGTTCATTCACCTCACGCTCGTGCCCTACATCGGCCACGCCGGCGAGCTGAAGACCAAGCCGACCCAGCACTCGGTCAACGAGCTGCGGCGGATCGGCATCCAGCCCGACATGCTGCTGTGCCGCTCCGAGAGCGAGCTCGGGCTGGACATCCGCAAGAAGATCGCGCTGTTCGCGTCGCTGCCCGTCGAGTCCGTCATCGGCGCCAAGGACGTCGACGACATCTACAAGGTGCCGCTGTGGTTTCGCGATGAGGGCGTCGACGACCAGATCTGCGAGCACTTCGGCTTCCAGACGGCTGCGCCGGACCTGAGCGAGTGGGCCGAGACGATCGGTCGCACGAGCGAGACGAACGACACCGTCCGGATCGCGCTCGTCGGCAAGTACGTCGTGCTCAGAGACGCCTATCTGTCGGTCTCCGAGGCGCTGCGCCACGCGGGCTTCCGCCACGGTTGCCGGGTGAAGGTCGACTGGGTCGACTCGGAGTCGCTGGACAGCGACAGCGCTGCCCGCCAGCGACTCGGCGACGCCGACGGCGTCCTGATCCCGGGCGGCTTCGGCGGACGCGGGATCGAGGGCAAGATCCGCGCCGCGCGCATCGCGCGCGAGTCGCGCATCCCGTACCTGGGGATCTGCCTGGGCATGCAGATCGCCGTGATGGAGTTCGCGCGCCACCGCGCCGGCATGGAGGGCGCCAACTCGACCGAGTTCGACCCCGAGACGCCGCACCCCGTGATCGACCTGCTGCCCGAGCAGAAGGAGGTCACCGACCTCGGCGGCACGATGCGCCTGGGCGCCGACCCGGTGAAGATCCACCCCGACACGAAGGCGCGCGAGCTCTACGGCGAGGCCGTCATCTACGAGCGCCATCGCCATCGCTACGAGGTGAACCTGTTCCTGCGCAAGCGCTTGGAGGCTGCGGGCCTGGTCGTCAGCGGCACCTCGCCCGACGAGCGCCTGGTCGAGATGATCGAGCTCGACGACCACCCGTTCTTCGTGGCCTCGCAGTTTCACCCGGAGTTCAAGTCGCGCCCCGAGCGGCCGGCGCCGCTGTTTGCAGATTTCGTCGGTGCAGCGCTGGCGCGAGTCCAGGATCCGCGCGCTGAATCGGCGATCCAGGTCTCGCGCGCGCAGACGAGCTGATCGTTGCCGCTCGGCGTGTGCGTCCCGCCGTCGTGGGCGCGCGCCCGCCGCAGCCTTCCGTCCGCGCTCCTCCCGGCGGTCGTGTCGAATAGTTCGCGTATGCCGCCATGTAGGCGACAGGACCGGGGGATTCGCACCCGGCGGGCTGGGCGACGCGGACGGAGCGCGGGGAGCCGGCCACCGGGACGCACGGCGCCGGCGGCTGGCGATCCGGACTGCAAGGAAGCCGGCTGCGGGGCGCAAACGCCGGCCGGACGACCGGCGCCCCGCGGCGGATCAGGACACGCCGCGGAGGACGCCTCGAGGATCCGGCTGAGGATGACCACGCGGTCGCGCCCGACGGCACGATGGGTTCGCACCCCCGCGCGGAGGGTAGGCACGGCCCTGGTGGTGCAAGGGCGCCGCCCAAAAATCAATCTCAGACGAGGTGGGACATGGCCGCGACGCGCCCAGCATCCCTTCCAACCGACGACAGAAACCGCCTCGTCGGCATGCTGCTGATCGCAGCGGGCGCGGTTCTACTGGCCGTCAGCCTGTTCCTCGACTGGTTTGAGCCCAGCCTGAGCGCGTGGACGGTCTTCGAGGTCTGGGACCTCGTGCTCGCCGCGCTGGCGCTGATGGCGTTGATCGCGGTCGCGAGCCGGCTTCAGTTCGGTGCGCGGCGGCCCGACAGCTGGCTGCTGGTCCCGGCGCTCGTCGCGCCGGTCGTGGTCGTCGCCGCGCTGCTGAACCACCCGCCCGCCGCCCAGGGACCGGGTCAGGACCCGATGATCGGCGTCTGGCTGGCGCTCGGCGGATCGCTGCTGATGGCGCTCGGCGCGATGGCGGCGATCGCCCGCATCTCGGTCGCGATCGACCGCAGCCAGCCACCGGTCGCGCCTCGGCAGCCGGCGGCCACGCCGCAGACGCCAGCCGCCGCACCAGCGCCACCAGCGACACCGCCGCAGACGCCACCCGCCGCAGCACCGCCGGGCGCGCGCACGCCGCCGGCGGCCGACGAGCAGCCGGCGACGCGGCCGACGGGCCGGATCCTTCCGTAGCGGCACGAGCCCGCCCGCGTCTCACCAGCTGACGAGCTTCCAGATCTCGGGCAGGCGGGTGGCCTCATCGGCGCCGACCTCGCTGAAGATCGCGACGGCTCGCTTGAGATGCGCCATCGCCTCGTCATCGTGGCCGGCGGCGTGATGCAGATCGGCGAGGTTGTTCTCGAGCGCCGCCTCGCGGTGGCGGTCGCCGTAGCCGGCGCACAGCGCGTGCGCGCTATGCGTCAGCTCGAGCGCCGCGTCAAGCGCGCCCGCGTCACGCTCGACGAGCGCCAGGTTGTTCAGCGCCGCGGCCTGGGCCGGGGCGTCGTCGAGCTCGCGCGCCAGCTCGAGGCTGCGCTCGAGCTGCCGCACGGCAAGCCGCGGCTCGCCGGCACCACGGGCGAGCACACCGAGCATGTTGTGCGTCTGCGCCCGCGCGCGGCGGTCGTCGCCGTCCTGTGCGAGCACGAGGGCCTGCCGCGCAGCCGCTGTGGCCTCTTCCGAGCGGCCCGCGCGATGGAGCGTCAGGCTCAGGTCGGCGTGAATGCGAGCGCGCAGCCCGCGCTCGTCGTCCGGCGCCGCCGCCAGCGCGCCGACGAAGCACGTTTCCGCCGGCTCCCACTCGCCCCTGCGGTGGTGCACGTTGCCGACCTTGTGCTCGATCCCGGCGCGTTCGCCCGGCGCGCAGTAGGCGGCTGCGGTCTCCAAGCTGCCCAGCGCGCCCGCGTAATCGCCAAGCAGCGTTCGCAGGTCGCCGATTCGCTCGTGCACATCGGCCGGATCCGGATAGCCGAGCGCGAGCGCGGCCTCGAGATGCTCCAGCGCGTCGGCGTGCGCGTGCAATGACGCCGCGTGCTCCGCGGCCAGACGGTAGTGCTCGGCTGCGCCCGCATGGTCTCCGGCGAGGCGCAGGTGCGCTGCAACCGGAGCCGCGTGCTCGTTACCTCGCCGGCGCCCGGACAGCGCGGCGGCGATGCGCCCGTGCAGCAGGCGTCGCCGCGCCAATCCGGTCTGCTCGTAGACGAGCGCGCGAAGCTTGTCGTGTGAGAAGTCGTACGCCGGCTCGGCGCCCGCCACCTCCAGGACGACGCCGTTGGCGACGAGCTCCTCGAGGGCGCCCACGGTCTCCTCGCCGCTGCGCCCGCTTGCTTGCTGCAGGGTGTCGAGATCGAACGAGCGTCCGATCGCGGCCGCGGCGCCCAGGACCTGGCGCGCGGCGTCCCGGAGACCCGCGAGCCGACCGTCCAGCAGGCCGCGCACTCCCGGAGACAGCGTGTCCTGCGCAGGTTCAGCGCCACCTCGCAGCACCGCGAGGTATTCGGCGACGAACAGCGGCAGGCCCTCGCTCTCCAGGTAGATGCGCCGCTCGAGTTCAGGCGCCGCGTCGCTGCCGCCGGCGGCTCGGACGAGCTCCGCCACCTCCTGCTCGGCCAGGCGGCCGGGCCTGATGATGGTGGCCCGCCCGGCGCGCGCGAGGTCCACCGCCAGGCGCCGGAGCCGATGGCCGGGCGGGACAGACTCGCTGCGCCAGCTCACCACCAGCAGCAGCCCGCGCCCCGTCAGCCTGCGCCCGAGGTAGGAGACGGCGTCGAGCGTCGCCTCATCCGCGGCGTGAACGTCATCGAGGAAGACGACCCCCGGCTCCACGTCCTGGCACGCCGCGCTGATGACCGCAGTCACGCTGTCCAGCAGGCGCACCTGGGCTCCCGGGCCGTCGAGCGGGAGCGGCTCGGGAACGTCGTCTCTGAGCCCCGCGAGCTCGGGCAGCAGCAGCGAGGCATCCGCCAGGCTTCGAGCGGCAACCGCCGCGGGCCAGCCGGTCCGCTTGGCGTCGCCGGTGGCCGCGCGCAGCAGCTCCACGATCGGTCCGTAGGGCAGACCCGCCTCGTCGTCGTGGCAGCGGGCGGCGAGCACCACGGCGCCGCTGGCGGTGGCGCGACGTGCCAGCTCGTCGGCCAGGCGGCTCTTTCCGATCCCGGCCTCGCCTTCGATCACGGCGAGGCGACCGTCGGGATGAGCGCCTGTGCGGGCGGCGAGCAGCGCGGTGAGCTGCTGCGCGCGGCCGACGAGCGGCAGCTCGGGTGGCGCGTCGCCGATCTGGGCACGCGGCGGCGCGACGGGCCCGGGCTCGGCCTGCGCCTGGGCGGCCGCGGGCAGGCTTCCGTCGTTGATCTGGGCGTAGAGGATCGCCGTCTCCTGCAGCGGTGCCACGCCCAGCTCCTGGCTCAGCGTCCGCACGCACGTGCGGTACTGCTCGAGCGCGGCCGCGCGGTCGCCGCTCCACGCATAGAGCCGGACCAACTCGCGGTGCGCGGGCTCGTGCAGCGGATCGAGCTCGAGCCAGCGGCGGGCGTGCGGCAGGGCCTGCTCGATGTCGCCGCGGGCGACGAGCTCGCCCACGAGGCGGCGCAGCGCCGCAGCCAGCTCGCGCTCCAGCGCGCGCGCCTGCTCGCTCTGCCAGGCATCGAAATCCGGGCTGTCGCGCAGCGAGAAGCCCTCCATGAAGTCGCCGAAGAACAGCGCGACGGCTTCGCCCAGGCTGTCGGGCGATGCGTCGTCGGCTGCGAGCGCCCGGAAGCGCTCGACGTCGAGCTCGAGCCCAGGCCCGCGCTGCAGGGCGATGCTGTCGCCGGGCGTGTCGATCCATTGCTCGCCGATGCCCTTGCGTAGCGTCGAGAGGGTGCGCCGCAGCGCTCCCCGCGCGCGATCGGGCTCGTGGCCCGGATACAGCAGCTCGCAGAGCGCCTCCCGCGACCGGGGATGCTCGGTCAGCGCGAGATGGGCGGCGAGGGCCATGGCCTTGCGCGTCTCGAAGACGACCTGATCGCCGTTGCGGGCGATCCGCGGCGGGCCGAGCAGAGACATCGCGAGCGCCATCAGCGCCACGATAACCGGAGGCGACATGACCTCGTAACGCGCGCATGCTTCGTAACGAAAGCCGGACGGGCGGGGGTGAGGCTCCCGGCGATGACGCTCCAATTTGTGGCAAGGCCACCCTCGGATGGACGAGAATGACCGCGATGGACTCCAGGGTCCCCGGCGGCAGGGCCGGTTCGGCAGGGATGGTCCGGCTTCCATGGGCGCTGCTGACGGTTGCGTTCGCGTTGCTGGTCGCGATGGTCGCGCTGTCGGTCGGTCAGGAGGAGCTCTTCGACACGGTGTTCTTCGGGCTCCTGTTCACTTCGCTCGCGGTGACGGGGGCCTTTGTCGCCGCGCGCCAACCGTCCAATCCGATTGGTTGGATCTTCTGCGGACTCGGCGTGTGGGTCGGCTTCACGGAGACGTGGGAGGCGTTTGCCTACAACGACCTTCCCACCGCCGAGCTGGGCCAATGGGTGGTTCACTGGAGATGGGTGGTCGACCTGTCCCTGTACGCGGTGGTCTTCCTGCTCTTTCCCACCGGGCGCCTGCTGACCCCCCGCTGGCGGTGGGCTCTGCTCCTGCTCGTACCCGCGCTCCTTGCCGGCGTGCCGGGTCAGGGCTTGAACGCCGACAACCCCGACAACCCGCTGCGCGTGGACAGCGCCGTGGTCCAGGTGCTGTACTGGATCGGGATGTTCTTCCTGCTTGCCGCCCTGATCGCGGCGGTGGTCTGCGTCGGGATCCGCTACCGGCGGGCATCGGGCATCGAGCGTCTCCAGCTCAAGCAGCTGGTACTCGCGGGAGGCGTGGCGCTCCCGATTCTCGTGCTCGCCGCTGCCTTCTACTACGAATCCGTCGTCCTACAGGTGGCCACCGTGCTGGCGCTGCTCCTGCTGCCGGTCGCCGCCGGCCTCGCGATCTTGCGCTACCGCCTGTACGACATCGACGTCGTCATCAACAGGGCGCTCGTCTACGGTTCGCTGACGGCAACCCTCGCGGCCGCGTACCTCGGCAGCGTGCTGCTGCTCCAGTTGGCCCTGAGCGGGTTCACCGAGGGCTCGGCGCTGGCGGTCGCGGCCGCGACGCTGGCGGTGGCGGCGCTGTTTGGCCCGGTGCGTGGTCGTATCCAGGCGGTCGTCGACCGCCGCTTCTTCCGGCGCAAGTACGACGCGGCGCGAACGCTGGACGCGTTCGGCGTCCGGCTGCGCGACGAGGTGGACCTCGACGCGCTCAAGGGCGAGCTGCGCGCGGTGGTCGCCGACACGATGCAGCCGGCGCACGTGTCGCTGTGGCTGCGCGAGGAGCCGGTGTGAGCGCCGCGACGCGGAAGGCGCGGCTGCCTTGGGCGCTGCTGACCGCCACCGTCGCGGTGCTGTTCGTGATGGTGCCCCTGTCGCTCGGGAAGGAGGAGCTCTTCGACACGGTCCTCTACGGGCTGCTCGGGCTGACGCTCGCGACGACCGGGGCCTTCGTCGCGTCGCGGCGCCCGGACAACCCGATCGGCTGGATCTTCTGTGCGCAGGGCCTCTGGGGCGCCGTCGTGGAGACCTGGGAGGCGTTCGCCTACCACTCACTTCCGACCGCAGAACTGGGTCAATGGGTGGTCGGGTGGAGCTGGGTTGTCGATGGGGCCGCCTACGCGGTCGTCTTCCTGCTCTTTCCCACCGGTCGCCTGCTGTCCCGTCGCTGGAAGCCGGCGCTATGGTTGCTCGTCGCCTGCTGCGTGCTCGCTGTTCCGGGCCAGGCCTTCAACGGGGACAACCCCGAGAACCCGTTCGTCATCAAGAGCGTCGTGCTGGATGTCATGTTCGCGCTCGGGATGGCCTGCCTTCTGTCCGGTTTGATCGCGGCGCTGGCCTCATTGGTGATCCGCTACCGGCGGGCCGCGGGCATCGAGCGTCTCCAGCTCAAGCAGCTCGTGTTCGCGGCAGGCGTGCTCGTGCCGATCATGGCGCTCGCGGTTCCCTTCTACTACGAGTCGATCGCCGTCCAGGTGGCTATCGCGATGGGCCTGCTCCTCCTGCCGGTCGCCGCCGGCCTCGCGATCCTGCGCTACCGGCTGTACGACATCGACGTCGTCATCAACAGGGCGCTCGTCTACGGCTCGCTGACGGCAACCCTCGCGGCCGCGTACCTGGGCAGCGTGCTGCTGCTCCAGCTGGCCCTGAGCGGATTTACGGAGGGCTCGGCGCTGGCGGTCGCGGTTTCGACGCTGACGGTGGCGGCGCTCTTTCGCCCGGTGCGGGGACGCTTTCAGCAGGCGGTCGATCGCCGCTTCTTCCGGCGCAAGTACGACGCGGCGCGCACGTTGGAGGCGTTTGGCGCTCGGCTGCGCGACGAGGTGGACCTCGACAGCCTGAACGCCGAGCTGCGCGCGGTCGTGGCCGACACGATGCAGCCCGCCCACGTGTCGCTGTGGCTGCGCGGAGAGGGTCGGGCATGAAGCACGTACGTGTGGCGGCGCGAGCGGAGGATCGGCCGAAGGGCCCTGCTCGCGCGGTCGGGCTCGCCTGGAGCCTCGCGGCGCTCGTCGTGGCGCTGCAGCTCGGCGGCCACGTGGCCTCGGTGTTCTCCGACGGGATCGATATCGTCGTGGCGGACCTCTTCGTCTTGGCGCTCGCCATCGCGTTCGCGGCCGTCGGGGCGCTCGTCGCGACGCGCCAACCGCGCAACGCGATCGGCTGGATCTTCCTCGGCGTCGCGATCTCCACCGCACTCAGTGGCCTCGCGCGCGATCTCGTCGAGCTCAGCCTGCACAGCGACGCCGATCCGGGTCCGCTCGTCGGCGCCGCAGCGGCGTACGCGGACATCGCCTGGATCCCGTTCGTGCTGATCCCCGCGACGTTGCTGCTGCTGCTGTTCCCGGACGGGCGGCTTCCGTCGCGCCGGTGGCGGTTCGTCGCCTGGTGCGCCGTCGCGGGCATCATCGGGATCGTCCTCACCGACGGCACGGACCCCGAACCACTCAGCGACTTCCCGACCGTCAGCAATCCGTTCGTGATCGACAGCCCGCTGATGGAGCCGCTGCTGGCCCTCAGCGCACTGCTGCTCGTCGTCGGGATCGTCGGTTCCGTGGCCTCGCTCGTCGGGCGCTTCCGCCGCGCCGAGCACATGCAGCGCCAGCAGATCAAATGGCTGGCCACCGCCGGGGCCGTGGTCGCGGTCACCCTGCCGATCATGGCGGTCGCGCTCTACGACGTCGTCGGCTCCACGATCGCCGACGTGACGGTCATGCTCACCGTGCTGGGCCTGCCGGTGGCCGCCGGGGTGGCGATCCTGCGCCACCGGCTGTACGACATCGACCTCGTCATCAACCGCGCCTTGGTCTATGCCGGGCTGACGGCGACGCTCGCGGGAACGTACCTCGGCAGCGTGCTCCTGCTGCAGGTGCTCCTCAGCGGGATCACCGAGGGCTCGGCGCTGGCGGTGGCGGGCTCGACGCTGGCGGTGGCGGCGCTGTTTCGCCCGCTGCGGGGACGCATTCAGCAGGCGGTCGACCGCCGCTTCTTCCGGCGCAAGTACGACGCGGCGCGCACGCTGGACGCGTTCGGCGTTCGACTGCGTGACGAGGTGGACCTCGACGCGCTCGGCGACGAGCTGCGCACCGTGATCCGCGACACGATGCAACCCGCGCACGTCACGCTCTGGCTGCGCGAGACGCGCACGGTGCAACCATGAGTCGGCGGGCGACAATGCTCCGGGCGTCCGCGCTCGTCGTGCTCGCCGTCGGGCTGCACGCGGCCGGCTTTGCCCTGTATCTCGCGGGCGGCGCATTGGGCTCGGCCACGACGGACGATCTGCTCACGAGCGTGATCACCGTCACGTTCTGCGCCGTCGGGTGGCTCGTCGCGGTGCGCCATCCCGGCAATGCGATCGGCTGGCTGTTCTTCGGTGTCGCGGTCTGCTCGGGCGTCGACGGGCTCGTGCATGGGTACGTCGCGCAGCAGCTGGCCGCAACTGCGACGCCCGGCACGTTCGTCGCGACCGCGGGGTCCGTCGCGGACGTCGCCTGGATCCCGGTCGTGTTCCTGCCGCCGACCTTCCTGCTGCTGCTGTTTCCCGATGGCCGCCTGCGCTCGCGCCGCTGGCGTCCGATCGCCTGGGCGGCGGGTGCCGGGATCGCCGGGGTGCTCGCGACGACCTGGGTGATTCCCGGCCCACTATTGGACTTTCCTGAGCTGCGCAACCGCTACGGCATCGACAGCCCGCTGCTCGACCCGCTCACCGGCCTCGCCTACCTCGCGCTGCTGGTCGGCGTTGTCGGCTCGGCCTGGTCGGTCGTCGTCCGGTTCCGCCACGGGCGCGCGCAGGAGCGCCAGCAGATCAAGTGGCTCGCCGTCGCGGGCGTCGTCGCAGTCGTGGCCTTCGTCGTCAACGTGACGGCGTACGAGGCGCTCGGCCCGGCGCTCGCGAACGCCGTGATCATCGTGTTCGGCGTCCTCGGCCTGCCCGCCGCGGCCGGCATCGCGATCCTGCGCTACCGCTTGTACGAGATCGATGTCGTTATCAACCGCGCGCTCGTCTACGGCTCGCTGACGGCGACGCTGGCCGCGTGCTACCTGGGCAGCGTGCTGCTGCTGCAGCTCGCCTTCAGCGCAGTGACCGAAGGCTCGGGCCTCGCGATCGCTGCGTCGACGCTCGCCGTCGCCGGACTCGTTCGCCCCGTCCGCGCCCGCATTCAGGCGACCGTCGACCGGCGCTTCTTTCGCCGCAAGTACGACGCCGCGCAGACGCTGGAGCGCTTCGGCGCGCACCTGCGTGATGAGGTCGACCTCGACGCGCTCGGCGACGAGCTGCGCGCCGTCGTCAGCGACACCATGCAGCCCGCGCATGTCTCGCTCTGGCTGCGGGCGGGCCCCTCATGATCGCTCGCCGCGTCGCATGGGCGCTTGCGGTCGCCTGCAGTCTCATGGCGATCCCGACGGCTGTGCTGATGGTCGTGCAGATCGGCGAGTTCACTCCCGGAGACACGTTCGTGCAGGGCGGCGTCGGGGGGCCGGCGTTCGTGATCGCGTCGCTCGCCTTCGCGATCATCGGCGCGCTCGTCGTCTCCCGGGTGCCCGGCAACTCGGTCGGCTGGATCTTCTGCCTGATCGGGTTCCTCGTCGGCATCGGAACCTTCTCCTACGAGTACGCGGACCGGGCCCTCTATGGGTCGCCCGGCTCACTTCCGGCCGGTGAGGCCGCCGCCTGGCTGCAGAACCTCGGGCTGCCGCCCGCGTTCGGCCTGCTCGCGCTCGTGCTGCTGCTGTTCCCGGACGGCCGCCTGCCGTCGCGTCGCTGGCTGCCGGCGCTGTGGGTGGCGCTCGTGGGAGTCCTCTGCGCGCTGGGATACGCGATCAGGCCGGGGTTGCTCGACTGGCCGTTTGAGACCGTGACCAATCCGCTGGGGATTGGGGGGACCTTCGGGTTTGCGGACGGCGCCACCAGGGCCGGCTGGTGGCTGATGGCCGCTGCCGCCGCGTTCGCCGGTGTGGCGATGACGCTCCGCCTGCGCCGATCACGGGGCGCCCTGCGCCAGCAGCTCAAGTGGATTGCGCTGGCCGCGGTCCTGGGCGGGATCGTCATCCTGATCAATACGGCGACCTTCTTCTTCTGGCCCGTGGCGGGCGGCGAGCGAGAGCGCAGCGTCGTGCTCGGACTCACGTTTGCCGCTGTCCCGCTAGCCGCGGGCATCGGGATCCTGCGCCACCGCCTCTACGACATCGACGTCGTCATCA
>Ga0183260_10004437_pt1 | contig 11134 bp, 8 predicted proteins | sample AntDrymUQ4972206_2_FD_129768 | JGI IMG/M metagenome (GOLD analysis project Ga0183260, IMG submission 129768) | Polar desert sand microbial communities from Dry Valleys, Antarctica - metaG UQ497 (22.06) (version 2) (version 2) | ecosystem: Environmental > Terrestrial > Soil > Desert | place...
CGCGCGGCGGGGCTGTACAGCTTGGGCAGCCCGGTCTTGCCGACATCGCCGGCGACGGCGTTCAAGAGGCCGTAGAGCGCGGTTCCCGGGCAGGTTGTGAACCCGGTGTCGCGGTGGCCGGAGACCGCTCGCAGAAACACCGGCGAGCCGGGGGGAAAGCGTGGGTTCCCTCCCGAGAGCGACGTCAGCGTCGACACGGGTTCGACGTGCGCGACGTCGAGTCGCCAGGCGAGCAGTCGCACCAACGCCGCCCGGGCCTCCTTCGAGATCGAGCCGGACTGGTAGCTCCCGAGCAGGGAGACGCCGACCGAGCCGGTGTTGAACCCCTCGGCATGCGCGCCGACCACTGCTCGGGTAATGCCCCCGTACCGGCCCTCGAAGACTTGGCCGTAGCGATCGACGAGGAAGTTGTAGCCGATGTCGTTCCACCCGTTGCCGCGCACGTGGTACGTCTGAATCGCTCGCACGATCGCGGCCGACGCCGACCGGCTGTACGAGTTGGAGCCGGCCGTATGGTGGACGACGGCAAAGCGCACATTCGTCGCGTAGGCCGGCGACGAGCGCCTGATCCCCTCGTTCGCCTGCCACGCGAACCGGTTCAGGATCGCCGGCGAGCCGGCGACCGCGGCCGCCCGTAGCGGTACGCGCGAGACCGGGCTACGGACGAAGTGCGCACGCAGTTTCCGCACCACGCCGGTGAAGCGGTATTCGATCCCGTTCGAGCCGCCCGTCCAGTACGGGTTCCCGACCCGCCAGCCCACGCGGCGACCTGCCTCGCGCGTGCCTCGCCCCGGTCGATCCTCAGGCTCTGGGGCAGCGTCACGCCACAGGCTCCAGGCACCGGACAGGGCGCGCGTGCGGAAGGAAACCCGTCCTGGGCCCTGCCAGTGCAGGCCGACGAGGTCGAAGCGCTCGGCCGAGGCGTCGAGCTGCCGCCCCTGGGTGAGCGGGACGTCGCGCGTCACCATCGTCGCCCCTCCGGCCCAGGCCGAAGCGGGAGCGACGAGCGAGAAAAGGATTGCGGCCCAGGTGACCCTCATGCGCGCGAAGTGGCCTACGGTGGCAGGACCTTGCTTCGGCCGCAAGCGAGAACCCCCTTCCCTGATAGGATCTTTACACTCGTGCGAGGCCGCTGTTTGCGGGGATTTCTGGTTCTTTGCCTCTCGGCGCTCGCCACGCTTCTGCTGGTTACCCAAGCCGCCGCTGCCGCGGCGGAGCGCCCACGCGTACTCGCGATCGAGCTCGCGAACGACATCAACCCCGTCACCCAGGATTACGTGGTCGATCAGCTCCGGCGAGCAGAGGACGAGCAGTACGCGGCGGCCGTGATCCTCCTCGACACACCGGGCGGTCTCAGCACCTCGATGGAAAAGATCTACAAGGCGGAACTCGCGCTCCGGATTCCCGTGATCGTGTACGTCTCACCCGCGGGGGCCGAGGCCACCTCGGCCGGCGTGTTCGTCGCCCAGGCGGCCGACGTGCTCGCGATGGCGCCTGCCACGACGATCGGTTCGTCCACGCCCGTCGGGCAGGGCGGCGAGGACCTGGGCAAGGACCTGAGGAACAAGGCGGTGAACAAGTTCGCCTCGGCACTCCGCGCCCTCGCCAAGGATCACGGCCGGAACGTCCGCTGGGCCGACGCCGCCGTGCGGAAGGCGTCGAACCTGCCGGCGGACGAGGCGCGGGCGCAGAACGTGGTCGACGTGCTGGCACCGAGCCTGCCGCAGCTGCTTGAGCAGATCGACGGACGCAAGACGGAGCCGAAGGGATTCGTGCTGCAGACGGCGGGCGCCCGGATCGAGCGTGTTGAGATGTCGTTCTGGAAGCGTGTCCTCGACACCGTGATCGACCCGAACATCATCGTGCTCCTGATGTCGCTGGGGGTGATCGGCCTCACCGTCGAGCTCTGGAGTCCCGGCCTCGTCTTCCCCGGAGCAGTCGGCGGAATCTCCCTCATCGTCGGGCTGTACGGGCTCCAGGTGCTGCCGATCAGCTGGGCCGGCGTCCTGCTCATGCTGCTCGCCGCCGGGTTCTTCGCAGCCGAGGTGTTCGTGGTCAGTCACGGCGGACTTGCGCTGGCCGGCGCCGTGAGCTTCGTCTTCGGATCGCTCCTGCTCTTCGATCCCGCCGGCGAGAGCTACCAGGTCTCGCTCCAGGCTTCCCTCGGGATCGCCGGCACGCTCCTCCTCTTCTTCGCCTTCGCACTGACGAAGGTGGCCCAGGTGCGCCGGCGGCCGGTCGAGGTCGGAGTGCACAGCCTCGTCGGGGCAGCGGGTGCGATGCGGCGCGACGGCCATGTGTTCGTCAACGGCGAGCTCTGGCGGGCTCGAGCCGCCGACGGCGGCTCGCTCCAGCCGGGGCAGGCAGTCAGCGTGCAGGCGGTGGGCGCCGACCTCGTGCTGACCGTCGCGCCTGCCCCAACGGCCGGCAGCACGGACTGAGGCTCCGAACGTTTAGGATCTGAGCGATGGCTGGCCTGATCATCATCGCCGCGGTCGCGTTCCTCCTCCTCATCTTCCTGCTCGCCGCGGTGAAGGTGGCGCGCGAGTACGAGCGCGGTGTCGTCTTTCGCCTGGGGCGCCTGCTCGACCCACCGAAGGGGCCCGGACTCTTTCTCCTGATCCCGGTGATCGACCGGATGGTGAAGGTCGACCTGCGCACGATCACCCTCAACATCCCGCCGCAGGAGGTGATCACCAGGGACAACGTCCCGGTTCGCGTGACCGCGGTCGCCTACTTCCGGATCGTCGAGCCGAAATCGGCGATCGTTCAGGTCGAGAACTTCATGGTCGCGACCTCGCAGATCGCCCAGACGACGCTCAGGTCGGTGCTCGGTCAGCATCTGCTCGACGAGCTCCTCTCCGAGCGGGACAAGATCAACGCGATCCTGCAGGAGATCATCGACGAGGCGACGTCCCCCTGGGGAATCAAGGTCTCGATCGTGGAGGTGAAGGACGTCGAAATCCCGGGCAGCATGCAGCGCGCCATGGCCCGGCAGGCCGAGGCCGAGCGCGAGCGCCGCGCCAAGGTGATCAACGCCGAGGGCGAGTTCCAGGCGTCCGAGCGCTTGAAGGACGCGGCCAACGTCATGGCCGAGACGCCGATCGCCCTGCAGCTCCGCTACCTGCAGACGATGCTCGAGCTCGGCGCTTCGCAGGCCACGACGATCGTCTTCCCCGCGCCGATCGATCTCTTCAGGCCCTTCATCGAGGCCGGCGACAGACGGAGACGGAGTGACGGAGACGGAGTGGCGGAGACGCCGGCTGACGTCTGAGCTTCGGCGCGACCCGCTGTCGGGTCGAACCGTGGTGATCGCACCGAGGCGGGCGGAGCGGCCGGGCGCGCCGCGCCCGAGCGTCGAGCCGGTTACCGAGGAGGAGCTCGAGACCTGTCCCTTCTGCGCCGGGCGCGAGCACATGACGCCCCCCGAGACACTCCGTCTGCCCGGGCAGGGAGCCGCTGGCTGGAAGGTGCGCGTCGTGCCGAACCTCTACCCCGCCTTCGAGCGGCAGGAGGTGGTGATCCACTCGCCCCGGCACGTGCGCTCGTTCGCGGACCTCGAGGACGACGAGGTCGAGCTCGTGGCCGAGGCCTGGCGCCGACGGCGCGAGGTCGAGCCCGGGGGCTATCTGCTCGCGCTGATCAACGAGGGGCGGGCGGCAGGAGCGTCGCTCCACCACTCCCACTCGCAGCTCGTCTGGCTGGCGGAGCCGCCCGCCTCGACTACGGGCGAAGCCGGCCTCGATCGAGCCTCGATCGTCCTCGAGCGCGGCGGTGTCGTCCTCGCTTGCCCGTACGCCAGCCGTGTCCCCTACGAGCTCGTGCTCGTGCCGGTGGGCGAGCTCGAGCTGCGACCGCTGCTGGCGGCGCTAGGAGAGGGCCTGCGGCGCCTCCGGACCGTCGAAGGCCCCGTTCCGGTCAACGCCTGGCTGCACACCGGGGCAGCCCCCCGGCTCGAGGTCGTGCCGCGGCTGACGGTGCTCGCCGGCCTCGAGCTGGCGGCCGGGGTCTACGTCAACCCGCTAGCGCCCGAGGAGGCCGCGCGGCGGCTCCGCGAGGCCGCCACGGGTTCCCGCGTTCGGGCTTAGGGGGTCTCACCCTCGGCGCCGGCGACGGCGGCTGGGTCGGGCGCGTCTACCACGATCGGCGCCTCTGCGACCTCGTCGTCGCCGTTCGCCTCAGGCTCGACCACGGGAGCGAGCGTCGAGACCCGCTCGTCGCCCCGGAGCCGCATCACGATCACACCCTGGGTGGCACGGCCGGCACGACGAATCCCGTCCACCGGCATGCGGATGACCGTCCCGCCGTTCGAGATCAGCATCACCTGGTAACCGTCCCGGACGACTCGAGCACCAACCAAGCGACCCTTCGCCTCGGTCAGTGCGACCGTCTTCACGCCGAGCCCACCGCGACCCGTGCGCCGGTATTCGGAGATTCGAGTGCGCTTGCCGTAGCCGTTCTCGGTCACGACGAGGAGGTCGGCCTCGTCCGTTGCGATCGCGATCTCGATCACCTCGTCCTCGCCGCGGAAACGCATGCCGCGCACGCCGGCCGTCGCGCGCCCCGTGGGCCGCACCGCCCCCTCGTGGAAGCGCACGGCCTGACCTGCCCCGGAGATCATGAGCACGTCGTTGTCGCCGGTCGAGTGCCGAACGCCGATCAGCTCGTCGTCCCCGGCGAGGTTGATGGCGATGATCCCGTCCGACTTGAGCGGCGTGTTGTAGTCGCCGAAGCGCGACTTCTTGACGACGCCCTTCCTCGTGCCGAAGACGAGGTACTCGGCGTCTTTGAAGTCGCGCGTCTGCACGACCGCCCGGATCTGCTCCCCCTGACGGAACGGGAGCAGATTCACGACGGCGCGACCCTTCGACTGGCGCGAGCCCAGAGGCAGCTCGTGCACCTTCAGCCGGTACACCTTGCCGACCGAGGTGAAGAAGAGCAGGAAGTCGTGCGTCGAAGCGACGAAGAGGTGCTCGATGTAGTCGTCGTCCTTCATGTCCATCCCCATCACGCCGATTCCACCCCGCCGCTGTTCCCGGTAGGCCGTGACCGGCAGCCGCTTGATGTAGCCCGAGCGCGTGATCGCAATCACCATGTCTTCCTCGGCGATCATGTCTTCGAGGCGGAACTCGCCCTCCGCCGCGACGATCTCGGTCCGGCGATCGTCGTTCCGACCGTAGATCTCCTTGATCTCGAGCAACTCCTCGCGAATGACGCCGCCGATGCGGGCTGGGTCGCCCAGAATCGCGCGCAGCTCCCCGATCCGCTCGCGCAGGTCGGAGTACTCGTCCTCGATCTCCTTGCGCGCCAATCCGGTCAGACGGGCGAGACGCAGGTCGAGGATCGCCTGAGCCTGAACTTCGCTGAGTTCGAAGCGCTCCATCAGCCCCGAGCGGGCGTCGTCGGAGTCGGCTGCCCCTCGGATCAGGGCGATCACCGCGTCCAGGTTGTCCAGGGCGCGCAGATAGCCCTCGAGGATGTGGGCGCGCTTCTCGGCCTGGCGGAGCTCGTACTTCGAGCGCCGTGTGATCACCTCGCGCTGGTACTCGAGGTAATGGCGGATCAGCTCGACCAGCGAGAGCGTCCGCGGCACTCCCTCGACGAGCGCGACCGCGTTGTAGCCGAACGTCGTCTGCAGCTGGGAGTGCTTGAACAGCTTGTTCAGGGCGACCTGCGGAATCGCCTCGCGCTTCAGCTCGACGTAGATGCGCATACCGTCCTTGTCGGAGTGATCCTGCAGCGCGTCGTCGGTCATCGGAATCTCGCTAAGGACGCCGGCCTTCACCAGGTCCGCGATCTTCTCGATCACGCCGCCGTCGCCGCCCTTCCGCACGCCGTAGGGCAGCTCGGTGATGATGATCGCGCTCTTGCCACCTCGCAGCTGCTCGACGTGCGCGCGGCCGCGCATGACGATGCGGCCGCGGCCGGAGCGGTACGCGTCACGGATACCCGCGCGTCCCACGATCGCGCCGCCCGTCGGGAAGTCGGGCCCCTGGACATGCTCGACGAGCCGGTCGATGCTGATCGCGGGGTCGTCGATCATCGCCACCACGGCGTCGATCGTCTCGCCGAGGTTGTGCGGCGGCATGTTCGTCGCCATCCCGACCGCGATACCGGAGGATCCGTTCACGAGCAGATTCGGAAACCGCGACGGGAGCACGACGGGCTGGCGGCGCGACTCGTCGTAGTTCGGCACGAAGTCGACCGTGTCCGCGTCGATGTCGCGCAGCAGCTCGGTCGCGATGCGCGAGAGCCTGCACTCGGTGTATCTCATGGCGCCGGGTGGATCGCCGTCGATCGAGCCGAAGTACCCCTGCCCGTCGATCAACGGGTAGCGCATAGAGAAGCTCTGCGCCAGGCGAGCGAGCGTGTCGTAGATGGCGCTGTCGCCGTGCGGGTGGTAGTTGCCCATCACGTCGCCGACGACGCGAGCCGATTTGCGCGTCGGTCTGTTCGGCTGGAGGCCGGCCTCGTGCATGGCGTAGAGGACGCGCCGGTGCACGGGCTTCAGACCGTCGCGGACGTCCGGGAGCGCGCGGCTGACGATCACGCTCATCGCGTAATCGAGGAAGCTCGAGCGAACCTCGTCCTCCAGCTCCCGGGGCTCGATCCGGCCCGCTCCCAGCGGCTCGTTCGTCAGCTCCGACACGCCTCAGAGAGCCCTAGACGTCAAGGAATCGAACATCGACCGCGTTCTGCTCGATGAAGAGTCGCCGGGGCTCGACCTCGTCGCCCATCAGCCGCGAGAACCACAGATCCGCGGCGGCCGCGTCCTCGACGTTCACCTGGATCAACATGCGCTCGGCGTGGGCCATGGTCGTCGTGCGGAGCTCGGAGGGGTTCATCTCGCTGAGACCCTTGAAGCGGGTGATCTGCATTCCGTGCTTGGCGAGAGTGAAGGCGCAGTCACGCAGCTCGCCGAAGCTCAGCGCCTCCTCGGTCTGCTTGCCCAGACGGAGCCGGAACGGGGGGCGGCCGCCGACGATCTCCGCCAGTCGCTCGAAGTTCTTGCGCACGCGATCGTAGATCGGCGAGTCGAAGAGCTCGGAGGGCACGACGACGTCGGTCGCGGTGCTGGTCTCGGTCTCGATCACGCGGGCGCGAAGGCCGTCCGCATGGGCGGCCGCATCGATCGCGTAGCCGTTCTGCTCCGCGGCAGCGAGCACGCGCGCGGCCTCGGAGGGCGAGCTGGCGTCGGTCTCGACGAGGCCGTGGTGCACGACGAACTCGGCCGCCGGGGCGCCGAAGTCGGAGCGGAGGCGGGCCGACCAGCCCTCGAACTCGGTCAGCCCTCGGTGCAGCCGGCCGTAGCGAGCCTCGGTGAGCTTCACCGTCTCGCCGCCTCGAGCGCTGATCTCGAGCTGGGCGAACCGCTCGCGGACGAGTAGCTCCTCGAGCTGCGAGTCCTTTTCGAGATAGCTGTGCTGGTTGCCCATGCGCACGAGATAGAGAGGTGGGACCGCGATGTAGATGTGCCCGCGCTCGAAGAGCTCCTCCATGTGGCGGTAGAGAAACGTCAGCACGAGCGTGCGGATGTGCGCGCCGTCGACGTCGGCGTCGGTCATGACGATGATGCGGTGGTAACGCAGCTTCGCGATGTCGAACTCCTCGCCGATGCCGGTGCCGATCACCTGGACGAGGAGCTGGATCTCGGTGTTCGACAGCACCTTGCCGATGCGGTTCTTCTCGGAGTTGATGATCTTGCCGCGCAGCGGCAGGATCGCCTGGTTCGACTTGTCGCGGGCCTCCTTGGCCGCACCGCCCGCCGAGTTGCCCTCGACGATGAAGAGCTCCGCCAGCTCGGGGTCGCGAACCTGGCAGTCCGCGAATTTCTTCGCCATCTCGCCGCCGAACGCGCCCTTGCGGCGCGTGAGGTCGCGCGCCTTGCGCGCCGCTTGGCGCGCGCGGGCTGCGGAGACCGCCTTCTCGATGATCTGCTTCGCGTCCTTCGGGTTCTCCTCGAGGAACTGCGCCAGCCTGGCATTGACGGTCTGCTCGACGAAACCGCGCACCCACGGGTTCCCGAGCTTCGTCTTCGTCTGGCCCTCGAACTGCGGTTCCTGCAGCTTCACGGAGATGACAGCCGCGAGCCCCTCGCGAGCGTCCTCGCCCTCCAGGTTGGCGTCCTTTTCCTTCAGGAGCGGCGGATTCGCGTCCCTCGCGTACTTGTTGAGCGTCCGGGTCAGGGCTGCGTTGAAGCCCGAGATATGCGAGCCACCCTCGTGGGTGTTGATGTTGTTCGCGAACGAGTAGACCGACTCGACATACTTCGTGTTCCACTGCATCGCCACTTCGACCTGCCCCAGGTCGGTGGCGTTCTCGAAGTACACGATGTGCTTGTGGATCGGCTCCTTGGCCGAGTTCACGTAGGCGACGAAGTCGCGGATCCCGCCCTCATAGTGGAACTCGACCGTCTCACCGCCGGCCCGCTCGTCCACCAGCACGATGCGCAGCCCGCGGGTCAGGAAGGCGGTCTCGCGCAGACGCTGCAGCAAGATCTCCTCCGACCACTCGATCTCCTCGAAGACCTCGGCGTCGGGCATGAAGGTGATCCGCGTTCCGGACGAGGTCGTCTCTCCGACCAGTTCCATGTCGCCGGTCGGCTCGCCCCGGCGAAACTCCTGGCGCCAGACCTTGCCGTCGCGGCTGACCTCAGCCACGAGCCACTCGGAGAGCGCGTTCACGACGGAGACGCCGACGCCGTGCAGGCCGCCCGAGACCTTGTAGCCGTCGCCGCCGAACTTTCCGCCTGCATGCAGCTTCGTCAGCACGACGGTAAGGGCGGGGAGCCCCTGCTCGGGCATGATGTCCACAGGGATCCCCGAGCCGTCGTCGGTCACGGTCACCGAGTTGTCCGGGTGGAGCACCACCTCGACGCGAGCGGCCCTGCCCGCGAGCGCCTCGTCGACCGAGTTGTCCACAACCTCGTGGACGAGGTGGTGCAGTCCACGCGACCCCGTGGAGCCGATGTACATGCCGGGACGAAGGCGGACGGGCTCGAGCCCCTCGAGGACGGTGATGTCCTTTGCAGTGTAGGTGGTGTCAGACATAAAAAACCCTGCAAACACGCGGTTTGCAGGTACGCCAGATTGTATCAGAACGAGCGGTTGTCAGCGGCTCCGAGCGCGCGCTCCGGCGGCAGCCCGCGCCACCGCTTCGGCGAGCTCGGCGTTCTCGATCGTGGCTGCGAGCCGCTTCCCCCAGGAGCGGTCCTCCGAGGTCGGCGAGGCGTCACTCTCCCCACCCGTCGCAGGCGGCGCCGGCTCGGGCTCGGGCAGCGGTCCCGGCGCGAAGCGCAGGCGGCCCGGCGCCGCATCGTCCAGGGCTGCGCGAAGCTTCACGAGCACCTCGGACTCGAGCTGGGTCAGCTCGAACGCCCAGGCCGAGGAGCTCGTGTGGACGCGCACGGTCCCGTCACGCCCGATGCGGGCCGGCCACGCGTGGCGTGCGACCGTGGGCCCGACGGCGGCAGGCCAGGCGGCCAGCAGCGGGGCGAGCGCCGAGTTCGGGCCTAGACGGCCGAGCTGGCGCTGGACGAGGGGGCCGACGCGCTCCATCAACCTCCCCGCCCGACGGCCCGGGCGACACCGGGCGCGACCTCGACCAGCTGAGCCGGCTCGGCGGCGAGCGCCGAGGCCTCGGTCGCGCTCACCAGCGCCTGCGCTCCGGAGCCGAGGCGCTCGACCAGGTGTCGGCGGCGCTCGGCGTCGAGCTCGGAGAGCACGTCGTCCAGCAGCAGGAGCGGCGTCAGCGAGCGCCGCTCGCGCAGCAACTCGGCCTCGGCGAGGAGCAGGGACAGGACCGCGAGGCGTTGCTCCCCCTGCGAGCCGAAGACGCGGAGGTCCCGGCGGCCCGCGAGGATGCCCACGTCGTCCAGGTGGGGCCCGAGCCCGGTCGTGCCGCGCTCCAGGTCTCGCTCGAGCCGCCCCTCGAGCTGCTCCCTCGTCGGTGGCTCTCCGGTGTACACCAGCCGCCCCGGCTCGAGGCCGAGCGCATTCATGTGCTCGCCGAAGCCGGGCGCGAGGGCCGTGACCGTCTGCACCCGAGTCTGCACGAGCTGTCCGCCCAAATCAGCGACTCGCTGCGTCCAGGGTGCGAGCGCCTCGCGAGAGGAAAACCCCAGCCCTACCCGGCGCAGGGCCGCGTTTCGCTGGCCCACAGCGGCGGCGTACTCGGCCGGCAGCGTCGCCCGCGCGGGACTGAGACGCCCGAGCGCCCGGTCGAAATACGCGCGCCGGGCCGCCGGGCCGCCCTTCACGATCGCAAGCCGGTCCGGCGTGAAAACGAGCACCGCCGCTCGCGTCCGGAGCTGTTCGGCGGCGGCGAGGGGCGCGCCGTTGACCCGGGCTCGCTTGGCCTCCCCTGCCCGCAGGATCAACTCCACGTCGAAGGGCGCGCCGTCGCTTCGAGCCGCGAGCGCAACCCTCCCAGCGGTCTCCCCGAACCGGATCAGGTCGGCATCGCTGCGCGTTCGCGGGGAAAAGCCCTGGCCGGCTAGATGCAGCGCCTCGAGCAGGTTCGTCTTGCCCGCACCGTTCGGGCCGACCACGAGCACGAGCCCGGGCTCGAGCTCCAGGTCGAGCGACGCGTAGGAGCGGAAGTTGCGGAGCGAGACGGCCCGAACGATCAGCCGGCCAGACGGATCGGCATGATCAGATACGAGAAGTCGCCCGCCGTCGACTGGATCAGGCCCGGTCGGAGAGGGCTGATCAGGCGCAGGAGCACCTCATCCTCGGCGACGGACTCGAGCCCGTCCCGCAGGAACTCGGCGTTGAAGCCGATCTCGAGCGGCTCGCCGCTGAATGGAATCGGCATCGACTCGCGGGCCTCGCCGACGTCCTGCGTCTGGGCGGACACCGTCACCTCGCCCTCTTCGAAGCGAAGCCGCAGCGGGGAGTTGCGCTGGGCGAGCACTGCCGTGCGGCGAACCACGTCGAGGAACTCCGACCGCGGCAGCCTGAGCTCGTGCTCGAAGGCCTCGGGGATGAGCTGCTTGTGGTTCGGGAACTGACCGTCGATTCGCCGTGCCAGAAGCCCGGTCGCCCCGCCGGGAGGAACGCGGGCGCTCCTCCCGGCGGCCGCGGCGGCCCTACTTCTGCAGCGCGGAGAGCTGCTCGGCCATCTTCTCTAGCTC
>Ga0183260_10004438_pt1 | contig 11133 bp, 8 predicted proteins | sample AntDrymUQ4972206_2_FD_129768 | JGI IMG/M metagenome (GOLD analysis project Ga0183260, IMG submission 129768) | Polar desert sand microbial communities from Dry Valleys, Antarctica - metaG UQ497 (22.06) (version 2) (version 2) | ecosystem: Environmental > Terrestrial > Soil > Desert | place...
CGGCTCTGCCCCAGGGCAAGCCCTGGTTCGTCGCTCCACTTGCATGTGTTAAGCACGCCGCCAGCGTTCGTCCTGAGCCAGGATCAAACTCTCCGTGAAGAACTGCTGGCGGCCGGCCGCAAAGCCGACTGCCGTCACGTAGAGCTGTCATGACCTATGTGCGACGCCAATACACGAGGCGTTCGCGGTCGATGACGGGTTTTCTTTCTCAGACCCCCCGCGCCCCACCAACGACCTTCGGTCGTCGGTGCCGGTACGGGGGGATCGAACCTGGACGCACACCAGATCGCTAGGTCACGATCTAGGTGCGCATGCTGTTGAGTTTTCAAAGACCGTCGCGCGCTCCCATGAGAGGGGACTCCTCTCGGAACCTGCGCTTCAGCAGATCGCCGTGGCGAACTGCAGACAGGACTGGCCAGTATAGCGCGCTGATGGAGCCGTTGAAAGGCTCCGGTCAGCCCGGAAGGGACCGGCGCAGCGGCCAGTATAGACACCCGGCCCGGACGGCAGCCTGACGTCGCGATCAGCCGTGGATCTGGACCGTCACGACCCGCTCGCGCGGGCGATCGTCGAAGTCGACAAGGACCAGCTGCTGCCAGGTTCCGAGCACGAGCCGGCCAGCGACGACCGGGATGCTCTCCGACGGTCCGACCAACGCCGCGCGCAGGTGCGCGTGAGCGTTCGTGTCGTGGTTCATCGCGTTGTGGGCCCAGCCTGCGCGGGCCGGAGCGAGCACGTCGAGCAGCGCGCGCAGGTCGGCGACGCCGCCGGGCTCGTACTCCATGGTCGTCAGTGCCGCGGTCGAGCCGGTCACGAACGCCACGGCCGTGCCGAACTCCATTCCGGACGTGCGCAGAACCGCCTGGACGCCGTCCGTGATGTCAACGATGTCGGTATCGCCACGGGTCGACAGCGCCAGGCGGCCGGAATGGACCGTCACGAGCTCGCTCGCAGGCGCCGGAACTGGCGCTTTCCGAGCTGGATGATCGAGCCGTCCAGGCGCTCGGCCTCGAGGTCAAGGTCGTCGGCGCCCAAGGGCACGTCATCGAGCTTGATTGCGCCCTGGGCCAGCATCCGGCGGGCCTGCGAGCGCGACTGCCCGAGCAAGTCGGCAACGAGCGCGGGCATGTGCACGGTCCCGTCCTGCGAGGGTGAGAACCCGGCCTCCTCGATCTCCTCCGGCTGACCCTTCTCGACGACGACGCGCTGGAAGTGCTCCGCCGCATCGCGTGCCGCCTGTGCCGAGTGGAAGCGCTCGGCGAGCCGTCGCGCGAGCTCGTGCTTGGCGTCGCGCGCCGGCGCATCGGCCGGCAGCGGCTCGCCGAGCAGCAGCTCATACCAGCTCGCCATCGCGGTGTCGGGCAGGCTCAGCGTCTTACCGTACAGCTCCGCGGGCTCGTCGCTGACGCCGATGTGGTTTCCCAGCGATTTGGACATCTTGCGCTCGCCGTCGAGCCCGACGAGGATCGGCATCGTCAGCGCCACCTGCTCGTCGATGCCGTAGGCGCGCTGCACGTCGCGGCCGAGCAGGAGGTTGAACTTCTGATCGGTCCCGCCGAGCTCCACATCGGAGCGAACCGCGACCGAGTCGTAAGCCTGCATCATCGGATAGAGCAGCTCGAGGATCGAGATCGGCTCGCGCGCAGCGTAGCGCTTGGCGAAGTCGTCGCGCTCGAGCAGTTGGGCGACGGTCGTCGTGCGCGTCAGCGCGAACAGATCCTCCATCGGCATGTCGAGCCACTCGGAGTTGTGGCGCAGCTCGATGCGGTCGCGATCGAGCACCTTGGCGGCCTGCTCGACGTAGGTGCGCGCGTTGGCGTCGATCTCCTCGCCCGTCAGCACGGGCCGCGTCGATGAGCGCCCGCTGGGGTCGCCGATGCGGGCCGTGTAGTCGCCGATGATCAGCACGATGACGTGGCCGAGGTCCTGGAACTCCCGCAGCTTGCGCAGCACCACCGTGTGGCCCAGATGGACGTCGGGCGCGGTCGGGTCCAGGCCGAGCTTCACGCGCAGCGGCCGTCCCGAGGCGAGCTTGTGCTCCAGTGCCCCGGCGGGCAGGCAGTCAACTGCGTCGCGAGCCAGATGGGTGGCGTCGGCCGACGCGGATTTCGTCACGGGCGCAATGCTAGAGTCAGCGGGCGCCGACGCGTTTATGGAACCTGTCGACCACGGCGCCCCGGGGACTCGTGCCGCCCATTGTGGACGTTCCCTGTATGCCGCATGAGGGATCTCCACCGACCCGACATCACGGTCCTTGCGGACCCCCCGCTCGGTCGACCGCGGCTCAAGCGCCTGCGCTTGGCGCTCGTCCTCTTCGGCCTGTCGCTGCTGGCCCTCGTCTCGATGGTGTTCGGGATGATGATGGCCGTCGCGTCCGACCTGCCCGAGCTCGAGAACCGCGTCGAGTTCAAGAACGCCCAGAACTCGATCCTGCTCGACCAGAGCGGCAACTACCTGGCGACGCTGTCCCACCAGGGGCGGATGATCGTCTCGCTGAAGGACATATCGCCGACGATGCAGCACGCGATCATCTCGATCGAGGACCAGCGCTTCTACGAGAACGCCGGCGTCGACGTCAGGGCGATCAGCCGAGCGCTGTGGTCGGACGTCCTTACCGGCCGGGCGGTGCAGGGCGGCTCCACGATCACCCAGCAGTTCGTCAAGAACGCCACGCGCGCGCAGAACAAGCGCACCGTCTTCGAGAAGCTGCGCGAGGCTGCGCTGGCCTACCACCTGACGCGCAAGTGGTCCAAGGAGAAGATCCTGCGCGAGTACCTCAACTCGATCTACTTCGGCAACGGCGCGTACGGCATCGAGGCCGCCGCGCGAACGTACTTCGCCAACGATCCCGATCACTTCGAGTGCAACAAGCGCCGCTGTGCCACCGAGCTCAAGCCCGACGAGTCCGCGCTGCTGGCGGGCATGGTGGCGTCGCCCAGTGCCTTTGACCCCGTGGCGCATCCGGGTGCCGCCAAGCGCCGGCGCAACATCGTGCTCGACAAGATGCTCGAGCAGGACTACCTGACCGAAGCCGAGCATCAGCGCGCGCGCAGCGAGCCGATCCCCCCGCGCTCCCAGATCCAGCCGCCGCGCATCCAGGCGGCGACCGAGCGCTCCGGCTACTTCACGACATGGGTGCGCCAGCAGCTGATCGACCGCTACGGCGCCCGGCGCGCGCTCGAAGGCGGCCTGCGCGTCGAGACGACGCTGAACCTCGGCGTGCAGTCCGCCGCCGAGCAGGCGATCCAGAAGTGGCTGCCCAACCCCGACGGCCCGCAGGCGGCGCTCGTCGCGATCGACAACAACACCGGCGAGGTGCGAGCGATGGTCGGCGGGCGCAACTACGCCGAGGTGCCGTTCAATCTTGCGACCCAGGGACAGCGCCAGCCCGGGTCGGCCTTCAAGCCGTTCGTGCTCGCGACAGCGCTGCGGAACGGAATCTCGCCGAGCTCGACCTGGACGTCCAAGAAGCAGGTCTTCAACGTGCCCGACAGCAGCGAGAAGTTCACGGTCAACAACTACGAGGACAACTACTCGGGCATCAGCACGCTCGAACGGGCGACGACGTTCTCCGACAACTCGGTCTACGCCCAGGTCGGCATCAAGACCGGCACGAAGAAGATCGCCAAGACCGCGTCGCGGATGGGGATACGCACGCCGGTCTCGAGCAACTACGCGATCACGCTCGGCGGCCTCAAGCAGGGCGTCACGCCACTGGACCTCGCACACGCCTACGAGACCTTCGCCACCGGCGGCCTACGGGTCTCCGGCACGCTCGGGACGAACAAGGACGGCCCCGTCGGCATCCGCAAGGTCAGCCTGCGCGACGATCGCAGCAACGAGCCGATCACCAGCGGCCGCAACCGGCCGCGCCGCAAGCGCATCCTGCCCCAACCCGTCGCCGACAACGTCAAGCGCATCCTCGGGTCGGTCATCAAGGTCGGCACCGCCCGCGATGCGAACCTGGGCGGCACGCCGGCGTGGGGAAAGACCGGGACGACCGAGAACTACGGCGACGCCTGGTTCGTCGGCGCCACGCAGGACATGACCGTCGCCGTGTGGGTCGGCTACCCCAACTCGCTGCGCCCGATGGAGACCGAGTACCGCGGCCGCCCGGTCGCCGGTGGCACCTACCCGGCGCAGATCTGGCGCGACTTCCTGCTGTCGGTGCTACAGGCGCAGAAGGACCGGCTGGAGCGCTCCTGCGAAAAGTTCGCCGAGAAGCGGCCCGACGACAAACCGCCGAAGCGCTGCCTCGAGGCCGGGCTGTCAAACGATCCCACCTCGACTGCGCCGCCCGCGACGAGCGCCGGCCCGGACGGCGGGTCTTTGACGAAGACGACGCCGGACGACGCCGGCACGCAGGGCGATGACAGCCCGCCCGCGACGGGCGGTCAGGGCGGCGCGCCCGGTGGCGTGGTGCCCCCAGCAGCGCCCGCGCCCGCACCCGTGCCGGCCCCGGTGCAGCCGCCGATCACCGACGGCGGCGGGGCGGCGCCTGGCGGGACAGCACCTCCCTAGACGGTCAGCGCAGCAGCCCCGGCGGCCACGGCTTCGAAACATGGCGGCTGCCGGCCACACAGAAGCGCCACGGAAGCTCGACCGCCCGCGTGATCCCGATCCGCGTCGCGACGACCACCGCGCAGGGCTCGCTCGCCTCGGGTGGCGGCGGGCCGAGCCGGATCGGTCCGCTCAGCAGCGAGCTTGCATTGAGGTCCAGACCGATTCCCAGCGCCTGGGTGAGCTTGCCCGGCCCCGAGCAGAGGTCGGTCAAACGCTCGCGGCCGCGACGCTCTTGCATCAGCCCGATGCCCTCCAGCGGCGCGAGCGCTCGGATCAGGACCGCGGCGCCGACGCCCTCCGCCTCGACCACGACGTTGAGCAGGAAGTGGATGCCGTAGGAGCGGTAGACGTAGGCGATGCCGGGAGCCTCGAACAGCGTCGCCGTGCGCGCCGTCAGCCCGACGAAAGCGTGACAGGCGGGCTCGCTGTCGTGGTAGGCCTCGGTCTCGGCGATCACCCCGCTGCAGGGCCCATGGCTGATCGTGCAGCCGACCAGCTCACGGGCCGCGTCGACGACCGGCAGCTCGAGCGCGCGCAGGTGGCGAGCGGCCTCAGAACTCATCGCGAGGGGCCAGCTTTCAAATCCGCATCGCCCATTGTTCAGCAATGACGCGCTGTCACGCCAGCGCGTGGCGGGCGGCCGCGAGCTGCTCGCGGACGCGCCGCAGCGCGGTGCCGCCCTCGCTGACCTTCGACTCAAGCCAGGAGCTCTGCGAGATGACCGAACGGAAGTCCGCCGGATCGAGCCGATCAGATGCCACCGCCAGCTCTTCATCGGTCAGCTGCGCCAGCGGACGCCCGGAGTCGACGGCGATGCGCACGAGACCGGCGACGATCCCGTGGCATTCGCGGAACGGGATCCCGCGTCTGACGAGCAGATCAGCGACGTCGGTCGCCGCGATCAGGTCATCCGACGCGGCGGCGTTCATGCGCTCGCGATTGAAGCTGGCGCCGCGGATCATTCCCGTGGCCCCGGCGAGGCACAGGTCGAGCGTGTCGACGCTGTCGAACAGGTGCTCCTTGTCCTCCTGCAGATCCTTGCTGTAGGACAGCGCCAGAGCGTGCATCACGCCGTGCAGCGCGCTGAGATGCGCGACGATCCGCGGCGCCTTTGCGCGCAGCAGCTCGGCGGCGTCGGGGTTCTTCTTCTGCGGCATGATCGAGGAGCCAGAGGTCCACGCGTCGGGCAGCGAGACGAAGCCGAACTCCTCGCTGGACCACAGCACGAGCTCGGCGCCGAGCCGGCTGAGGTGCGTCGCGCAGGTCGCCGCGGCCGCGAGGTAGTCGAGCACGAAGTCGCGGTTGGAGACGGCGTCGATCGAGTTGGGCGCCACGCGGTCGAAGCCCAGCTCGTTGGCGACGGCGCCGCGATCGGTCACGAAGTTCACGCCCGCCAGCGCGCCGGCGCCCAGCGGCAGCGCGGCCGTCTGCGACTCGGTGAAGCGAAAGCGCTCGCGGTCGCGCAGCAGCATCCAGACGTAGGCGAGCAGGTGGTGCGACAGATAGACGGGCTGGGCGCGCTGCAGGTGCGTGTAGCCGGGCATCGGCCAGTCCAGGTGGCGCTCGGCGGCGTCGATCAGCGCCGCGATCAGGGCATCGATCGCGCGCGTCGCATGACCAGCGGCGTCGCGCGTGAACAGCGCGACGTCCGTGGCCACCTGGTCGTTGCGCGAGCGCGCCGTGTGCAGCTTGCCGCCGACCGGGCCGGCGAGCTCGGTGACGCGGCGCTCGACGGCCATGTGGATGTCCTCGTCATCGTCGGCGAAGCGAAAGGCGCGCGCCACGAGCTCGGCTTCGACGGTCTCGAGCGCCTCGAGCAGCGCATCGCGGTCTGAGTCGCTGATGATCTCCTGCGCCGCGAGCATGCGCGCGTGGGCGCGTGACTGGTCGATGTCCTTCGGCCACAGCCGCTGGTCGAAGTCAAGCGACGTGTTCATGCGCCGGAAGATGGGGTCCTGAGGCTCTTGAAAGCGCGACATGGCAGCGGCGATCCTAGTGAGCCCTGGTCAGCCCTGGCCGAGGACGGCCCCAAGCGCGGCGGCGACACGCTGCACCTGGCCCTCGCTGAGGCCGGGAAAGAACGGCAGTGCGATCGAACGCGCGGCGACGTCCTCGCAGACCGGGAACTCGCCCTCGCGATGGCCGAACTGCTCCCGGTAGTAGGACATCAGGTGAATCGCCGGCAGGTAGGGCTTTGACTGCACGTCGTGGGCACGCAACGCGCGGATCGTCTCGTCGCGGTCGCTGCCTCGCGGCAGCTGCACGACGAAGACAAACCAGCCGCGGCGAACCTCACCGCTGTCCTCGCAGGGCAGCTCCAGGCCCTCGATCCCGCCCAGCGCCTCGCGGTACAGCGCGGCGGCGGCGGCGCGACCGGCGAGCATCCCGTCGAGACGCTCGAGCTGGATCAGGCCGATCGCGCTGGCGATGTCTGAGAGGCGGTAGTTGAAGCCCAGCCGGTCGTGATCGAGCCAGCTCATGTCCGGCGCGCGCCCCTGATTGCGCTCGGAATCCATGCGCTCCTTGACGGCCGCATCGGCGGTCGTGACCATGCCGCCCTCGCCGGTCGTCAGCTGCTTGTTGGCATAGAAGCCGAAGACCGCCGGGTGGCCACGCGCGCCGACGGGGATGCCATCGTCGTGGATCGCGCCGAGCGCCTCGCAGGCGTCTTCGACGATCGGCAGCCCGAGGCGCTCGAAGGCCGCGACGTCGGCCGGGTAGCCGAAGATGTGGACAGGCAGCAGCGCGCGCGTGCGTGGCGTGACGGCCGCGGCCGCCGCGTCGGGATCGAGGTTCAGCGTGCGCGGGTCGATGTCGGCGAAGACCGGCCGCGCGCGCTCGAAGACGGCGGCGTTGGCGCTCGCGACGAACGAGAACGGTGATGTGACGACCTCGTCGCCGTCGCTGACGCCGACCGCGCGCAGCGCGAGGTGCAGGCCGGCGGTGCCGCTGGAGACCGCGCTGGCATGCGCGACGCCGAGCCGCGCCGCGAATGCCTGCTCAAAGGCCGGGACGCGCGGGCCGAGCGAGAGCTGCCCGGAACGTAGCACCTCGGCGACGGCCTGCTCCTCGGCCTCGCCGAGAACCGGCCGCGCGAGCGGGATCTCGTCGGCGTCGATGCTCACGGGCGCGACGCGCAGGCGGCCAACTTAGAGCGTCGTTTCCTTCGCCGCGCGCACGCGGCTGGGCTGCTCGGCGTACTCGAGCGAGTCGACGAGCGCGGCCCATGAGGCGCCGATCAGGTTCTCGGAGACGCCGATCGAGCCCCATGTCTGCGCGCCGTCGGTCGCCTCGATCAGCACCCTGATCGTCGCGCCCGAGCCCTTCGTCTCGTCGAGGATGCGGACCTTGAAGTTCGACAGCCAGACGTCGCCGAGATGCGGATGGGTCTCCACGATCGCCGCCCGCAGCGCCGCGTCCAGCGCGTTGACCGGCCCGTTGCCCTCGGCCGTGCGCACGGTGCGCTCGTCGCCGACCCAGATCTTGATCGTCGCCTCGGTCTCGACACGTCCGTCGGAGCGCTGTTCGACGATCACGCGCCAGGACTCCAGCGTGAACAGCGGCTCGTACGCGTCGCTCTCCTTGCGCAGCAGCAGCTCGAACGAGCCGTCGGCGGCCTCGAACTGGTAGCCGTCGTGTTCGAGCGCCTTCATCCGCTCGAGCACGCCCGCCGTTGCCTCGCCGTCGAGCTCGAGACCGGCGCGCTCGGCCTTGTCGCTGACCGTGCCCTTGCCCGACAGCTCGGAGATCAGCAGCTCGCGGGTGTTGCCGACGAGCTCGGGGTCGATGTGCTCGAACGTCGTGGCGTCGGCGCGGATGCCGGCGGCATGCAGGCCCGCCTTGTGCGCGAACGCGTTCTTGCCCACGTAGGGCTGCGAAGCATCGGGCTGGCGGTTGAGCAGCTCGTCGGCGAAGTGGGCGGTCTCGCTAAGGTGCCGCAGCTGCTCGTCGGAGACCACGCGGTGGCCGAGCTTGAGCTGCAGGTTGGCGATGATCGTGATCAGGTTGGCGTTGCCGGTGCGCTCGCCGATGCCGTTGATCGTGCCCTGCACCTGGGTCGCGCCGGCCTCGACCGCCATCAGGCTGTTGGCGACCGCGCAGCCACCATCGTTGTGGCAGTGGATCCCGAGCGCGACGTCCGGCAGCTCGCGGGCGATGTCGGCGACGGCCAGCGCGATCTGGCTGGGCAGCGACGGACCGTTGGTGTCACACAGCGCGAGCCGCTCCGCGCCCGCGTCGGCGGCGGCGCGCAGGCAGGCCAGCGCGTACTCACGGTCGGCGCGGTAGCCGTCGAAGGCATGCTCGGCGTCGAAGATCACGCGCTTGCCCGCCGCCACGAGGAAGGCGACCGACTCGGCAATCATCGCCAGGTTCTCCTCGCGCGATACGCGCACGACCTTGTCGACGTGCAGCGCCCAGGTCTTGCCGACGAGCGTGCAGACCGCAGCGAAGCAGTCGGCCAGCACGTTCAGCCCGACGTCCTCCGTGGCCTCGATGCCGCGTCTCCGCGTCATCCCGAAGGCGGCGATCGTCGCGTTGACGAGCGGCTCGTGCTCGAGCAGCGCGAACAGCTCGGCCTCCTTTGGGTTGGAGGCCGGGAAGCCCGCTTCGATCAGGTCGACGCCAAGGTCGTCGAGACGGTGCACGAGGCGCACCTTCTCCTCGGCGGTGAGCGACAGCCCCCCGCCACCCATGCCGTCGCGCAACGTCGCGTCGTAGAGCTCGATCTGCGTCATCGACGGCCTTACGCGGCCTTCGCCCCGGCGCGCGCGGGCACCGGATCGAGCCACTCGCGGTAGCGCTCGGAGCGACCGTGCAGGGCGTCGTCAAAGGCGCTCTGCACCGCGCGGGTGACCTCGCCGGGAACGCCTTCGCCGATCGTGTGGTCGTCGATCTCGCGCACCGGAACGAGCTCGGCGGCGGTTCCGGTCATGTAGACCTCGTCAGCCATGTACAGCTCGGTGCGCGCGATGTTGCGCTCGATGACCTCGAAGCCGAGATCCTTGGCGATCTGGATCGCCGACTTGCGTGAGATGCCGTCGAGGATCGACGCGGCCGGCGGCGGCGTGACGATGCGGCCCTCCCAGACGATGAAGACGTTCTCGCTCGAGCCTTCGCAGACGTTGCCGTGGTCGTCGAGCAGGATCGCCTCTTCGTAGCCGGCTTTCGTCGACTCGATCTTCGCCAGCACGCTGTTGAGGTACTGGCCGGAGGCCTTCGAGGCCGGAATCAGTGAGCCGGGGCTGATGCGCCGCCAGCTCGAGATCTTCGCGCGAATGCCGTTCTGCTTGCCCTCGTCGCCGAGGTAGGCGCCCCACTCCCAGGCCGCGATGCTGACGTCGACGGGCGCCTCCAGCGGGTTGAGGCCCATCTGGCCGTAGCCGCGGTACATGATCGGGCGGATGTAGCACGACTTCAGGCCGCAGCGGCCGATCAGCTTGAGCGTCGCGGTACGCAGCGTCTCGACGTCGTAGGGCATCGGCATGTAGTAGAGCTCCGCCGAGCGGCCCAGGCGCGTGAGATGCTCGCGGTGGCGGAAGACCGCCGGGCCGATCTCGGTGTCATAGCAGCGGATGCCCTCGAACACGCCCGTGCCGTAGTGCAGGCCGTGCGTCAGAACATGAACCTTCGCGTCCGCCCACGCAACGAACTCTCCGTTCATCCAAATGAGTTCTGAGGGCTTCACTGAAGGCTCCTTAGCCATCTAAGTTGTCGAGGACGGCCCGGGTGGCCTGCGCCGTGGTGGCGTCGCCGCCCAGGTCGCGGGTGCGAAGACCGTCGTTGCACGCGCGGTCTACGGCCGATTCTACGGCGGCAGCCTCCGTTTCCCAACCCAGCCCGTGGCGCAGCATCAGCGCTACCGACAGGAACATCGCGAGCGGATTGGCCGATCCGCTGCCGGCGATGTCCGGCGCCGAGCCGTGAACGGGCTCGAACAGCCCCGGTTGGCCGGCCGCGCCCAGCGACGCGCTGGGCAGCATTCCGATCGAGCCGGTGATCATCGCGGCCTCGTCGCTGAGGATGTCGCCGAAGAGGTTCTCGGTGACGATCACGTCGAAGTCCGCCGGCCGCGCGACCAGCTGCATCGCGGCGTTGTCGACGAGCACGTCGGTCAGCTCGATGTCGTTGTACTTGGCCTTGTGGATGATGTGGACGACCTCGCGCCACTGCCGCGAGGTCTCCAGCACGTTGGCTTTGTCGACGCTCGCGACGCGCTTGCGGCGCAGCCGCGCGGCGTCGAAGGCGACCCGCGCGATGCGATCGACCTCCTCGACGGTGTACTCGCACAGATCGCTCGCGCTGCGATCGGTGCGCGTCTTGGCTCCGAAGTAGATCCCGCCCGTCAGCTCGCGCACGACGAGCAGGTCGGTTCCCTCGATCCGATCGCGCTTGAGCGGGCTCGCGTCATAGAGCGCCTGCAACGGGCGGACGGGGCGCAGGTTGGCGAACAGGCCCAGACCCTTGCGCAGGCCGAGCAGCCCCTGCTCGGGGCGCGGCTTGGCGGGATCGGTCGTGTCCCACTTCGGCCCGCCGACGGCGGCCAGCAGGACGGCGTCGGAGTCGGCGCAG
>Ga0183260_10004439_pt1 | contig 11132 bp, 14 predicted proteins | sample AntDrymUQ4972206_2_FD_129768 | JGI IMG/M metagenome (GOLD analysis project Ga0183260, IMG submission 129768) | Polar desert sand microbial communities from Dry Valleys, Antarctica - metaG UQ497 (22.06) (version 2) (version 2) | ecosystem: Environmental > Terrestrial > Soil > Desert | place...
AGGTGACAGCGGCATGCGCGGTCGACGCATTCGCTACGTGATCGCGGTCGGCGCAATCGCGGTCGGGGTGGTCTCCATAGGCGGCTTCGCCGTTGCCAAGCGGGCGTCAGATGCGGGAAGCCCGCCGATCAAGACGGTGATCAGCTACGAGGAAGCAGTCAAGCGCGGGCTGCCCGTGGTGCAAGACTTTCGTCCACCCCCTGGAGTTCCATTGTGTTTCTGGGTCGAGCTCGCAGTAAGAATGTCCAAGCCGCAGCCGCGAGATGATGCAGCTGTCTGTTTCGCTCGGGCCGAGGATCAAGATCTCTGGATCGTGCTTGATGCTGAAGCCGGCCCGGCTGATCCCGCCCGGAGCAGGCGAGCATCCGAATCTGCGCGACAATAGGCGTATGGAGGCGAACCGGGAAGCGGCCACTTTTCTCCTCCCGCCGGCTCTGCTTCACGCCATCGCCGGCCGCGCCGCGAGGATCGGCCGCACCGACTCAAAGCTCGTTGGAGGGCGCGCTCCGCGCAGAGCTCGATCACGAACTCTTCGAGGACGTCTGGGCGCGGAGCAAGCTTTCGCACGACGAAGCCATGGACCTGGCGGTGTCCGAGATTCACGCGATGCGGGCTGAAGGACGCCCGCCTCAGCGGCGCGCCGAGAGGTAGCTGTCGCGGAGCTCTCGCAGCCTGAAGCCCACACCGCTCGGCGGCGGCTCGCCGGCCGCCAAGCCGAGAAAACGGCCGAGGCGCTCGGCCTCCCGCTCGTCCAGCGAGACGGCCGCCGTCGCCTCGGCCTTCTCGTCGACGTCGTTCCAGACGCTGAAGCGGACGTGGCGCTGCTCGTAGCTCGGGCCGAGGTAGCGCGAGACACGGAGTGCCTTTCCCCGGTCGCCGGCGAGGAGCCGGTGTGGACGGAAGAACTCAACCAGCTTCAGGCGCTGCGGCGCGGCACACCAGGGGCAGAAGCGAAACGAGTGATCGATCCCTCCACCGCAGCGCACGCAGTCCCGCATCAGCACGCCTCCTCTCGACCTGCCTAGCCTACCTCCCCGCGGCTACGGTTTCGGGGTGAAGATCGAGCTTCTCTACTGGGAGGGTTGCCCCTCGCATCCCGAGGCGGACGAGCTCCTGCAGAGCGTGCTCGCCGCACGGGGCCTCCAGGCGACGATCGAGCGCCACGAGGTCATGACGCAGCAGGAAGCCGAGAGGCTGCGCTTCCCGGGCTCGCCGACGATCCGCGTCGACGGACGTGACGTCGATCCCGAAGGAGCGAGGTCGCCGCCGGCGCTCAACTGCCGCATCTACTACCTATCCGATGGGCGGGTCTCCCCCGTTCCCAGCCGCGAACAACTCGAGGAGGCACTCGCATGACGCTCACGCTCGGCAGCCAGGCTTCACCGTTCGACCTGCCCGGGGTCGACGGCCGAAAGCACTCGCTCGACGAGTACGACGAAGCGCCCGCGCTCGCCGTGATCTGGTCGTGCAACCACTGCCCCTACGTGCAGGCCTGGGAAGGCCGGATGACCCAGATCGCGAGCGACTACGCGGAGCTCGGCGCGCGGGTGGTCGCGATCAACTCCAACGACGCGACCTCCCACCCCGGCGATTCCTTCGAGGAGATGAAGACCCGCGCCGAGCGGGAGGGCTTCAGCTTCGACTACCTCCACGACGAGGACCAGTCGGTCGCGCAGGCGTACGGCCCCAGCCGGACGCCCGAGGTCTTCCTCTTCGACCGCGAGCGCAAGCTCCGCTATCACGGCGCGATCGACGACTCGCGTGACGACCAGGCGGTCGTGGAGAACTACTTCCGCGACGCGCTCGACGCAGTGCTCGACGGCCGCGAGCCGCCGGTCAGCGAAACACCGCCTGTCGGCTGCTCCGTCAAGTGGCGCTAACGGGCACCGTCAGCCAGTTCGGCTCGCCGGCGACGTGCTCCTCGGCGCGCCGAAGGTCCTTCGGCGTGTTCACCGTGAGCCAAAGGCCCTCGTGCCTGAAGGCGTGCAGGCTCCCCTCGGCCGCCAGCTCGGGAAACGTGCTCGTCTCGTGGTCGCCGCGCTCGGGCAGACGCTCGAGCGCCTCCTCGCCGAGCACGTAGACGCCGCAGCTGACCCAGTGCGGCAGCTTCGGCGCCTCGCGGAACCCTCCCACCACGCCGTCCTCGCCGACGTCGACGATGCCGAAGGGGCTTAGCAGCGGTGTCACGGTGATCGTGGCAGCGGGACGGCGATCGCGGTGCTGAGCCAGCAGCGAGGCGAAGTCGAGCGCAAGCAGCTCGTCGCCGTTCAGGGCGAAGACCGGGCCCGAGTCCCGGCGCTCCCGCGCGGCGAAGCGAAGCGCTCCTCCGCGTCCGAGTGGCTCCGGTTCCTCCGCGGGCACGATCTCGGGCCCCAGTCCGGCGAGCTCTCGCTCGAAGAGCTCGCCCGTGCCGGCGGCGCAGCCGACGATCACGCGCGTGACGCCGGCTCGCGCCAGCTGGGCCACCTGGTAGGCGGCGAGCGCCCGCCCGCCGACGAGCACCAGCGCCTTCGGCTTCCCACCGGCCGCAGCACCGAGCCGCTCACCTTTGCCGCCCGCGAGAATCAGCGCTTCCACGCAGAGACCCTACGGCCTAGAAGCCAGGCTTGACGAGGAGATACCACCCAAGCTCGGCGGTGTACGAATCGCCCGGCGCCAGCGAGCGCGCCACGGCCCGTCTTTCCCCCTCGCAGCCCGCCAGATCGAGGTAAGGCTCGAGCTGGCGCTGCTCGCGGACGAACTCCGCGCGCCGCAGGATAAGGCTGTTCGACTCGAAGAGGTGTCGCAGGTCGATGTCCGCGAGCGCCCGCTCGTGCGAGGGATCGCGCGCGCGCTCGAATCGGTTCAGCTCCACCGCAGCGACCGGGTCGCCCGAGGCCAGCTGATCGGCGACGAGCACGCGCCCGCCGGACCTGGTCACGCGAGCCAGCTCGGCAACTGCAAGCTCGGGTCGCCGGACGTGGTGCAGCGTGCGCACGCTGGCCGCCAGGTCGAACGAGCCGCCTGGGAGCTCGAGCCTCGTGACGTCGCCCTCGACAAACGTCACGTTCGGGAACTCTTCGCCGCGCCGCCGGCCTTCGTCGAGCAACTCCGGAACTCGATCGACGGCGACCACCTCCCGGACGAGCGGCGCGATCGCAAAGGCCAATCCGCCGGTACCCGTGCCGGCGTCGAGCACCCGCTCGTCTCCGCGCAGCTCGGCGAACGCACGGAGCCGCTCCCGCAACGCCAGCCGCCGCCCCGCCTCGAGCTCGGCGATCTGCGAGGCGGTGGCGGCGAAGCGTGCACGAGCGGCATCCATGCCGCCATTCTGATCAGCCCGGCGACCCGAGGGTGACCTGAACCAGACGCCGCGTCGAGACGCCGGCGAGCAAGTTGTCCCCCGACTTGCGTGCGCGGAGGAAGACGACCAGGTAAGCCCCGCGCTGGAGCGGCAGCCTGGCGGTCGGATCGAACTGGAACGTCGTCCAGCCGTCCATGCCCGTTTCCTGCTCAGACTCGACGGCGATCCGGCTGTACGGGACCCCGAGCGCAAGCACGAGCGCGCCTCGCACCGCGAACCCGCGCGTGTCCGTGACGCGGAACCGCCCGGTGAACGGCACCCTGGAGCGCACGGGGCTCGGCGAGAAGGCGACGCTCGAGATGATCAGCCGGTGCGGTAGGGCGACACTCGTGACCGGAATCGAGATCTTTCCGTCGGCGAGCTGAACCTGCCCGGCCGGACCCGCGGGCGGGGGCGGAGGCGGGGGTGGCGGAGGCGGCTGCGTCCCGCGTGCCCGCACCACTGCGGTCGGTCGCGAGACCGCCGAGCTCGACCCGTCCACGTTGGTCGCGGTCACGAGCACGCGCAGCGTGCGCCCAACGTCCGCCGCGACGGCGGCGTAGCGCGCAGCCGACGCGCCGGCGATGTTGGCGCAGTTGCCGCCGAACGGTCCACAGCGACGCCACTGGTAGGCGAAGGTCAGTGGCCGGGTGCCCGACCAGTCGCCCGACCGCGCACGGAGCGTCTGCCCTTCCTGTGCCGACCCGGCAACGGAGGGAAGAGATCTACTTGCCGGCGGACTCGCCGCTGCGGCGCCGGCGACTCCGACCGACACCACGAGCATGGCGAGCGCTGCCCACGGAATGAGTGAACGTACCTTCACTGCGACCACCCCCTGACCTCGGAGAAGAAGCTGTCGTCTGTTCCAACGCCGTCGAGGACGAGAGGTTGGTTGTTCTCGTGCGGTTTTACACGAGAGTTACGAGCCCCATACTCGCCGCGCGAGCTCGAGCGCCTCCTCACGCGTCGAGATCGTGCCGGCGGCCTGCTCTTCCTCGATCCGCGCGAGCACCACGCCGATCGCGGGCCCCGGCGGCAGACCGAGCTCGTCGCCCCGCAGCAGCGGCTCGGCCGGCTGGCTCGCCCGTGCTTTCAGGATCTGCTCACGCAGCTCGGGCAGCCCGAGGTAGCTGAGTGCCTCCAGCGCCCAGGGCTCCGTGGCGCGCCGGAAGCGGTGGATCTGCCGTGGCGAGTCGCCGGCCGGAGGTTCGGCGCGCAAGAGCATGCGAGCGAACCGAGCGAGCGCATTCGAGACGGGCAGGCGCTGCAGCGACGCCCCGAGGACCGCGGCGAGGAGCAGGTCGGACGGCTCCTCCGGCAGCGAGTCTAGACGATCGACGGAGCCGCCGAGCGGCCCGAGCAGGCCGAGCTCGTCGAGGCGCCGGAAGCCGCGCGCCGAGAGGCGCTCGAGCTCCGCGAGTGTCCGCTCGCCGGCCGGGCGGGTGACGAGCTCGGCGTGCGCTCGCACGCCGTGCTCGGTCGCAGGATCGAGACGGAAGCGGAGCTCGTCCTCGAGCCGCACGGCCCGCAGCAGGCGCAGCGGGTCGTCGGTGAAGATCGTCGCGCCGACCGCCCGGATGATCCTCCGCTCCAGGTCGGTCCGTCCGCCGAAGGGGTCGACGGGGTCGCCGCCCGCGAGTGGGACCGCGATCGCGTTGAGCGTGAAGTCGCGCGTCGCGAGATCGGCCTCGATTTTCCCGCGCAGTGGCGTGAAGTCGACCGTTCGCTCCTCCTCGAGTGCGACGCGCCAGGCGCCGTGCCGCTCGGAGAGCGGGAAGGCGGACCCGCCGCTACGGCGCGCGTAGGCGCGCGCAGCCTCTCTCGGCTCTCGGCAGGCGATGTCGAGGTCGACCACGCGCCGCCCCAGCAGCTCATCCCGCACCGCGCCGCCGACGACCCATGCCTCCTGGCCGCGAAGCAGCTCGCCCGCGAGCTCACGCATCGATGACCGTGCGGGTCGTCCGCGCCGGATGGCTGCCGATGCCGCAGACGAGCTCGTAGTTGATCGTCCCGGCGACGCGCGCGTGCTCCTCGGCGAGCACGCCGTCGCCGATCAGGGTCACGGGCGTCCCCCTGGCCAGCTCCCGGTCGAGCTCGACGGCGACCGCGTCCATCGAGACTGTCCCGACCACAGGCCGCCGCCGGCCTTCGACGAGCACCTGCGTGCCGGTCAGGTCACGCCTGAAGCCGTCGGCGTAGCCGACCGGGACGAGACCGATCCACGTCGGCCGCGCGGCGACATAGCGGCGGCCGTAGCCGGTGCTCTCGCCCGACTCGAGGCGCTTCACCTCGGCGAGCTCGCTGCGCCAGCTGAGCACCGGCTCCAGCCCGTCCTCCGCGGGATCGGTGCCGAAGGGCGAGAGCCCGTAGAGGGCGATGCCGCAGCGCGCCGCGTCGAGTCGCGCCTCCGGGAGGCGGAGTGCTGCCGCGCTGTTGGCCGCGTGGCGGGTGACCCCAGGGTAGGGAGCGGTCGCCTCGAGAAAGCGCTCGAGCTGGGTCCGGGTGAACACCTCGTCGCAATCCGCGCTCGCGAAGTGCGTCATCAGACCGACGACGCCCTCCCCAGCTCCCGGCAGCTCGGCGAGCCCCCAGCGGCCCATGCCCGTGTCGAGCTTCAGGTGCACCGGGATGCCCGGCGGAATCTCGCCGTGCGAGACGGTGAGCTCGAGCCGAGCCTCGCGTGCGGCGCGAAGATCCTCGGACCCGGTCGGCCCGAGGACGAGGATGCGAGCCTGGGGGAGGATCGCCCGCAGCCCGAACGCCTCGGCGACCGTCGCGACGCAGAGTGCGCGCGCGCCCTCCTCGAGCGCCGCCCTCGCGACCTCGAGCGCGCCGTGTCCGTAACCGTCAGCCTTGACGACCGCCCACAGCTCGGTCGGCCCGAGCCGGCTCCTGAAGGTGCGCACGTTCCGACGTAGCGCCCCGAGGTCGATCGTGATCTGCGATCGCTGCATGAGCGTAGTTTCGCCTCAGCTCAGAGACGTACCTCCTGCCGAGCGTCTCGCCGCTTCGATCGAGCCACTCGCGAAAGCTCGCCCGGCCCGTGGGCGGCCCGTGCGAGACGAGCAGGCTCCGCATCAGTCCCGTCAGCTCTTCGTCGGTCAGAATCACGTCCCCCCGGAGCCGTCCGGCCAGGCGGCCGAGGCGAAGCGCGAGCCCGGGCGGCGCGTGCACGATGCGCGCCCGGGCGCCCACGGCCCGGGCGACGAGGCGGACGAGTTCAGCGAACGTGTACGTCTCCGGCCCGGCCGCGTCGAGTGTCTCGCCGTCCCCGGCTCCGACTGCGAGCGCCGCCGTATCCTCGACCGAGACGGGCTGCACCCGGTAGTCGCCGCGCCCCGGAACGAGGAAGAGCGGCGCATGCCGGAGCAACCACGCGATGTTGTTCACGAGGATGTCCTCGGACCCGAAGATCAGCGTCGGGCGCACGATCGCGAAGGGAAGGCCCGAGGCCGCGACGTCGCGCTCGAGCACTCCCTTCCAGCGGAAGTACGGCAGCGGCGAGCGCTCCGAGGCCTTCGTCACGCTGATGTGGACGAAGCGTCGCACTCTCGCCTGCCTGGCCGCTGCGAGCAGCAGGCGCGTGTTCGCAGCCGCGCGGGCGAAGGTGACCTCGCCGTGCTGGAAGCGCACCCAGTAGGTGTTGTAGAAGGTCTCGGCACCCTCGAGACTCGCGGCCAGCGCCGTGGGGTCGTCGAAGCTGAAGGGAGCCGAGCGCAGGCCCGGGGTTGCCAGGCCCGGCCGGCGGGTCAACGTGAGCACCTCACGCCCGCCGGCGAGCAGGCGCGCGGCGATCGCCCGCCCCGTGTAGGAGAAGGCGCCCGTGACGACATCGAAGGGCGTCGAGAGCGCGCCCCCGCGGCCGAGACTCACGACCTCACGGGAAGACCGAGGGCAGCGCCTCGACGAGGTCGGAGGCGACCAGGCCTGCTCGCCGTCCGGCCTCGACGCCCGCGGCGGCCTGCGCCGTCACGGCAGCTGCGGCGGCGAGCCGAGGCTCCATGCCCTTGGCGAGGAAGGAGCCGATGATGCCCGTGAGCACGTCCCCTGTCCCCGCGGTCGCGAGGGCGGCGATGCCGGGGCAGACGAGCGTTCCCTGTGCCGGTGCGGCGACGAGCGTTCCCGGCCCCTTGAGGACGACGACGCAGCCGAAGCGCTCGACGGCCAGCCGTGCGGCCGCCAAGCGGTGAGCATCGACCCAGCTCGACTCCTTCCCGAGCAGGCGCCCGAGCTCGCCGGCGTGCGGCGTCAGGACCCGCGGTCCCGGCCAGTCGCCCGGCTCGAGCTCCCAGAGCGCGTCGGCGTCTGCGACGACCGGCAACGCGAGCGTGGCAAGCAGGCGGCGGATGAGCGCCTTCGTGCCGGTGCTGCGACCGAGGCCCGGCCCGAGCGCCACGGCGCTCGCCTTCGCCGCGAGCTCCTCGATCGCAGTGAACGCACGCTCGTCGAGCCTGCCTTCGGCGTCCTCCGGCAGGCCGCGCTTGACCGCCTCGAGCAGCCGCACCTCGAAAACAACGAGCGTCGAGAGCGGCGCCGCCACTGTGACGTATCCGGCGTCCGCCCGTAGAGCCGCCAGGGCCGTCAGAGAGGCCGCGCCGGTCAGCCCCGGCGAGCCGCCCACCACGAGCACGTGCCCCGCCGAGTACTTGTTGTCGTCCGGCCCTCGTTGCGGAACCCGCTCGAGCACCTGCGAAGTCACCCGCGCGTGCTCGGTCTCGGCCGGCTCGAGGCCGATCTCCGCCACCTCGACGTAGCCGGCGTAGTGGCTACCCGGGGCGACGTGCAGGCCGACCTTGTCCTCGTGGAAGGTCACGGTGAGATGCGCCCGCACCGCCTGGCCCAATACCTCTCCGGTCGATGCATCGACTCCCGAGGGTATGTCGACCGCCAGGATCGGAACCCCGAGCTCGTTCATCCGGTCGAGCAAGCGCGCCGCTGCGGGGCGCGGCTCGCCGCTGAACCCGGTGCCGAAGACCGCGTCGATCAGGACGTCGGGCGCGCCGAGCTCCTCCGGCTCCGCGTCAGGCTCTGCCTCCACCACGCGCACGTCGCAGCCGGCTTCGCGCAGCGCCTCTGCGGCGACCCGGCCGTCGCCGCCATTGTTTCCCCGCCCGCACACAACCGTGTACGAGCGCGCCCCCTCGAAGTCCTCGAGCGCGATCCGCGCCACAGCGCGGCCCGCACGCTCCATCAGCTCGCTCATCGATTCGGGGTGGCCGGGGTAGCGCTCTTCGGCGGCACGCATCTCGGCCGCGGTGTAGAGCGGCTCGAGCCCCGTCATGGCTGAGCGTCGTCGAGCACGACGCACACGGCAGCTGCGAGCTCCCGGGAGTGCGTCATCGAGAGCTCGATCCGGCCGGCCCGAACGCGCTCTGCCCAGGCCCTCGTCCGCCCAGAGAGCTGAACGCCGGGCTTGGGCCGGCCGTGGATCTCGATCTCGCGCCACGTGAAGTGCACGCCGACGCCGAGCGCCTTGCCGACTGCCTCCTTGCCGGCGAAGCGGGCGGCGTAGTGCTGGGCGGGGTTCGGCCGGGAGTCGCAGTAGTCCCGCTCGGCCGGCGTGAAGCAGCGCGCGGGGAAGTCGGGGTAGCGCTCGAGCGCGCGTCGGACCCGCGCGATCTCGATCGCATCCAGGCCGACCCTCACTCGACTCGCTCGAGCCACTCGGGCAGATCGGCGACCGAGTTGAGCACAGCATCCGGCCGCACGCCTCGCTCCTCCAGCACGTGCGGGCGGAACTTGCCCGTGCGAACGAGCGCCGTCTTCAGCCCGAACCGCTGCGCACCGGCGATGTCGCTCTCGATGTCGTCACCGACCATCCAGGTCCGGGCCGCATCCGCATCGACTGCCGTCAGCGCCGCCTCGAAATACGCCTGGCTCGGCTTGCCCAGCACGGTGGCCTCCACCTGGGCTGCGTACTCGAGCCCGGCGACGAAGGCACCGGCGTCCAACAGTGGGCCTCGAATCGTCTGCCACCAGCGGTTCTTGTGCAGGCAGAAGAGCTGTGCGCCCGACTCGAGCTCGGCGAAGGCCCGGGCGAGGTTCATGTAGGTGAAGACGCGATTCGTCTCGTCGGTCTCGTCGGCCCCGCCGATCAGGACCGCGTCGGCACGTTCACCGACCAGCTCGATCCCATCGAGGTCGGCGACCACGGCGTCCATCATCAGGGCGAAAACCCGCCGGCCGGCGAGCGCAAGGGCAGCGGCCTGCGCGGTCGTCTGCAGCTCGTCGGGCTCGAGCTCGACGCCGAACGAGCGCAGCGCAGTCGCGAGGTCGGCGCGGGACTGCGTCGTCGAGTTCGTGACGAAGCGCAGGCGATGGCCGGCGGCACGCAGGGCCTGCACGGCCTCCGCAGCGCCTTCGATCGGCTCTCCCGAGACGTGGAGGACGCCGTCGACGTCGAGCAGAATAGCCGCCATGGACGGCGAGTCTATTCGCGTCACGCGCTCGGTCGCGATCCCCCGGTCCGAGCTCGAGCTGCGTTTCTCGCGCTCCAGCGGCCCGGGCGGGCAGCACGCGCAGCGAAACGAGACGCGCGTGGAAGTGCTCTTCGACGTCGAGGCCTCGGCCGCGTTGACGCCGGTGCAGAAGCGGCGCGTCGTCGCGAAGGCCGGCCCCGTGGTTCGCGCCGTGGCCCAGGACGAGCGCAGCCAGTGGCGCAATCGCGAGCTGGCGACCGAGCGGGTGGTCGAGGCCCTGCGCGCCGCGCTCAAGGTCGAGCGGCGCCGAGTGCCAACACGCCCCGGCCGTCAGGCGCGCGAGCGTCGCCTCGACGAGAAACGCCGCCGCGCGGAGCGGAAGCGGCTCCGCCGTGATCCGGAAGAAGGCGCCTGAGTCCGTCATCCGGGCCGCGTCCTACGCTCCCGTCTCGTGAGCCTGGATGCGTTCAGAAGGGCCGTTGCGGAGTTCGTCGGCACCTTTGCGCTCGTTTTCGTCGGGGTGGGCTCGATCGTCGTGGGATCGGGAGACCTGCTCGGCGTCGCGCTCGCGCACGGCCTCGTCATCGCCGTCATGGCCTCGGCCGTGGGCCACATCTCGGGCGCCCACTTCAACCCGGCCGTCACGCTCGCTTTCGTCGTCACCCGGCGAATGGAGCTCCGCCTCGCGGGCGCTTACTGGGCGGCCCAGTTCCTCGCTGCGACGGCCGGCGCGCTGGCCGTGAAGCTGCTCCTGCCCGAGGAGACGGTCGATCTCGTCAGCCTGGGTGCTCCGGTGCTCGCTGACGAGATCGGGGCCGGGAGCGGCCTCGTGCTCGAGGTGATCCTGACCTTCTTCCTCGTCTGGGTGATCTTCGCGACCGCCGCCGACCCCCGTGGCACGTTCAAGTCGATCGCCGGCCTGGCCATCGGATTGACGATCACGGCCGCGGTCCTGATCGGGGGCCCGCTCACCGGCGCCGCGTTGAACCCGGCTCGCGCCTTCGGGCCCGAGCTCGTCGGGGGCGAGTGGAGCAACTTCTGGATCTGGTACCTCGGCCCGGTGACCGGCGCCGCGCTCGCGGCGCTCGCCTACGAGTTCCTCTACCTTCGTCCCCTCGCGCCGGTCCCGGTCGGCCCACCCGAGACGGGTCTCGAAGAGCCTCGCCCGGGAGAGACAGCGGCCTCCTAACGAAGCGTCAGCGTCCGAGCCGGTACCAGCTCGCGCATGAGGCGATGAGGAGGTTGCGTGTAGGACCGGGGCCGAAGTAGTGCACGCTTGCGCCGTAGGTCTGCTCGCGCTCACGCCACAAGAACCAGGTGTGGTTACGCCAGTAGATCCCGGTCGGCCCGGAACGACCGTAAGGCGCGTATCCAGCCGCTTCTGCGAGCAG
>Ga0183260_10004440_pt1 | contig 11129 bp, 12 predicted proteins | sample AntDrymUQ4972206_2_FD_129768 | JGI IMG/M metagenome (GOLD analysis project Ga0183260, IMG submission 129768) | Polar desert sand microbial communities from Dry Valleys, Antarctica - metaG UQ497 (22.06) (version 2) (version 2) | ecosystem: Environmental > Terrestrial > Soil > Desert | place...
AAGTAATGTTCTGAAACGGAGCTGCAGCGCCACTCCCGCCAACGCCCAACTCCCAACTCCCAACTCCCAACGCCCAACTCCCAACGCTCCACGACGGGCGCATGGCTGGTCACGACAGCGAGAGTTGGGAGCTGGCAGTTGGGAGTTGGGAGTTGGGAGTTGGGAGTTGAGCGTTGGGCGTTGGGCGTTGAGCGTTGGGCGTTGGGCGTTGGCGGGAGTGGCGCTGCAGCTCCGTTTCAGAACATTACTTCACCGCGCGGCGCCCGTCGGAATCCGCGCGTCGAGCTGGCTCGGGACCGGCTCGATGGATTTCCGGTGTTCCGCGGCAATCTGCTGTATCGCCGCAACGACCTCCGGATGGCGGCCGGCAACGTTGAACTTCTCCGACGGATCCTCGTCGAGGTTGTACAGCAGCGGCGGCTCGTGCTCGACAGGCGGCTCATTGCCGTAATCCGGCCTCGTGATGAAGTGCGCCTTGAACGAGCCGTGCCGCACGGCATGGAGCGCCCGCGCCCGATAGAAGAACATCGTCTGGCGGGGACTCGGCGCCGAGCCGCGCAGGACGGGCCCGAGGTCGTGACCGTCGAGATTTCGCCCAGGGGGCAGATCGACCCCGGCCAGCGCCGCAATAGTGGGGAGCAGGTCGAGCGTGGATCCGATGCCCGTCACGACCGCACTGTCGATGGTGCCCGGCCACCAGAAGATCGCCGGCACCCGCATGCCTCCCTCGAAGCTTCCGGCCTTGGCGCCCCGCAGAGGGCCGGCGGACCCGCCCTGCTCGTCGTAGACTGCCCACGGCCCGTTGTCGCTGGTGAAGACGACAAGCGTGCGGCGCTCCAGTTTCAGCTCGCGCAGCGTGTCGAGGAGACGGCCCGTATGCCAGTCGAGCTCCTCAACCACATCCCCGTAGAGCCCGCGCGCGCTCCGGCCCTCGAACTCCCGCGATCGGAACAGCGGCACGTGCGGCATCGAGTGCGCCAGGTAGAGGAAGAAGGGGCGCTCGGCGTTCCCCTTCACGAAAGCAATCGCTTCGTCGGTATAACGGCTGGTGAGCGTCGTCTGGTCGGCAGGACGCTCGAGGATGTCCCCGTTGCGCATCAAGGGGACGTTCCAGTAGTCGATCCTGGGATTCATGATCCGCCGGCGGGGCTCCCCGGCGGGAAGCTCTGTGCCGGTAGCATCCATGTCGTTCGAGTACGGAACGCCGTAGTAGGAATCGAAGCCATGCGATGTGGGCAGGTACTGCGGCAGGTGGCCCAGGTGCCACTTGCCGATCGCCGTGGTTGCGTATCCGCGTGCCTTCAGCATGCGTGCGATGGTGATCTCGGAGGCCGGCAACCCCCCCGCGGAATCCGGGAACAGCACGCGGCGGGTGTCGCCGGCCATCCCGCTGCGCACCGGCAGACGCCCCGTCAGCAATGCGGCGCGGCTCGGTGTGCAGACCGAGTCGGCCACGTAAAAGCTCGTCCAGCGCTGCCCCTCCGCCGCCATGCGGTCGAGATGCGGTGTGCGGATGGTCGGGTGCCCGTAGCTCCCCAGGTCGCCATATCCCTGATCGTCGGTGAAGATGATGACCACGTTCGGCGGAGGGTCCTGCAGCCCCGCCGAGCGGATGTCGCCGCCTGCCGCGATGGCGACGGCCAGCAGTACCAAGACCAGTGACTTGCGCATGCGACCCCCGGATTGCGTCATCGCCCGTTCTCCACTTCTCTTCCGGATTCGGGCCGGTCGTTTGTAAATGTCGAGCGCCACGGCCAGCCCTATGCCGGTCCGATCGTCGCCGTGCAATGTGCACAGCGTGTGGCCGTGCGCGGAATCCGCGAGATGCAGAACGGGCAATCGCGCCGGTCGTCAGCCGGCGGGGCCGGTTCCGGCGTCTTCAGGCGGTTGAGCTGGCGCACCATCAGGAACACCGCCGCCGCGACGATCAGGAATTCGATGATGGTGTTGATGAAATGGCCGTAGGCGAGCACCGGAGCCGCAGCGGTCCTCGCCGCTTCGAGAGAGGGGTAGGTTCCTCTGTCCAGCGCTATGAAGAAGTCACTGAAATCGACCTGGCCGAAGAGCATCCCGATCGGCGGCATGATCACGTCGTTCACCGCCGAGGTCACGATCCGGCCGAACGCGGCGCCAATGACGACGGCAACAGCCAGATCGAGAACGTTGCCGCGGGCCGCGAACTCGCGAAACTCCTTGAGGAGGCTCATGGCGCCTGCCTCACCGCGGGCGAGGCACCGGGGACGAGCACGGCCGGACGGTTGTTCTGTGCATGAGTTGCAATGCTATGCCGGAAAGGTGTGATCCGTCATCCGCCGGCGGGGGATCGCCACCGCAGGAAGTGGAGTGAGGCCCCGTGCGCAAACGTGCGCGGCGCCGTGGCTTCGATCAGAGCGTCGGGATCGACGCCGTTCACTCGCAGCACGCTCCCGAACGTCTGGCCCACTACAGGGTTGACCACCACAATCAGTCGTTCGCCCCCTTCGAGGCGTGCCGTAGCCGTGGACCGCATCGAATCCCACGCCAGGTAGGAGCGTGGGACGCCGAGCCGGCCGAAGTAATACTCCAGCGGCGCATCGACAGGGATGTCGGTCAGCACTCTGTCGCCAGGGGTGAGGCTCGTCGCAAAGTAGGCCGCCACTTCAGGAGCATCACGGAAGGTCGACACGTCGCCCAGTGTCGGGTCGAGCACGGCGTCCGTCCGCAGTGCGTGAACGCTCAACCCCAGGTGAGGGCGACGGCCAGTAATTGCAGCAGCCGCCTCGCGGCGCCGCTGTGGAATCAGCCCCAGAGGCTGTGCGAGCCCCGCTCCGGCGATGACGCCGGCAAGCGGCAGGAGAAACAGCCAGATCCGGATCCCCGGGACGCGCCGCGTCAAGAGAAGCAGCAGGAAGCTGCATGCGAGCGTCGTCAGCCAGAGGGGGACGCGGTGGAAAGCCAGCCGCGGTGGAAGACGATTCCGGCACACACCGCGGCAGGCAGCACGAGCCTCCCCCAGCCGGGAACTCCGAGCGTCCAGTCATTCCAGAGCCACCCGGGCAACAGGCGCAGCCCCAGGAGGAAATCGTCTGTCCCCTCGGCAGACACGTACTGGTTGCCCACGAGTGCGTGCACGCCTGCCCCGAGCAGGATGGGCGTGTACAGCAGGGCGGTGAGCAGGGCAGCAGCCCCCAGCGTCAGAGCAAGGCCCCGCAGGATACGCAACGGTGGCGCACCTGTGTCACCCAGCGCGGCAGATGCCGCGATCCACAACGCGACTCCGCCGAGTGGATAGAGCATGCTGGGAACGGTAAAGAGGCCCAGGGCGGCAACGACAGCAAAGCCGAGCCAGAGCTCGATCCGGGGACGGCGTTGAAGCTCCGCGGCCAGGACGATGAGCGTCAGGAAGGCCAGCGTGATCATCGTGTATCCCCGAGCATTGGTGGAGAACACGACGAGCTCGGCGAGCCCGGCCACCGCGGCAGCGCCGAAAAGCCCGGCATGCCGCCCGTACAGGTAACGTCCGGCCGCGTAGGTCGCCGGAACCAGCAGCACACCCGCGATGAAGGCCGGGAGGCGTACGCAGGACGGCCGGGGTGATCGGCAGGTGGCCGGCGTCCGCCCTCGACATCTCAAGCACGTCATTGATGATCGACAGCAGATGGCGGCTGTTCCCGGCAAGGAACTCCGGCATCGGCTCCACGGCCCGGTCGGCGCACGCCGCGCCATAGAACTTCGCGCCGCCGCGCGACGACCCCGCGCATCTCGAACGTCTCGAACCTTACAGCCCCAATCGCGGTCGAAAGGTTGTTCCTCATCAGGGCTGATGAAGTCCGCCTGATACTGGAACCCCTCCGGCAGATCAGGCGGGGTATTCAGGCGAGCTCCTGACCGGCAATCCCGCGCCTTCCCAGCCACTCAGCCCACCCTGAAGCTCGGTTACGCCCTCCACACCAGCGTGCTGGAGCAGGCCCGCCGCGATGGACGAACGGTATCCGCCGGCACAGTGCACGAGCATCGGCCGATCCCGTGGCAGATCGCCCAGGCGCTCCTTCAGCCGGATGTTCACGCTGCCCTCGATGTGCGCCTGCTGCCACTCTGTGGGTTGTCGCACGTCCAGAATGAGCGGCTTCGCGGAGGACGCGATCGCCTTTGCGGCTTCGGCCGGTGTGACGCGCTCGGTCCCGGTAAGCAGGCCGGGGTGATCTTCGAGCGCGGTGATGCCGTCCTCGAGGTAGCCGACGACATTGTCGAACCCGATGCGGCCCAGCCGCAGCGCAGCCTCTTCCTGGCGCCCTGGATCGGCAATGAGGGCCAGTGGTGTCTCGCGGTCGAGGACGGTGCCGGCCCAGGTCGCGTACGCGCCTCCGAGTCCGATATTCAAACTGCCAGTCAGGTGAGCCCGCGCGTACTCCGCAGGCTCGCGGACGTCTAGAACCTGCACCCCCGCTTCCTGCAGCACGAGGAGCCCCTCGAGGGTCAGGGGCTTCAGTTCGCGCTCGAGCACCCTTTGCAGGGTGGGGCGCTCCTTCGTATTCAGCACGGCGTCATACGTGAAGTAGGGCGGCGCGTCAGGCTGGTCCGTCGTCACCAGCCGGAGAAACTCTTCCTGGGTCATCGGCTGGAGGGCGTAGTTCACGCGGCGTTGCTCGCCGAGTGTGGAGACCGTTTCCGAGCTCAGGTTCTTTCCGCAGAGCGAACCCGCGCCGTGCGCGGGGTAGATCAGCGTGCTGTCGGGCAACGGCAGAAGCTTAGTGTGAATGGATTGATAAAGCAGGCGGCCCAGCTCCTCTGCCGACCAGCCGGGCGAGGCCCGCAGATCCGGCCGGCCCACATCACCGATGAAGAGCGTGTCGCCGGTGAGCGCTGCATGTGGCCGCTCCGCGTCACGGTCCAGATCGAACACCAGGATCGAAATCGACTCGACCGTGTGGCCGGGTGTCTCGAGCACGGTCAGCCGCACCCGTCCGAGGTGCAGGCTTTCTCCGTCCGCCATGGGAACAAAGGGGTACTCGGCTTCTGCCCGGGCCCCCAGGTGGATCTGCGCCCCTGTGCGGGCCCGCAGCTCGAGGTGACCGGCGATGAAATCCGCGTGAAAGTGCGTGAGGAACACGTGCCGGATCCGCAACCGGTTTTCCGCCGCATCCTGCAGGTACCGTTGGATGTCGCGCTGTGGATCCACGACGACGGCGGCGCCGCCGGTCGTGTCGCCTATGAGATAGGAGGCATGGGCGAGGCAGTTCAGGTAGTACTGTTTCAGGAGCATGAGCGACGGGCGATCTTTGCGTACTTGCGATGCCGGAGTCACTCGGCATCGCAAGTCCAGTTGGATCACCCCCGCGCCAGGACGGGGCTGGGGATCAGAGGGCTTGACGGACTCGGGTTTCGAGTTTCTACGTCAAGTTCCCGGGAAGGCCGCCCACGCGTCAGGAGGGCGTTATCGAGCGACGTGGCTAGAAGTTGAAGCCCACGAGCAGCCTGATGTTCGAGACCCCATACGCCGTTCCCTTCAGCTCCAGGAACATGCCGTTCTGGGCACGGGCGCCGGCGATGAAGTTGAAGCCTCCCTGGAAGCTGGTGTCGCTGAAATCGAAGCGATCGAAGTCGTCATCCGCTTCGAACGAGCGATGGCTGAGGGCGAAGTTGGGGCCGGCTCCGATATAGGGCGTCCAGCGCGTTCCGCGAGTCGCACCCGGAAGGGTGTACAGCACGTCGAGGTTGATTGACAGGGCCGTGGTCACCTCGCCAATCCCGATCTCGACGCCGGGCCGGAACTCGAGGGTGGGCGCGAAGAAGGGGCCGAACGCGCCGTGCGCGCCGAACATGATGAGCTCAGGGTCGATACCCACACCCCCCTGGACGCCCATCCGGAAGCGGCGGACGGCGCGCTCCACGGCGGCTTCGGCACGCTGGACCTCAGGAGGAACGTTGGTCTGCTGAGCATTGACCATCTGCGCGGCCAGCCGCTCGAGCCGTGGTGATGGTGCGCCCGCCTGCTGAGCCGACGCGGCATACGGGAACAGCAGGACGGCCGCCGCACTGGCGAGAAAAGTGGTAAGAGAGAGCTTCTTCACTGAACCTCCGATAGTAGAGCACTGTCGCGTGCCGCAGTTGCGCTCTGCAACATGCGGGCCGCGCATGTCCTGTCGTCGGCCCGTGACTGCCCACCGGTTGACCTGGAACGGAGGGTACCTGGGGACCAGACAACTCGCTCGAGCTGGCCTGAGCCGTCGGCGATCACAGGGAGGAAGCACTTGAGAAGTGCCCCCCGTTTACCGGTCGTGGTAGTGCCCGTGTTCCGGGTCCCATACACGGCCAGGGCCCCCTGTGCTGTTGCCGCGATCGAGCACCATGGCCACGAGTGCGACGACGACGGCGACCGCGAGCGCGACGAGCAGCAGGCGTACGGGAGCCGACATCGCGCGCGTTCGCTTCTCGCAGCAGTGCTTGAACTTCTTCCCGCTTCCGCAGGTGCAGGGTTCGTTACGACCGACCGTAGCCACAGTCCCTCGCTTCCGGGGGCTCCGCCGCACGGGAGCCTGATGACGTCAGCATACCCCCGTCCTGTGTTCCGGGGACTTCGCCGCTCCCCTCTCATTGTGGAAATGCTCCTCCCGGATCGGCTGGACCGAGGCCTTGCGCCACGAGCAGCCGGGGGGCAGATCCGCCCGGTGCGCAGGGGCTGTCGGATGCTACGATAGCGAACCGCTGCGGCACCCGCGCGGCAGACCCGATCCGCCCGTGGAACGCCACTCCCCCCCATCCCTGACGACAGACGCGACCGACCCTACCGGGACCTCCACCGTCGTGCGGACCGATCGGCGTCAGCATCTGCGCAGCTCGCAGGCGGACGCGTTTCGCGCCGGCGCCAGGAGTGTCACGCCGCTCCTCTTCGGCATGGTGCCGTGGGGGATCGTGGCGGGGGTGGCGATGGTCAGCGCCGGGCTGTCGAGCACCCAGGCATTCGGGATGAGCGTGCTCGTCTTTGCGGGCTCCGCGCAGCTGGCCGTGCTCCCGCTCCTCGTGGCAGGGGCCCCGCTGTGGGTCATGTACGTCACCGCCTCGGTCGTGAACCTCCGCTACCTGATTTACAGCGCGGTGCTGGCGCCCTACTTCAGGGCGCAGCCGTGGCCCTGGCGCGTGCTCATCAGCTACCTCACCGTCGACGGGATGTTTGCCCTCTTTGTCGGCCGCTTCACCCCTGACGACGGGGAGCCGCACAGGGAGTGGTTCTTCCTGGGTGGCTCGCTGGTGGTCTGGATAGTCTGGCAGGCGTCCTGCCTGGCAGGCATCTTTGGAGGGGCGCTGATCCCACGGGAGTGGTCGCTCGAGTACGCGGCAACCCTGGCGCTCATGGCGCTGCTCATCCCGCTCCTGTTCGATCGTGCTGTGGTGTTCGGCGCAGTCGCCGCTGGCGGTGTGTCGCTCGCGGCCGCCAGGATGCCGATGAACCTCGGCATGCTCGTCGCTGTCGCCGCCGGGGTGATCGTTGGAGTTGCCGCGTCGCGTCTGGCGCCGCAGGGTGCGGCGTCCGGAGCATCCCATGGCGCATGAGACCGCATTCGCGTGGGCATTGATCGCGGGAATGGCTTTGACGGCATTCCTTCTCCGCGCCGTGTTCGTCGTTCCCGGCAGCCGCCTTCGCCTGCCGGCGGGGGTCGAGCAGGTGCTGCGCTACGCGCCGGCAGCCGCCCTGATGGCCATCATCGTCCCGGACGTGGCGATGTCACAGGGGACGCTGGCAATCGCGATCGACAACCCGCGCTTCGTCGCAGGCGTGGTGGCGTTTGCCGTGGCGGTTGTAACGCGCAGCATCATCCTGACGATTCTGGCCGGGATGCTGGTGCTGACCGCCGTGCGTCTGCTGGTGAGCTGAGCGGCGCAGTTGGGGGATCGGCCGCTCCACCGCCCGTCACACCCCAGGTGGACGCAGGGAGCGTGGCGAGTCGTGACGGGAGCACGCAGGCCTGCGTCAGGCCCGTGCGGGCGCGACGCCTGCCAGCAGGGCCAGCTCGCGCCACTTCCAGTGGCAGTCCACGTGGGCAAAGCCGATCTCCCGCAGCCACGCGAGCTGGGTCTCCACATCGAGCAGCTTGTTCGACGGATCGTCGCCGTCCGGGAGCACGCCGATCGCGGCGAGGAACTGTTCGTGGAGCGGGCGGGTGGGTGATGCGACGTGCTCCAGGTTGCAGAACGTGCCGCCAGGCTCGAGGCGCCGGTAGATCTCGCCGTAGAGCGCACGTTTGCGGGAATGGGAGACGTGGTGGATCGCGAAGCTGGAGACGACGGCGTCGAAGCGGCCCAGGGAGTCGGGCAGGGGGTCGTCGAGATCGTGGCGCTGGACGGTGACGAGCGGATCGGCGGCGAACCGCGCGCGCAGCCGCTCGAGCATCACCTCGGAAAAGTCGATCGCGACAGCGTGCACGCCCGGATGTGCGAGTCGTACCAGTTCGAGCAGGCGGCCATCACCACTCCCGAGGTCCAGCACCCGGCGCACCTGGTTCGGTAGGGTCTCGAGCAGCACGGCCTCCCCCTGGGCGCGGTGAGGAATGGTGTCGGCACGTGCCAGATATCCGAGCGCATGGGCGGGATCCACCCAGAGGTTGACGTCGGACCCGGGCATGCCTTTCAGTCTAGGATCTCCGGCGCAGAAGTCAAAGTAATAATGCTTTCTTGATCATAACATCTCGTTATTTTTCGCGTTCCGATGGCCGTTGCGCTAATCGCCGCTTCTGCCGGCCGGCGGCGTCGAAGTTGCCTGGGGCGAGCCATTCCTCGAAGCGTGCCCGTTTCGATGGCCACTCGCTGTCGAGCATCGAGAACCAGGCGGTGTCCCTGTTCCGTCCCTTGACGATCATGTGCTGGCGGAAAATCCCTTCGAACGTGAACCCGAGGCGGAGCGCGGCGCGCCTGGAGGGGGCGTTGAGCGCGTTGCACTTCCATTCGTAGCGGCGGTAGCCCAGCTCCTCGAAGACGTGCCGCGCCATCAGGTACATGGCTTCCGTGGCTCCGCGCGTCCGCTGCAGCGCCGGCCCGTACACGATGCTGCCGACCTCGACGACGCGGTGCTGCGGCTCGATGCGCATGTACGCCGCCAACCCGCGCGCCCGCCTGTCGTCCGTGCGGGTGATGGCAAAGAAGAGGGGGTCGTCGGAATCAGCCATTGCCGAGATGAATTGCCGGAATGAGGCGCGATCGTGGAATGGCCCGTTCAGCAGGTACGTCCACACCGGGTCGTGATCCGGGCCTGACGTGCTCTCGAACAGCGCGTCGGCGTGGACGGCGGGATCGAGCGGCACGAGCGTGACGTCGCGTCCGTGCAGCGTGACCCGTTCGGGGCGGCGCGCGGGGCGGTCGTCCACAGGTTCGCCCAGCTCGGGCTGCGGGGGATCGTCTTCGTGGGTCGGAGCCCGTTCAGACATGGCGTTCGCTCGTGAGCGCCATGTGCACACCGGCAGTGGATCGGGGTTCGTTCAGCTGGCGTGCAGGTCCGAGGAAGCTGTCCGGCACGGGGGGCGGCGCAATGTGCAGGGCGGTGAGAGGCCGCAGGACGGTGATAACGCACATGAGCCAGAGTGTAGCCCGGGGGGCGCTCACCGGCGCCAGCACTAGCCCCTCTTGTGTCGGTCGTAAGTTTCCTCGAGGAGGTCGCACGCGTGCTTCACCGGATCCTCGGCCCGGATTCGCTGCTGCCATTCGCGACAGGCTGCCAGGATGCGTTCGCTCGAGAGGAGCCGGTCCAGTGCTTTGGAGACGCGCCGCGGCGTGAACGCCGAGGGGGCGATGGTCTCGCCGGCGCCGAGGGTGGCTACCCGCCAGGCGTTGTCCGGCTGGTCGAAACCCATGGGCATGACGAGCTGCGGTACGCCGGCCGCGAACCCCTGCGCGCAGGTCCCGATACCGCCGTGATGCACGATGGCGGCGGCTCGGGGAAACAGTGCCGTGAACGGCGCGTACCCCGCGTGGTAGACGTGCCCGGGCAGAACGATGGGGAGGTGCTCGCGGTATCCCGTGACAAGGACCGCCCGGAGGCCGGTGCGGGCGGACGCCTCGATAGCGGTGCTGAAGAATCGTCGCGCCTGTCGATTTGCCGAGCCGGCGGTGAAGACGATCGGAGCCGGACCACCAGCAATGAACGCGTCGAGGCTGTGACGGCTCTCGTCATCCGTCAGCCGGGTGCGGGCCGGTGATTCGCTGTCCGTCAGCGCTGGTGCGACGGGCGCGTCGCTCAGGACGAAGCCGGAAAGCCGCGACTGCACGGGCCAGTCAGGCTGCGGGTCAGCGAACCAGTCGGGGAACAACCCGATCGTGCGCTGCGGGGAGTGCAGCCACGTGTTGAACACGCGAGAGACAGGCGGCAACCCGAGCTCGGCCCGCCACCGGTTCAGCGCCGGCGTGATGTGCGGGTCGATGAGCACACGATCCACGCCCCACCACAGTGCGCGTTTCACCTGGCGGGGCCACCACGAGATGTCACGGGCGGGCGCGAGTGCCGGCTGCCGGAAATCCGAACGGAACACGTTGGGCGCGAGATGCACGGTCGCCGCCGGTACCCGGTGCACCTCCTCGAAGACGCGGGTGACCAGTGCCAGGGTATGCCCGACGACGATGGTCCGGCCAGGCTCGTGCACTTGCCGGATCGCCGCGTAGGCGGACCGGAGGCCACTCGCAACGGCCTGGAGCACCAGCCCGATACCGCGGCTCGGGTGCCAGAGGTCGGGATGGCTCGTGGTGCGTGCGTAGTCTTCGGCGCTCCATGTCGAGACGAACGCAAGGCCCGCGTTGGAAACGACCCCGGCGAACGGCTCGGCGGCGAGGACCGTCACGTCGTGGCCACGGCGCCGGAGCTCTCGGCCAATCGTGACGAAGGGGTTGACGTCACCGCTGGATCCAACCGGCGTCAGGATGGCGTGCATGGGCCATCACCATCGTATCCGCTCATGAAGCGTCGTATCCTGCAGGGGGAAGCGGCTGTCAGCCATGTGCGCATTTCGGCGCTCGACGGCACCTGGCGGGGGCATCTGCCGTGGCGACGAGGTCATCATCATGAGAGTTGCGATGTTCACGGCCCTGATGTGGGCCGCCGTACAGGCGTTCAACACGCCAGGGATACAGCCTGACGCCGAGGCCAGCGCGCAGGCACAGCCTGAGCG
>Ga0183260_10004441_pt1 | contig 11128 bp, 7 predicted proteins | sample AntDrymUQ4972206_2_FD_129768 | JGI IMG/M metagenome (GOLD analysis project Ga0183260, IMG submission 129768) | Polar desert sand microbial communities from Dry Valleys, Antarctica - metaG UQ497 (22.06) (version 2) (version 2) | ecosystem: Environmental > Terrestrial > Soil > Desert | place...
ACCGGATTCGGCCGCTCGATCGGCTGCTCGGCGGATGAGCGCCCGCTCCGCCGGCGCGGGCAGCGCCGACGGGTCGATCCTCGAGCGCCTGGAGACGGAGCTCGACTGGCCGCGCTGGGACCACGACCGTTCGGCGATGGCCCGAGCGCCCGATCCGAGCCAGCCGGATGCGCGCGAGGCGGTGGCGGAGGCACTCGCCCGGGCTCGACCGGTGGCCGAGGGCGGCGCGTACACGTGGATCGACCGAGACCCGGTCGGCGGCGCCGGCACCGGCGCTCACCCGGGGTGGCTCGCGCACTTCACATTCGCGGTCAAGGATCTGATCGCCGTGGACGGGCGACCCCTCGGCGCGGGATCGGCGGTGCGCAGCACGGCGCCGGTCGAGCCCGCAGACGCTCCGGTGGTCGGCGCGCTGCGGCGCGCCGGAGCCACGCTGATTGGCACCACGGCGCTGCACGAGTTCGCCTTCGGGGTGACGGGCGTGAACGCCCACACCGGCACGCCGGCCAATCCCCACGATCGCGAGCGGATTCCGGGCGGCTCGAGCTCGGGCTCCGCCGTCGCGGTGGCGGAGGGCTCCGCGCGGGTGGCGCTCGGTACGGACACCGGCGGATCGATCCGGATTCCGGCCGCCCTGTGCGGGGTGGTGGGCTATAAGCCCGCGTTTGGCTCCTATCCGGGCTCCGGGGTCTTCCCGCTCTCGCCGACCCTCGACCACGTCGCGCTCTGCGCACGCGCGATCCCGGACGTGCTCGCCGTGCAGCGGGCGCTCGGTCGCCCGGTGCTCGACGGTCGCGTCGAGCGGCTGCGCATCGGCTTTGCACCCGATGCCCTCGAGGGCTGCGACGGACCGGTAGCCGAGCGTCTGGCCTTTGCGTTGCTCGCGCTCGAAGAAGCTGGGTGCAAGGTGACAAAAAAGATTGCCTGGCCGAGCTCGGCCGAGGCCTTCGCGCCCAGCACGGCGATCATGTTCGCGGAGGCCGCGGCGGTGCACCGGGCGGACCTCGAGCGCCATCCCGAGCTCTACGGTCCCGACGTGCGCGGGCGCCTCGAGACCGGCCTCGCGATATCCGCACCGCTCTACGTGACAGCGCAACGGCGGGCCGAGGAGCTGAGGGTCAGCGTCCGGCGCACGCTGGCCGAGGTCGACGTCGTGGCGGAGCCCACGCTCCCGTTGACGGCGCCGACGCTGCGGGAGGCGGAGGATCCGGCGCTGCCCGCGCGCTTGGTCAGCCACACGCGCCTCGGCAACCTCGTCGGCGCGCCGACGGTCTCCCTGCCGGTGCCCGGCCCTGGACTACCCGTGGGCCTTCAGCTGACCGCCGCTGACGAGGCGCACCTGCTCGCGTCGAGCGCCTACGTGGAGGCCGTGCTGGGCGCTGCCTACAATTCGAGCAGCGGCTCGCGCGTGTAGCGCCCGAGCGCCTCGGCGTCGAGGGTCAGTCCGAGGCCGGGCAGATCGGGAATCGGCAGCAGGCCGTCGGCGTCGAGCGCCCAGCCCCCGGCCGCGATGTCGTCGATGTAGGGCGAGCCGATCAGGTACTCGACCAGGTCGGTGTGGGGCAGCGCCGCGGCCAGGTGGAGGTCAGCGGCCAGCCCGGGGGCTGTGCTCCAGCCGTGGGGCACGAAGCGCACGCCGCTCTCATCAGCCATCCAGCGCTAGCGTTGCCCGGGGTGTCCCGCGCGACAATCGCGCGACAATTGACCCCTGGCGGGTGCGGTCTGTGGCGGTCTCAAGCGGTGCAATAACGGCGGACTTTGCGGCGGTTCGGCTAGGTGACGGGGTCCGTCCGTCACTTCGAATCCCCGTGGCGGTACTCCGGAAGCCCGCTCTGCGGAGGGGTTTTCGTTCTCAGCAGTCCCGCGCAGCAATGGCACAGCGGCGCGTCGTCGAGGCAGGGCGCTGCATCGTCGAAGCCGTTCAAGCGGCTCACAAAGCGTCGCCGCCTCGAGGCCGATGCAAGTGATCTTGCCAAGGACATCTCCGAAGCGCAGTACCTTGCGCTGGCTGCGGCGGACCGAGCCGCCGCGGCGAGAAGGGGGGGTGGGCTGGCAGAACCTGTCTGCCGGAGGACTCTGATCTCCCAATTGGGTGCGGACCGGAAGTCCGCCGCGAAGGCTGGCGGGGGGTCGTCATCGCGCACTGGCGCGACACATCGAACGCTTCAGCGGGCGAACCGGCCGGGAGCTGGCGAGCACCGCGACGGGCGATCGGTCTACCTACCGCCCTCGCGCTACTCAACCTCGCCTGGCGGCCGCTTCGCCGCGTCCTCAAACCGGACTATGTCTTCGTCGTCTATCCCGGCGATGAGCTCGACAAGCGGCGCTACTGCCCCGCGTGGCTCGAACGCCTCCTGGGTCCGGTGGTCCCGAGCGGGATCAGTCGATTCGGAGGGTACTGGGGGCTCATGGTGTCGGGACACGCCACCATCGAGTCGCTCGAGAGCAGCCCGGGAAGGTTTCAGGCAATTCTCGACGACACCGCGGCGGAGTTTCCGGACGTCGAGGTGATCGCGCTCGGCGGCAGGCTGCCGAGCCTTGCGCACCGCGCGGGAGTCGAGATCGCCGGCCCCTTCACCCAAGGCCGCCGCGGCACGCTATGCGCAATGGCTGCCGCATCCAGGGAGCTCGCGCGCCTCCGCGGCCAGGAGCCCGCCGAGATGACGATCGCCGTAAGCGGCGGGGCCGGCTTCATCGGCTCGCAGCTCGTCCGCGAGCTCGCCCACGAATTCCGCTCCGTCATCGCACTGGACCCGCGCCACGTCGGGGCGCAACGCCGCGAGGGCAGGATCCTGTTCACGGACCGGGTCGAGCAGATCGCGGCCGCCGACGGAATCCTCGTCTTGACCGCCAGGGGCGACGACGCGACCGCGATCGTGCCCTTCATGACCCCAGGCACCGTGCTGGCAGACGACACCCATCCGGAGATTCCGGGCCCGCTGCGCCGACAGATCGCCAGCCGCGGAGTTACGGCCCTGAAGGTCACCATGTCAGCCGATCGCTTCCGCACCCGACCACGGGTTCCCATGTTTCAGTCAGACGACATCCCGGGGTGTCTCTTGGAGGCACTCGTCGTGCTGGAGCGGGGCGGCGCGGTGCTCGAGTCGCAGGCCGGCTTCGATCGCGCCGCGCACGAGCTCGGGTTTCGAGTCCGGCTCTCCCCGCACGTCGACACCAGCTGATGCCTCGGCCTCCAACCTGAGGCGCCGTCGGGCGGCTGGCCGCCCTCAAGAGACGCCCTCCCCGACCGATACACGAGGCATGGACAGCAGCGGGCAGCCACAGCAAACGAGCGCGCTCGCCACCGGTCGAGCGCACCACGCGAGCGGGCTGACTTCCCGCCTCATACTGGCCTACGTCGAGCGCAGGGGCGGACGCAGCGCCGTCGACGCCGTGCTCGAACTCTGCGATCTCGCACACCGGGAGGCCGAGCTCCGCGACGAGACCTGCTGGTTTGAGTTCGGCCTCAAGATCCAACTGTTCGAGGCCGCCGCAACCGTGCTTGGCGATCGAGACGCGGCGCTTCACATCGGTGCCGCAGCGATCGACCTCAACGTGGCATCGGGCCTCAAGCTAGCGCTGCGGGCCTTTGGCAGCCCGCGTCTCGTCTACGCGAACGTCGCACGCACCACTGGGCGGTTCACTTCGACTCACCGCTTGGACCTCGTGGAAGCGTCGGGCACGCACGCCCGCTTTCGCTACGAAGACGTGGCCGGCGTCGGCTACCACCGCACCGACTGCCAGTACAACGTCGGCCTGTTCTCCTGCGTGCCGACGCTCTTTGGCAGCCTGCCCGCTCAGGTCCAGCACTCCTCGTGCGCCCTCCACGGGGCTGAAGCGTGCGTGTACGACGTGCGCTGGGCCCGCGATCGCGCTGGGACGGAGCGCACCCCTGGGCTGTGGGCGGGGAGTGCGGCCAACCTCGGACTTGGCGCCGTCGTGCCGTCGGCCCCACTCCGCGACGCGGTGCGCGCAGGAGCCGCGTTCGTCCGGCGCGGACTGGGCGCGAGACGCCAGCGCCGACATTCGCTCGAACTGGAGGTCCGCGATCAGAACGAGGCCGCCGAGCAGCTCTCGGCGTCGCTCCGAGACCTGGTCTCCGACCTCCGCCTCGACGACGTACTCAAGAAGATCATCGACAACGCTCAGGCGGCGGTCGTCGGCAAGGAGTTCGCCCTGCTCGTGCGCACCGAGGACGGCCTGCATTGCCGGCAAAGCTCGCGCGTACCGCCTGAGTCGCTCGCCGCGCTCGAGCGCTGGGCGGCGGCGAAACCCGAGCTGTTCGACGCTCCCATGAGTTGCGCTGACCTGGCCGTCGAGCCGGCGCTCGCTCGACTCCCCGCAGATCCGGAGGTGCCCCTGGGCGGCCTGCACCTTGCGCCGCTTATCTTCAGGCACGAGCGACTCGGCGCACTGGTCGCCTTGGCCCACGGCGCCGACGCCTTTCTTCCCCGCGAGACCGACATGCTCGAGGCCTACGCTGACCAAGCCGCGATTGCGCTGGCGAACGCGCACTTGGTGGAGCGGCTAGAAAAGCTTGCCAGCCAGGACCCGCTCACCGGCCTCCTCAATCACCGCGAGCTTCACGAACGCCTTGAGCGGGAGATCGACCGCGGCAAACGCTACGGACAGCGGCTGAGCGTCGCCCTCTGCGATCTCGATGGCTTCAAGCGGATCAACGACCTCAACGGGCATGCATACGGAGACCGCCTCCTGCGCGAGGTCGCCGGGGTGCTGAGCGCGGCCGGCCGCTCGTCCGACCTCGCGTTTCGAACGGGCGGCGACGAGTTCGCCCTGCTCCTGCCCGGCGCGGGCGCCGGCGAGGCGCTGCTGATCGCCGACCGCGTGAAAGCCGGCGTCGAAGCCCTCGATGGCGACGTCGGTGTGACCTTCGGGCTGGCCGAGTGCCCCGAGGACGCGGCGGGCAAGGACGAGCTGCTGTTGCGCGCCGACATGGCGCTCTACGCGGCGAAGCCGACCTCGCCCGGCCACCGCCTCGGCGCTCTGGCCAGAAGCCCCGGCCTCGAGCCCTCGGCGGCGCTAACCCACATGTCCGCCCTAGACGACCTCAACGACACGCCCCAGCGGTTCCTGGCCGCGGCTCGCAAGTACCTGAGCATGGACGCCGCGTACGTCGTCGAGCTCTGCGACGGAGAGGAAGTATTTCGCCGGCACGAGCCGCCCTCCGGACCGACGGTGCTGCCAGAAGGTACGCGCCTCGGCGTCGAGGACGGCTACTGCGGACGAACGGTCGACGGGAGCCTGCCGCAGTTGATCCCGGATACCAGGCAGGACGCTCGCACGACCGACTCGCACCTGACGCGCGAAGCGGATGTCGGCTCGTACATCGGGGTGCCGCTGCGGCTATCCAACGGGCGCATATACGGCTCGCTGTGCTGCCTGAGCCGGGCGGCAGCTCCGTGGCTCGGCCAGCGCGACGTCGATCTGATGCAGATGCTCGCCGACCTGCTCGTCCGCCACCTCGAAGACCGCGAGGTCGAGGCCCAGAGACGACGTCTGCAGGTCGAGGAAGCGGGCCTTGAAGCCCTGCTGGCCGCAGTCGGGGAGCGCGATCGCTACACGGCCGAGCATACGAAGGCGGTAGTGGAGCTTGCCACGATGGTCGCGCGCAAGCTCGGGCTCGCGGAGTTGGCAGTGGAGGAGGTCAGCAAGGTCGCACTCCTGCACGACATCGGCAAAGTCGGCATACCGGACTCGATCCTCCAGAACGAGGGCCGACTCGACGGGAGGGACTGGGAGATCATGCACACACATCCTCAGATCGGGGCTCGGATGACGGCCTGCATCCCCGGTCTTGCCTACCTGGCGCCAGCGGTCAGGGCGGAGCACGAACGATGGGATGGCCGCGGCTACCCGGACGGGCTCGCCGGCAAAGACATACCGGTGGCGAGCCGTATCGTCACGGTCTGCGACGCTTATCACACGATGACCAGCGATCGCCCCTACCGCGCGGCGAAGTCCACTGAGTGGGCGCGCGAGGAACTGCTCGCGCAAGCCGGCAGTCAGTTCGATCCCGCCGTGGTCGAGCAGATGATCAACTTGCTGCGGAGCGCCGATTGGGAGGAGCGGCTCCGCTCTACGGACCAGCGGCCGATTCGCACGTGAGTGCGCGGATCGCGGTCAGCGCCCTCGAGCCCGCTCGGCGACCTCGGACAGGATCGCTCGGTGCTCCGGCGGAAGCACGCACCAGCCGAGCGCCGCGACGGCCGCTGCGACGATCACTCGGCCTCCGATCAGAACGACCGCGAGCGTAGCGAGCCCTCGCCAGTCCCCGTCGCCCAGCCAAGCGGCTGGACCCGCGCCGAGGTGAGCTTGGACCTGCCCCTCGAGCACGCCTGCGTTCGCTAGGACCGTCAGCGCCAGGGCGAGGGTCACCACAGCCGCCAGCGCAGTGCTGACCTTCCTGATGATAAGGCCGACATGAAGCAGTGCGTGACCGAGCGAGATCCGAGCACCGTGCATCACCACGACCTTCATCGGGGCGTGCGGCCGATCGCTTAAGGACGTCTGTGCCTCTTTGAGCTGGAACATCGAACACCGCTCCCTCCGGCTGGAGGAAACGGCCCGCCTGGCCGAAAGAAGCTTGGGCCAGTCCCAGATCAGCCGGCCGCCCCGACCTTGGGCCCTCTCTCATTCCTCAGCCGCTTGAGCGCCCGCGACATGGCGATCGACCTCGGGACCGCGAACACGCTCGTGTACGAGCGCGGGCGCGGGATCGTCATATCCGAGCCCTCGGTCGTGGCGATCGACTCGCTGAGCGGAGCGGTCCACGCCGTCGGCAGCGAGGCGCAGCGGATGATCGGCCGCACCCCGGCGACGATCACGGCGATCCGCCCACTGCGCCACGGCGTGATCGCGGACTTCGAGGTGACCGAGCAGATGCTGCGCTATTTCATCCGCAAGGTCCACCAGAGCCGCCTGGCTGGCCCACGCCTTGTGATGTGCGCGCCCTCGGGGATCACGGACGTCGAGGAGCGTGCGATCGAGGAGGCCTCGCTGTCGGCCGGCGCGCGCGAGGTTCACCTGATCGAGGAGCCGGTCGCCGCGGCGATCGGCGCGGGCCTTCGGATCGAGGAGCCGGTCGGCCACATGGTCGTCGACGTCGGCGGGGGGACGAGCGAAGTGGCGGTGATCGCGCTCGGCGGAATCGTGGTCTCGGAGTCCGTTCGCACGGGCGGCTACGACCTCGACGACGCGATCATCGGGCACGCCCGCAGCGAGCACCGCCTCGCGATCGGGCAGCCGACCGCCGAGGCGATCAAGCTCGAGATCGGATCGACGCGGCCGTTGCGCGAGCAACGCACCGCCGAACTACGAGGGCGCGATCTTCAGTCGGGGTTGCCGAAGACGGTCGAGCTCACGAGCGGCGAGCTGCAGGCGGCGCTCGAGCCGCCCGTGCGCGCGATCGTCGACGCCGTCAAGGAGACGCTCGAGCGCACTCCGCCGCAGCTTGCCTCAGACATCGTCGAGCGCGGCATCCTGCTCGCCGGCGGAGGGTCCCTGCTGCGAGGGCTCGAGCAGCGGCTGCGCGACGAGACGCATATAACCGCCTACCTGGCCGATTCGCCGCTGACCTGCGTCGCGGTCGGCTCGGGCCGCTCGCTCGAAGAGCTCGCGACGCTCCGCCGCTCGGCTAGGGACGGTCGGCGGCGGAGGCGACGCCGGTGAGTCGTCGGCCTGCAGGTGGTGCTTCGCCCGGGAGTCAGGCCGCGAGCCGAGCAACCGGACGCCCTGGCTCAGCGAAGACCAGCTTCCCTCAAGGCGCGAGTGCTTGGGCCGCGCCGACAATCGCGTGACGATCGGCCCCTAAGGGTAAGGGCGCTCGTGAGGCCCGTACCTGCGCTCAGCCGACGTCGAGGTACACCGGGCTCGTCCAGGCCTGGGCGCCGTCCTCCTGTGTCGCGCGCAACCAGTAAGGCCGGACGCCGTGTGGCGGACAATCGTCGCTGTGCGCCACTCGAAGCTCGGCGGTCAGGTCGCAAGCGGGAAGCCGCCTCGCGTACACCCGCAGATCGATCCCACCGGCCGGCTGCGAGAACGTCTCCCCGTCCGCCAGCGCCGCGATCGGAATGTCGACGTCGATCACCTCCGTGCGCAGCCGCAACTCCGCGTCGGGCGTCGCTTCGAGCGTTAGGTCGACGCCGTCGTCGTCGCCTGAGGTGGTCGAGCGCCATGACACGTGCGTCGGCCCGCGCTCGACAATGCCGAGCTCGGGGTTGTCGAAGGCGAACGTCACGGCGTCGAGGATCCGTCCCGACGAGAGCTCGACCCGTCCGTCCCAGGCCGTCGTGCGGTCGCGTCCGCGCACGCGCGAGCCCGCCCAGGCAACCCGATAGCGCCGTGACCCCACGAACGAGTCGGCGCCATAGGGCGACAGCGTCGAGATCTTCTCCAGTCCTCGGAACAGCTCGACGCGCTCGAGTGGCCCGGTGCCGAGCACTCGCCCTGCGATCTCGACCGAGCCCGACGCGCCCATGCGGCCCTCGGCGCCCATCGGCAGCCCGTTCACCTCGAGCTCGACGTGGATCCGCTGCCCGAGGCTCGTCGCGTAGCAGCGCCGCGCGCGCACCGCGTCGAATATGGCCTCGCGCGTCAGCTCCTCGCACAGGACACATGCGAGACCGCCGTAAGCGCCGAACTCACCGGCTCCCGGGTGGCTTGCCCCCGGGCGACCCTTGTGACCGTCCGATCCAGCGACGACGCCCACCCGGTAGCCGTGGCGAAGTGCGTCCTCGAGCAGCCACTCGAAGCGCCCCCAGTCCGAGCTGACCTCGATCACCGGCTCGAGCCGAGGGTCGTGAAAGCCGACGATGTCCGCATAGCGACCGCCGACATGCGGCACGAGCAGGACGTCGTCGCGTCCGCCAAGCTCGGCGAACAGCTCGCTCAGCGGGTAGCGGTCGCTGTCCGCGTCAGCGGCGTCCTCGACCTCGGCATGCGACGTGCGGTGAAGCGGCCCGTCGGGACCCCGGAAGATGACGTTTCGATCGCCGCCCGCCGGCGTCATTCCCGACCACTCCCAGCCGAGCAGGACGACGTAGCTGCCGTCCTTGTGGAAGCGAGCGGTCTCGTCGCGCAGTAGGCGCCACTCGTCCTCAGTCACCTGGAAGTCGTTGCCCTGGTGGCAGATCGCGTCTAGCAGGGCGACGTCGCGTCCGTACGAGTAGTACTCGGCGATCGTGCCGGTCCCGACCGTGGCGCCGGACTGCCCGTGGAGATCAGCCCACCACGTCTTGAACTCGCCTGTCCCGAGACAGCGAATGGCGTTTGACTCCGCTCGTCGCTCGCCGTGAGTCGCGACGAGCAGCGCCTCGGTTGCGGGCTCCTCGAGCGTCAGGCCCGGCAGCCGCCGGACCGCCGGGGCGCCGCGCGCGACCGGGACGGCGGAGGGCAGGCCGGCGATCGGCGTTCCAAGCGACTCGAGCGCGATCTCGCCGTCGAAGCTCTGGCAGGGGTTGCCCCAGGCGTCCTCGGCCCGGACGAGGGCCTCGAACGGCTCGCCGCGGCGCACGGTCGTCGGCGCGACGGCGATCAAGCGGTGTAGCGCTCCACCGATGATGTCGAACGTGGGCGCCGGGCTGAGGGCGGTGTAGAGCTCGGTTCCGAACGGATCGACGAACACGCGAAACTCGAAGCCGCGCTCGCGGAAAGTCTGGGCGCGTGTCCCGGGACCGCCGCCGCCGCGCTCCCCGAGCGTCACGTGGACGCGGTCGCCGAGGTGCAGCGAGCCGTCGGCGACCGACACCACCAGACACTTCAGCCACGGGCGCACGTGCCCGCGCGGCTCGTAAGTGAGCGAGGGCACCGCCGACTCGGAGCGGCTGTCGATGCGAACCGTCGCGTAGTTGGCCGCGCCCGGATCGCTGAACTGCGGCTTCGCCCAGTCCGAGGCGAACCTCCAGGCGATCTTGATCCGCGCCCGCTCGTCGTAGGCATAGGCGCCGACCTCGTATGTGACGGTCCAGGTCCCCCACGCGCCGCCGACCACCGGCGCGTCCGGAGTCACCCATGCGCGCCCGATCAGGCGCGGGTCGTTAGGTAGTGCCACCTTCCTCCCCTCGCGATCGCTAACCCGGGGACCATCGCAGCGCCGTCGCTGTGCGGCAACCCGCAGCCCGCAGCGAGCGGGTCACGAGGGCGTCCGCCCCTACTGGACGCGCCAATGGGCGGCGATCGATCCGACGGTGACGCCGGTGGCCTGCACCACGCGCTCGGATGGCAGCATCGCGGTCGAGGTGCACCAGGTTCCGCGTGACCTCGACGGCACGGTGCTTGGCGAGGGACGTGTCCTTCACGTCTACGTCTTCCGGGATGACCTTGTTGCTCGCATGGACGTCGAGGAACTCGCCAACGCGGAGTGATGCCCACGCGCCCGACGGAGGAGGATCCGCTGGATCCCACACCGCCCGACACGATGCGCCACACCATCGGCGCCATTCGCTTCCTCGAGGACGCCGTCACGGGCGCCGACTGGCTTGAGGGCGTCGTGCTGCGCTACGGCTTCTTCTACGGCCCCGGCACGTCGCTTGGCGCCGACGGCGAGCACGTCGAGTCGATCCGCAAGCGCAGGTTCCCGCTCGTCGGCGACGGCGGAGGCGTGTGGTCGTTCATCCAGATCGACGACGCGGCGCAGGCCACGGTTGCCGCCGTCGAACGCGGGCGACCGGGCATCTACAACATCGTCGACGACGATCCCGCACCGCTGGCGCAGTGGCTGCCGGCGGTCGCGAGCACCATTGGCGCCAAGCCACCGCGTCGGCTGCCGCGCTGGCTCGGCCGGCTGCTCGCGGGCGAGCCGGCGACGGCCATGATGACCGAGGTGCGGGGGGCCTCGAACGCCAAGGCAAAGCGCGAGCTCGGCTGGCGGCCGAGCCACGCGAGCTGGCGCGAGGGCTTCGCGCAGCTCGCGGCATGAGCGGCAGACCCGGCAGCATCGGCCCCCTGGCCGCCCGAGCGCTACCCCTACTCCGCGTGACGCCTCGTCAGCGCTCTGCCCATCCCGCCGGGGAGGTCGCGAAGGACAGTGACCAAACGTCGCCGAGTCGTTCGCAGAGATTGGGCGGGTCGAGTTTCTGGATCGTGCCGCTATTCGCCCACTCAAGCGGTG
>Ga0183260_10004443_pt1 | contig 11126 bp, 9 predicted proteins | sample AntDrymUQ4972206_2_FD_129768 | JGI IMG/M metagenome (GOLD analysis project Ga0183260, IMG submission 129768) | Polar desert sand microbial communities from Dry Valleys, Antarctica - metaG UQ497 (22.06) (version 2) (version 2) | ecosystem: Environmental > Terrestrial > Soil > Desert | place...
ACGACAGGATTCGCGAGCGCACGAGGTCTCCTCGGGGAAGTGGCGGTCCAGGCTGACTTCGCCGTACGGGAGCGCTCTCCTGTCCATTCGGACAGATCCTGGCGGCGCGGCTACCCGACGTCGAGCCGGAGCGAGCGGGCGCCCTTGTCGGTGCCCTGGTGCGGGGAGGTGAAGACCACGAACGTGTTGGTCCCTCGCGGCAGGGTCGCGGTGATCGAGAACGCCCCGCGCGCGTCCGTGCTGGCCTGGGTGAGCACGACGAACCGCCCGCCGGTCAGGTAGCCGAGGCCGACCGCGACGCGGGCGTAGCCCGGCACGAGGCCACCGGCGAAGGTCACCGGGTTGGCGACCGCCCCGGGGGCCGGGCGGGAGAGGTTCACCCGGGTGTAGACGCGGATGACGAGGACCGGCGAGCGGGCGTCGCCGACGTTCGCGCCGTACGCCGTCTGCTTGGTCGGTCGCACCTGTATCTGGTATTGGCCCGCGCTGTCGGTCCGCACTGTCGCCACGGCGGCGTACGCCGCGTCGCCGTAGCCCTTGGCGTAGATCGTCACGGTCGCCCCGGCCAGCGCGTCGCCACGGCCGTCCCGCACGACGCCGGACAGCGTCGGGGCGTTGCCGGCGGTGATCTGCCCGAAGTTCGTCGCGAGGGAGATCGTCGCCGCGCGGCACGACACCTCGTCGCGGGCCGGCTCCGACGGCGCCGCGAACGGCAGCGGCACGAGGGTCGGGATCGGCAGCCCAGTTCTGCTCGCGCTGGCCGAAGGGGAGGCCGAGCCGCTCGCCGTGGCCGACGCGGTCGCGCTCGGGTCGACGCTGGCGGTGGCGCTCGGGTCGACGCTGGCGGTGGCGCTCGGGTCGGTGCTCGAGCTGGGTTGCGCGCTCGACGTCGAGCCGGGCGGGCAGCTCGGGGAGGCGCTCGGCGACGCGCTCGACGTCGACGTGGCCGACACGCTCGGCTCGGCGGTGCTCGTGGTGGACGCGGTCGGCGTCGCTGTGCCCGCCGCCGACGCCGATGCCGACACCGAAGGGGTCGACGTCGCCGACGCGGAGCCGGAGGGGGACACCGAGGCCGACGGCGTGGCCGTGGCGCTCGATCCGTCCGCGGCACGCGGCTCGCGGAGCTCGAGCGCTCCGGCCGGGGAGAGGGTCATCAAGGCGAGGCCGGCACCGACCAGTGCCGCCCCCACGACCGTCGTACGAGAGATCTCCAGCACGGGTGTCTCCTCCGCTCTCAGGGCTGGCATCCCACGGGCTGGCATCCCACGGCGCGCGACACCGTCACCCCTGACGGGTGCGCAATGGTGCTCTGCCCCGGTATGACCGGATCCACGCCTCCTCGACGGGGTCTACCGCGCCGGGTCCACGCACGTGGAGCCGCCGCCGCCGGGGTCGGCCGCACGCGGGTACGGCGTCACCCAGCCGGACCCGGGGTCACGGGCCGTGGTGAAGGCGACGATCCCGTCGGCGATCGCCTTGCCCAGCCCCGCTCGCACGTCGGCCCGCGCGACGAGCGATGCCTCGCGGGGCTCGGAAAGGAACATCGACTCGCTGATCGCCATCGGGCGGTGCGACCGTCGCAGCAGCCCGTAGTAGTCGCGCCCGTCGCTGCCGAGGCGGTACTTCGCACCCGCGTCGCGGTCCCGTGCCCACGGCCCGCCGAGCGTGTCGAGGTAGGCGCGCTGGTGGGCGTAGAGGACGCCGGCCAGGCGGCGGCCGGTCGGTTCCGCGATCGACGCGTAGGTCTCGAGCCCGGGCGTGGCACCGTGCTTGACGTCCGGCTCCGCGTTGAGGTGCACCGACACCGCGACGTCGGCCCGCAGCGCGTCGGCCAGCGCCACCCGGAAGGGCAGCGTGGCGTCCATGTCCCGGTCCCGGGTGAAGACCACCCGACCGACCCGGCCGGCCAGGGAGCGGCGCACCTCGCGGGCGATCTCGAGGACGCGCAGCTTCTCCGGCGTGCCGTCGGGGGCGTGGGTGCCGCCGGCCCGGCCGCCGTGGCCCGGGTCGATCACGACGAGGACGTCGCCCGGGCGGCGAGGAAGCGACCCGCCGGCGGAAGGGGGGATGGCCTTGACGTCGGCTGCGCGCAGCGTCGAACGCCGGCCGCAGGGCGTGAGCACGGTCGGTGCCGCCGCGGTGCCGCCGACCCGGGGCAGGACGAGCCCGGCGGCGAGGGTGCCGCCGTCGCTGCGGGCAGCGACCTTCGTGGTCTCGACCGCGCCGAGTGCGGGGGGCGCGGCGTCGCGGGTCGCGCGGGGCCAGGCCGGTCCGGGGGACGGCGCGACCGACGGTGGCCCCGTCGTCGGTGGCCCCGTCGTCGGTGGCACGGTGACCGGTGCGACGGTCGTCGGCGTCGCCGAGGCGGGCGAGCTCGGCGACGTCGTACCCGGATCGGTCGACCGGGCCGGCCGCGCCTCGTCGTCACCGGTTCCGGTGCAGGCGGCGAGCACGACGCAGAACAGCAGCGCGGCGGCGCGAGGACGGCCCATGTCTTCACGCTAGCCCGCGACGTCACGGGGCAACCGCCGGGTAAGGCGGGTCGGCCCCCGGCGGTAGGCTCGCGGCCGACCGTCCCCCGACGAAATCGAGGCTCGCTCGTGCCCCGCGCGCTCATCACCGGCATCACCGGACAGGACGGCCTCTACCTCGGCGAGCTGCTGGCGGCGAAGGGTTACGAGGTGTTCGGCCTCATCCGCGGGCAGAGCAACCCCAAGCTCAAGACGGTCGAGCGGATCATCCCGAGCATCCAGCTGGTCGAGGGCGACCTCACCGACCTGCCGTCGCTCATCGGCGCGATGGAGATCGCGCAGCCGGACGAGGTCTACAACCTGGGCGCGATCTCCTTCGTCGGCCTGTCCTGGAAGCAGGCCGAGCTGACCGGCGAGATCACCGGCATGGGCGTGCTGCGGATGCTCGAGGCGCTGCGCATCCACACCGGCGGCGACATGAGCAAGGTGCGCTTCTACCAGGCGTCGAGCTCGGAGATGTTCGGCAAGGTGCGTGAGGTGCCGCAGACCGAGGCGACGCCGTTCCACCCGCGTTCGCCGTACGGCGTGGCCAAGACCTTCGGCCACTACATGACGGTCAATTATCGCGAGAGCTACGACGCTTATGCGTGCTCCGGAATTCTGTTCAACCATGAGTCGCCGCGGCGCGGATACGAGTTCGTGACCCGCAAGGTGACCCGCGCGGTTGCCCGAATTTCCCTTGGGCTGCAGGAGAACATCGCGCTGGGCAACCTCGAGGCGCGCCGCGACTGGGGCTTCGCCGGCGACTACGTCGACGCGATGTGGCGGATGCTGCAGCAGGACTCACCCGACGACTACGTGATCGCCACCGGCGAGACCCACTCGATCCGCGAGCTGCTCGAGGTCGCCTTCGCCCGGGCCGGCATCGCCGGGGAGTGGGAGCGCTACGTCGTACAGGACCCGCGGTTCTTCCGGCCGGCCGAGGTCGACCTGCTGATCGGCGACCCGGCCCAGGCGAAGGCCAAGCTCGGCTGGGAGCCCAAGGTCACCTTCAAAGAGCTGATCGAGATGATGGTCGACGCCGACCTCGCCACCGAGCAGAAGGCGAAGGACCGCGGGGACGACGAGTGACCGCGGCGCGGCTCGAGCCCGGCGACCCGGCGCCCGACTTCGCGCTGCCGGACCAGGACGGCAACGCCGTCCGGCTCGCTGACCTGCGCGGCCGCAAGGTGGTCCTCTACGTCTACCCGGCGGCCCTGACGCCGGGCTGCACCAAGCAGGCGTGCGGCTTCCGTGACTCCCTGGACGACTGGGCCACCGCCGGCTACGCCGTGGTCGGTCTCTCACCGGACAAGCCGGAGAAGCTGGCGAAGTTCCGCGACGTCGAGGGCCTCACCTTCCCGTTGCTCAGCGACCCGTCGAAGGAGACGCTGACGGCGTACGGCGCCTACGGCGAGAAGCTGATGTACGGCAAGACCGTCGTCGGCGTCATCCGGTCCACCTTCGTCATCGACGAGTCGGGTGTGGTCGAGCGCGCGATGTACGGCGTCAAGGCCACCGGCCACGTGGACAAGCTGCGGCGGGAGCTCGGCGTCTGATCGCCGCCGACCGCGCCGACCCGCTCGAGCCGGATCCGGCGTCGGCGCCGTTCGCCGCGCACCACGTCGCGATCCGGGCCGACGTGCGGCGCTGGGTCGCGACCCACCTGGCGCCGTACGCCGAGGAGTGGGAGGCCGCGCGCGAGTTCCCGCGCGAGGTCTACCGCGCGGCCGGCGCCGCCGGGATCCTCGGCTGGAAGTACGAGCCTCGCTGGGGCGGCTGCGGCCCCGACCCACTCGCCGACATGGTCGTCGCCGAGGAGCTGGTGCGGTGCGGCTCGGGTGGAGTCGTCGCCGGGCTCGGCGCCACGAAGGACCTTGCGCCGTACTACGTCGCGCGCTTCGGCACCGACGCGCAGCGCGAGCGGTGGCTGCGACCGGCGGTGCGCGGCGACGCGGTGGCCGGGCTGGCCGTGACCGAGCCGGGTGTCGGCTCTGACGTCGCGGCGTTGACGACGACGGCACGTCGCGACGGTGACGGGTGGCGGATCAGCGGGTCGAAGGCGTTCTGCACCAACGGATCTCGGGCCGACTGGCTGCTGGTCGCGGCCCGCACCGTGGACGAGCCCGGCCCGCACGCGCTGTCGCTGCTGATCGTCCCGACCGACGCGCCCGGCTTCAGCTGCTCGCGCATCGCGACCCTGGGCTGGCGGACCAGCCAGACCGGGCTCCTGCACTTCGACGACGTGGCGCTGCCGGCCGACGCGCTGCTCGGCGCCGAGCGCGAAGGCTTCGTCATGATCATGAAGTCGTTCCAGTGGGAGCGGCTGGGGCTCGCCGTCGGCGCGACCGCGGCGGCGGCGCTCAACCTCGCGGCGGCCCGGGACCTGATCGGCCGGACGCCGTCGCCGCGCGCGTCGGCGGTCCTGGTCGAGCTTGCGCGCCGGCTCTCCGCCGTACGCGCGCTGACCTACGAGGCGATCACCGACCACCTCGCCGGGCGGGAGCCGCTGCGCCAGGTGAGCGCGGCGAAGTGGCTGGCGGGAGACCTCGACGTCGAGGCGGCGCTGCTGCGGGGCGAGGCGGCCGCGAGTGCCGGCGAGGATGCGGTACGGCGGGCCGACCGCGCACTGCGGGACGCCAGGCTCGGACCGATCGGCGGGGGGGCCAGGGAGGTGATGGCCGAGCTCGTCGCGCGCACCCTCGCCATGTAGCTCAGCAACTCAGGAGCTCAGCGGCCGAACAGACCCAGCGGATCAGCGGCCGAAGAGGCCCTTGCGCTTCTTCTGGTCCTTCGCCGGTGGCTGGCTGGGGCGGGGCGGCCCGGAGGGGCGCGGGGGCGGCGCAGCCGGCGTCGGCGCGTCGTCGAGGCCGAGCGACGACAGCTCCCGGAGCAGGCTCGCGGTGTCGTTGTCCGGCCGCCGATGAGGCGCGGTGTTTACCCGCTCCGTGTCGTGCCCCTCGTTCCCGCCCGTCTCCTCGACCTCGTCGGTCTGTGCGGTGGCCTCGGCCGAGCCGACGTCGCGCAGCATCGCCGCGACGTCCCCCGGGTCGGCGTCGGGCGTCGCCTGTTCGGCCGCGCGCGCGGCCAGCATCTCGGCCTGCTCCGCGGCCAGCCGCTGCGCCTGCTGGGCCGCGAGCCGCTCGGGCTCCTCGGCGAGCCGGTCGGCCTCCTCGGCCGCGGCCAGCTCGGCCTCGCGGGCGGCGAGCCGCTGCGCCTGCTCAGCGGCGACCCGCTCCGCCTGCTCAGCGGCGACGCGCTGTGCCTCATCGTCGGCGAGACGCTGGGCCTGCGCCGTGGCGAGAAGCTGCGCCTGCTCGCCGGCCAGTCGCTCCGCCTCGACGAGGGCGGCCTCCTCGGCGGCGCGCACGGCCGCCCGGTCGGCGCGCTCCGCCCCGGCTCGCGCCTGCGCGGCCTCTGCCTGATCGGCCGCGCGTTCCGCCGCTCCGGCGGCGCGGACCCGCTCCTCGGCGGCCCGGACCCGCTCCTCCACCGCCTGCTGTGCCTCGAGCTCCGCCACCACCTGCTGTGCCTCGAGCTCCTCGGCGCTCGGGCCGGCCGGTGCGGACGGCGGGGGGGTGGGGGACTGCTCGCGCAGCGACGCGACCAGCGACTCGATCTCGCCGAAGGAATGCGACTCCGCCGCCACCCGGTACTGCTCGGCGTCCGCGTGCGCCCGGGCCAGCTCCTCCGCGGCCGCGGCGCGCTGCCGCTCGCGGGCGGCCAGGACCTCCGGGTCCTCCGGCGGCTCCTCCTCCGGCCGCCGCGCGGCCAGCGACACGGCGGCCGGCGGCGTGGCCGGCGGCTGGCCCGGCTCGAGGCCGGAGTCCAGCAGCGCCCTGAGCGCCTCGCTGACGAGGTACAGCGGGTCGGCGTCGTCCAGGGGCGGACTCGTCGTAGCCGCCGCGGGATCGCCGTCGGCTGACCGACCCCCACCGAAGGAGAAGAGCCGGCCGAGCTCGCTCTCGCCGCCCCCGTCGTCAGCCGGCGCGGTCCCGAGGAGGTCCGCCCAGGAGGTGTCGCCTTCGATGGTCTCGGCGTCCGGTTCGACTGTCTCCGCGGCAGGTTCGCCGATGGCATCGGTGCCGGGGCGCGCGGCGCTCGGGGCGTCGGCGCCGCCCCCGGCGCTGCGGCGGGTCCCGCCGAGCATGGCGATCGCCGAGCCGACCGCGTCGGCGGTCGACATCGGCTCGGCGTCCTCGTCCGGCGCGTCCTCGTCGTCGGCGAGGTGGTCGTACTCGCCCGTCGCCGTCTCGACCTCCAGCAGCCCCGCCCCGACCAGGCTGTAGACGACCTGACCGGCCTCGAACGTGGTGAACCCGCAGTCCCGCGCGAGTTGACCGAGGTTGCGCTCGCCGTCCACCTTGCACAGCAGCGCCCACTGGTCCTGGTCGAGGGTCATCTCGGCCGCGGACGAGCCGGCCGACGACAGGACCGGGATGGCGTCGGCGCCCTGGATCGTCGGCGTGATCCGCAGCCACTCGGACCGCCGTCGCGCGACCTCGGCCAGCAGCTCGGACACGATGATGCGGCCGCCGACGTCCTCGCGGGTCTTCTCGTTCTTGCGGAACTTCCAGGTGCCTTCGCGCCACCCGGACAGGTCGAAGGTCGCCTCGCGCAGCTGCTCGAGCACGAACGCGGACACGACCTCCTGGTCGACGAAGCCGAGGTGGACGAGCAGCTCCCCGAGACGCCAGCCGTGCAGCTCGGTCTGCTGGGCCTCCAGCGCCTCTTCGAGCCCCTCGGGCGGAAGGGCTCCGGAGGACACCAGGCGGGCACCCAGCTGAGGGCGCCGGCCGGGGACGTGCGCGGAGTAGACGACTCCGGCCTTGAGGTAGACGAGCGCTTCGTCGCGCCCGTCGCCCGGGTCGATGTGCAGGCAGCCGGTCGACTCGGTGTCCGCGAGCGTGGTCAGCACCTCGGCGAGCGGGGTCGTGCCGAGGTCACCCTTGAGCACCACTCACCTCCAGCCGCGCTCGTGAGCCCGAACGGGCCGACCCGACTGCTCCGGGCGGCCCGTGTCTTTCACCCATCGGCAGGCATTGTCAATGTTTTGAGCCATCCGGCTCAGCGGCCTGGGGTTTGGGGGTCGATGACCCTCCTGTTACCCTTTACGACTGGCCTCACTGACGACACCTGGAGTTCCTGCCTGTGCCTCGCCAGCCTGCCACGTTTCTCATGCTCCGCGCTCGCCCGGCTCTCGGCCGCGCCGCCGTCGTCCTCGCGGTCGTCGCCGGTCTGCTGCTGACGCTGGTGCCGGACGCCCCGGCCGCGTCGTCGAAGTCGATCAAGGCGCAGCTGACCGAGGCGGTTCGACGCCAGCAGGCCGCGCAGGCGCGTGACGCCCAGCTCACCGACGACATCGTCAAGATCGAGCGCCAGCTGGCCGCGGACGAGCAGGCGCTCGCCGCTGTCCGCACGCGGTTGTCCAAGCGGGCCCGGCTGGTCTACACCGCGGGGCTCGGCGGGGCGGGCCTCGAGGTCATGCTCACCGCTGACGATCCGGACGCCGCGCTCGAGCGGATGTCGCTGCTGAACGCGGCGACCCGTGCCGACCGCACCGCGCTCGACCGGAGCCGTTCCGTGCGCCGCCGGGTGGAGGCGTCCCGCCGCCGCCTGCTGCTGGCCCGCCGTGACTCGGTCAAGGCGCTGGCGGTCATGCGCGCCGAGGGGTCGCGGATCGAGCGGCTGCTGCGCTCGGCGGAGGCGACCGAGGAGACGGAGGCGCTCAACGCCCGCAAGGAGGCGGTGAATGCCCGCAAGGAGGCGCTGGCCGCCCGCCGGCCCCGCCGCGCGACCCGCTCCGGCGGCAGCCTGCGGATGAGCGGCAACTACGCCTGCATGGTCGGCTCCAACCACGCGTTCACCGACACCTGGGGCGCGCCGCGCTCCGGTGGCCGTCGGCACAAGGGCGTCGACGTGTTCGCGCCGTACGGCAGCCCGGCGTACGCCGTCACCGACGGCCGGATCAGCAACATCCACTCCGGCGGCAACGGCGGCAAGATGGTCTACCTGCGCGGCAACGACGGGAACGAGTACTTCTACTCGCACATGTCGAGCTACGCGTCGAAGGTCGGCGACCAGGTCCGCGCCGGCGAGATCATCGCCTACGTCGGCGACTCCGGGAACGCCCGCGGTGGTTCGCCGCACATCCACTTCGAGGTGCACCCGGGCGGCGGTGCGCCGATCAACCCGACGCCGTTCGCCCACCGCGTCTGCGGGTGACCCCCGCGGCCGGGACGCTCATCACGGTCGCCCCGACCGGCGCCGAGACCGAGAAGTCCCGCGCCCCAGGTCTCCCGGTGACGCTCGACGAGCTGGTCGCCGCGGCCGTCGCGTGCCGGGCGGCCGGCGCGTCGGTGATCCACGTGCACGTCCGTGACGACGACGGCGTCTCGACCCTCGACCTCGGCCGGTTGCGTGAGTCCGTCGCGGCGCTGCGGGAGTCGACCGACCTGGTCGTGCAGCTGTCCACCGGCGGTGCGGTGACCGACTCCGAGGCGGACCGGATGGGTGTCCTCGATGCCGCGCCGGACGCCGCCAGCCTGACCTGCGGCACGGTCAACTTCGGCGACGACGTCTTCCTCAACCGTCGGCCCTTCGTCGAGGCGCTCTACACCGCGATGCAGGAGCGGGAGATCGCCCCGGAGTTCGAGTGCTTCGACGCCGGCCACGTGTCGACCGTCGGGTGGCTGCTGGAGCGGCACGGGCCGCCGTACGGCGGTCATGTCCACGTCGACCTGGTGCTGGGCGTGCCCGGCGGGCTGCCCGGGACCGCCGCGGCCCTGGCGGGTGCGGTCGCGGCGCTGCCCGACGGGGCGACCTTCTCGGCGACCGGCGTCGGGCGGGCGCACCTGCCGGTCATGCTCGCGGCGCTGGCGCACGGCGGGAACCTGCGCGTCGGGATGGAGGACACGCTAACGTTCGCGGCTGGGGAGCCGGTGCGGGACAACGCGCAGCTCGTCGTCCGCGCGGCGACGCTCGCGACGCTCGCGCAGCGGCCTCCGCTGGACCCGGCCGGAGCGCGCGAGCTGCTCGGGCTGGGCGCGCGCCGCGACTAGGACGGTGAGGACGCATCGTGGGTGACCAGGAGGCTTTGCCCGACGGCCACCGCCGGATCGACCGGGTTCTCGGCGGCGACTTCACCTCGACCGTCGGCACCGCCAGCCTGCCCGAGCTGCGCGAACTGCGCCGCGAGGCAGAGCAGGAGGAGGCCGACCTGTCCTACCTCCGGCGCCTGCTGCAGGGGCGCATTGACATCCTGCTCGCCGAGCTCGACCGCCGTCGGCGTACGGCGGCCGGCGAGACCGACGTCGGCTCGCTGGTCGCCGACCTGCCGCAGATCCTCGCCGACGGTCCCCGGCCGGCCGCGCGCGGCATGGGCCGGCACTCCGTCGTCGAGCCGTCGCGGGTCAGCGAGCACCGGCGGCGCGTCGAGCAGCTCGCCGCCGACATCGACCTCAGCGACGTCGTCGTGCGCACCGATGCCGAGATCGACGCGGCGCTCGCGCAGCTGCGCGCCGCCGAGCACGACGTGTCCGGCGCGCGGATGCAGGTGCACGACGTGCTCGACGCGTGCGCCGCCGAGATCACCCGCCGCTACCGCGACGGCGAGGCCGACGTCGACACGCTGCTCTCGGAGCAGTCCCCTGGCTGACCGGCCGGTCGTGCTCGCCGAGGTCGTCCGGTCCGGCTTCGTGGAGAGCGTGCACACCGGGTCCGTCGTCGCGCTCGACCCGGCGGGCCGGCCGCTGCTCTCCGTCGGCGTGACCGACCGCCCGATGCTCCCGCGCTCGTCGAACAAGCCGATGCAGGCCGCCGGCATGGTCGGCCTCGGCGTCGTGTCGGCGTTCGGGCTGCGGCCGCAGCACCTCGCGGTCGCGGCGGCCAGCCACTCCGGGGAGCCGATGCACGTCGACGCGGTCCGCGACGTGCTGCACCTCGCCGACGTACCGGAGAGCGCGCTGCAGTGCCCCCACGACCTGCCGCTGTCCGGTGCCGCCGCGGCGTTCCTGGTGCGCCGTGAGCTGGAGCCGGGTCGCGTGCACCACAACTGCTCCGGCAAGCACGCGACGATGCTCGCCACCTGCGCGGCGAACGGCTGGCCGATGGAGACCTACCGGTCGCCGGAGCACCCGCTGCAGATCGCGCTGCGGGCAGAGGTCGAGGACTGCGCGGGCGAGCTGGTCTCGATGATCGCCGTCGACGGCTGCGGCGCCCCGATCTTCGCGCTGACGCTGACCGGGCTGGCCCGCGCCCTGTCGAGCGTCGCCCGCGATGGCGCCGCCGAGCACCGCCGGGCGGTCGCCGACGCCATGCGCGCGCATCCCGAGCTCGTCGGGGGGACCGGCCGCGACGTCACGACGCTGATGTGCAGCGTCCCGGGTCTGGTCGCCAAGGACGGCGCCGAGGGCGTCTTCGCCGCCGCGCTGCCGGACGGAACCGCCGTCGCGCTGAAGATCTCCGACGGCTCGCAGCGCGCGCGCCCGGCGGTGATGGTGGCCGCGCTGCGGGCGATCGGCGTCGACGTCGGCGCCGCCGAACAGGCCGGGCTGCACGAGGTGACCGTCCTCGGCGGCGGCGAGCCGGTCGGCACGATCCGCGCCGTCCTGCCCC
>Ga0183260_10004444_pt1 | contig 11126 bp, 10 predicted proteins | sample AntDrymUQ4972206_2_FD_129768 | JGI IMG/M metagenome (GOLD analysis project Ga0183260, IMG submission 129768) | Polar desert sand microbial communities from Dry Valleys, Antarctica - metaG UQ497 (22.06) (version 2) (version 2) | ecosystem: Environmental > Terrestrial > Soil > Desert | place...
CGCCCACTAGCCTGCGGCGCCATGGATCCCACCGCGCTGCGCGCCGAGTTCCCCGTCCTCGAGCAGGCGGTCTACCTCAACGCCGGGACCTGCGGCCCGCTGCCCGCCGCGGCCGCCGCGGCCGCCCGGGACGTGCTCGCGCAGGCGTGCGCCAACGGCCGCAGCCGCGCGTACTTCGACGCGCTGCCCGACGTGCGCGAGCGTCTGCGCGCGTCCTACGCGCGGCTGCTGGGCGCCGCGCCCGACGACGTCGCGCTGACGACGTGCACGAGCGAGGGCATCGTGCGCGTGCTCGCCGGGCTGGACCTGCAGCCCGGCGACGAGGTGCTGACGTCCGACGAGGAGCATCCCGGGCTGCAGGGCCCGCTGGCGGCCGCGCGTGAGCACCGCGGGATCGCGATCCGCGTCGTGCCGTTCGCGCAGATCGCCGACGCGATCGGGCCCGCGACGAAGCTCGTCGCCTGCTCGCACGTCAGCTGGGTCAACGGCCGCGTCGTAGCGGACCTGGCGGGCGCCGACGTGCCGGTCCTGCTCGACGGCGCACAGGGCGTCGGCGCCGTGGCGTTCGAGGCACCCGCGCTGGGCTGCGCGTTCTACGCCGGGTCGGGACAGAAGTGGCTCTGCGGCCCGGTCGGCAGCGGCATGCTCTGGGTCGCGCCGGAGTGGCAGGACCGCCTGCCCGCCGTCGGCCCGACGTACGACAACCTCGCCGATCCGAGCTCCGGGCTCGCCGCGGTCCCGCACGCGGGCGGCGCGCGCCACGACACCTCGGCGCTGTCGCTGGAGATCCTGTCCGCGGCGCTGGCCGCGCTCGACGTCCTGGAGCGCGCGGGCTGGCCGGCGCTGCACGAGCGCGCGGCGACGCTCGCCGCCACGCTCGCCGACGAGCTCGCCGCCGGCGGCCGCGAGGTCGCGCCGCGCGACCGCACGACGCTCGTCTCGTGGAAGGACGACGACGCGCCCGCCACGCGCGATCGGCTCGCGACCGCCGGCGTGATCATCCGCGACCTCCCCGGCAGGGGCCTGCTGCGGGCGTCGGTCGGCGCCTGGAACGACACGACGGACATCGCGCGGCTGCTCTGCGCGCTGCCGTGATCGGCGACCTGTTCCGGGCCAGGGCCGCGGAGCTCGAGCGGGCGGGACGGTCGCGCCTGTACGTCGCGCTCATGCGCGGCGCGGCGGCCGACCTCGACGCGGGCGGCGTCGTGGCAGGGCTCTTCGACGGCGATCCGGCCACGCCGGGCTCGGTCCCCGAGCTGCGGCTGCTCGCGGCGCTGCACGACCTCGTGCTGCGCGGCGGCGCGCCCGAGCTGGCGCGCTTCTTTCCGAGCGCCGGCGGCGACGAGCCGCCGGACGGCGCATGGGCGGTGGCGCGGCGCACGCTGGCCGAGCACGAGGCGTTCATCCGCGAGCGCCTCGGGCGGACGGTGCAGACCAACGAGCCGGGCCGTTGCGTCGCGCTGTACGGCGGGCTGCTGTGGCTGTCGGAGCGCCACCGCCTGCCGATCCGCCTGCTCGAGATCGGCGCCAGCGCCGGCCTGAACCTCAACGCCGACCGCTTCGCCTACATCGTCGGCGGCGAGCTGCTGGGCGATCCCGACAGCCCGCTGTGCTTCGAGGAGCCGTGGGACGGCCTGCCCGTGGCGGACCCCGGCGCGGCGGCGGCGCGGCTCGAGGTCGCCGAGCGGCGCGGCTGCGACCAGGCGCCGATCGATCCCACCACGCCGGACGGCCGCGTCACGCTGCGCTCCTACATCTGGCCCGACGAGCCGCAGCGCCTGGCGCGCATCGCGCATGCCGCCGATGTCGCGACCCGCCACCCCGTCGCGGTCGAGCGGCTCAGCGCGGCCGCGTGGCTTGCGCTGCAGCTGGTGGATGCCGGGCCCGACATGCTCACGGTCGTCTGGCAGTCGGTCGTCCACCAGTACCTGGAAGACGCCGAACGCGCGGCGATCCGCAGCGCGTTCGCCAGCGCCGCCGCAGGCCCGCTGGCATGGCTGACGCTCGAACCGCCTCGCCGCCACGACGATGCCGGCGGCTTCGAGCTGCGCTGCCGCGAGCGGCCCGAGTCCAACGGCAGCGGCGAGGCGCCGCTGATCGCGCGGGCGGGCTACCACGGCCCGCCGGTGGTGTGGCAGGTGCCGGTGCAGCGGTGATGTCGCCGGGTGCGGCGCGGCGCGGCACCCGCGCCCCGTGGGTCCTAGCGCTTGGCCCAGGCGCGCGGGTCGGCCGTCAGCGCCGCCACATGGTCGGGCAGCGTTCCCGCCGCCACGTCCGCCAGCGAGACCTCCTCCAGCAGCCTGCGCAGCGTCGAGCGCACGGCGATCCAGATCTCCTTCATCGCCGTCGCGCTGCCGATGAACTCGAGCTCGTCCGGGCGCCGGCCGCCGACCCCCGCCAGCGGGCCGTCGATCGCCCGGATGACGTCCGCGATCGAGATCTCCGCGGCGGGCCGGGCGAGCAGGTGCCCGCCATCGGGGCCACGGCGGCTGTCGACGATGCCCGCCTGGCGCAGTCCCTGGAGGATGTTCTCGAGGAACTTCAGCGGGATCTCCTGGGCGCGCGCGATCGCCTCGGCCTTGACCGGCTTCTCGCCGCCCGCGCGCTCCTGGGCGGCGGCGAGCTCGATGCTGGCGCGGACGGCGTAGTCGACCTTCGCGGAGACCCTCACGCACCCATCATGCCGCGAACTCGCGCGCGCGGTGCACGCGCAGCCACACGATCTGGCCGGCTTGCGGCTCCAGCTCGTCGGCCTGCCACAAACCTGATCGTGTTTGTGGTGGTTATGCCGGCAGCCAGTCCAGGAAGCCGCCCGCCATCACGATCCCGGCGAGCGCGGCGTAGCCGGCGGCGCCCGGATGCGCGCCGTCGCCGGCGACGGCCTCGCGCGTCCACGCGCGGGTGGCTCGCAGCGCGGCCGCGGTCTCGACGAACGGCACGCCGCGGGCGCCCGCGACCTGCGCGAAGCGGCTCGAGAGCGCGCAGACGCGGTCGTCCTGCGCGGGCTCGCCGGCGGGCGGCGGGCCGACCACGAACACCTCCAGGCCGGCCGCGCGCGCCGCGTCGATCATGGCGCCGAGGTGGCCGGCGGCGTCCGCCGGCTCGACGCGCACGCGGCCGTCCTCGTGCGTCGTGTCGTTCGTGCCGAGGCCGAACACGACGCCGTAGCGCGCGCCGGTCGCGGTCATCCGCGCGTGGGCCTCGCCGCTCCAGCGCGCCGCGACCTGCGCCGAGGTGTCGCCGCGCACGCCGAGGTTGTAGGCCGTCAGCGGCCGGCCGGCGTCGTGGCAGGCGGCGACGACGCGCCCGACCCAGCCCAGACCGGTCGGGTCGCCCACGCCGGCGACGAACGAGTCGCCGACGAACAGGATCCGGCGGTCGGCGGCGTCAGTCATCGGCGAGGAACCCGCCGGACTGGCGGCTCCACAGGTCGGCGTACGTGCCGCCGTGCGCGAGCAGCTGCGCGTGGGTGCCGTCCTCGATGACGCGCCCGTGGTCGAGCACGATGATGCGGTCAAGGGTTGACACCGTCGACAGGCGGTGCGCGATGACGATGGCGGTGCCGCCCTTCATCAGCTCCGAGAGCGCCTCTTGGATGAGCGCTTCCGAATGCGAGTCCAGCGCGCTCGTCGCCTCGTCGAGGATGAGCACCGGGGTGCGCTTGAGGAACGCTCGCGCCAGCGCGACGCGCTGACGCTGCCCGCCGGACAGCTTCGTACCGCGTTCGCCGACCAGCGTCGCATAGCCGTGTGGGAGGCGGTCGATGAACTCGTCCGCGCGGGCGTGGCGGGCCGCTTCGCGGACCTGCTCGTCGGTGGCGTCCATGCGCCCGTAGGCGATGTTGTCGCGGATCGAGCGATGAAACAGCAGCGGCTCCTGCGGGACGTAGGTCACCTGACGGCGCAGCTCGGCCTGGGAGACCTCGCAGATATCGTGACCGTCGATCAGGATGCGGCCCCCCTGGATATCGACGAAGCGCAGCAGCAGCTTGGACAACGTCGTCTTGCCCGACCCGGACGCGCCGACCAGACCGACGCGCTGGCCGGGCTCGATACGCAGGTCGAAGCCGCGAAAGAGCCTGTGGCGAGCCAGGTAGGAGAACGTCATGTCCTCGAAGGCGATAGCGCCGGTGCTCACCGTCAGCGGCCGCGGACGATCGCGATCGCGAACCGTCGGCTCGGCTTGCAGCACCGCCGCCATCGCGCGCGCGTCGCCCAGCGACCGCACCACGTTCTTGAACGAGCGCTGTACGAGCCGCAGGCGCTGCAGCAGCAACTGGCTGTATGTCACGACGACGAGGATGCTGCCGACCGGCTGCCCCCACTCGATCACGGCGACGACGGACAGCGTCACCGCGACGAGCATCACGAACCGGTTCAGCCCGTCGGTCACCATGTCGCCGAGCAGGCTCGTGCGCATCAGCTGCGATTCGTCCTCGCTGTAGCGGCTCGTGCGCTGCTCGAAGAGCCGGTCCTCGAACTCCTCGCGCCCGAACGAGCGGACGGTCGAGATGTTCGTGATCGTGTCGGCCAACTGCGAGGTCTGCCGCGAATGGCTCGCCGCCGCCTGCCGGCTGTAGGGCATCTCGCGCATCTTGACCTTCCACGCCGCCGCCAGGTACACGACCGACATGACGGCGAGGGCGAGCACGAACAGCGGCATGTCCCACACCAGAAATGCGGTGACGTACACCAGGCTGAGCGCCGCCGTGTACCAGGTGAAGGCGGCTTCGTCGGTCAGCCGCTCGTACGCCGCGAGAAACTTCGTCGCGTCCGCCACGAGCGCGCCGCCGAAGTTGTCGAGGTGAAACTGCTCGGACTGACGCGCAAGGTGCCCGAAGACCATCTCGGCCAGATCGGCCCGGGCGGCGATCTCCAGTCGCCAGATGCATTCGACGGTCACACGCCACGCGAGCATCCCGAGGGCCTGCAGGGCGAGGACCGCCGCCAGCGGAACGAGGAAGCTGTCAAGCGGCGGCGACGATTCGACGAGCCGGTTCAACGCGGCGGCGACCAGCAGCGGCACCGCGAAGTCGACGCCGACGCCGACGATGAGCGTCACGAGCACGCCGGCGACCAGGCGCGGATAGCGCCGGTTGGCCTGCCAGTAAAGAGAAAGGATGCGCCGGTCGGTCATGGGCGAGCGTGACCACGGGAGGGTTCCCGGGGTTGTCAGTTTCATCTTGACCCCGGCGTTGTCATGACCAGGGAGCCCCGATTTCCCGGACAGCACGTCCCCGGAGCGAACGGACGCCGGGTTCAAGCCCGTCGGTACCGTCCCCTGCGATGGTCGCGATCGAGCTCGACACACCGCACGGTCCCGCTCAGGCGCACCTGCATCCGGCCGACGAGCCGCGTGCGGCGCTCGTCCTCGGTCACGGCGCGGGCGGCGGCGTGGCGGCGCGCGACCTCGTCGCCGCGGCGACGGCCGCCCACGCCGCGGGGGCCAGCGTCGCGCTCGTCGAGATGCCCTACCGCGTGGCGGGCCGGCGGTCTGCACCGCGCGCGCCGGTGCTCGACGCCGACTGGACGGAGATCGTGCAGCAGCTCACCGCGGGCGAGCTGCGCGACCTGCCGCTGATCGCCGGCGGGCGCTCCTCGGGCGCGCGGGTCGCCTGCCGCACGGCGCGGGCGACCGGCGCGATCGCCGTGCTGTGCCTCGCCTTCCCGCTCGTCGCGCCGTCGGGCACGAGCCGGCAGGACGAGCTCGACGATGCCGGCGTGCCGGTGCTCGTCGTGCAGGGCGGGAGCGATCGCTTCGGCCTGCCGGCGCCGGCACCGGCGGTTGAACGCTCGGTCGTGGTCGTCAAGGGCGACCACGGGCTGAAGTCCGATGTGGGCGGCGTCGCGGACGCGGTCGGCGCCTGGCTGAGCACGATCCTCGCCGACGCGCGCTGAGCGCGCCCGACGGCGGTCGGCTGGCCCGGCATGACGCCACGGCGCGGGGCCCTTGTGTGATCGACGTTACGCACGGGACGGGTCGTTCCGCGAGACAGTGAGCCCACGGCTCAGGCCGTCCGTCGTTCCCTGTCAAGCAAGGAGCATCATCATGCGCCGCCCATCCACCGTCCTCACCGCCGTCACGGCCGTGGTGCTCTCAGCGGCACTCGCCGTCTCGGCGCTGGCCGCGACGAAGACCGTCTCGGTCAAGGACAACGCCTTCGCCCCCAAGAACGTCACCGTCAAGAAGGGCACGACGATGAGGTGGGTCTGGAAGGGCAGCGCGCCGCACAACGTGACGGTCACCTCGGGCCCGGCGAGGTTCCGCTCCGCGACGCAGACGAAGGGCCGCTTCTCCAAGAGGCTGACCAAGACGGGCACCTACAAGATCGTCTGCACCATCCACGATCCGGGGATGTCGATGACGGTCAAGGTCCGTTAACCGGCTGAGCCTCGTGCCCCTCGGTGTCGCCGTCGCTACGTCAACGGGACCCGGTGGTCACCACCTCACGTGACCGCTTTAATCCCCTGGCATGATCCGGCCGGCTCGACCCGACGACCTTCCCGCCCTGCGCGGCGTGGAGATCGCCGCCGGTGCGTGCTTTCGCGACGTCGGCATGGCGGCCGTCGCCGACGACGACCCACCGACCGTCGCCGAGCTTGCCGCCTACCAGGAGGATGGCCGGGCGTGGGTCGTCGCCGACCCCGCCGACCGTCCCGTCGCCTACCTCCTCGTGCAGATCGTGGACGGCAACGGACACGTCGAGCAGGTCTCCGTGCACCCGCGTCACGCGCGCCAGGGCCTCGGCCGGGCGCTGCTCGACACCGCGGCCGCCTGGGCTGCGCAGCGCCGGCTGGCGGCGCTGACGCTCAAGACCTTCGCGCACGTGCCGTGGAACGCGCCGTACTACGAGCGGCTGGGCTTTCGCGTGCTCAGCGGCAACGACATCACGCCCGGCCTGCGCCGCATCCAGGACCACGAGGCGCGCCACGGCCTCACGCGCTGGCCGCGCGTGACGATGTCTCGCGCGCTCCGCGCGGGCGGCCGCACGTGACGATCTCGTCGTCAGGATCGCTGACGACTACATCCTGAACACGGGCCGCCGCACCGGCCCCAGCGGAGCGTTCGCACACGCCGCCAGCGCCTGCCCGAGGACGTCGCGGGTCGCCAGCGGGTCGATGACGCCGTCGTCCCACAGGCGCGCGGTCGCATGGTACGGGTGACCCTGACGCTCGTACTGCTCGAGGGTCCGCTCGCGCAGCGCCTCGACCTGCGCCGGGTCGCGATCGGACGCGACGGCGCCGAGCACCGTCGCCGCCTGCTCGCCGCCCATCACGGAGATCCGCGCGTTGGGCCACATCCACAGAAAGCGCGGGTCGTAGGCACGGCCGCACATCCCGTAGTTGCCCGCTCCGTAGGAGCCGCCGACGATGACCGTCAGCTTCGGCACCCGCGCGCACGACACCGCGGCGACCATCTTCGCGCCGTCGCGCGCGATGCCGCCGGCCTCGGCGTCGCGGCCGACCATGAAGCCCATGATGTTCTGCAGGAACAGCAGCGGGATCCCGCGCTGGTCGCACAGCTGCACGAAATGGGCGGCCTTGCGCGCCGTCTCGGCGAACAGCACGCCCTGGTTGGCGAGGATCCCGACGGGATGGCCGTGGACGTGCGCGAAGCCGCAGACGATCGTCTTGGCGTACAGCGCCTTGAACTCGTGCCAGCGCGAGCCGTCGACGACGCGGGCGATGATCTCGCGCGGGTTGTAGGCCTTGCGCGACTGCACGGGCACCGCGCCGTAGAGCTGCGCCGGGTCGACCGCCGGCTCCTGGGCAGCGATGCGCTCCCACGGCGGCGCGGGCGGCGGGCCGAGCGTGCCGACGATCGAGCACACGATCGCCAGCGCCTCGCCGTCATCCTCGGCCAGGTGGTCGGCGACGCCCGAGCGGCGGCTGTGCAGGTCGCCGCCGCCGAGCTCCTCGGCCGTGACCTCCTCCCCCGTGGCGGCCTTCACGAGCGGCGGCCCCGCGAGGAAGATCGTCCCCTGGTTGCGCACGATGACGGTCTCGTCGCTCATGGCCGGCACGTACGCGCCGCCGGCCGTGCAGGAGCCCATCACCGCCGCGATCTGGGCGATCCCCGCCGCCGACAGCGTCGCCTGGTTGAAGAAGATCCGGCCGAAGTGCTCGCGGTCGGGGAAGATCTCGTCCTGCAGCGGCAGGTAGGCGCCGCCCGAGTCGACGAGGTAGATGCACGGCAGGCGGTTGCGCAGCGCGATCTCCTGCGCGCGCAGGTGCTTCTTGACGGTCAGCGGGAAGTACGCGCCGCCCTTGACCGTCGCGTCGTTGGCCGCGATGACGCACTCGCGCCCGGCGACGCGGCCGACGCCGGTGATGATCCCGGCGCCCGGCGCGGCGCCGTCGTACAGCCCGTGCGCCGCGAGCGGCGAGAGCTCGAGCCACGGCGCCCCCGGGTCGAGCAGCTGCGCGACGCGCTCGCGCGGGAGCAGCTTGCCGCGCGCGAGGTGGCGGTCCCGGGCACGCTCGCCGCCGCCGGCGCGAACGCGTTCCAGCTGTGCCTCGAGGTCGGCGACGAGAGCGCGGTGGGCCGCCTCGTTGGCGGCGAACGCCTCCGAGGCCCCACGCACCGCGCTCGTCAGCACGACGCTCATCCGCCGGGCTCCCAGTCCACCGGGCCGGCCACGAGCGTGTGCGAGCCGAGCCGGCGGCCGAGCAGCTCCCGCACGGCGCGCGCCGCGGCGAGCAGCGCGTCGAGGTCGATCCCGGTCGCGATCCCCATCTCGTGCAGCATCGAGACCAGGTCCTCGGTGGCGATGTTGCCCGTCGCGCCGGGCGGGACCGGGCAGCCGCCGAGCTCGCCGAAGCTCGACTCGAACGAGGCGCAGCCGGCCTGCAGGGCGGCGAGCACGTTGGCCAGGCCCTGACCGCGCGTGTTGTGGAAGTGGGCGGTGAGCTGCACGTCGGCGCCGAGCGCGCCCCCGGTCCGCTCGAAGTGCTCGCGCACCTGGACAGGGTTGGCCATGCCGGTCGTGTCGCCGAAGGCGATCTCCTGGGCGCCGGCGTCCGTCAGGCGCCGCGCGATCGCCAGCACGCGGTCGCGCGGCACGACGCCCTCGTAGGGGCAGCCGAAGCTCGTGGAGATGATCGCCTCCACGCGCAGCCCGGCGCCGCGCGCGCGGTCGATGACGCCCGCCAGGTCGCGCAGCGACTCGTCGACCGTGCGGTTGACGTTGCGCCGGTTGTGCTCCTCGCTGGCCGACAGGAACACGCCGACCTCCTCGAAGTGCTCGCGCAGCTCGAGCGCATGGTCGAGGCCCCTGGCGTTGGGGATCAGCACGCTGCGCGCGACGCCCGCCGGCACGTCGATCCCGGTCAGCACCTCGCGCGCGTCGGCCAGCTGCGGGATGACCGCGGCCCGCACGAAGCTCGTGATCTCGATCCGCTTCAGGCCCGTCCGGGCGAGCCGGTCGATGAGCGCGATCTTGTCAACGGTGGCGATCGTCTCGGGCTCGTTCTGAAAGCCGTCGCGCGGGTCCACCTCGCGGATCTCGACAGCCTGAGGAAGGTTTCGTCCTGCGGTCATCGATGCGGTCCGCGAACCACGTGACGCTGGGCGCTTACCGGCATCGCTGACCTGCGGACGACGTTACCCGCCTACGAGCGCGCGAGCGATGACCATCTGCTGGATCTCGTCCGTGCCCTCGCCGATCGTGAGGATCTTCGCGTCGCGGTACATGCGGCAGACGGGGTACTCCTCGATGTAGCCGTAGCCGCCGTGGATCTGCACGGCCTCCTCGGCGCAGCGCACCGCCAGCCGCCCGGTCTTGAGCTTGGCCTGGGCGGCGGCCAGGCTGAAGTCGCGGCCGGCGTCCTTGAGCAGCGCGGCGCGGTAGACGAGCAGCCGGCTGGCCTCGATCTCGGTCGCCATGTCGGCGAGCTTGATCTGGATCGCCTGGAACTTCGCGATCGGCTGGCCGAACGCGCGCCGCTGCTTGGCGTAGGCGAGCGCCTGGTCCAGCGCGCCCTGGGCGAGACCCAGGCCCATCGCCGCGACGCCGATGCGACCGATCGCCAGCACGTGCAGGAACTGCTTGAAGCCCTGACCGCGTGGGCCGAGCAGGTGGTCCTCGGGCACGCGACAGTCCTCGAAGGTGAGCGGGCGGGTATCCGACGCGTTCCAGCCCATCTTGCGATACGGGGTGCCCTGCTCGTAGCCGGGCGTGCCGTTGGGGACGAGGAAGTTCGAGATCTCCCGCTCGCCGGTCAGCGCCGTGATCGTGACGACGCCGGAGATGTCCGTGCCGGCGTTGGTGATGAACTGCTTGGCGCCGTCGATCACCCACTCGCCGCCGTCCAGGCGGGCGCGCGTCTTCGTGTTCTGCGCGTCGGATCCGGCCTCGGCCTCGGTCAGCCCGAAGGCGCCGAGGATCTCACCGCTGCACAGCCGCGGCATCCAGTCGCGCTTCTGCTGCTCGGTGCCGAAGAGGTAGATCGGCTGCGTGCCCAGCGAGGTGTGCGCGCACAGCGTGATGGCCACGGAGGAGTCCACCCGCGTGAGCTCCTCGACGGTGAGCGCGTAGCCGAGGGTGTCGCCGCCGGCGCCCCCGTACTCCTCGGGGAACGGGATGCCCATGAGGTTCAGCGCTCCGAGCTTGGCGATGATCGCGTAGGGGATCGACTTCGTGCGGTCGAGCTCCTCGGCGACCGGTGCGACCTCGGCCTCGGCGAACTCGCGGACCGTGCGGCGCAGCAGCTCGTGGTCGGCGGAGAGATCGAAGTTCATGGCCGGTTCAGTATGAACGCTTGTTCATTGGCACGCAACAACGGGCGGTGCTTCGGGAACCCATGCTGGTCACGGCGGTGAACGTCCGATCACCGAGAATCTTCGCACTCGGCGGCGCCGACGGCGCGCGCCTCGACGGCCGCTGCGTCCGGGCCGTGCTCAACCGGGTCCTGACGCTCCGCTGCAGGCGGTCGCGCTCGCCGAGCGCGAGGACCGCGAGTACGTCAGCGCCGAGCTGGCGGCCTTCGCTCCGAGCTGGCTGCGGGCGCTGTCGGCGACGGTCATCAACCCGCCCGATCCGCGTGGCACCGCCGGCCGCGTCAGGCCACCGCTCGAGTGGCGGGTGCTGGCGGCCCGTGCGGGCATGCCGACCGCGGCGATGCGGA
>Ga0183260_10004445_pt1 | contig 11125 bp, 9 predicted proteins | sample AntDrymUQ4972206_2_FD_129768 | JGI IMG/M metagenome (GOLD analysis project Ga0183260, IMG submission 129768) | Polar desert sand microbial communities from Dry Valleys, Antarctica - metaG UQ497 (22.06) (version 2) (version 2) | ecosystem: Environmental > Terrestrial > Soil > Desert | place...
CGGGCGAATGCTGGCTTCCGCGGCACCAGCGAGCGCGAGCGCGCCGCGATAGAGGACACCCTTTTCTTCACGAGGCTGCGGCGCCACGCGAAGTGGATGTTCGTTTTTCTCGCGCTCGTCTTCGGCCTCGGCTTCGTGGTCTTCGGGGTCGGCTCCGACCAGGGCACGGGCATCGGCGACCTCTTCCGCGACGGTGGGGGCGCCTCGAACAGCGGCGTCTCCGTCTCGGAGGCGCGCGACCAGGTGAAGAAGAGCCCGAACAGCGCCGAGGCGCAACGTAGCCTCGCGACCGCGCTCCAGGAGGACGGCCAGACCGACGAGGCGATCGTCGTGCTGAATCGCTACCTCGAGCTCGAGCCGAAGGACAAGGAGGCGTTACAGGAGCTCGCCGGGCTGCATCTCGGCCGGGCGACCTCGCTCGCCCGGGATGCGCAGGAGGCCCAGCTGCGCGCCAGCTATCTCACGTTCGGCTCGACGTTCAGCACGCCGCTCGATCTCGGCAAAGGCGCGACGCTCCCGCCCGACCCGATCGACCAGGCGGTCTCGACGCTGGCAAACCAGGCGGTCAGCACGGCGTACACGGCCGCCCAGGCGTCGTTCCAGAAGGCGGAGGAGACGTACGACCGGCTCGCCGCGGTCGCCCCCAGGGACCCGAACGTCCAGCTCGAGCTGGCGCAGGCGGCGCAGCAAAGCGGCGACATCGCCAAGGCGATCACCGCCTATGAGAAGTTCCTGAAGCTCGCGCCCGACGACCCGACCGCGCCCATCGTCAGGCAGCAGATCACGCAGCTGAAGGCCGCGCAGGCCCCGGCACCGTCGGGTTAGACTCACCCCCGACGGGGAAAACCACCGCAGATTCTGCCGGAAAGAACCAGGGGCCTCCAGATGAATTTCGACGTCAAGACCGAGAAGTTGAGCAACGAGCAGTACGTCATCTCCCTCGCAGGCGAGGTCGATCTCTACACCGCGCCGGAGTTCAAGCAGCAGCTGCTCGAGGTGATCGACCAGGGCGGCCGAGACGTCGTCGTCGACCTCAGCAACACGACCTTTATCGACTCGACGACGCTCGGCGTGCTCGTCGGCGGTGTGAAGCGCCTGCGGACGAACGAGGGTCAGCTTTCGCTCGTGTGCAGCGACAGGAACATCACCAAGATCTTCGAGATCACGGGGCTCGACCGCGTCTTCACGATCCACTCGACGCGCGAGGCTGCCGTGGGCTCAGGATCGCCAGCCACGGGGTCTGCGGCCTAGGGTGCGGTTGCGCGGGCTGGCCGGTGCCTGCGCGGCCCTGATCGCGGCGCTCGCCGCGACCGGCTGCGGCACCACCGGCCTCTCCGAGGCGGGCAGCGGCGACACGACGCGCGGCAAGGAGCTGTTCAAGGGAAAGTGCGGCCAGTGCCACGTGCTGGCCGACGCGGGTACGCCGGGCGTGATCGGGCCGAACTTGGATGATGCCTTCCGACAGTCGCGCGAAGACGGGCTCGGCGAGCGGACGATCCAGGCTGTCGTCCGGGGTCAGATCTCGTATCCCGTCGAGGAGCCGCCGACGGGGCTGCCGGGCATGCCGGCCGACCTCGTCACCGGCGACGACGCCGAGTCAGTAGCGGCCTACGTCGCTTCAGTGGCTTCGCTCCCTGTTCGCGCGGAACCGGGAGCCGTCTCCGGCGGCGGCGAGAAGGGCGGCGCGATGAACGGCGAGGCGATCTTCGCCGAGGCGGGTTGCGGCAGCTGTCACACGCTGGACGCCGCCGACGCAAGCGGGAACATCGGCCCGAACCTCGACGAAGCGAATCCGTCGAAGGAGCTTGTCGTCGACCGCGTCACGAACGGCAAGGGCGCGATGCCCGCGTTCAAGGACTCGTACTCGGCCGAGCAGATCGCCGCGGTAGCCGACTTCGTCGTCGCGAGCACGACGAAGTAAGCCCACCGTCCTCAGCGGACGGTGCAACGCCTAGCTTGAGCTCGCGTCTAGGTCGACGACGACGTGCATGATCGGGACGTCGAAGCGGTCACGGGCTGCGCCCACGACGTTGCGCTCGAGCCAGTTAGAGCGCCCTTCGGGATGCGTCGAGATGACGATCTCGTCCGCGCCGAAGGTGCGCAGCGCATCCTCGATCGCCTGCAGCGGATCGCCGTCGCCGACCGCACCTTCCGCCTGAACGCCGTCACGCTCGAGCTGCACGAGGCTGGCATCGAGCCGTCGCTGGGCTGCGGCGCGGGCGCCATCCTCGTCCGACGCCCACGTCCGCACTTGCGAGTTGAGTGCAGGACAAACCACGAGTACGTGCGCGCGCACCCCCTCCGCCTTGCGCCGGAGGATCGCCAACAACTCTTCGCCGCCGACCGTCTCGTTCGCGATCACGAGGATTCGCCGCTCGCCCGCTCCGCCACGCCGCGCCACCAAAGCCCGCTGCGCAGGCTCGTCCTGGCGCGAGCGCAGCCACAATCCGACGGCAGCCGCCGTGAGAGCGGCGAAAACGACGAGCCCGAGCCATGTCGCAATCGCCGCCGCCGCGACGATCAGTGCGAAGTACCCCACCGTCAGCAACAGGAATCGGTAAGCCTCGGCTTCGCTGCGGAAAGGATTTCGGGCCACGAGATCAGAGCAGGTAGATCGTCGCGTACACCACGATCCACATTACGTCGACGAAGTGCCAGTAGATTCCCGGAATCTCGACGCCGTGGTGGTGCTCGGGCGTGAAGTGACCGCGAAACGACCTCACCGTCGCGACGGCGAGCAACGTCAGCCCGATGAAAACATGCGCGCCGTGCAGGCCAGTGAGGCCGAAGAAGATCGTCCCGAAGGCGCCGTCAGAGGGATTGAAGCCGATCTGCGCGTATTCGAGCATCTGCGTGATCAGGAACGCGAGCCCCATCATCAGCGTCAGCACGAGCCCCGCCTGCAAGCCGGCGCGGTTGCCTCGCTTGATCGACTGCAGGGCCCAGTGCATCGTGAAGCTCGACGTCACGAGGACGACAGTGTTGACCCCCGCGACGAAAACAGGCAGGTGGAAGGGCTCGAGCGGCCACGCCTGGGCTTCCGGGTTGACGACGCGGACAAAGAAGTAAGCCGTGAAGAATGCGCCAAACAGCATCGCCTCCGAGGCGATGAAGAGAAACATGCCGAGCACGGTGGCGTCGATTCGCGAGCTCTTGTTCGCGATCGGCGGCCCGTGGTGGTGCGTATTCGCGTGCGCGCTCATGGCAAGACCTCGGCCGGCTCGACGACGACGTGCTCTACGGGCACTTTGGTCTCGCTTCGCAGACGGCCGATCAGGTCACGCTTCAGCCACGAGGACCCGCGCTGCGCCGGGAACGTGGAGACGAGAATCGAGTCGACGCGCTCGTCGCGGACGGCGTGCATCGCGGCTGTGAACGGATCCGGGTGCGCGACCTGCCCGTGCGCATCGATCCCCTCCGAGCGAAGCCGGGCGAGCGCCTGGCGCAGCCGCCGCTCCGCCTCTGGATGCTCCCCCTGATCAGGGTCGTTTTGCGGGCAGACGATCAGGAAGCTGCTGCGCGCGCTGTCGCTCGCCTTCGCGCGGATCCGGTCGAGCAGCGGCTCCCCCAGCACCGTCTCGTTTGCGAGCACGAGGACGTTCTCAGCACCGGTGCGCTCGGCCACCTCGGAGACAACGTGCTCGACGGGTCGCTCGCCGGCCGCCTTGCGGATCTCGTCCACCAGGTCGCGCCGGCGCCAGCCGGACTTCGACTCCGGGTGCGTCGAGACGATCAGCTCGTCTGGCTCCTCCATCGCGATCGCGTCCTTCACGGCGGTCAGCGGATCGTTGTCGACGACGTGTCCCATGGCGTGGATACCCGCCTCCCGAAAACGGGCGAGCGTCCGGTCGAGCCGCCGGCCCGCCGACGCCCGGCGCGTATTGTCGTAGACGACGAAGCCCTCGCGCGGAGTGTTCACCGGCGCGATCACGACCACGAGCGCTCCGTGGTCGCCGGCACGGGTCTGGACAGCGTCCAGCAGCTCGTCGCCCAGCAGCGTCTCGTTGGCGACGACGAGGATCTTGCGCTGCTCGTCGCTCATGGGGCGACCTTAGCCCCATGAGCTTTAGGGGGTAGCCGAAGGCGAGCGGCGCTCACCGCACGACCTCCTCCTCGTGCACGGTCGCGGCCCCGCCGCGCAGCACTGCGTGCTTGGCTCCTGGCACGCCGTACTCGTACGGCCCACCGACGACCTGCGGGATCTCGTCGAAGTTGAAAACGGGCGGCGGCGAGGTCACCTGCCATTCGAGGGTCAGCGCCCGCCACGGGTTCGACGGCGCGATCGCGCCCCGATGCCAGCTGATGATCATGTTGTAGAAGAAGACGATCGTGGACGCGCCAAGCAGGAACGAGAACATCGAGATCACCATGTTCCAGTTCCCGAACTGCGCCGAATAGTCGGCGACGCGTCGCGGCATCCCCTGCAGCCCGACCCAGTGCATCGGGAAGAAGGTGCCGTTGAAGCCAATGAAGGTGAGCCAGAAGTGTGTCTTGCCCAGCTTCTCCGAGTACATCCGGCCGGTCATCTTCGGGAACCAGTAGTAGATCCCGGCGAAGATCGTGAAAACCGACCCGCCAAAGAGCACGTAGTGGATGTGGGCGACGATGAAGTAGGTGTCCGACGCGGCGATGTCGATCGGCACCGAGGCGAGGAAGATCCCCGAGAGCCCGCCGAGCACGAACATGGAGATGAAGCCGAGCGCGAACAGCATCGGCGTGCGGAAGTGGAGCTTCCCCTCCCACATCGTCGCGAGCCAGGAGAAGATCTTGATCCCGGTCGGGACCGCGATGATCATCGACGTCACCATCATCGGCACGCGCAGCCACGGGGCCAGACCCGCCACGAACATGTGGTGGGCCCAGACCGAGAAGCCGAGGACGAGGATCCCCATCAGAGAGAGCGCCATCAGCCGGTAGCCGAAAATCGGCTTGCGCGAGAAGACCGCCATCACCTCCGAGATGATCCCGAAGCCGGGCAGCATCATGATGTAGACCGCGGGGTGCGAGTAGAACCAGAAGATGTGCTGGTAACCCAGGACGTAGCCGCCCTCGGAGACGTCGAAGAAGTTCGTGTGCATCACCCGGTCGAACATGACGAAGAACTGCGAGCCGGCAATGAACGGCGTCGCGATCACGACCAGCAGTGAGGTCGTGAAGTTCGCCCACACGAGCAGCGGCATGCGCCAGAACGTCATTCCCGGCGCCCGCATCGTGATGATCGTGACCAGGAAGTTGAGCGCGGTCATGATCGACGACGCACCGGCCCACTGAACGCCCATGTTGAAGAACACCTGCCCCAGCGGCTGTTCCGACGCGAGCGGCGCATAGCTCGTCCAGCCCGTCGCGAACGCGCCACCGGGCGCGAGGAAAGCGCAGAGGAACATGATCCCGGCGACCGGCAGCAGCCAGTAGGAGAGCGCGTTCAGGCGGGGGAAGGCCATGTCGGGGGCGCCCAGCATCAGCGGCACGGCGAAGTTAGCGAGGCCCGCGAACGCCGGGATGATGAAGAGGAAGATCATCAGCGCCGCGTGCTCGGACACCAGCCCGTTGTAGGTCTGAGTGTCGACGAACTGCATATCCGGGTTCGCGAGTTCGGCACGCACGAGCATCGCCATGAGCCCGCCGACGGTGAAGAAGAAGAACGTCGTCACTAGGTACTGGACGCCGATCACTTTGTGGTCGGTGTTGACCTTGAAGTAGTCGCGCCAGCTATAGGCGCCGTGACTGGCGTGGTCATCCACGCGCGTCGCGCGCCCCGAGATGTAGTAGAGCCAGTAGTCGAAGGCGCCGATGCCGGCGAGGAAGCCGATCGGGGCGGTCGTCAGGAACGCGACGACCGTGATCACGGTCCAGTCTGCGATCGGCTCGTAGTGACCGAGCCAGCGGAAGAAGAGGACGAGGCCGGTGCCGATTGCCCAGAAGAGCGGCGTCAGCCAAGCCGCCCGGAGGAAGCCAGGGCCGGTCAGGCGTCTCACGCCGCGGCGGGGCGGAGCCGGAGTGTGGTGTGCTTCGTGCGGCGTCTGAGCTATCTCGGTCACTCGCTCCCCTTCTGCCCGTCGACCAGATATTGCACCAGCGCGTCGAGCTGCTCCTCGGAGAGCGACTTGCCGTAGGTGTTCGGCATCACATCGCCCTGGTAGCCCTCTGCGAGGACGGCGTTCGGATCCTCGATCGACTCGAGCAAGAACTCGTCCAGCGGCCGCCCGCGCGGATCGACCGCGTCCAGACTCGGCCCGACCTGAGCGTCGCTTCGAGCAGGCGCGAAGGCGTGGCAGCCGCCGCAGCCGGCGGTCACGAAGACCGCCTCGCCCGAGCTCTCGTCGGGAGCGCCGCCCGCGGCCTCGTCGGCCAGGTACTTCTCGTACTCCGCCTGCTCGACGACGCGCACGGGTGCACGCATGGTCGCGTGCCCGAGCCCGCAGAGCTCGGTGCAGATGACCCGGTAGGAGCCCTTCCTCGTCGGCGTGATCACAAGCGTTGTCTCGATCCCGGGGACGGCGTCGGACTTCTGTCCGAACTCGGGCACCCAGAATGCGTGGATCACGTCGCGTGAGTGCAACGTCAGCTTCACCGGCTTGTCGACCGGCAGCACGAGCTCCCCGGACACCACCTTGTCGTCCCCGGGGTACTCGAACTTCCACGCGAACTGCTGCGCGGTCACCGAGATTCGAAGCGGGTTCGGGCCCGCGTCGTCGTTCCGGGCGAGCACGATGGCGCTCACGACGGAGATCGCAGTCACGAGCACGGCCGGAATCGCCGTCCAGACGATCTCGAGACCAGTGTGCCCGTGGATCGGCGGCCCGTCGGACTCGTCCTCCGGCTGGACGCGGAAGTTGAGCACCGAGTAGACGATCGCGGCAGCGACGACGGCGAAGACGCCGATGCAGATGACGGTGGTGAACCAGAACGTGAACTCGATCCGGTCCATCTCCTCGGAGGCCGAGGTGGGAAGCCACGGGACGAGGACGGCAACCAGCGACGCGGCGATGCCCGCGAGGACGCCGTAGATCGTGATGCGGACGATGGAGCCCCTGCGCACCGCGGCGAGCCTACCGCAACCCGTACCTGAAACGACGCTTCAAACGTTCGCTAGAGGAACCCCGAAATCGGGGCCGAACGACAACGCACCCCCCGCCTACCAAGGAGTGAGAAATGGGTCTTGGAGTGAGCATCTTTTTGATCGCCGTCGGGGCGATCTTGACCTGGGCCGTGAACGCGTCGGTCTCCGGCCTCGAGCTGACCACGATCGGCGTCATCCTGATGGTCGTCGGCGCTCTCGGCCTCGTGCTCTCGATGATCTTCTGGTCGTCTTGGGGCGGCTTCGCGAACTCGCGCCGGACCACGACCTACGTCGAGGACGGCCCGCGAGTCTGATTTACCGCGCAAGATGAGCGTCCGCAGAAGCGGACGTTCATCGCGCAAGATCCCTGAAGGGCCGCTTCGCGGCCAAACCGGCTTGACATCGGGAGGCGGCCCACGGGCCGCCTCCCGCCGTTCTGGCCTTCACGCGAGTGGGAGATCGAAGAAGAACGCCGATCCACGCCCGGGCTCCGACTCAACCCGGATCCGGCCGCCCATCCGGCGGACGAGCTCGCGCGAGATGTAGAGCCCAAGGCCGGTGCCGCCGACCCCGCGCGAGAGGTTCGGGTCGAGCCGGAAGAACTTCTCGAAGATCCGCTCCTGTTCGGATGCGGGGATCCCGAGGCCGCGGTCGCGCACGGCGAAACGGACACTACCGTCGATCTGCTGGACCTCGAGCTCGACGAGGCCGCCGTTCGGCGAGTACTTCACGGCGTTCTCGACGAGATTCACGAGCACCTGCCGCAGGCCGTCCGGATCCGCCGCTACCGCGGGTCCCGGTTCTGGCGCGCTCAGCTGGAGGTCGACATCCCCCGGCAGGTGGGTCTCAGCGGCCGCAATCACGCCGCGTGCGAGCTCGGTCGCGTCGGTCCGGCCGATCGAGACCGTCGCTGCGCCGGAGTCCAGCCGGCTCGCGAGCAGGATGTCGTTCACGATCCGCGCAAGCCGCTCCGACTCGCCCGCGATCACCTGAAGCATGCCCGCCTCCTGCTCGTGTCCGAGCGCGACGTCCTCCCGTCGCAGGGTCATCGCAGCGCCGTAGATCGCGGCGAGCGGAGTGCGGAGCTCATGCGAGACGGTCGAGACGAAATCACTCTTCAGCTGCTCGACTGCCCGCTCCTCGGTCAGGTCGCGGAAGGCGTAGACAGTGCCGTGCGGGAACTCGGCGGCCGTCAGCGAGAGCCAGCGCTCACCGCGCGGGCCGTCAAACGGGAAGAGCTGAGGCCGCTCGCTCGCCTGGTCGAGCGGCCAGCCGGAAAGCGTAGTCTCCACACCCGCCTCGACCACCTTATTCTCGGCGAGTCCCGTGATGCGCGCAGCCGCTGGGTTCCAGAGCCGGATCATCCCATCGCTGCCGACGAGGAAAACCCCGTCGCCGACGAACTCGAGCGCCTGGGCCGCCTGGGCGCGCCGCCGGAGCTCCGACTCGGCCCGCTTCTGCTCCGTCACGTCCCGGAACGACCAGAGCCAGCCGTAGTACTCCCCGTCCGGGCCGCGCACCGCCGCCCCGTAGCGGTCGAGCACGCGACCGTCCTTCAGCAGCACCTCCTCGCGGCTCGTCTCTTCGGGATGCGCGTAGAGGTACTCGACGCGCTCGATGAACCCCTCTGGGTCGGCGACCCTCTCCATCGCCTGCTCCAGGGCAGCGTCGTCCGACTCGCTTGTGATCAGCTCCTCGGAGAAGCGCCACAGCTCGGCGAACCGCCGGTTGTACGAAAGCATGCGACCCTCGGTCGAAACCACGAGCAGCCCGTCGAGCGACGCCTCTTGCTGCGCCTCGAGCAGCGTTCGGCGATAGGTCAGCTCGCGGACGAGGCGCGCGTTGTCCAGTGCCGCGGAAGCACGACGCGCGAGCTCGAGCCCCAGCTCGAGGTCGGTTTCTCGGTAACGGTTCGGCTCCCGGGAGCCGAGCGTCATCACCCCCAGCGTCTCGCCGCGGGACACGAAGGGAACGAACATCATCGAGCGCGAGCCCACCTTCGCGAACAGCTTCCGGTCGAGCCCCATCTGCTCGAGAGCCTCGACCAGGTCCGGCGTGAGCGAGGGAGCGAGCAGCGGCTCGCCGCTCAGGAAAACGTCGCGAAGGACCGGCGGCGCGGAAGAACCGAGGTCATACCGGTCCGGCATCGAGTCCATCAGGCGCTCGAGCTCTGGATCTGCGTGCGCGTGCGCGACGCGGTGAAGGACTTCCCCCTCGGCCAGGTAGATGTTGCAAGCATCGGCGATCCGCGGCACGACGACGCGCGAGATCCGCTTCAGGATCTCCTCGCGATCGAGCGACGAGGAGAAGAGCTCCCCTGCCTCGGCGAGCAGGCGTAACCGGGCGTCAGCGCGCTTCTGCCCAGTGATCTCCATGATCACGCCCCCGACCCCGGTCGTCTCGCCGTCGCCGCCGCGGACGGGGTAGTAGCTCGAGAGCCAGTGACGCGCGTCGCCGGGGCCGGCGATCGCCTCGTCCGTCGACTCCTCGTGCACGACCGGCTCCCCCGTCCCGAGAACGCGGCGGTAGAGCGGCTCGAGCTGCGGGGCAAGCTCGGGGATCACCTCGGCCAGCGTCTTGCCGATGTGCTCCTCCGGCGAGAGCCTGTTCAACTGCGCGAGCGCGTCGTTCACGCGCACGAAACGGAGCTCGCGATCCCAGAAGCCGATCCCGACAGGTGCTGAGACGAGCAGCGTGTCGAGCTGCGCGAACGACTCCTGCGCTGCGCGGAAGAGCACCGCGTTGTCGATTGCGAGCGCGGCGCGGCGGGCAATCTCGTGCGCAAGCTCCAGATGGATTTGCCCGAAACGGCGCCGCGACTCGCCGGTGCCGATCGAGATCGTGCCGAGCAGCCGCCCGCGAGCCTCGAGCGGGACGACGATGTACGACATCGCCTCGAGCTCCCGATAGAGAGCGAGGTGCTCGGCGTCGAGGGCCGCATGCTCGAGCGCGTCGTCGCGAGCGTCCTCGACGAGGTACGGCTCGCCAGTCCGGATTACCTCGCTGACCGGGTGCGCGTCGTTCCGCTCCGGCGGGTAGCGCCGCCGCAGCTCGCGCAGCAGCTTCTCCCGCTCGGGGTCGCGGTGCGAGATCACGACCTGCCGCAGTCCTCCGTCGTCCAGGTCGACGGCGTCCACGATGCAGTAGTCCGCAAGCCGCGGCACGAGGAGCCGCGCGAGATCGGCCAGCGTCGCCTCGTAGTCGAGCGACGAGGCCAGCAAGGTGCTCGCCTCGGCAAGAAAGTGCAGCCGCTCCTCCGCCTGCCGTTCTTCGGTCATGTCGTGCAACATCGTCTCCAAGTCGGGGACAGTGTCGAAAGTGTGCACTGCCCGAAGAGGTGCGAGCCCCGAATCAATCCCTCGCAGCTTCAGGGGTCTTAGCGCGATGTGGGATCCGCTCCTGCGGATCCCACATCTTGCGCCACAAGAGTGGGCCGTGCAGGGATCGAACCTGCGACCTTGGGATTAAGAGTCGCGGAGGAAGCCAGCTAGCCCGAGCCGCCCCGAAGACACTTTGGCGCTCTGAGCGGAGATCGGGCACGGCGAGCACGCAGCTGCTCGGGGCAACTGGTTGCCCCCTGTTGCACCCTTGTTGCCCTCGGCGCCGACGGTCGCTTGCCGCCCGCGGCGCCCAAGGTTCACGCTCCGCTGTCGTCGCGTAGAACGCGACCGCCAAGTGCGGCGGGGAAGCTCAGCCGCTGGCGTTGAACAGCTTTGGCTCGTCGACGTGCTTGACCCACACGGGTGGTGCCACGCCGAGACGCCGTGCGTCGATCGTGACTAGATCCCTCCAGCGCCTCACTCGGCTCCTCGCCCGATTGCGAGCGTCCGTGATTTCGCGTGTTTGCTCCGTCAAGTCATCGATGTCACTTTCTGACTCAAGGAGCGCGATCCACTTCTTGTAGTGGGTAACGACATCCCCCCAATAGCGCACGCTGGCCGCGAGGTCGATGTGTGCCTGTCGAAGTCCCGACGGAACGATTAAGCGCTTTAGCGATGCAGATGTAGGACGGCGCTGGCTCCAATCGCGGCCGCGGCCGGCGCGCTTGGGGGAGAAGGTTGACCG
>Ga0183260_10004446_pt1 | contig 11124 bp, 7 predicted proteins | sample AntDrymUQ4972206_2_FD_129768 | JGI IMG/M metagenome (GOLD analysis project Ga0183260, IMG submission 129768) | Polar desert sand microbial communities from Dry Valleys, Antarctica - metaG UQ497 (22.06) (version 2) (version 2) | ecosystem: Environmental > Terrestrial > Soil > Desert | place...
AACCCGCAGGAGATCAGGAAATGACTACGACGATCTATTCACTGGTGCTGATGCTGCTCCTCGCAGCCGGAGCCGCTCCCGATGGACGCCAGGATAAGCAGGACAAGAACGATGGCCGGGAAGAGTTCAGCGCGATCCTCTCGAACATCAGCAATGTCGGCGGCGCCGGGATCACACCGCTGACGATCCGCATCAACAGGTGGACCAGTGATGCGGACGACGAACGCCTCCTGGGAATCCTGCGCGACAAGGGGCAGGGGGCCTTCCTCGACGCACTGCTCGACGGCAAGGCGGTTGGTTCGATCTCGACGCCAACATCGCTGAAATACGACTTCTTCTACGCGCGTCAATCGGCGACGAAGGACGGCGGCCGACGCATCATGCTGATCAGCGATCGCCCGATGACCGTCAGCGAGCGGGCGTCCGCCGCGCCGAGCCGCGACTATCCCTTCACGGTGATCGACTTTCAGGTCCCCAGCGAAGGGAACGGCGAGGGCACTCTCGCGCAGCAGGTGCAGCTCCGCCTGCTCGGCAACATTCTCGGCATCGAGAATCTCGCGACGGGGCCGATGAAGCTGGGCGACATCAAGAAGGTGAAGTAGCTATTTGATCCGGAACAACGTGACGTTGTTCCGGGCCACCGCCATCCGCTCCAGCCGGGGATCAGCAAGCGCGCGCTGCAGCGTCTCTTGCGCCTCATTACCAAAGCGCTCCGGATGCAGGACCAGGTGGGTCGCGCCGGCGGCCCGGATCGCATCCACGGCCGCCGAGTCCGGGAAATACCAGAACACATCGGCATAGTCGCGATACGACCCGGGGGTGTATCCGCTGTAGCCATTCATCAGCGGACGCCAGTGTGCCGTTGAATTCAGCACGTACTCCGCATTCTCGAACACCGCCTGTGGCGGATAGAACGGGACTTCGATGAGGACGACCGGTCCAGGCTCGTCCGCAAGCATCGCGTAGATTCCCGGTATCCCGCGGAACGGGAGGTAGGCGAACGGCGCGCGCAATGCTTCGAGGTTGACGAGGACTACGAGGACGGCTGCGAAAGCCGTCGCATATCGCGGCCGCGCCGCCCCGCGACATAGTAGCGACAGTCCAACTCCCGCCAGCACCGCCGATCCGAGCATGAACAGCACCCCGAACCGCGCCGCGGCGCGCAGCCCGGCCAGCGGCGGGAACACCGCGTAGAGCCAGCCGTACACCGGCGTCCGCGTGCCGAGGGACAGCACGCAGCCGACGATGCAGATGAGAGCCATCAGCAGCACGCGGCGCCGCATCAATGGATCCGCGGCTCGGCGCAGCTGCAGCGCGATCGCCGCGAGCGCCAGAAAGGCGACCACGATACCCGGGAAGTAGGCGTCCGGAGAGACGCGAGGCGCAGCGGCATTCCACAGCCAGTGGTGAAGGTGGCTGTAGGATGCCCAGTAGCCGTTCAACAGCGCCGAGTACTCGCTGACGCTGTCGAGCGTTCTCACCATCTGCTGCTCGTTCGCCGCCCGGCGATACGGCAGGTACACCGGGAGAATCGCGACACCCGCCAGGAGCGCAGCGAGCGCAAAGCTCGCGTGAACCCTCAAGGTCGGCCGCCGGACGATGACCAGCACCGCCAGCGCAATCGTCGTGAAGACCACGAGGTAGCCGGATGTGTAGGCCATGACCGACATCCAAAAAGCGAGTAGTAGCGCGTGGCGGATCTCCCCGGTAGCGATCAATCGATCCGCTGCGAGGAGTGCGAGCGGGACGCCATATGCATGGTGCGCCTGCAGGTGCTCGAGCCGTGTCAGCGACTGCGTGTTGAACGCCCACGCGGATCCGGCGAGTAGCGAGGCGAGTCTGTCACCCGTCCACGCGTGAACCAGCGCATAGCATCCGAGCATGGTCAACGCCATGCCGGCGAGCAGTAGCACGTTGTGGACGAGGACCGGTGAACCGCCGAGGATCCTGACCGGTGCCCCCATCACGGCCGGAACGATCAGCGGTTCGGAGAAAGCCAGCGAGTCGGGCGCTGGATGAAAGATGTTGGCGCTGAATAGATGCAGCGGATCTCGCGGCAGCTGGTGCTGCACCCACGCCACGATCCACTCGTTGAGCATCACGTCGCCGTTGTAGTTCAGCGACAGGTGCGCGGGGTCGGTGGCCAGTGGCCACGAGTGCGCGACGGCCAGGAGGACTGCGATCAGGACGGCCTGCGTCCAGTGCGAACGCAGCCAGAGAGTCATCGCGCCGCGAGGCTGCGGATCAGCGTCAGCAGCATGTCGATCGCGACGGTGTTGTGGCCTCCGAGAGGGATGATCACGTCGGCGTACCGTTTGCTCGGCTCCACGAAGTCGAGGTGCATCGGCTTCACGGTGCCGAGATACTGATCGATGACGGAGCTCACCGTCCGTCCGCGCTCGGACAGGTCCCGCTGCAGCCGTCGTATGAACCGCGTGTCATCGTCGGCATCGACGAACGCCTTGACGTCCAGCAGCTTGCGCAGATCCGGATCCGCAAAAATCAGGATGCCTTCGACGATGATGGCGCGGCGGGGGAGGACGGTGGTGGTGCCTTCCTCCCGTGCGTGTCGCGCGAAGTCGTAAAGCGGCACTTCGACCGCCGAGCCCGCGCGCAGCGCCTTGACATGCTGGACGAGAAGGTCGGTTTCGAGTGAGTCGGGGTGGTCGTAGTTGAGCGCGGCTCGCTCTTCGAGACGAAGATCGCCACGGTCCCGGTAGTACTTGTCGTGCTCGATCAGACTGACCTGGTCGTCCCCCAGGCTTTTGACGATCTGGGAGACGACCGTGGTCTTTCCTGAGCCGGACCCGCCGGCGACGCCGATGACGAAAGGCTTCATGCCGTCGCGGTGTTCAGCGTACCTGCGCAGCCTTCTGCACCTGGTCCATCACGCGCAGCAGGTTCCCGCTCCAGATCTGGCCGATCTGTGCCTCGGTATAGCCGCGCCGCACCAGCTCCAGCGTCACGTTGAATGTCTCCGAGGCATTGTTCCAGCCGTCCACACCGCCGCCGCCATCGAAGTCCGACGAGATGCCGACGTGATCGATACCGATCTTTTTGACGATGTAGTCGATGTGGTCGACGAAGTCCTTGACGTTCGCGCGGGGTGGCGCCGGGAACTTCATGTTCAGCTCGTCGAGTTTGCTCTGCATCTCGGCGCGCTGCTCGTCGGTCAACGCTGGTGCCTGGGCGCCTCCCGCGGCTCCGGCTGCAGCGTCGCCAGCGCCGGCACGTCCTCCGCCAGCACCGGCGCGTCCACGGCCGCCGCGACCGAGAGAAGCGACCGGCACCTTGTATTCCTCGGCCAACTTCGCCAGGGCTGCGGTGCGCTCCGCCGAGGGCGGGGTGACCTTGACATAGTTGGCAAACGCCACGGCCTGGACCACGCCGCCGTTCTTCTTCAACGCGAGCAACTGCTCGTCGTCGAGGTTGCGGCTGTGGTCGTGCATCGCGCGTGAGCCTGAGTGCGATGCGATCACCGGCGCCTTCGAGAGGGACATCGCCTGCAGATTCGCTTCCTTTGACGGGTGCGAGATGTCGACCATGATGCCGACGCGGTTGAGTTCTGCGATGACCTTTTTGCCGAGCGGGCTGAGGCCCTTGTGCAGCCAGATACCGTCGCCCTCGCCGGTATTCGAGTCCGCCAGCTGGCTGTGACCGTTGTGTGCGAGCGAGAGGTAGCGCGCGCCGCGCGTCTGGAATTCCTTGATGCGCGCGACCGCGGTGGTCTCATCTCCCAGCGGATAGCCGTTCTCGACACCGATGAGCGCCACTTTCTTACCCGCCGCGGCAAGCGAGCGGACGTCCGCCGAGGTCAGCGCGAGGCCGATCTTATCGGGAGCGATCTCCTTGGTGAGGCGATGGATCGCGTCGAACTTGTCGCTGGCCTGCTTGTAGGCCGCGTCATAGCCCGCCTTGGTGAAGGCATCCTCGCCTCTGCCCTGGCCGACGTAGACGATCAGGAACGCGGCATCGAGCCCTCCGGAAAACATCTTCGGAAGATTGACCTGGGTCTGCAGATCCTGCGTGTAGTTCTGGGTCGCGGTGAAATTGTTGACGCCGATGTCGACGTGGGTATCGAGCGTGATCACCTTGTCGTGAATGGCGCGAGCCTTGGCCACGAGGGCAGCGTCAGCCGGCGTATGCTCCGCGGAGGCCGTTGGTGCCTGTTGCGCGCGGACCGGCAGCGTGAGAGTACCGGCTGCCACCAGGAGCGCGGCCGCGGGCACGAAGAGCAAACGTTTCATCAGGGGCAATCCTCCGGCGTGGATTGTACTCCTAAGGAACTGACGCGTAAGTCCAACCGCACCCTCTGCGTCAGTGCCGCATTCTCTGCATCAGTTCCTCCGCACCCTCACCGCAAGTCTGCCCGCACTCTCAGCGTCAGTGCCCCCGCACCCTCTGCGTCAGTTCCTCCGCCCCCTCGGCGTCAGTGCCCCCGCACCCTCGGCGTCAGTGCCCCCGCCCCCTCAGCGTAAGTCCCCCCGCACCCTCAGCGTCCAGTTCCTATTGACTTCCGATAGGAGCAGTGTTCTCATGTCGGAATTCGATAGGAGTCGACCCTGGCCCACAAGACCGACTTGCTCCGCGGCACGCTCGACCTGCTCATCCTGCAGACGCTCACGCTCGGTCCGAATCATGGGCTGGGTATCTCGCGCCGTATCGGCCAGATCACGCAGGGTGCGTTCGACGTCCGCGCCGGTTCGCTGTTTCCGGCGCTGCATCGCCTCGAGGAGCGGGGCTGGTTATCGTCGTACTGGGGAGACTCCGAGAACAACCGGAAGGCGCGCTACTACGAGATGACTGCCGCCGGACGGAAGCAGCTGCGGGCGGAAACGGATAACTGGGACCGCGTCGCCCTCGCGATCACGCGTGCCCTGAAAGCGACGTAAGTCATGGGCATCCTCCGGCGCCTCGTCTGCACGACACGCAACCTCGTGCGAGGCACGCGCATCGACAGAGATCTCGATCACGAGCTCCGCGCCTACGTCGACCTGCTGGCCGACGAGAAGATTGCGTCCGGCATGCCGCCTCCGCAGGCTCGCCGCGAAGCACGTGTAGAAAGCGGCGGTCTCGAACAGGTTAAGGAACAGGTACGGGTCGTGCGAAGTGGTGCTCTCGTCGAACAGTTCGTCCAGGACCTGACGTATGGCCTCCGCGTGCTCCGGCGCAATCCGTCGTTCACGCTCGTTGCGGTCTGCACGCTGGCGATCGGCCTCGGTGCAACGGCCGCGATCTTCAGCGTCGTCAACTCGGTTCTGCTGCGCCCGCTGCCGTATGCGGCGCCCGACTCGCTGTTCCGAGTCGAGAACATGCATTACACCGGTGAGTTCGTCGAGCTGCAGCGTCGCGGTCAGAGTTTCGACGTCGCCGCATACCTGACGCGCGAGGCCACGATCACCGGTGACGGGGAGCCGCAACGCGTGGCCGCCGCGTCGGTGTCGCCGAACCTGATGCCCCTGTTGGGTGTGACCGCCGTCCGCGGTCGAGCGCTGGAGGACGGCGATGAGCGCGCCTCGAACGGCGCCGTGGTGGTAATCAGTCACGAGTTCTGGCGCAGCCGCTTTGGCGGCGACCCCGGCGTCCTCGGCCGCCTCGTCACGCTGGACGGCACGAGCCGGACGATCGTCGGCGTCATGCCGCGGGATTTCGACTTCCCGACCCCGGCGACGCAGCTGTGGACGCCCGCCGTCGTGGATCTGAACAATCGCATCGCCCTCTGGTCCAGCAGCCGGCACATCATCGGCCGGCTGCGCCCGGGCGCAACCTTCCCGCTGGCCGATGCCGAGGTGCGCACCATCGCGCCGCTGATGCGGGCGCTGTTTCCATGGGGTATGCCGGCCGACTATGGTCAAAACGCATCGCTGATCCCGCTCAAACATGCTCTCGTGGCCGACGTCCGGCCGTTGTTGACGCTGCTTCTCGCCGCCGTGGCGACGGTCCTGCTGATCGCCTGCGTGAACGTCAGCAATCTGCTGGTGGCGCGGACACTGGCACGCCAACGCGAGCTGGCCATCCGCGCGTCACTTGGCGCGGCGCGGGGACGGATCCTTCGGCAGGTTCTGACAGAAGGCGCGCTGCTCGTTCTGTGCGGGCTCGTCCTCGGAGTGCCGGTCGCGTACGGCGGGATGGACCTGCTCGCCACGTCGCTCCCCGCCGACATGCCGCGCAGCGTGACGCTGGCGCTCGACGGACGTCTGCTGGCCTTCGCTGCGGCTGCGCTCGCCACCTGTGCGCTCATCGTCGGCGTGTTTCCAGCGCTGCGGGCCGCCCAGGTGGATCTCGTCCCGCGCATGGCGGAAGGGGAGCGGATGGGCCAGAGCCGCCGGACGCGCTGGACGTCCAATCTGCTGGTGGGCACCCAGATGGCGCTCGCCGTGATGCTGGTGGTTTCGGCGGTCCTGCTCGCGCGCACGCTCGCGAACCTTCACGCGGTGTCGACCGGGTTCGCAGTGGAACAGGTCGTGTCTGCCCGCATCTCGCCGCCTCAGTTTCGCTTTCCCAACGCGGCCGCTCGTCGTGATCTCTATTCCCAGGTACTCGAACGCGCCGCCAGCGCCCCGAACGTAGTGAGTGCCGCCGTTACCGATCGCCTGCCGCTCGGAGGTGAGACATACGGCAGCGTCTTCAGCATCGAGGGAAGGCCGGACCCGGCGCGAACGGGTGAGTGGCCGATCGCCGATGTCTCCGCCATCGTCAGTCCGGCCTTCTTCTCCACCCTCGGAATGCCTGTCCAAACGGGGCGGACGTTCACGGCCGATGACGCCGAGACATCGCAGCGGGTCGCTGTCATCAGCGAGAGCCTGGCGAACAAATACTGGCCCGGTGAGTCGCCGATCGGACGTCGATTCGGCTTCCCTGGCGACGGCAATCGACTCCGAACGATCGTCGGCGTCGTTGCGGACGTCAAGTGGGAGCGCGTGACCGATAAGCTCCGCACCGCTCTCTACGTGCCGATCGCGCAGGCGGAACCTGCTGCCATGCGCGTCGTCATCCGCACAACCGCCGGGCCGTCCGCGGCGCAAGAGCACATCAGGTCCATCGTCCGCGGGATCGATCGCGACACGCCCGTGGATCGTCCCCGCGCCATGGCGGACCTGGTGGCGACGGCCGTAGAAGGGCCGCGCTTCGCCGCCTTGCTGGTCGCCGCCTTCGCCGTCGCTGGTTTGCTGCTCGGCGCGATCGGCATCTACGGCACGGTCAGCGATCACGTGGCACAGCGGCGCCGTGAGATCGGTGTCCGCATCGCGCTCGGTGCCCAGAAAGCTGACGTCTTCCGGGCGATGCTCGGCGGGACGATGACCGTGGTTGCCGCGGGAACGGTTGCGGGCCTCGCGGGTGCCGCGGTCATCACCCGGTTGTTCGCGTCGATGCTTTTCGAGATTGCTCCGACGGACCCGGTGACATTCGCGCTTGCCGTAGGGATCCTTGCCGCGACTGCGGTGCTGGCGGGGTACCTTCCGGCGCGGCGTGCTTCACGCGTCGACCCGCTCTCGGCGCTTCGCGTGGGGTGAGCGTCTCGCCGGTATAGACTGAGGGCTCCAAGGAGCTGCCTGTGAGACATCGCCCCGCCGTGTTTGCCGTCCGATCGTCCATCGCTGTCGCGTGTGCCGTCGGCGCTCTGCAGATCTCGTCCTCGGCCCAGGATCGCCTGACGACGATGCCGGGCTACCAGCAGTTTCAGAAGGTCAGCACCGAGAGTCGGGACGCCGTCAAGTCGGGTGCGCTCACGGTGACCTGGAAGGATCCGAAGACCTTCGAGTACCAGCGGGACGGGAAGCTCTATCGCTACGACGTGACGTCCAAGGCGGCGGTGGAAGCGGGGGAAGCACCAGCACCGACAGGACGCGGCGGGCGCGGCGGCGGCCAGGGCGCCCCCGAACGGGGCCGCCAGTTCGAGTCGGCCGAATCGCCCGACAAGAAGTTCCGCGCCGTTTACCGCGACCGCAACGTCTACATGGTGGACGCGGCAACCAACGCAGAGGTCGCCGTCACGACCGATGGCAATGAGAAGGACCGGACCAAGAACGGCACCGGCAGCTGGGTCTATGGCGAAGAGCTCGCGCAGCGGACCGCGATGTGGTGGTCCCCCGACAGCACCAAGCTCGCCTATTACCGGTTCAACGAGAGCAAGGTCCCGGACTACTTCCTGCAGCTGAAGCAGACGCAGCTACAGAGCGAGGTCGATGTCGAGGCGTATCCGAAGGCAGGTGTCGACAATCCGATCGTCGAACTATTCGTCTATGACGTCGCTGCGAAGAAGTCCACGAGGATGGACGTCCGCACCGGCAAGCCGTTTACCAACGACGTCGTCGGCCACTACGTGTACAAGGTCGCCTGGTCACCGGATGGCAGCGAGCTGATCTTCAACCGGACGAATCGGCGTCAGAACATTCTCGAGTTCGCGGCCGCCAATCCTTCCACCGGCGCCACTCGCGTGATCATCCGTGAAGAGTGGCCGACCGGCTGGGTGGAGAACAGCCCCGCGATGACGTGGCTGAATGATGGCAAGCGCTTCATCTGGGAATCCGAACGCAACGGATGGAACAATTTCTACCTGTATGACGTCGCTGGAAAACTGATCAACCCGATCACGTCCTACACGGCAGTCGAAGCCAGCGGCCTGGTGAAGGTCGACGAAGCTGCCGGCGTGGTGTTCTACACGGCGCGTGACGGCGACAACCATATGAAGCCGCAGCTGCATCGCGTCGGCCTGAACGGAAAGGGCGATGTCCGCCTGACCGATCCTGCTTTCCATCACACGATTGGCACCTGCATGACGGCGGCTGTCGCGGTCCCGGCAGCACCCGCCGCGACGGGGACCTGCGCGATCTCACCTGACAACAAGTACTTCGTGGACGTCTACCAGGCTCACAACGCGGCGCCGGCAACGCGGCTGTCAGACGCGCTGACCGGAAAGACGGTCGCCGCGCTGGCGGAGAGCGATCTCGCCAAGTTCAACGCGGTCGGACTGAAGCAGGCGGAGATGTTCACCTACATGGCTGCTGACGGCAAGACCAAGCTGCATGGATTGATTCATTTCCCGTCGAACTTCGATCCGTTGAAGAAGTATCCGGCACTTCTGAGCGTCTACGGGGGGCCGGCGTCGGCGAGCAGCACGGCCCGCGAAACATTCGTCACGCCGAGCGCGCTGACCGAGTACGGGTTCATCGTCCTCAACCTTGATTCACGTGCCGCACCCGGTATGGGCAAGCGCACGCTCGATTCGATTTACATGAAGCTCGGACAAGTGGAAATGGACGATATGGCGGCCGGCATCAAGGCGCTGGCCTCGAGACCGTACTTCGACAAGGCCCGTGTCGGCGTCCACGGGACGTCCTATGGCGGCTACTCGTCGGCGATGCTGCTGCTGCGCCACCCGGATCTCTTCGCCGCCGCGGCGGCGTCGTCGCCGGTGACGGCGTGGGATCACTACGACACGATCTACACCGAGCGGTACATGTGGATCCCGCAGGAAAACAAAGAGGGCTATGCGGCCGGCAGCGCGATGACCTACGCCAAGGATCTCAAGGGCCGCCTGATGATCTACTACGGAACCGCTGACAACAACGTGCATCCGTCCAACTCGATGCAGTTGATCCGGGCGCTGCAGCAGGCGAATAAGAGCTTCGAGGTCCAGGTCGGTCCGGATCTCGGCCACACCGGCGTCAGCCAGGCGCGGATGATGGAATTCTTCATCGAGAACCTCGTCATGCGGCCGACCTCCGCGTCAACGACGATGGTCGAACGGTAAGCCAGCGGACCTCAGATCGATCGATCGCGCGTTCTGCGTACGTAAGCCCGCTTGACGGCGCAGGAACGCAGGCGCTCGGAGCACGAGAATAGCGCTTTGCTGGCATTTCGGCAGGTCCGCCCGGGGTACTTGGGTTGCGAGATCCGGGGGATGCAACTGAAGAGAGGACCTCGGAATCACGGTGAGCTCGTTGCGTGGCAACTGTGCGCTCACCTGCGGCGGCTGGTGTGGGAAGCGACGCGGGAGGGACCAGCGAAAGGGGATCGCAGATACTGCGATCAGATCCGCTCCGCCGCTCGGACGGCGTGTTACCTGACTTCAGAGGGTTTCTATCGAACGCGGGAAGGGGATTTTCTGAACTGCCTGGTCATGGCGCACGCCTCGCTCGCAGAGACGGACGACTACCTCGATGAGGGGCTCGAGAAGCAGTACCTCGCGTCGCTCGCACACGGAGCGATGAAGGAGGCAGCGGCGCGCGCCTCGAGTGCGAACCGCCGGCTTCGAGACTCATTACGAAGCCAATCGATGGCGCAGCAGGAGGCGAAACGAAAAGCGTGTCGCCGCCGGTGAGGGCTGCCTTATTTGCCGACTCCCACGTACTCCTCGTAGGTGCCTTTGAAGTCCTCGACCTGCCGGCCGTCGCCGACCGACACGACAGGGGCGGACGGGGTTACTGAGGTGCTCTCGAATCTCCAGATGCGGGTGCCGACTTCTTCGATCAGGTCCTGGTCGTGCGTGACCAGGAACACCGTGCCCTCGTACTTCTGGAGCGCGATATTCAGCGCGTTGATCGACTCGAGGTCGAGGTGATTGGTCGGCTCGTCGAACACGAGCACGTTGGGTTTCTGCAGCATGATCCGGCAGAACAGCAGGCGCGCGGTTTCGCCGCCTGAAAGCGCGTCGGTCATCTTCAGACCTTCTTCGCCGGTGAACAGCATCTGGCCGAGCAGGCCATGGATGTCCTGCCGGTGCGCGTCCGGGTCGAACTGGTGCAGCCACTCGACCGCCGTCATGCCTTTCCGGATCTGACCGGTGTGGTCCTGCGAGAAGTAGCCGATCGAGACCTCGTGCCCCCAGCGCACCGTTCCGGCGTCGACATCGCCAGGAGCCGGCGGAAGGTTGGGCGAATCAGCCAGCAGCGCCTTGAGCAACGTCGTCTTGCCGAGCCCGTTACGACCCATCAGCACGATGCGTTCGCCGCGGGTCACGACCGCGTTGAAGTCGCTGATGATCTGCAAGCCGTCGTAGCCCTTCGAGATGCTCTTCGCTTCGAGGACGGTGCGGCCGGACGGCCGGTTGATCGTGAACTTGATATACGGCCGTTGAATGTTGGACCGCGCCAGCTCGTTGGTCTGGAGCCGCTCGACTTC
>Ga0183260_10004447_pt1 | contig 11124 bp, 12 predicted proteins | sample AntDrymUQ4972206_2_FD_129768 | JGI IMG/M metagenome (GOLD analysis project Ga0183260, IMG submission 129768) | Polar desert sand microbial communities from Dry Valleys, Antarctica - metaG UQ497 (22.06) (version 2) (version 2) | ecosystem: Environmental > Terrestrial > Soil > Desert | place...
CAGGCGGATCGGGGAGCCGCCGCCCGCGGCTTCCATTCGTTTCGGAGGTCGCGCATGTGCGGAATCGTCGGCTACTGCGGTAACCGCCCGGTGCAGGAGCTCCTGCTCGCCGGGCTGGAGAAGCTCGAGTACCGGGGTTACGACAGCGCGGGGATCTCCATGGTCAGCGACGGCCACGTAGAGTCCGTGCGCGCCGTCGGGAACCTGTCCGCGCTGCGCGACGCCGTCGGGCACCGCGACCACGCCGCCGGGGGCGTCGCCGTCGCGGCCCGGACGGCCACGACCGGGATCGGGCACACGCGATGGGCGACCCACGGCCGGGTGAGCGAGGCCAACGCGCACCCCCACTACGACACGGGCGACAAGGTGCACATCGTCCTCAACGGGATCGTCGAGAACTACGTCGCCCTGCGCGAACGCCTGTCCGGCCAGGGCTGCGTCTTTACGTCGCAGACCGACGCGGAGGTCGTGGCCCACCTGATCGCCTCCCACTACGACGGGGACCTCACGCTGGCCGTCCGCCGCGCCTACGCGGAGCTCGTGGGCCACTTCGCCTTCGTCGCGCTGGCCGCCGACGAGCCCGACCGGCTGGTGGGGGCGCGGCGCGAGTGCCCGCTGATCGTCGGGCGTGGGGAGGGCGAGCAGTTCCTGGCCTCCGCGATCCCCGCCTTCCTGCGCGAGACCCGCCGGGTGCAGTACATCAACAACGGCGAGATCGTCACGCTGGGCCGCGACGAGGTGCGCTTCGAGACGGCGGCCGGCGCGCCGCTGGAGCGCGAGATCGTGGAGATCGACTGGGACGCCGAGACCGCCGAGAAGGGCGGCTTCGAGACCTTTATGCTCAAGGAGATCTTCGAGCAGGCCGACGCCGTGGCCGAGACGGTGGCCGACCGGACGGCGCGCGGCACGGGCGTGGACCTCGACGACCTCGGCGTGATCGACGACGAGGCGCTGTGCTCCGTAAGGCGCATCGTGATCGTGGCGTGCGGGACCTCCTACCACGCGGGTCTGGTGGGTCGCTATGCGATCGAGGAATGGGCCCGCGTGCCGGTCGAGATCGACATCGCCTCGGAGTACCGCTACCGGAACCCCGTCGTGGGGCCCGACGACCTGGTGGTGGGCATCTCGCAATCGGGCGAGACGGCCGACACCCTGGCCGCCATGCGCCTGGCCCGCGAGCGCGGCGCCCGGGTGCTGGCGGTCACCAACGTGATGGGCTCCCAGGCCACCCGCGACGCCGATGCGACGCTGTTCACCCGGGCGGGCCTGGAGATCGGCGTCGCCGCCACCAAGACCTTCATGTGCCAGGTGGCGGTCATGTACCTGCTCGGGCTGCGCCTGGCCGAGCTGCACGGCACGATGGACCCGGAGGTCCTCACCGCGGTGGTGGGCGACCTCAAGCACATGCCGCACCACATCGACGCGCTGCTGGCAACGGTGGACGAGCCGGTCTCGGCGCTGGCCGAGCGTTTCGCGGACTCCGAGTTCTTCCTCTACCTGGGCCGGCACGTGGGCCTGCCGGTGGCGCTGGAGGGAGCGCTCAAGCTCAAGGAGATCTCCTACATCGCGACGGACGCCTACGCGGCGGGGGAGATGAAGCACGGGCCGATCGCGCTGCTCGACGAGTCGACCCCGGTCGTCTGCGTCGCGACGGAGTCGCCGGTGCTCGACAAGGTCGTCTCCAACATGCAGGAGGTCCGCGCGCGGGGCGCCTGCGTGATCGCAGTGGCGACCGAGGGCGACCAGTCGATCGGGGAGCACGCCGAGGAGGTGGTGCGCCTGCCGCGCACGGACTGGATGCTCCAGCCGATGCTCGCCGTGATCCCGCTGCAGCTGCTGGCCTACCGGATCGCCCGGCTGCGGGGCCTCAACGTGGACCAACCGCGCAACCTGGCCAAGACGGTCACGGTCGAGTAGCCCCTGCCCGCCCGGTGCGGGCACCGGCGGTCCTCCGCGGGGGGCGCAATAGCATCCGTCCAATGCCCCTTCCCGGCTGGCTGGAGCCGCTGCCCGACGCCGAGCAGATGCGCGCCGCGGACGCCTGGGCGATCGCGGACCAGGGCGTCCCCTCGCTGGAGCTGATGGAGCGCGCCGGCGAGGGGCTGGCGCGCGTGGTGGCCGAGCAGGCGCCCGACGGCCCGGTGGCGGTGGTCTGCGGGCGGGGGAACAACGGGGGCGACGGCCTGGTGGCGGCGCGGGTCCTGCGCGCCGAGGGCCGCGAGGTGCGCGTGCTGTGCCTGGAGCGCCCGGAGGACTTTCGCGGCGACGCGCGCACGAACCTGGAGCGGCTGCCCGGGCCGGCGCCCGAGGGATTCCGTCCCGCGGCCCTGGAGGGCGCCGCGGCGATCGTCGACGCGATGCTCGGCACGGGCTCCTCCGGCGCGCCGCGCGAGCCCGTCGCCGGAGCGATCGAGGCGATCAACGCCGCCCAGGGCGCGGTGGTGGCCGCCGACGTGCCCACCGGGGTGGACGCCTCGACCGGGGAGGTGCCGGGGGCGGCGGTGCGCGCCCGGGCGACCGCCGCCTTTCACGCCGCCAAGCTGGGGCTGTACGTGGCCCCGGGCAAGCGACACGCGGGCGAGGTGCGAATCGTTCCGATCGGAATTCCTCCGGGTGCGCCCGGCGAGGTACCGGCGGGACGGATCCGGTCGGCGGTCCTGGGCGAGATCCCGCGCCGGCATTCCGCCTCGACCAAGTTCTCCGAGGGCAGCGTGCTGGTCGCGGGCGGCTCGAGCGGGCTGACGGGCGCGCCCTGCCTGGCGGCGGAGGCCGCGGCTCGCGCGGGGGCCGGGTACGTCACCGCCGCCGTTCCGGCCTCCCTGCACCTCGTCTTCGAGCTGCGGCTGCTGGAGGCGATGACGCGCCCGCTGCCCGACGCGGATGGCGCGCTGTCCGCGGCGGGCCGGGACGGGCTGCTGGAGGCCGCCGGGCGCGCCGACGCACTGGTGCTGGGCTGCGGGGCCGGGCGCGCAGAGGAGACGGCGGAGCTGGTTCGCGCCGTGGCAACCGGCGCGCCGCTACCGCTGCTGCTGGACGCCGACGGCCTCAACGCGCACGCCGGGCGCCTCGACGCCCTGGCGGCGCGGACGCAGCCGACGGTGCTCACCCCCCACGCCGGCGAGCTGGCCCGGCTGCTGGGGCTCGATTCCGCCGAGGTGGAGCGCGCGCGCCTGCACCACGCCCGCGCCGCGGCGCGCACGTCCCGGGCCGTGGTGGTGCTCAAGGGCGACGACACCCTGGTCGCGGCGCCCGACGGGACGGTGGGCGTGGGCGGGCAGGGCAGCCCCGGGCTGGCCACCGCCGGCACGGGCGACGTGCTCTCGGGCGTGATCGGGGCACTGCTGGCCAAGGGGCTGGACCCGTTCACCGCCGCCTGCGCGGGCGTTCGCCTGCACGCGGGAGCGGGTCACCGCGCCGCCGCGGCGCGCGGGGCCGACGGGCTGATCGCCCGCGACGTGATCGACGCCCTTCCGCGCGAGCGCGCCGAGGCCTCCTGATGGCGCTGCGCGCGCTGGCCAGGGTCAACCTGGCGGCGATCGAGCGCAACTGCGCCCATCTGCGCCGTGCCGCCGGCGACGCGGCGCTGGGAGCGGTGGTCAAGGCCGACGGGTACGGACACGGCGCCGCGCCGTGCGCCCGTGCGGCGCTGGCCGGAGGAGCGAGCTGGCTGGCCGTCGCCGCCGCCGGCGAGGCCGCCGCCCTGCGCGACGCGGGCGTCGAGGCGCCGATCCTGGTGATGGGCGCGCTGAGCCCGCCCGAGCTCGACGTGGCGCTGGCGGCGCGGGCCGAGGTCGTGGCCTGGCGCGAGTCCTTCGTCGCCGCGGCGACGCGGCGAGCGCGCCCCGGCGAGCCCGCTCGGGTGCACGTGAAGCTCGACACCGGGATGGGCCGGCTGGGCACGCGCGACCCGGAGGAGGCCACGCGCGTGGTGGCCGCGGTGGAGGCGGCCGCCGGCCTCGAGCTGGCGGGAGCGATGACCCACTTCGCGACCGCCGACGAGGAGGACGACGACTTCTTCGCCGTCCAGCTGGAGCGCTTCCGCGCCTGGGCGGTGCCGCTGCGCGCGCAGCGGCCCGGACTGGTGCTCCACGCCGCCAACAGCGCGGCCACGCTGCGCGATCGCGGCGCCGCCTTCGACGCGGTGCGCTGCGGCGTCGCGGTCTACGGCCTCGATCCGTTTCAGCGCGACGCGGCCGAACGCGGCCTCGAACCGGCGCTGGAACTGTGCTCGTACGTCGGGGAGCTCAAGCCGTGCGCGACCGGCGAGAGCGCCGGGTACGGGCGCCGGTTCGTGGCCGCGTGCGAGACGACGCTGGCGGTGCTCCCGATCGGCTACGGCGACGGCGTACGGCGCGGCCTGGGCGGCAACGCGGAGGTCCTGATCGGAGGGCGCCGCCGGCCCCTGGTCGGCACGGTCTCGATGGACAACGTGACCGTGGACCTCGGCCCCGAACCGGACGCCGCCACGGGCACTCCCGCGACGCTGATCGGGAGGCAGGACGCCGAGCAGGTCACCGCGGAGGAGTGGGCGCGGCGGCTCGGCACGATCAACTACGAGGTCACGTGCGCCCTGTCGGCGCGCGTGCCCCGCGTCTACCACCGGGACGGGACGCCCGCGTGAGCGCGGCGCTGGAGGCCGCGCGGGCCGCGCTGGCCGGGACGGAGGCCTGGCTGGTCGGCGGAGCGGTGCGGGACGGGCTGCTGGGGCGCAGCACCGAGGACCACGACGTGGTGGCCGCCGGCGACGTCGAGGCCCACGCGCGCACGATCGCCCGCGCGCTGGACGCGGCCGCCTTCCCGCTCTCGGAAGCCTTCGGCGCGTGGCGGGTCACCCGCGCCGGCGCGTACTGGCGGGTGGACCTGACGCCCCTGCGCGGCTCGATCGAGGCCGACCTCGCCCGCCGGGACTTCACCGTCAACGCCATGGCCCGGCCCCTCGCCGGGGGCGACCGCCTGGATCCGCACGGCGGCGGCGACGACCTCGCCGCGCGGCGGCTGCGCATGGTCTCGCGTGCGGCGCTGGCCGACGATCCGCTGCGCACGCTGCGCGCGGCGCGCCTGGCCTGCGAGCTGGAGCTGGAGATCGAGCCCGAGACGGCGGCGGCGGTGCGCGAGCAGGCCGCGGGAGTGGCAGGGGTGGCGCCCGAGCGGGTGTTCGCGGAGCTGCGTCGCATCGTCGCCGCGCCCGGTGTGGTGGCCGGAGTGAAGCTGCTCGCCTCGCTCTCCCTGACGCCCGTGGTCCTGCCCGAGCTGGCGGCGCTGCGCGGCGTGGGCCAGAGCGACTACCACCACCTCGACGTCTACGATCACACCGTCGCCGTGCTGGGCGAGGTGGTGGCGCTGCAGCACGATCCCGCGGCGGCTTTCCCCGATCGCGCCGGCGAGGTGACGGCGCTGCTCGCCGAGCCGCTCGCCGACGAGCTGACGCGCGGGGAGGCGCTGCGCTTCGGCGCACTGCTGCACGACGTCGCCAAGCCCCGAACCCGGAGCCACACCGAGGGGGGGCGGGTCACCTTCCTGGGCCACGACGAGGTGGGCGCCGACCTGGCACGGTCGATGCTGGAGCGGCTGCGGGCCTCCGAGCGGCTGCGCGCCCACGTAGCCGCGCTGACGCGCCACCACCTGCGACTCGGGTTCCTGGTGCACCGCCGCCCGCTGGCGGCGCGCGAGCTGTATCGCTACCTGCGCGCCTGCGACCCGGTGGAGGCCGACGTGACGCTGCTGTCGGTTGCCGACCGCCTGGCCACGCGCGGGCGCCGGGCCGACGACGCGATCGCCGCCCATGTCGAGCTGGCCCGGGAGGTGCTGGCCGCCGCGCTGCGCTGGCGTGCGCAGGGCCCGCCCGCGCCCCTCGTGCGCGGGGACGAACTGGCGCGGGAGCTGGGGGTGCCACCCGGCCCGGAGGTCGGGCGGCTGCTCGAATCGGTAGCCGAGGCGCAGTACGCGGGCGAGGTCGCCGATCGCGCCGGAGCGCTGGCGCACGCACGGGACCGGCTGCCGGCCCGCGCGCATGGCGGCGAGGCCCGGCGGCCGCTCAGATGATCAGGACCGGCGTGCCGATCGGCAGCAGCGCCGCCAGCCGCCGGATCGCGAAGTTGGGCACGCGGATGCATCCGTGCGACGGCCGGCCCGGGATCAGCTGGGGCTGGTTGGTGCCGTGGATGCCGATCACGCCGCCGCCCGGCCAGTCCGTGAGGCGGGGGGCATACGCGCTGGTGCCGAACGCCCAGGGGCCGTAGAGACCGGTCTCCGGGTTGACCTTGATGCGCTCGCGGATCCAGAAGCGTCCGGGGGGCGTCGGGGTGCTGAACTTTCCCACCCCGATGCGCGAGAACCAGATGCGCCGCCCCGAGCGATACAGCGAGGCGCTGAGCAGCCGGCGGTTGATCACCAGCCGCGTGCGCACGAGGCGCAGGTACTCCATCGCCTCGGCGCGGACCCACCCGAGGCGTCCGTTGGGCCGGCCGGGCACGCGGATGCGATACCACAGCTCGCCGTCCGGGTCGCGCCACGAGGTCAGGACCACGTAGACCTCGGGGAAGTCGTCCTCGGTGTAGTAGCGCGTCCGCGCGATGTAGCGCGAGGTGGGGGTCGGGAGGGCGGTGATCCGCGCCAGGAACGCGGGGCCCGCCCAGCGGGTGATCGTGGTCTCGTTGGAGAGCGGGACGGCGGTGGAGAGGTCCGGCGCCGACTGCGCGCCGGCGGCGGGGGCGCCCGCCAAGGCCAGCACGAGCGCCACGCAGGCGGCGGACGGGATGCGGGGGAGGCGAGGGTGCATCAAATTCGTCGGCGGACGGTTTCCGGGCCTCCGCCGGCGGCAGACCGTAGCAGCCCGCGCGCCGCGGAAGTCGGGCAGGAATGCGACGGGCGGGCCACCGAGGTGGCCCGCCCGCGCGGAACGTCGGTGCCTCAGCGGCGGATCAGCCGGTGAAGCGCGGCGAGACCACGGTGGTGCGACAGCGCCGCAGGCGATCCACCCTCAGGAAGCGGACCTTGTGCACCAACTCCTGGTTGCCGGCCTTGTCCAGGCCCCAGAACTCGAGCCGCAGGCGGGGCGAGTTGGGGAGGATCAGGCGAGCCCGGCCGGTCAGGCCCACGTTGACCGTGGACCGGAAGCGCCGGACACCGTTGTTGATGCGGTACAGCACCGCGCGCGGACCCGCTCCGCCGATGTTGTCGCGGACCGTGATCGTCACGATGCCCGTGGAGGAGCAGCGCGGCAGGATCGTGCTGGCCGTGGACGGGACGCGGTCGTCGAGGATCACCGACGGGCCTCCCAGCGCCGCGGCGCGGCCCGTGCTGGCGTTGGTGGCCAGCACCTTCAGGAACGGCGGGAACTTCGTGAACTCGTCGTGCCACGCGGTCACGTCGAGCGCGTCCGTGATTCCCGCGGCCTGCCCGTCGGCGGTCGGCGTGATGTCGCTGTAGCCGAGGTTCAGGTTGAACCCGAACGAACCGATCGAGGCGAGGTAGGCGTAGGGGTTCGTGAGCCCCGACTGCGAGAAGGCCAGCAATCCGCCGCCGGCGTTGACGAACGCCGAGAGCGCGTCCTTGCGGGTGGCCAGCGCGTTGTTCTCGTCCTGGGTCAACCCGCCCGACGACGTCTCGGTGAAGCTGGAGACGACCGCGACCTGCCGGAAGCCGGCGAAGCTCTGCGTCGCGATGTTCGCTGCGGTGTTGACGTAGGTGACCGGCTGGTTGATGCCCTGGCCGACCGCGTTCCAGAACTCGGTCACGTCGTCCGAGGCGCTCTTGCCGCCGCCGATGACCAGGATCCCGTTGCCGTTGTTGGTCACGCGGCCGCTGTTGCCGGACGCCACCTGCTGCCAGGTCGAGATCGGCCCGTGGCCGCCCGTCCCGCCGTCCTCGGCGTCGATGCCGGCGATGATGATCGGCCCGGCGCTGGCCGCCGCGGCCGGGATGAGAAGTGCCGCCATCAGGGCGACGATCAGGAGCAAGCCTCGGTTCATGTGATTCCCCCGGTAAGAGATGGTTTCAGCCGCGTCAGAGCCGGATCGGACATTTTCGTCCGACTCCGTTCGCGCCACGTTATCCGCACGACCGGACCGGATGCAAGTGCGGGCTCGACGCCTGCGGGCGGCTAGGCTGGGCCCGTGGCCGAGCCAGACTGCATCTTCTGCGCGATCGTGGCCGGGGAGCTGCCGGCGCGCGTCGTGGACTCCGACGAGCGGACGGTCTCGTTCATGGACCTCAATCCGGCGACGCGCGGGCACGCCCTGGTCATCCCGCGTGCCCACGCGCGCGACCTGCACGACGTTCCACCGGAGGACCTCGCGGCGTGCGCGTCCGCGGCGCAGCGGCTCGCGGCGCGGGCCGTGGAGCGCCTGGGTGCCGACGGGGTCAACCTGCTCAACGCCTGCGGCGCGGCCGCGTGGCAGACCGTCTTCCACTTCCACGTGCACGTGATCCCGCGCTACGAGGACGACCCGTTGCGCCTGCCCTGGGTCCCGGGGCCGGGCGAGGAGGCCGAGATCGAGGCCGCGGCGGACGCGCTGCGCGGCTGATCGCCGCAAGATGCATTAGGTTTCCGCGCGTTCAAGGGGCCGGGTCGTCCGGCGCTCAGTCCTGTGGAGGCCAAGCAGATGGCAACTGGCACGGTCAAGTGGTTCAGCGACGACAAGGGATTCGGGTTCATAACCCCGGACGACGGCGGGCGCGACCTGTTCGTCCACTTCAGTGGCATCAGCGGCGACGGCTTTCGCTCGCTGAGCGAGGGCGTGAAGGTCTCCTACGAGGAGGAGGCCGGCGACAAGGGCCCCAAGGCGGTCGACGTCTCGGTCCTCTGACCCCCCCGGGCGCATCTTCGGGGCCCACTTGGTGTTCAATGCACGTGATGAGACGCTTCCCATTGGCCCTCGCCCTGGCCGGCGCCACCGCCCTGGCCGCGTCCGCGCCTGCCGGCGCACGCGTGATCGAGCTGGGGGCATCGGCCGAGAGCATCGCGCCGTCCTGCCCGTCGAGCCCGTGCCTGTCGGTCACGCGGACGACCGGCTTCCAGTTCACCGCGCGCACGCGGCGCAACATCTTCACCTCCACGGTGACGGGCCGACTGGTCGCCTTCACGGTCCGCCTCGGTCGCCCGACGACCAGCCAGATCGCGTTCTTCAACCGCCAGGCCAACGCCGCCAACCCGGCGGCCGGCACGGCGCGGGCGCGCGTCGCCGTCCTGCGCCCGCAGCGCGCGCTGCGCCCCGGCCAGGTGCGCTACTTCCTCAATGCGGTGAGCGACGAGTTCCTGCTCGCGCCCTACTTCGGCCGCACCGCTCAGTTCCCGCTCTACACGACGTTGCTGGTCCGCCCCGGCGACGTGATCGCGCTGGCCGTGCCCACCTGGGCGCCGGTGCTCGCCGTCTCGGGGCTGGACAACACCTTCGCCTGGCGCTCCAGCCGCGTGACGCCCTGCTCGACCAATCCGGAGACGCAGCCGCCGCACACCACGCCCGGGACGATCCGCGAGTACTTCTGCCTATATCGCCCGGCGAAGCTGACCTACACCGCGACGGTCATCGCCACGCCGTAGTTCCCGCTCACCCGCCGCTTCAGCAGGCGCCGGGGTTGTCGCGGCAGAACTGATCCAGCGAGGTGCCGCCCGACCCGCTGCCCGATCCGCCGGAGCCCGACCCGCCCGAGCCTCCGGTCCCTCCGGACCCGGTGCCGCTGGACCCGCCGGAGCCGCTGGAGCCCGAGTCCGAGCCCGAGCCGGAGCCCGCACCCGACGAGGACCCGCTGTCCGCATCGCCGGAGGTGCCCGAGGACGTGTCGGGCGCGCCGGTGCCGGACGGATCGTCCGGCGTCGTCGCCGTGGTGGCGGTCGTGCCGGTCGTCGCCGTGGTCGGCGTGGGGATGTCCCCGCGCGGGACGGTGAGCTCGGGCGTGGAGAGCTGACCGCCGCCGGAGCCGTCGCCGCCGCATGCGGATAGCGCCACCGCCGCGGTGGCGGCGATCAGGAGCGGCGGCAGGCGGCGGCGCATCGCGTTCAGATCTCGAGCGCGGCCATGCGCCGGCCGCAGTGGGGGCAGTCGTTGAGGTCCTTCTGGGCCAGCTGGTCGCACCAGTTGCAGAACCGCAGGTGCTCGACGGCCCAGGGCAGCTCGGAGGGCGAGGGGACGAGCGGGAGCACCTTGCCCACCACGTCGAGGCGCTCACCGCTGGCGCGGTCCACGTAGGACTGGCCCGGCTCGGCCTCCACGATCAGCTCGCGCCCGCTGGACGGGGCCCTCAGGCGATATCTCTGGCGCTGGATCACGCTCGGGGAACTCTAGTGATCGATCCGGTTGGCTGGTGACGGGCGCCGTCGGTGGCGCGCAGGCGGGTGGAATAATCCTGCGCGGAACCATGATCACCGTCCGCCTCGATCCGCGGCGGCTGCGGCGGCTGCTGATCGTCGCGACGCTGACAATGGCCGTCCTGGGAGTCGTCGCCCGCCTGGTGATCGACGGCGCGCCCGGGTCCCCGGGGGCCCACGCGCTGGCGCTGTTCAACAGCAGCGCCGAGCAGACCGTCCCCGCCCTCTTCTCCGGCCTGCTGCTGCTCGGGTGCGCGGCGGGGGCCGCCCTGCTGGCGCGGGGCGCCGAGCGCCAGGACCCTCACCGGCGGCGCTGGGCTGCCCTGGCCGTCATCTTCGGGCTGGTGGCGACGGACGAGGTGATCGCCGTGCACGAGCGCTTCATCGAGCCCCTGCGCGAGGGGCTGGGCACCGGCGGTCCGCTGTTCTACGCGTGGGTGATCCCGGGAGCCCTGGCGGTGGCCGCGCTGGGACTGGCCTTCCGCGGGCTGCTCGCCGCTCTGGACGTGCGGGTCCGCCGCCGCGCGCTGCTCGCCGCCGCGCTGTTCGTGAGCGGCGCCCTGGGGCTGGAGGCGGTGGCGGGCGCCCTGGTGGACGAGCACGGGGAGGGAGCGCTGGCGCCGCACCTGGTCTCCGTGGCCGAGGAGACGCTGGAGATGCTCGGCGCGCTCCTCTTCCTCGACGTCCTGCTGGGCCTCCTGGGCGCGCGCTCCCCGCGCGTGGGGCTGGAGCTCGTCGACGGTCCCGCGGAGACCGGCTCGCACTGAGCCGCATCCATGCGGGTCCTGATCTTCCACGGCTACCTGCTGCGCGGCACA
>Ga0183260_10004448_pt1 | contig 11124 bp, 9 predicted proteins | sample AntDrymUQ4972206_2_FD_129768 | JGI IMG/M metagenome (GOLD analysis project Ga0183260, IMG submission 129768) | Polar desert sand microbial communities from Dry Valleys, Antarctica - metaG UQ497 (22.06) (version 2) (version 2) | ecosystem: Environmental > Terrestrial > Soil > Desert | place...
ACATTCACCCCCCGAGGATCCGCGGGACCTCGGCGACGGTGAAGGTGAATCCACCGCGTAGATTTGCATGCCACCTCTCCCCCGCCACGTCGATGCGGCCGGGTCGGAGGTCGGAGCAGACGATGTTCCGCGATGGGCCGGGCGGCCCCGGTCCTGGGCAGCCGGCTGTCCCCCTCATGCTCGACGGCGACGACCGCGCTCGACCGACCTCGATGCGGCTCCGATCCTCGACCTCATCGCACGCGTGCGTTCACGTCCCGTACGGCAGCGTACACTGGGGTCGGGTCTGTGAGGGATCCCACAGACGCCCAGCCGCCACCCGGGCGATAATCACTGGGCGCCCCGGGGAAAACCCTAGCCCCGGCGGCCGACGGGAGGATGTCTCGATGCCAGGTCCCTCAAGCAAGACACACGCCGAGCAAGGACAGACGTCGAGGCCGAAGGGCTGGGCGCACCGGCACGAGACATCGATCAAGATCGTCTCGGCGGCCGCGATCGCGATCAGCCTCGTGCTGATCGCCCGCCGCCTCCCGGTGGACGAGATCGTCGAGGCAGTCTCCGGCTGGGTGCAGGAGCTCGGCGCTTGGGGTCCGGTCGTCTTCGGCCTGGTCTACGTGATTTCGGCCCTCGCCTTTCTTCCGGCCTCGGCGCTCACCCTCGCCGCCGGGGCGGCCTTCGGCCTGCTATGGGGCACGATCATCGTCTCTCTCGCCTCGACCGCGGCCGCCGCCTTCGCGTTCTTGATCGCGCGGTACTTCGCGCGAGAGGCCGTCGCCCGGAGGGTCAGGCGCTACCCGAAATTCGAGGCGATCGACCGCGCCATTGGGGAGGGCGGCTGGAAGGTCGTGGCGATGCTCCGCCTCTCGCCGGCTGTCCCGTTCAACCTGCAGAACTACCTCTACGGGGCGACCCGCGTCCGGTTCTGGCCCTGCATCCTGACCAGTTGGGTCGCCATGCTCCCGGGGACCGTCATGTACGCCTACCTCGGTCACGTCGGGCGCGCGGGGCTCGAGGCCGCGTCGGGCGGCAGCTCGCGTAGCGCGGCCGAGTGGGCGCTGATCGGCGTGGGGCTCGTCGCCACCGTCGCCGTGACGGTCTACGTCACGCTGCGGGCGCGACGGGCGATCCGCGAGCACGAGGGCATCGCCCCCGCATCGCACCGAGGGGGCGACGAGGAGCGGCGAGACGGCCCGGCCGAAGGGTGGCCGTGGGGAGCGATGATCGCCGCGCTCGGAGCGGTCGTGGCCGTCTCCGTCGCCGGGTACACGCTGGTCCGGCCCGAGGCGCTGCAAGGCCTGCTCTTCCGCCTCGGCGGGCCGCCACAGGTTACGCTCCGGGAGGCTTACGCCGAGAGGCCGGGAGGCCCGACGTTCGACCACGGCGAGTTCGACTCGCTCCTGAAGACGCACGTCGCACCCGGCGGCTGGGTCGACTACCAAGGCCTGTCCCGCGACGAGGCGAAGCTCGACGCCTACCTCGCCCGCCTGACAGAGGCGCCCTTCGACGAACTCGGTCGCGATGAGAAGCTGGCGCTGCTCTTGAACGCCTACAATGCATGTACGCTTCGGCTCATCCTCGACCACTACCCCATCGACTCCATCCGCTCGATCCCCGAGGCGAAGCGCTGGCAGGACGCCCGCTGGAAGATCGGCTTGCACACCTGGAGCCTGAACCAGATCGAGCACGAACAAATCCGGCCCAAGTTCCGCGAGGCCCGCGTGCATTTCGCGCTGGTCTGTGCCGCAATCGGTTGCCCTCCCCTCCGAAGCGAAGCCTACGCCGCAGAGCGGTTGGGCGAGCAGCTCGGGGACCAGGCGCGGTACATCCATGCCCACGACCGCTGGTTTCGGCTGGCAGACGATCGGAGCGAGGTCTGGCTCACGAAGTTGTACCGATGGTATCGAGGGGACTTCGAACAGGTCGCGGGCTCCGTGCTCCGCTTTGCGTCCCGGTCCGCGCCCGGGCTCAAGGCCGCGCTCGACGTGGGGCGGTCTCCAGAGGTCCGATGGTTAGAGTACGATTGGTCGCTCAACTCCAAGGAGAACGAGCTGTGAAGGAGCCGGCGACGAGGAGTAGCGAGGATGGTGACTCCGTCGGCGTGGCGCCGCTCGACGCCTACAACCGTACGCTTCTCGCAAACGTCCACCCACCCGGCTGGAAAAATCCGGAGCCATCCGGCCGCTACAACATGGTCGTCCTCGGTGCCGGCACGGCGGGACTCGTGACCGCGGCGGGGGCAGCGGGGCTCGGCGCGAAGGTTGCGCTCGTCGAGAAGCACCTCATGGGCGGCGACTGCCTGAATGTCGGCTGCGTGCCATCGAAGGCACTCATCCGGGCGGCGCGGGTCGTTTCCGACGTTCGCGATGCGGGCGATTTCGGGGTGCGAATCAGAGATGGATTCGATGTTGATTTCCCCGCCGTCATGGAGCGGATGCGGCGCCTGCGAGCCGAAATCAGCCCTCATGACTCGGCCGCTCGGTTCCGCGACATGGGGATCGACGTCTTCCTCGGCCACGGCCGATTCGTCGGGCCGGATGCGCTCGAGGTGGACGGCAGGACGCTCCGATTCAAGAAGGCGGTGATCGCAACGGGCGCGCGGGCATCCGCCCCGCCGATCCCGGGGCTCGAGGAGGCCGGGTATCTCACCAATGAGTCGGTATTCTCGCTCACCGAGCTGCCCACCAAGCTGGCCGTTATCGGCGCCGGCCCGATCGGCTGCGAGCTGGCCCAGGCCTTCGCCCGCTTCGGCGCGAAGGTGACGCTGCTCGAGACGCTCCACCAGATCCTCGGCAAGGAGGATCGCGACGCCGCGTCGCTCGTCGAGCGGGAGCTCAGGCGAGACGGCGTTGAGATCAACTGCTGCTGCAAGATTACCGGGGTCAGGAGGGAGGGCACGGCGAAAATTCTCACGCTCGACTGTGCGGGGAAACTCGAGGAGCTCTCCGTCGATGAAATCCTGGTCGGGGTCGGCCGTGCACCGAACGTCGAGGGCTTGGACCTGGAAGCGGCGGGAGTCGGCTTTGACAAGGCCGGGGTGACGGTCGACGACCATCTCCGCACGACGAACAGGAGGATCTTCGCCGCGGGCGACGTCTGCAGCCGCTACAAATTCACGCACGCGGCCGATGCCATGGCACGCATCGCGATCCAGAACGCCCTGTTCTTCGGGTGGGCGAAGGCCAGTGCCCTCACGATCCCGTGGTGCACCTACACCGACCCGGAGATCGCCCACGTGGGGCTCTACGAGGAGGAGGTGAAGGAGCAGAAGATCCCGGTCCGCACGTTCGTGCAGGATCTCTCCGACGTCGACCGCGCCGTGATCGACGGCGAGACGGCGGGGCTCGTCAAGGTTCACGTGCGGGGGGGGACCGACAAGATTCTCGGCGCGACGGTGGTCGCCAGGCACGCGGGGGATATGATCCCGGAGCTGACCCTGGCGATGGTCGGTGGGCTAGGGTTGAAGACGGTGGGGCGGACGATCCACCCCTACCCGACTCAAATTGAGGCGGTGAAGAAGGTCGCCGACGCGTACAGTCGTGGACGGCTGACGCCGTTTCTGAAGGGCGTCTTGGGACGCTGGCTCGCCTGGACCCGGTGACGGCCCTTGCGAGGCGAGGGATTTGCGAGGCGAGTGTCCACCGGGCGGGAACGGCCGGTGGAGGAGAGGAGGCAGCATGTTCGGCCTTGGCAGGCCCAAGTCGGTGGCGGAACACGAGGCGGAGGATGATGTCGCCCGGGTCTATCACGAGATCCGCCAGGTGCTCCGCGTGAGCGGCGTGAACCTGGTCTTCCGCAAGCTCGCGCCCTTCCGCTCCTTTCCGGCGATCTGGGATGCCATGCGTCCCAGCGCCGAGACCCGCGGTTTCGAGGACGCCGCGGATCGCATCCGCGCCGACTCGGCCCGCGCCGCAGGCCGCCTGGGACGGGTCGGGGCCCGGGGCCGCACGCGGCTGGGGGAGAGCCAGGCCTACCAGGTTGAAAAGGCGCTCGACCTCTACCACTACATCAACCCGAAGCTCCTCGTGCTCACCTCGACCCTTCGGCTGGCCCTCGGGGGCGAAGAATCGAGCCGACCGGGTGCTGAATCGAGCGTCGAGCTGATCGAACGCGGGGTGCCGTCTCGCATGTATCCCATGGAGATGGTGCCGGAGGAGCCGGACGACGCTCGCCTGCGCGACCTCTTTGGCGACATCGTGGAGACGCTCAATATCCCCTCCGTCAACAGCGATTACCGGACCCTGGCCCTCTGGCCCGATTACCTCGCGCACGTGTGGGAGGGGTTGAAGCCGCTGGCGACTTCAGACGAGCATCGCCTGGCGAGCGATGCCCTCATTGAGACATCCCGCAGCCTGGCTCGTGCGCTCCCGCTCGGCGTCTCGCTCTCCCGGGAGCGAATCGAGGAGCTGGGCGATGACGCCGGCGACGTGGTGGAGATGATCGGGACGTTCGAGCGGATCCTCGCGCCGCTGATCCTCAACGTAAGCCTCATCGGCCTGGACTGGAGGCAGCCCGACCAACTTGCGGGCTCGCCCTACCCTGCGGCCTCGAGGTCAGGCCCTGGCGGACGACGAGGAGGCCCCGCATGAGCTGGCGAGAGTACCAAGCACGGCAGAAGGTGGCCGAACTGGGCGATCGGTTCGTGAGCTACGTCGATGAGGGCCAGGGGGAGGCCGTCGTCCTCATCCACGGCATCCCGACCTGGGGATATCTCTGGGCCGACCTTGTGCCGGTCCTCGCCGAGGCTCATCGCGTGCTCGTCCCGGACCTCATCGGCTTCGGCTACTCGGACAGGTCCGACCGGTTCGGCCGCTCGATCGCACGCCAGGCCGAGCTCCTCGACGCGTGGCTCGAACACCTCGGAGTCGAGCGGGCCGCGATCGTGGGCCACGACATCGGCGGCGGGGTGGCGCTTCGGCTCGCCACCCTCTTCCCCCGCCGCGTCGAGCGGCTGTGCGTCATGAACTCGGTCTGCTACGACTCCTGGCCGATTGAGCTAATGCTCCAGTTCGGCCACCCGGGTGCAAACCGCCTGATGTCCGCATCAACCGCCGCGAAGACTCTCGGCGCGGCGCTCCGGCAGGGCTTTGCCTCGTCGCCCGATGACGTGGTGCTCGACGGCTTGCTCTCGCCCTACAGCACCGAGGTCGGAAAGCTCTCGCTGATCCGCGACGCCTCGGCGCTCGACACGAATCTGACGACCGAGATCACGGCCCTCCTCCCGGGCATCGAGGTGCCGGCGCTGATCCTCTGGGGCGAGGAGGACGCGTGGCAGTTGCTCGTGTACGGCGAGCGGCTCGCTCGCGACATACCGGGAGCGAAGCTCGTTCCGATCGCAAAGGCCCGACATTTCGTCATGGTCGACCAGCCGGAGGAGGTGGCACGACAGTTGGCCCGGTTCCTCGGACCTTGAACGGCCTCCAGGCAGCCGTCAGGGCAGCAGATCATTTGCCCTGCGCACAATGCCGTCCATCCCCGAGAGGGTCGGCGGGTTCTCGCTGGGCGGCGAAGGGCATGGCGAGAACTTTGGGGAGCGTCACCTCGCGGGGATCGCGATATCCCGGGACCCCGATGGTAATCTCACGCTGCGGAACGTCCAGCCGGAGCGTCCCGTGCAGCCGATCCCAGAGCGCGAGCCCGCTCGACCAGTTGGAGTTCATCTCTTCCGGGGCGACCGAGTGATGGATGCCGTGCATCCTCGGCGTCACGACCCAGCGGCAGAGCCATCGCTCGGTCTCGGGATCGAGTCGGACGTTCGAGTGGTGGAAAATCACCTCGAGGAGGGTCGCCGTCTGCCAGACCGAGAGCGAGAGCGGCGATGCGCCGATGAGGACGATCTGGGCCGCCCGCCAAGGGACGGAGAGGACCATCTCGCCGAAGTGGAAACGCAGGGCGGTCGACGCGTCGAGGTCCAAGTCGACGTGGTGCGGCTCGTGGAACCGCCAGAGGAAGGGCACCCTGTGGACGAGGACGTGCCAGAGGTAGAGGGTGTAGTCGAAGAGGACCACGGCGAGCGGCACCTCCAGCCACACCGGGAGCGATCGCCTCTTGAGCAGCCCCCAGCCGCGTCGCTCGACGAGTTCGCTCAGCGGCCTGGCGACCGGCAGCTCCGCGACCTGGATCGCGGCGGCGCTCGCGGCGGCCACCGCCAGGTTCCGCACCTCCCGTCGGATCTTCGGCTCGACCGCGTCCCGGAGCGGCCGGCGGCGTTCAAGCCACGCGAGCCCCGCGAACGTGCCGAGCACGAGCGTCGCCCGAACCCATAGCGGTATTTCTTTAGCCTTCACCATTCCCCTCTCCCTTGCGGATGCGCTACGGAACATCGAGCGGGCCCGCGAGAGTTCGGCTCGCGGACGACGTATCCCGGCCCGAGCGCCCAGTCCCCCATCGCCGTCTGGAGACCGGCCCCATAGCACGCCGAGAAGACCCGCGATCGGGCGGGGAGGGCGTTCATCGATTTGACCATTAGGCCGGATCCGCCCACAAGTGCAACGAGACGAGGCCTCCACAGGCACCCGTTACGATGGCAAAGATCGCCTTCATGATTGGTCTCACCTGGCTCGCGTTTCTATCCACGTGTCGAGGCCTGCGCGGGTAACCCGGCGGAAACGCGTCCAGGCCAGGACGTCGCGGATATCGACAGCGAACCTCAGCATTGAGCGACGGCCATTGCTATGCTGTAAGACAGCTCACAGACTCGGCGGCCTAAAGTCGTAATCCTCGCCTAGAAAGTTCGAGCTCGGGACCGACCTATCGCCGACCGGTCGGGGGGGAACGAATGAATTGGAAAGATGGGGGGCCAAGCGCCCCGATGAACGCAGAAGTAAGCGATACCCCCGAGGCATCGGTCCGAGCCCGGTACTCGGGCGCCGCTCAGGCGGTCGAAGCCGAGCTCTGCTGCCCGGTGGAGTACGACCCCCGCTACCTGGACGTCATCCCGAGCGAGATCCTCGAGCGTGACTACGGATGCGGCGATCCGACTCCCTTCCTCCGCCCGGGAGACGTCGTGCTGGACCTTGGCTCCGGCGGCGGCAAGGCGTGCTACATCGCCGCTCAGATTGTTGGGCCCTCGGGCCGCGTCATCGGCGTCGACTGCAACCGGGAGATGCTCGCCCTCGCCCGGCTGCACCAACAAACGGTTTCCGAGCGGCTCGGGTACTCGAACGTCGAGTTTCGATGCGGCTTGATTCAAGACCTGCGGCTCGACCTCGATCGACTCTCGCAAGGACTCGAGAGCCGTCCGGTGCGGAGTCCGCAGGATTGGCTCGATCTCCGCTCGGCGGAAGAGCAGCTCAGGCGCGATTACCCGCTCATCGAGGACGAGAGCGTTGACTGCGTCATCTCCAACTGCGTTCTGAACCTCGTCCGCCCCGCCGACCGAGAGCAGCTCTTCTCCGAGATCTTCCGCGTGCTCAGGCGGGGCGGTCGCGTGGCCGTGAGCGACGTCGTCTCCGACGAGGACGTGCCCGAGCGCCTCAGGCGAGATCCGAAGCTCTGGTCCGGGTGCATCTCGGGGGCACACCGGGAAGACCTGTTCCTCAAGGCGCTCGAGGATGCGGGCTTCCACGGCATCCAGGTCGCCAAGCGGGGCCAGAATCCGTGGCGAACCGTCGAGGGGATCGAGTTCCGCTCGATTACGGTGCTCGCCTACAAGGGGAAGCAGGGTCCCTGCCTCGAGCGAAATCAGGCGGTGATCTACCGGGGTCCGTTCAAGAAGGTCGAGGACGACGACGGCCACGTGTTCCACCGCGGCCAGCGCATCGCCGTCTGCGACAAGACCTTCCTACTTCTCCAGCGGGAGCCGTACGAGGGAATGTTCGAGCCGGTCGAGCCGCTGATCGAGGTGCCCTTGGAGGAGGCCGTAGCATTCGACTGCCGAAGGTCTGTCCGTCGCCACCCGCGCGAGACGAAGGGAGCCGACTACCGCGAGACGACCGAGGAACCGGCCTCCTGTTGCGGGCCGGATGGCTCGTGCTGCTAACGAGTAGAGCCCGATCGCATGCGGCACGGACCGGGCGATCCGCAACTGAAGGAAATCCAATGGCCCTGACGCTCTTACGCCAACACCATCCGCTATCCGACCCGGCTCATCAGCTGGAGACCCTGGCGTCTCGAGGGCGATGGAAGCCCTTCCGTACGTCACTCGCCGAGCATGGCTCCGAGTCGTTCCAAGCCGAAGGGATACAGGTCCTGCAGATCAACGTGGGCAAGAAGTGCAATCAGACCTGCCACCACTGCCACGTCGATGCCGGGCCGGATCGCCGTGAGGTGATGACGCGCGAGACGATGCAGGCTTGCCTCGACCTGGTCGCGAAGGCGCAGATTCCCATCCTGGACATCACCGGCGGCGCCCCCGAGATGAATCCCGACTTCCGCTGGCTGGTCTCGGAGGCGCGGCGGCTCGGCGCGCACGTGATCGACCGCTCGAACCTGACGATCCTGCTGGCGCCCGGCTTCCAGGACCTGCCGGAGTTCCTCGCCAAGGAGCGCGTCGAGGTCGTCGCCTCCCTCCCCTGCTACTCGGCCGAGAATACCGACGCCCAGCGCGGCGACGGCGTCTTCGAGCGGTCCATCACCGCCCTGCGTCGCCTGAACGAGCTGGGGTACGGCCGGCCGGGGGGCGATCTCCCCCTCACCCTGGTCTACAACCCGCTCGGCGCGAAACTCCCCCCCGAGCAGTCGAAACTGGAGGACGCCTATCGCCGGGAGCTCAAGGCCCGCCACGATATCGAGTTCACGCGGCTCTTCACCATCACCAACATGCCGATCAGCCGCTTCCTCGACGACCTGGTCCGCCGCGGCGAATACGAGCGCTACATGGAAACCCTCGTGGGCGCATTCAACCCGGCCACGCTCGGCGGCCTGATGTGCCGCACCACCCTCTCGGTCGGCTGGGACGGTCGGCTCTTCGACTGCGACTTCAACCAGATGCTCGAGCTCCCCCTGGTCCGCGGCCTCCCCCGCTCCATCGGCGAGGCGGACCTTGCACAGCTTCGCAGTCGCCCCATCGTCACCCACGAGCACTGCTACGGTTGCACGGCGGGCTGCGGGTCGGGATGTCAAGGGGCGGTCGTGGGCTAAAAGAATCCGGCTACGGTGGAGCGGTGCATGGCAATTCTCCTGGTTTTTCTGAAATATCCCTCGGCGGGGAAGGTGAAGACTCGGCTCGCGGCGTCGATCGGCCCCGGGCGTGCGGCGTCGCTCTACCGGCAGTGGATCGGGCTCGTGCTCGAGCGGGTCCAGCCGCTGCGGGGCCAGTCGCTGGGGGGCCAGGCCCGCGTTGTGGGATATTTCGATGGGGGATCGCAGCAAGACTTCGCCCCCTGGGACGCCCTGGTCGACGAATGGTGGCCGCAGCCGGCCGGTGACCTCGGCGACCGCTTACGCGCCGGATTTGACGCGGCCCATGCCCTGAGCGAGCCGGTGGTCGCAATCGGCACGGACTGCCTCGAACTGGACGCCCCGTTACTCGAGGCCGCGTTCGAGGCGCTCGATCGGAACGATGTCGTTTTCGGCCCGGCGTTGGACGGCGGTTACTACCTGATCGGTACCAGCCGGAACCTCCCCGGATTCTTCGATGACGTCCCGTGGTCCTCTCCTTCCACCCTCGCCGCACATCTCTCGTTGTGCGCCAGAAGCGCCTGGTCGGTCGAGCTGCTGGACCCGAGGCGGGACATCGACACGGTTGCGGATTGGCTCGCGCATCAACGCACGGAGGACGCGGCGCCATGACGGATCGAGATCGAGACCTCCGCCTCGCCGTCGTGATCCCAACCCTCAACGAGGAGTCCTCTCTGGGAGCTACGCTCGCCTCCCTCCGGGCGCAGGGGGATGATGTGGCCCGGATCGTCGTGGCCGACGGCGGGTCCCGGGATGGGACGGTTGCGCTGGCGGACGAGCACGGCGCATGCGTCGTCGTCGTGCCTCGTCAGGGTCGGGGCTGTCAGATCGCCGCCGCCGTCGGGCATCTCGATGAAGAGATCATCGTCGTGGTCCACGCCGACATGACCCTGCCCCCGGGGGCACTGGCCTCGGTGCGCGAGCGGCTCGTATCCGATCCGGCCTGCCCCGGAGGGTGTCTTGGGCATCGGTTCGATAGCCCGCGTTTGATTTACCGCCTTATCGAGCTGTGGGATCGCTGGCGCGCGCGGCTTGGGCATTCCTACGGGGACCAGGCGCAGTTCTTTCGACGCGACCTGATTGCAAGGGAGGGGGGCTTCCCGGAACTGTCGATCATGGAGGACGTCGAGCTCTCCCGCCGCCTCCGCCGGCTCGGCCGACCGGTGTACCTCGACCGTCCCGCAGTCGTCTCCCCGCGGCGGTTCGAACGCCTCGGGTGGTGGGGAACGGTCCGGAGGAACCTCAGGATAAGGATCCTCTACGGCTTGAGCGGAACGCGGGCATGCCGTGCACTCTATGAGAACTATTATGGGAACGCGGGCGGGCGGGGAGAGACTGTCGCCGATTCGCCCATGCCCGAAGAGCAACCCGTTACTGACTCCAGCGTGGCCAAAGTGATTAACAGCGTAGCCGGATGGGGACCTTGGCGTGCCGGATGAACGCCGCCAGAATATCCGGTCGACGATGGATGCGCTCGAACTCCTCGACCATCACGGCCCTGAACTCGGCCGTTTCCTCGGACGTGAAGTTCGACAACCGCCCGTGTTTGGTGTGCCCCCACACCGACTCGTCCGGATTCGTCTCGGGGGCGTAGCTCGGCAACTTCTCGGTGACGACCTCGGGGTGCTCCGCCAGGTAGGCCGCACGACCTTCGAGCGGTCGTGGATATTCCCCTTGTCCCGGAGGATCGTCATCGGCCCGGGGATGTGCCGCTTCAGCTGCTTCAGGAACGCCACCGTGTCCTCGCCATGGGCGTTGGCGTGGTCCGGCAGCAGGTGGAAGTCCAGCCCCAGCCGTCTTCGCTTCGGGCTGACCGTGATGCAGCTGACGGCCGAGATGCGGTCGTGACGGTCCCAACTCTTCAATTCCGCTACCAGGGCAGCTGTCTCGCCTTCGACCTCCGCGAGCCAGGCACGGGCCTTGGCCAAGTGCCAATCGGCCCCGGCTAGAAGGCCCGCGGGGTCACAGAACCGGTTCCGGTTGTCCCGAGCCCACCGGACTTCGGCC
>Ga0183260_10004449_pt1 | contig 11119 bp, 9 predicted proteins | sample AntDrymUQ4972206_2_FD_129768 | JGI IMG/M metagenome (GOLD analysis project Ga0183260, IMG submission 129768) | Polar desert sand microbial communities from Dry Valleys, Antarctica - metaG UQ497 (22.06) (version 2) (version 2) | ecosystem: Environmental > Terrestrial > Soil > Desert | place...
CCTACGTGCTCGGGCAGTTGCCCCCCGCCGAAGCCGAAGCCGTCCGCGCGCACCTCGCGACCTGCGACGAATGCCGCGCCGAACTGGCCGAGCTGCAGCCGGTGGCCAGCGCGTTGGCCAGCATGCGGCGCCGTCCGGTCACCGGTGGACCCACCCCGGCCGCACTGGGCTCCCGCATCGATTCCGCCATCGCCGGCGAGGCCGCACGGCGTCGGCGTACCACCTTGGTCCGTTCCCTGACCGGGCTGGCCGCCGCAGCCGCGCTCGTCGTCGTCGCGGTGCTCGGCGTCCGCGCGTTCACCGGAACCGAGGCCACCGCGCCGGTCCCGACCGCGGTGGACGTCCAGGTCGCGCCCGAACTCGACGACGTGACCGCCACCGCGGGGTACGTAGCCCACACCTGGGGGCTGGAGGTGAAGCTCACCACGGAGGGCCTGGACGCCGGGGAGAACTTCGAGGCGTTCGTCGTGGCCGAGGACGGCGCGGTCGTTCCGGCCGGGACCTTCGTCGGCGTGGGGGAGAACACGATGAACTGCAACTTGCAGTCCTTCGTGCTGCTGGCGGAGGCAGCCGGTTTCGAGATCCGCGACGACCAGGACCAGCTCGTGATGAGCGGCGACTTCTGACCCGACGCCCTGCTGCTAAGGGCTTTGTGCGCTCGTGGTGACAGCTGCGACGACGTTGACAGCTTCGAGCAAGTCCTCGCCGAGGTAGGTCCCGGGCACACCATCACGCGCCGTCCTGGTCAGGAACGCGTTGCCGGCGTAGAAGAGCTCGATGCTCATGCGCTCGGCCGCGCGTAGGACCGCTACCCCTGTCTCTCGATTCTTGCCGATGTGCGAGACCAGGATCACGGCGATGGCTGCTGTTCGATCAAGGGTTGATGTCAGCGCCGCGGGGGGGGTATCCGCACCGAGCATGTGACAGCGCCAGCCGCGTTGGCTGAGCAGCACTTCCATTGCCTCGAGCCCGATCGTGTGCCGTTCTCCTGGACCGCAGCACAGCACGATGCTGTGCGGGCGCCACGGAACAGGCCCCAGAAAGAGAATCTTCTTCAGCCACCCCCGGGTTGCCTGGCTGATGACATGCTCCTGGCCGATGTCGTACGTGCCGGTTTGCCAGGCCAGGCCGAGCTGACGCATCGCGGGCAGGATGACGTTGCTGATCGTCGAGTCGATGCCGAGGCGGTCTCTGCTGTGGTCCAGCAGGGAGTCCAGCTGGCGGGCGTCCAGCGTCTGGGTGACGCGAAGAAAGGCAGCAACGAGCGAGCGATACGGCTCTTCAGTGTCATCGGCGTCGCGAACCACCACGGCGGCATCGGCGGGGCGGCGTCCCTTGTTGACCTCGTCCCGCATCAGCTGGAGGGCGGCGACGTCTCCCGGGGAGTATCGCCGGTGACCACCACCTGTCCGTGCCGTCTTGAACAGCCCGTAACGGCGTTCCCACGAGCGGATGGTCGCGGTTGGTACGCCCAACTGCTCGCTGACGGCCTGAATAGGCAGCCAGGTGCCGATACCGGGAACGTCTGTCGACATCAGCCAAGGGCTCCCCTCAGATGAGCGGCCTCACCGCCAGCGGCGAGGCAGGTGCGTTCCAGTCACCAACACGGTCCTGACGCGGTGCTACCGCAGACCGCCGCGTGCCTGCTCGGCCGGGCGTTGCTGCTCTCCCTGCAGGGCGGAGACGACTAGGAGGATGCCCGTCGAGGCCGGGATGGCCCACTGCAGCGCGCGCAACTTCTTCTGGGCATCGGCTACCTCGGCAGGTGTCTGCAGACTGGGTTCGGCGCCCGATCGCACCGGCACGTCACCGGCATCAGACACCTTCTTGCCGGCGACCCGGCTGTAGGCGGTCAATCCCAGGGCGATCCCGGTCAGCGCAGTCTTGGCCGCGCTGCTCGCGCCGACCCCGCGCTGATTGCGCACCCTGTCGCGGTTGGCCATCAACATGCCCGCAGCACCGAGCAAGTGGGCGCCGATCGCGGCGGCGTTGACCGGCGTCCAGGAGTTCCACCCGGCGCTCGCCACCCGAGAACGTTGCCGCGGGTCATCCACGACCCCCGCGGCGGCATTGAGACCCACCGCCCCCATGAGCGACCCACCGAACCATGCCGAGAGCCCGACATCGTGCAGGCTGCGAAGGAGCGTGTTGCGTTCAGACATGCTGCTCTCCTGTGTGTTGGCGAAGCTGGTCTGGTCATGTGCGCCACGTAGCCGGAAGTGGTCGACGACCTCTCTGTGCCCCCGCCAGCACCCAGGCAAACCTCTGCGACTCGTAACCGTTCTTGACCAAGATCAGCTCGACCGCGTCAAGGCGGTCAGCCCGTCTTGTGCGCTCGACTGCCCGTGATCTATGGTCGGCAGCGCACCGAAACTTGTGCAGCACACCCCCGACTATGCAGATGTCGGTGGACGTCGACGACCACGTCGACGATCCAGGCCAGCAGCGCTCCCGTACCCGAACGAGTCAGCACAGCTCGCGTCGGTGGTGGTCCTTCGAGGCTGCCCAGCGCTGCCGGCATCAGCGAACCAGGTAGACGCGAGGGGCGAACCGATGAGTGTTGCTTTCAATCCTGGGCCAGATGTCGACACCACGGCTGAGCAGCGGCAACTGGTCCGAGCCCGCATCAATGACCAGTTCGTCGAGCTCTACGGCATGCCACCAGATGATCCACGACGGGTGGCGCTGCGGGTGGACCTGGCCGGCCAGCATGTGGGGCTGGCCGAGCGTCTCGCGAGCCGATTCCGCAACCGGGGTGAATCCTCCGAGGACCTCGTCCAAGTGGCCGCGGTCGGGCTGTTGAAGGCCATTGACGGCTTCGATCCAGGTCGGGGGGTGGACTTCTCCAGCTACGCGATCCCCACGATGCTGGGCGAGATCAAGCGCCACTTCCGCGACAAAGGATGGATGGTTCGCGTACCGCGACGGCTCCAGGAGCTGAGGCTCGACATCGCCAGGACCACGACAACCCTCACCCAAGAGCTGGGCCGTACCCCCAGCAATGCCGACCTGGCCGAGCGCCTCGGGGTCACCGAGCAGGAGCTCCGCGAGTGCCAGCTCGCCACCGGCGGTTACTCCGCGCTGTCCCTGTCGGCGCCACTGGGAGACGAGAAGGCCGACAACACGCTGGCCGACGTCGTGGGCGGCTGGGACCAGGGCATGCAAACGGTGGACGACCGGGCCTGCCTCCGCCCGCTGATCAGGAAACTCGATCCCCGCGAGCGCCAGATTCTCGGCCTGCGCTTCTTCGACGACATGACCCAGACCCAGATCGCCGAGCACGTCGGCATCTCCCAGATGCACGTATCACGCCTGCTCGCCCGCTCCCTGACCCGATTGCGAGAGGGCATGTTGCTCGAGGTCTGATCTGTCCTCAGATCGGTCAGTGCAGCGCTGCCGGGGCGCCCTCGCGCAGTTCGCCGTCGTGCATCGACAGGATGCGGTCGGCGTACTGCCAGGTCTCCGGGTTGTGCGTGGCGATCAGGCAGACGGCGCCGTCACGGACCAGGTCGCGGAACGCGGTGAAGATGACCTCGGTCCAGTGCGCGTCCTGGTGCGCGGTCGGCTCGTCAGCCAGCACGATCCGCGGTCGCAGCAGCAAGGCGCGGGCCACACAGCAGCGCTGCTGCTCGCCCAGCGAAGCCTGCTTCGGGTACCGGTCGGCGAGGTGGGCGATCCCGACGGAGGTCATGAGTTCCTCGGTCTCCTCGCTCAGCGCTCCCCGGTGCCCGCGCAGGCGCGACGGCAGCGACACGTTCTCGCCCACCGTCAAGTCGTCGAGCAGGCCGAGGGCCTGCGGGATCAGCGCCAGCTCGGACCAGGCCAGGTCGTCGGCGCGACGCCCGGCCAGCGGACCGCCCCAGATGAGCGCGCCGGCGTCGGCCCGCTCCCAGCCGCACAACACGTTCAGCAGCGTCGACTTGCCCGAACCCGAGGGACCGACGAGGGCGACCAGCTCGCCCGGGAACAGCGAGACCTCCACGTTGCGCAGCGCGTGCACCTGCTCGGCGTTGCGTTTGTAGGTCTTCGTCAGCCCGCGGCCGGAAACCACACTCACCATGACTCGACGACCCTCCCGTGCTCCAGGCGCAGCACGTGGTCCGACGCGGCCACCACCGCCGGGTCGTGCGAGGAGAGGATGAACGCCACGCCCTCCTCGCGCATGTCGTGCACCGCCTGCAGCACCCGCTCGGCCGAGGAGGAGTCCAGCTCCGCCGTCGGTTCGTCCGCGACGACGATGGCCGGGTGGCCGACCACGGCACAGGCCACCGCTACCCGTTGCTGCTCCCCACCTGAGAGCTGGACCGGCTTGTGGGTGGCCCGTGCCGTCAGGCCCAGGCGGTCCAGCAGGCGGTCGATCTGCTCGGCGTCCGGCTTGACCCCGCGCAGGCGGGCGGCGAGTTGCAGCTGCTGGGTGACGTCGAGGTACTCGACGAGGTTGTCGATCGGGTTCTGGAACACATACGCGACCGAAGTACGGCGCAGCGCCCGTCGGCCCCGCGTGCCCAGGCCGCCCAGCTCCCGGCCGGCGATCTGGACCGCGCCGTCGGTGGGCCGGTCCACGCAGGCCAGGATGCGCAGCAGGGAGGACTTTCCCGAGCCGGACGGCCCCACGATCGAGGTCACTCGGCCCGCGGGGAAGTCCTTGTCCACGTCGATGAGCGCGACGACTTCCTCGTCGGCGGTCCGGTAGACCTTGCGTACCGCCCGGCACATGGCCGACGGAGCGTCGTACAGGTCCGCGATCGCTTTCGACGATGTCGCCGGCTGATCGAACCAGTCGTCGTACTCGTCCGGCGCGGCGTGCCTCGGGCCGCCCGCCGAGTGGCGGGTCGGCTCCTCGGGGGCGCGGTGGTTAGGAGCCAAGGCGCAGTACCTCCGCCACGCCGGCGCGGGTCGCGGCCCGCTGGGCGTACGCCGCCGCGAGGAGCGCCACCACCGCAGTCGCGGCGAGCGCAGCCAGCACGGTGATCACGGGCAACGTGAGCAGCGGTCCGGGTGGTCGGTTCGGGTCGAGTTCGAGCAGCCGGTAGACCGTGAGCACGGCAGCACCGGCCAGCGCCGTGCCGACCACGAACGCCAGCCCGAGCAGGACACCGAGTTCGATGATCAGCGACCGCAGGTGTGAGCCGGGTTTCAGGCCCATTCGGCGGGCCAGCGCGTAGGACGCCACCCTGCTCCGCTGGCGGGTCTCGAGGTAGAGCAGCAGGCCCCCGATCGCCACCGCGCCGACAAAGGCGGCCAGCGCCTGGAGGTAGCCGAAGGTCCAGCTCACCGACAGGAAGTTCGCCACCCGGAAGACCGTCGCGGTGTCCTGCACCCGCAGCACCCGCACTTCCTCGGGCAGGGCGGTGCGGACCGCGGTCTGGTCGAAGGTGGACCAGACCTCGCTGAACCGCCCGGCCGAGCGGTCGATCGCCCCGAGTTCGTCGGCGAGCACGACGAACAGCGGGTCCACTTGACGCCGGCCCGGCAGCACCTCGGCCTGGGCGACCACGTCCATCTCGATGTCCCGCTGACCGACGCTCACCGTCGCGGTGGCGTCGTCGAAGCCCATGACTATCGCGTTCACCCCGGGTGAACCGTCGTCGGCCTGCAGCGCGGCGAGCAGGTCATCCAGCGACTGCTCGGCGAACCGGTCGTCCCAGTAGGCATAGCGGGCGAACGTGCGCGGGTCGATGGCGAGGACCGACACGTCCTGCCCGTCGATGCCGGCGTACGGATAGCGGCTCACGATCGTGCCCACGTCGTCGAGCGCCGGGGAACTCGGGATCTCGTCCACGCTGATGACGGCGACGTCGCTGCCCACGACCACAGCGGCCTTGGTCTGCAGGGTGTACGCCGTCGTCGCGGTCAGGGTCGCGCTGTAGGCCAGCACCCCGAGCGGCATGGACACCGTCGCCAGCAGGCCGGCACTGATCAGGCGGGACGACGCCACCCGGCTTGCAGCCAGGTAGGCCGCCGGGCGCCAGCGCCGGGCGCGGCGGCGGACCAGCGGGAGGGTGGCCGCCAGCAGCCGCACGCAGAGCACCGCGGCCCCGGCCAGGAACAACAGCGGGAACGAGACCAGCAGCAGGTTGACCTGGGCCACGTTGTTCTCGATGACCACGCCCTCCTGGCTGCGCAGCCGCAGCCAGGACAGCAGCGCGGCGGCCAGCAGGACGAACTCCCACGGCACGAGGCCGATCCACGATCGCCGCGCCCCGATGGTCGTCTCGGTGGCGCCCCGGGCCCGCAGGCCCGCGACCGCGGAGAGCAACACCATGCCCAGGACGAGCCCGGCGCCGGCCGTGATCGCGGCCTGGGCTGGGGCCTCGGGATCCAGCGCGGGACTCGGGCCGATCGACCTGATCAGCCACTGCGACAGCAGCCAGCCCAGCGCCGTCCCCACCGTCGCCGGGATCACGAGCTCCAGGGCCGCCTTGCCGGCCAGGGCGACCGGACCGACACCGCGGCTGGACAACAGGCGGACCTCGCGCACCCGCCGGTCGGCCCAGTAGCTGCCGGCCGCGGCCACCAGCAGCAGGGCGAGGACGCTGCCGCCGATCGCGATGGGGATGACCGGACCGCGCAGGCCGTCGATCAGCAGCGACGTCCGGCCGATCATCTCGGGCAGCAGCCCTTGCTCACCCGTCCGGTCGAAGCGGTTCGTGATGGTGGACTCGTCGAAGGCCGCCGCCCGCTGGGCGTCGATCTCGCGGGCCCGCGACAGTGTCATGTTCTCGGTGTCGATCGGCGAGATCCACGTCCGCGTCACCAGGGTGGTCTGGAAGCTCTCGCCCAGCCGCGCCTCCACACCGTCGACGACATCGGTTCCGGTGGTCAGGATGAGCGCCGGTGGCGGCGGGTCGAGGGAGGCTTCGTTGAGGTACAGCGCACCGTAGGAGCACCAGAACTCGCGCGGTATCTGCTCGCGGAACAGGTCGGTGTAGACCCCGACCACCGGAGCGGAATACCCGGCGATCGTGAGGGTGTCCCCGGGGACGACCGAGAGGCGTTGAGCGGTGAACTCCGGGACCACGAACCCGGTGCCGGTGGTGGACCCGGCCACCAGGGCGATGTTGTCCAACGCGTTGTCGCGATAGAAGATCCGCCCCAGCGTCGACTGCGTCGCGCTGTTGACCGACGCCGTTCCGGCCGTGAACTGGACGCGGTACGGGTCGGCCAGTCCCTGAGCGGCCATCGCCGATCGCACCTCGGCATCGGTGGCGGCGCCGGTGGCCGTGGGGTCGAACGGGAGCAAGGTCTGCTCGAGCTGCGGATAGGTGGCGTCGTCGCACTCCGCGGCGATCTGGACGCGCAGGGACTCCGAGGCAGCCGAGGACAGGAACAGCGCGGCCGAGGCGCTGGCGCAGGCCAGGATGGCGGCGGCTCCGAGGACGGCGAAGATGACCGCCGGCTGGCCGAAGGACAGCCACGGCGCCCGGGTCCAGGGCGGGAGCAGCGCGACGCCACCCCGGTGACGCGGCGCCGCCCGGCGGGCCGCGGCCCGGGACCGGACGTCGGGTCGCGTCGGCTCGAGCACTGTCACGCTTGCGCACCTTAGGCGGCGTGCCGGACCCGGGCGAAGGCTTGTGTCCGGATCGTTGCCTGCCGCCGGAAGGCCCCCCGTTCGGGCTAACCCGTTGGCCAGCCGGGCCCGGCTCGCCGATGATCGGGTGGTGTCCGCAGCGCTGGTGGCCAGGGCCGTCGTCGTCCTCCGGGGCGGGTCGTCGGTGCTCGCCGGGGTGTCGTTGGGTGTCCAGCCGGGGCAGCGGGTCGCCGTCGTCGGGCCGAACGGCGTCGGCAAGACCACCCTGCTCCGGGTGCTGGCCGGCGAACTGCAGCCGGATGAGGGGTCGGTCCGGCTCCAGCCGGCGTCGGCCGTCGTCGTCCACGTGCCGCAGGAGCTGTCGGTGCTTGCCGGTGAGACGGTGCTGGACCATCTCGCGCGGACCAGCGGGGTGGCGGCCCGCGAACGCACGTTGCAGGACGCGACCGCCGCTCTGACGTCGACCAGCGCCGCGGTGGCGGAGGTCTACGACACCGCTCTGACGGCGTGGCTGGCCGCGGGCGGGGCGGACTTCGCCGAGCGGGCGGCAGCGGTCGCGGCCCGGCTCGGCCTGCTGGTCGACGTCGCAGTACGGCGGACCGGGGCGCTGTCCGGCGGCCAGGCCGCGCGGCTGCGGTTGGCCACCGCGCTGGTCAGCGCCGCGGATGTGTTGATCCTGGACGAGCCGACGAACGACCTCGACCTCGACGGCCTGGCCGCTCTGGAGCAGCTGCTGGACAGCTCCCCGGCTGCAGTGGTCCTCGTGTCGCACGACCGCGAGTTCCTGTCCCGCACGGTGACCGATGTGCTCGAGATCGACGAGTTCAGTCGGGTCGCGACGGCGTACGCCGGGGGCTGGCAGGCCTATCTCGACGAACGCGCGGCCGCTCGCTCCCGGGCCGTGCAGGCGTACGCCGACTACGCCGCGACACGTGCGGACCTCGTCGAACGGGCTCGCCGCCAGCGCGAGTGGGCGCGCACGGGGGCGGCGCGCTCGGCCAATCCGGCGGTCGAGCCGGACAAGCACATCAGGTACCGCGAGGTGCAACGGGCGCAGCGGACGGGCGCCAAGGCATCGATGGCCGAGGCCGCGCTGGACCGGCTGTCGGAGGTGGAGGAGCCGCGGGAGCCGTGGGAGCTGCGGCTGCACATCGCCTCGGCCGGGCGGGGCAGCGCCGTGGTGTTCGCGCTTCGCGAGGCGGTGGCGGCCCGCGGGGACGTGCGCCTCGGGCCGCTGGACCTGGCCATCCACGCCGGCGAACGGGTCCGGATCACCGGTCCGAACGGCAGCGGCAAGACGACCCTGGTCGACGCGCTGCTCGGCCGGCTGCCCCTGGCGGGCGGGTCGGCCTACCAGGGGCCGGGCGTCGTCGTCGGGGAGATGGAGCAGACCCGGTCGCTGCTGCGCGGGTCGTCGTCGGTGCTCGACGTCGTACGCGCGGTGACCGGGGAGGGTGTCGAGGAGGCCAGGACGCTGTTGGCGAAGTTCCGGATCGGGGCTGACGTCGTCCTGCGGCCGGCCGACTCGCTGTCACCGGGGGAGCGGACCCGGGTCGGGCTCGCGCTGTTCCAGGCGCGCGGAGTCACCTGCCTGGTGCTGGACGAGCCCACGAACCACCTCGACCTGCCGGCCATCGAGCAGCTGGAGCAGGCCCTGGACTCCTTCGCGGGCACACTGCTGCTCGTGACCCACGACCGCCGGCTGGCGACCTCGGTGCGGATCGACCGGGAGATCGACGTCGTGTCGCTGCACTCGCAATGACCGTGGTTGGCGCGGTCTCAGCCGGCGGCCAGGCTTGCGGCCGCTGCGGCGACGAGCACAGCGAGCAGCCGCAGCCGGTCGATGCGCAGCAAGCCGCTGACCACCGTGTCGTCGCGGCCCCGGGTGAGACGGGCATGGGCCGGCGCGGCGAACGCCGCCGTCAGAACGAGGGCGAGCGCGCTGGCGCCGAGCGCGGTCAGGGTGGTCGCGCGGAGCGGGCCGGCGAGCAGGATCGTCGCACCGGCCAGCAGTACGGCGGCGTACACCACCACGACGACGGGCGTGATGCGCCGCGAATGGACGGCGTGCCGCGCCCGCCACTGGTCCTGCGGTACGGCGGCCAATGCGGGATACACCAGCGTGGTGACGCTGAGCTGGAATCCGGCGTGCAGCCAGCACGCCGCCAGCAGCAGCGTCAGGGCCGTCGAGTCCGCCATCGGCCGACTGTCCCATCCCGGCGGCTGTGGGCCGCGCCGGCGTCGACGTGATGGCGGAACGCATCGCGCTGGCCGATCCCACTGACTCCCGGCTGGACGGTTTCCGCGATTTGACCGTGGCCGACCGCCGCCCGGACCGGCCCGGCGGACGTGGTGCGGTGATCGCGGAGGGCACCGTCGTCGTACGCCGGCTGCTCGCGTCGCCGTACCGGGTCCGGGCCGTCCTCGGGGTGGGGGCCCGGATCGATGACCTCCTGCCCGCACTGTCGGCCGTGGACGTCCCGGCGTACGTCGTCAGCCCGGCCACGATGTCCCAGGTCGTCGGCTTCCACCTCAACCGGGGTGTGCTGGCCCTTGCCGATCCAGGTGCCCCGGTCGATCTGGACGACCTGCTCGCCCTTGACCGGCTGCTCGTCTTGGAGGGTGTGAACGACCACGAGAACCTCGGCTCGCTGTTCCGCAACGCCGCTGCGCTCGGCGTCGACGCGGTCCTGCTCGGCGCGCGCTGCGCCGATCCGCTGTACCGCCGGTCGGTACGGGTCTCGATGGGTCACGTCCTCGGCATGCCGTTCGGCACCGTGCCGAACTGGCCCGGCGACCTGTCCCGGGTCCGGGCGGCCGGTCACCAGGTGTTGGCGCTGACCCCGCGGCCGGCCGCCGTGTCGCTGTCCGCGCTGAACCCGGCCGAGCACCCGCGCTGGGCGCTGGTCGTCGGCGCCGAAGGTCCCGGCCTGACCGTGGAAGCGCTGGCCGCGGCCGATGTCCTGGTGCGCATCCCGATGGCCGGGTCCGTCGACTCGCTGAACGTCGCGACCGCAGCCGCCATCGCCTGCCACCACCTGGCCGGCCGATGATGCCGGCCCGCGTGGTCGAGGTGCCCGCAGAGCGGCTGGCTGGCTGGCTGGCCCGCTTCGGTGCACGCCACGGCACGCTGACCTGGGCCGGCGGCGATTCCGAGGTCGTGGTGAGCGCCGCCGACGGCGCCCGGGCCGAGTGCGCTGTGCCGTTTCCGCCGCTGGTCGTGGCCCCGGCGGCGGCGTTCGGCGGGTTGGTGGGCCACGTCGAGCGAGCGCGGCGGGTCGGCGTACTTCTGGTCCGCAAGGGCGGATACGCCGCCGGCGTGTTCGACGGCGACCGGCTGGTCTCCTCCAAGGTCGGCAGCCGGCACGTGCAGGGTCGGTCAGCCGCGGGCGGCTCGTCGCAGCAGCGGTTCGCCCGGCGTCGGGAGAACCAGGCGACCCAGGCGTACGGCGCCGCGGCCGAGTGCGCCGTCCGCATCCTCGTCCCCGAGGCGGGCCGGCTGGCGGCCCTCGTCCTCGGTGGTGATCACCGCGCGGTCGAGGCTGTCCTGGCGGACTCCCGACTGGCCCGGTTGGCCGCCCTTCCGCG
>Ga0183260_10004450_pt1 | contig 11118 bp, 15 predicted proteins | sample AntDrymUQ4972206_2_FD_129768 | JGI IMG/M metagenome (GOLD analysis project Ga0183260, IMG submission 129768) | Polar desert sand microbial communities from Dry Valleys, Antarctica - metaG UQ497 (22.06) (version 2) (version 2) | ecosystem: Environmental > Terrestrial > Soil > Desert | place...
CCCGAAGAGTAGGCGGCACCGTTCTTGGTCACGCTCCACGCGTAGGTGTGGGTGTCGGCGCTGCCCGGGTCGGTCACCGTGCTCGTGAGGCTGATCTCGGTGCCCTCGGGGCTGGTCGCCGGGGCGCCGTTGATCGTGGCGGTCGGAGCGACGTTGGACACGGTCACGATCTTCTGGTCGCTGCCCGAGGCGACGCCGTCGTCGGCGCTCGCCGAAACGGTCGAGCTGGCGGGGCCGTCGGGGAAGGTGCACGTGAAGCTGCCCGCCCCGGTAGCTGCGTTGTAGCTGTCGTTGCTCTTGGTGCCGTTGGCGCCACACGAGGTCGTGATCGCATGCGGGCTGTCGTCTCCGGGATCGGTGACCGTGAAGCTGTAGGTGTTGGAGCCGCCCTCGTTGGCGGTGGTCGCGCCACTCAGAGTGACGGTCGGGGCGACGTTGGACACGGTCACGGTCACCGACCGGTTGTCGGTGTCCTGGGCGCCGTCGGAATCGGTCACGGTCGCGGTCACGGTCGAGCTCGCCGGGCCGTCGGGGAAGGTGCAGGAGAATCTGCCCGGGGCCTCGTACCCGCTGGAACTGGAGAAGCGAGGGCGAGCGGGGTTCGGTCTGGTCTCTATGCGGCAGCGAGCTCACGTGCTTGGGGGTTCCTTGCAGGTCTGGTCCTCTCTAGGCCAAGGTACGAAGATCCGGCTGGAGACTTCTGAGGGTGCAACCGTCGCGTTGACGTAAGCCAACAGCAGATGGCACCGATAGAGGATTGGCACCGCCGCTCTGGGCGCCGAGCATGAACGCGTCGCACCCACCGCTACGTCGAGGAAGTGGCATTCATGCGAAGGATCAGAGTCAGCGTTAGACGCAAGCCGCGCGCCTAGGGGCATGCGACTCCCTAAGAGAGACGACTATCGGCATCACAGGTACGTGGACCTGTTGCCGCCACGTTGGGTCCTCACCACCCTCGTCTGTGTCCTTGTCGCGCTCGCCCTCCTTCTCGAGCTCAACCTTCTCGGTGTAACGGATTTCCCATTCAAGACTCTTGATCATTCGCCGCGTCAGGATCACCTAACGCGCGTCCTTAGATCCGCCAAGGACCAATGCCGGTTCGGTAATGCCCTGGTCAGCGCGGGCGCAGCGAGCGGTGAAGGCAGGGACGGCGAGGTTCGTCCCGAGCGCTTCGCCAACACCTACGCGAACAGCTTCGCGGGCACCACCGAAGACGAGCGTGCCCAGATACGTGCGGCTTGTCTGCAGGGCTTGACGAAGAACGATCACCCGCGATGAGGCGCGCAGAGCGGCGTTCATCGGTCATGAGAGTTGACGTAGCTCAACACCAAATGGCCCCGCTGAAGCATAGGCAGCCGGAACGAATGGATTCACCATTGCACCTAGGACCCATCGAGGACAAACGAAAGGGCGTTTGAGGATGCGAGACCGGCTCCAAGACATCCGGCGGGCGATGCGTTCGGGTTTGCCGCTCGTCGCTCAGGATGAGACTGGGGCGACCGCCGTCGAGTATGCCGTGATGGTGGGCCTTATCGCCGCAATCATCATTTTCGTGGTCCAGGCTCTCGGAACCGAGACGAACAACGCCTTCCAGTCGGTTCTGGATGCGTGGCTCTGATGAACTCACCTTTCCTCGGAACCACTACCCAACGAACAATCGAGATCCTGAAGGAGGTGAAAACATGCTTAACGTAATCATCGCGCGACTGCGTCAGCTCCAGGACGAGAAGGGAGCAACGGCGGTCGAGTACGGGATCATGGTCGCCCTAATCGCAGCCGTCATCATCGCCGTCGTAACCGCGCTGGGGGTGGAGGTCCAGGCCGCCTTTCAATCCGTCGTCGACGCGCTTCCGTTCTAACTCGGAGTGCTTTCGGGCCGGGATACGCCGCTCGCGGTTTATCTCGGCCCGAAGCCTTCGGGCCCGCCTTAGGAACATCACTTCACCAAACCAAGGAGTACGAACATCACCCCCCAAATGCGCATGAGAAGGATGAGAAGGATCCACGCGGAAGATGGCGCCGCCGCCGTCGAGTTCGCGTTGGTCCTTCCCGTCCTTATCCTTTTGGTCTTTGGGATCATGGAGTTCGGACTGGTATTCAACCGCTGGCTAAGCGTGACTCACGCCGCGCGCGAGGGAGTGAGGACGTACTCACTCACCGGCGATGCCGCAGAGGGCGCTGCTGCAGGAGAGGCTTCCGCTCCCGACCTCGTTGGCGAGATCTCCTGTACCGGCAGCGCGCCCAGTGTCTCGCAGGTCAGGATGGACTGCACGACCCTCTACGACCTGGAGCTTCTGGTCTTCCAAACAGAGCTCGAGATCTCATCGGCCGCCACCATGAGGAAGGAATAACGATGGGGGCGCTGGTCAGGCGGATCCACCAGGATGAAAGAGGGGCGTCGGCGGTGCTGGTCGCGATCCTTCTCGTGATCTTGTTCGGATTTACCGCGCTGTCGATCGACGTAGCCCGCATGTACGAAGAACGGCGCGAACTTCAACGAACGGCAGATGTCGCCGCGATCTCGGGAGCCCAGGTGTTGATGGGCAGCAAGGCCGCGGCGACGGGAACGGCCGAGTACTACATCGACGAGAACCCGAGCGTTCATCACGACGCCTACGACGCGCTGAGACCGATGTGATCAGCGCCCAGCGCATCGCGGATGGCGATACGGGATGCGATATCGACGGCCAGAATTACGATTGCGTAGAAGTCACTGTGCGCGCTCGGGAGTTCGATTTCCTGTTCGCCGGGGTCCTGGGATTCGACGGTCTCTATTTCGATAGAGATGTCGACGAAGCGATCGGAGCGCGCGCCACTGCGATCGTCGGGGCCGGCGCGCCGGGCGGAGAGAAGCTCGTGCCGTGGCTACTGGTCGACTGTCCCACCCCAGGTCTGGATGGCGGCCCAGGTGACACGGCCTCCTACGACGCGATCGTGGCTGCGGTCAACGCCAAGTATCCGGGCCGATGCCCCTACGAGTTCTCGACGGCCGGATGGGCCGGGCCGCGAGCAAAGCTCTTCCTCGACACGGGTGCGAGCGTGTCCGGCAACTTCCAGGGCGCCGACATGTCGGCCGAACCGTGCCCGCCGCCTGCGACGACGGATGGTCTCTTTCCGAAGTTCGGCGGATCGGGCGGATCTGATTACCGTCAGTTCCTTGCCGGGGAAGCCTCCCCCACCGTCATCCCTTGCACGATCGCCAAAGGCGCTCGGCTCTATCCCAAGACGGGCGCCACCTCCGGTCCGACGCGGCAGGGCCTGAACGACCGCGGTGTCGCCACCTGCGTGAACGAGGCGAGCTTCAACTCGACGCTCCAGGACCCCGATGGGGACGGGATCTTCCAGATCCTGAACCATCACAACCCGTGCTTGCTGGCGGTCGTTCTTGCCGTCCAAGTCGATCCCAGCAATGCCGCCGCATCCACGGATGTTCCCGGGGGGACCCGTATCGGGGAGTTCCAGCACCCGGATGCCCTCGGGATAGGTGATCCGCGCTCCTGGCGCTTCGCCCTCCCGGCCTCAGGCGCCAGCAAACCGATGGTGGCTCGCCGGTTCGGGTTCTTCTACCTCACGGAGTTAGGGAATCCCAGCCGGCCCTACCGGGGCATCTTCCTGCGCGCGGTGGATAGCGGCAACTCCCAGGTCACGGGATCACCATGCACCGAGATCGACGGCATCTGCGCCATCAAGCTCACGCTTCCACAGTGAACGTAATGGATCTTCGGAAGGGGAACGTAATGAGAAGGAGAGAGGAATGAAGAGCCGATCTATCGCATTGATCCTGGCTCTCGTGCTCGCGGCGATCGCCACGACTGCCGTCTACGCGTATGTGTCCGGGATCGAGGACGAGACACTCAAGGGAGAAAGGACGGAGGCAGTACTCGTTTCCACACAGACGCTGAAAGCGGGTATGTCTGGGAACGAGATCCTGGAAGCAGGGGCCTTCGACGCCAAGAAGGTGCCGGTGAGATACGTGCTTCCGGGAGCTCTCGCTACCCCCGAGGAGATCTCAGGGCTGACGCTGTCCGACGACATCGCCGCCGGCGAACAGATCACGGCCCAGCGCTTCGCGGAGAGCGAGCAAGATGCCTTCTTCGCCGAATTCCCGGAAGGCACGGAGGCTTTGTCGCTGCCATACGAGCACTTGCGGGGCGTCGCGAGCCATATGAAGCCCGGCGATCGGGTGAACGCATACATGAGCGTTCAGGACCTCGTTGCCATGTTCAAGCAGGGGAAGTACTTCACCAACGCCATGAGGGGCTCCACCGACCTGACAAACGCGTTGAAGAATGCCCGTGCGCTTATCCAGAAGGCGAACTTCCTCCCGGGGGTGAAGGTCTTGTCGCTTGGTAATGACGGCGTCACCCTCCAGATCGGTCACGGGATCCCGGTCGTTGAGACGCACGCCCCTGCGAGCGCCTCCAATGGTTCAGGACCAGAGAGCGCAGGTGACTTCACCGTCGCCGTGACGTCCCAGGAGGCCGCACTGCTGGTGTTCGGTCAGGAGAAAGGAACGCTGTGGCTCACCCTGGTGCCGCAGGGGGGTGCCCAATGATGCAAGTCCTCGTATTCGATCCGCTGTCCCACATCGGAAGCACACTCCATGATGTGGTTGCGGGGATGCCCGCCCCGGTCGACGTCTCGCTTGCTCGAGACTGGGCCGAGGTGCGTAGCAAGGCGGCGCAGCAGCCGACGGTAGTCATCCTCGGACCAAACGTTCCACTAGTGGATCTGCCGAACGCCGCCAGGATCGGAGAAGCAGCAGGCAACTCAGCCTTCATCCTCGTCACGGACGACCTTGACGCGCGGTCGTTCCAAACGGCGATGCGGAACGGTATCCGAGATGTGGTGGCGGTCCACGATGTTCAGGTGGACCTGGTCTCGGCCGTGGAACGGGCCCGATCCCTCCTAGGTTCGAAGGTCGGAGAGTCCGTCCCCAAGGGTGACGTCAAGGGAAAGGTCGTCGCCCTGTTTGGGCCCAAGGGCGGCACCGGCAAGACCACGGTGGCAACGAACCTCGCGATATCCAGCGCTAAGGCCGGCATCAGTACGGCGCTGCTGGATGCGAACCCCACCTTCGGGGATTGCGCTGCATTCCTACGAGTGCCTCCGGAGAGGACTCTCGACGACATAGCCGGGCTTGGCGAAGAGCTCGACGACTTGGCGGTCGCCGGAGTCATGATCGATCATCAGTCGGGCCTGAGCTGTTGACCGCTTCGAACCAGGTGCTGAACCACGGGGCGGTCGATGTAGTGATGCTCGAGAAGGTGATGGGCGCCTTACGCCGATCCTCCGACCTCGTGGTCGTTGATACCGGGCCTACGTTCGACGCTCACGTGGCTACCGTTCTCGAAACCGCTGACCTCTCCTACCTGGTAACAAGTCTCGATCTGCCGGCCGTGAAGAACGCCAAGCTCTGCTTGTCGATGCTGGAACAGGCGCAGATGCACATGGAGAACGTGCGCGTCATCATCAACCGGTCCGACTCCAAGGTTGGATTCCCCCTTGAGGAGGTCACCAGAGCAATAAGTTGTTCGATCGCGGCGAAACTTCCGAGTGACATTGCGGTTCCGCGCTCCATCAACCGAGGCGTGAGCGTCGAGGAGGAGGATCCTCGCAGCAAGATCGCCAAGGCATTACGGAAGCTCGGCACGGAGATGCGAGGCGAACTACTCGAGACAGGTGCACCTCAAACCAGTCGGTCCCTCACGCGTCGCTTCATGCGGCCGAGATTGTCTGAGGGTTAGAGATGGCGAACCTCTCGAGACTTCTGGAGGAAGCTCGGCGGACAAACGGGAACGGCGGAGCGAAGCCCGTCGAGCAAGGCATATGGGAGGGCGGGTCGAAGGCCACACGTCCCGAACTTTACGCCGTCAGGCGTCGGATCCACGCCCAGCTTGCGAAAGAACTCGGAAGCGTCTTGTACCAACAGGACCTGCACCCCGAGCGCCTCAAGGAGTTGGTCCGCGAGAAGACAACCTTCCTGCTACGAGACGAGCAGGCGCCGATGTCCGCCGACGAACGCCAGCGTCTCCTCGGGGACATCGAATCCGACGTGCTCGGTCACGGGCCGATCGAGGAGCTCATGCAGGATCCGGATATCACCGAGGTCATGGTGAACGGGCCCGACGAGGTCTTCATCGAGCGAGAAGGACGGATCTACAAGACCAACCGAGGCTTCGCCGACGTGGCGCACCTGAGAAGCGTGATCGATGGGATCGTCGCTCGCGTTGGGCGACGCATCGACGAGTCGTCTCCCATGGTCGATGCGCGCATGCCGGATGGGTCCCGCGTCAATGCCGTCATCCACCCGGTCGCCATAGGCGGTCCCTACCTAACGGTCCGTAAGTTCTCGAAGGAACCGTTCACGGATCGAGATCTGATCGCATTCGGAACCCTGACCGATCCGGTTGCCCGGTTCCTGGAGACCTGCGTAAAAGGAAAGCTCAACATGCTGATATCCGGCGGGACGGGAGCCGGAAAGACCTCGACGCTGAACGTGATCTCCTCATATATCCCGCCGGACGAACGCATCGTTACCGTTGAGGACGCCGTTGAGCTGCGCCTTAGCCAACCTCACGTCTTGCAGCTTGAGTCCCGTCCACTGAACATCGAAGGCCGCGGAGAGATCACGATCCGTGACCTCGTTCGGAACGCGTTGCGCATGCGACCGGATCGGATCGTCGTGGGTGAGGTGCGGGGCCAAGAGGCGCTCGACATGCTGCAGGCGATGAACACCGGACACGAAGGAAGCATCTCCACGCTTCACGCGAACTCGCCGCGGGACGGTCTCTCGCGCTTGGAGACGATGGTGTTGATGGCCGGGATGGATCTTCCCATCCGGGCGATCCGCGAACAGATCAGCTCGGCAATCGATGTGGTGGTCCACCAGTCGCGGCTCAAGGACGGCAGCCGGCGCATCACGCACGTGAGTGAGGTCGAAGGCATGGAAGGTGACGTGATCACGCTTCAAGACATCTTCACGTTCGACTACAGCTCCGGATTCGACGATAAAGGGCGGTCCTTGGGCAACCTGAAGCCAACCGGCCTCAGACCGAAGTTCACAACGAAGCTGGCCGACCAGGGCATCGAGGTATCCCGAGCGATGTTCCTGGATGACGATGTTCTTGCGGCGGGCCGATCTAAGGCGACGCCCGCATGATTCGCAGGTTAGCTGTCGTCCTGTTCGTCTTGGTATCCGTGCTGGGCCCGTGGAGCCCGGTCATTTCCCGCGAACAGATCACGATCTCGGACGCGCAACGCGAGAACGGGCGGATCACCTTTGGTATCGCAACGCCGGGAGGCCCGCTTCTGACGGGTGCCGACCTCACCGTCTTGGTTAACGGCGAGGAATCGGAGGGTGTCATCGCTACCGTGAAGTCCAGTTACGAGGCCCAGGCTGGAGTCGTCTTGTTGATCGACACCAGTGGGAGCATGGCAGGCCGCCCTATAGCCGACGCGAAGTTGGCTATCTCTAACTTCATCGGTGAGATCGGCAGAGGGACGAGGGTTGCCCTCGTGCCCTTCTCGTCGGAGGTAGAGGTTGCCTCCGGCTTCACAGCCAATCGCGACCGCATCCTCGAAGATGTCGCCGCGCTGGACGCCACCGGAGATACTGCGCTGTACGACGGGGTCATCCACGCGGTGAACCTCATGGAGGCGCGGCCCCCGGAGCAAAGGAACATCGTTCTACTGACGGATGGGGCCGACACCGTCAGCAACAACACCCTTCCTCGAGCCCTCGTTGCTGCGCGACGCGCGGGCGCCCGCATCTTCGGGGTCGCTCTGAAGAGTGAAGATTTCTCGAGTCGGTCGATCGAAGCGCTTACCGCCAAGACCGATGGCAGACTGCTGCAGACGACGGATTCTTCGGAGTTGTCGGGGCTGTTCGAGGATCTGGCCCGCACGTTGGTGACCGGATACTCCATATCCGTGACCGATACCGATCCGGAAGCCTCGAGGGTCGAGCTGCAGGTTGGCGTCGAGCAAGGCGATGCCGTGATGACCGGGATCGGCAGTTTCAAGCTCGAAGTGCCCTCCGAAGCACCCGCCGGCCCGGGAGCGAAGCTTCCTGAGCTTCCCTTGCCCTTGTTGCTCTTCGGCGTCTTCCTGATCGCGGGGGTCGCAGCTTTCCTGATGTTGGAATGGCTGAGGGCGAGACGATCCAATGTTGCCCAACAACTCGTCTGGTATACGGATGATGGCACGGCCGAAGTTGACTCAGACGCGCTGATCAACGCGGCCGTGTTGAAACGAGCTCAGACCCTCGCTACCGATTTCGCTCAGCGAACTGGACGATTCGAGAAGTTCGGGCGCGAGATAGAGGCCGCCGGCATGACCTGGCGTTTGGGCGAGGCTCTCGTCACGAGCGCCATGATCGGGCTCACGGCATTCGTGGTGGGGCTGCTTCTTGGAAGTCTCATGCTCGCGATCCTCCTGGGAGCCGTCGGGGCGACGTCTCTCTTGGTGGTCGTCAAGTTCAAGGCGAGCCGTCGACGTCGCGCCTTTGCGACGCAGCTCCCCGACGTGTTGTTGCTGATGGGCGGAGCTCTCAAAGCCGGATACAGCTTGCAACAGGCAGCCAGCGCCGTCGGTGAAGATGCGCGTCCTCCTGCGTCCGAAGAGTTTCGAAGGGCGATGGCGGAAGTCAGATTGGGATCCTCGCTGGACGATGCCCTCGGTGCACTGGGAGCCCGCGTACGCATCGTCGATTTCGACTGGACGGTCCTCGCCATCCAGATACAGCGCGAAGTTGGAGGGAACCTTGCGGAGGTGCTCCAAAACATCTCGGACACGATCCGCGAGCGTCAACGCCTCCACCGACAGATCAAGACGCTAACCGCCGAGGCGCGGCTCTCGGCTCTGATCCTGGGGACGCTCCCGTTCGCAATGGCCGGCTTCCTATTCATTTCGAACAGGCAATACCTTGTACCGCTTGTCACGACATCGTTAGGTCTCATGATGATCGGCGGGGCGGCTTTCATGATGTGCTTTGGATTCCTGTGGATGAGGAAAATCATCCGGATAGAGGTGTAACAGATGGGAAACGCGTCGATCCAGCTATTCAGGACCATCGCCGTGCTGTCGACATTTGTCGGTGTGTTCCTGGGCGTCTATCTCGTGATGCGCGAGCGGAGCACCCGGCTCGCCATCCGTTCAGGCTTGGAGGATCCGTTCCTCAACAGTGCGGCAGTAGCAGACAGTCGGGCCGCAACGATGCGAGGACCTTTCTCCCAGCGCGTGCTCTCGCCTGCGACGAAGAGCGCCGCCCGCCTTGTCTACCGGTTCGGACCCAAGGGCTTGGCGGAGCAGACGAGACACCGACTCGTCCTTGCGGGGTTGAGCGAACGTATCGATGCCGACACGTTCTTCGCCATCTCGGTCGCCAGCCCGGTCGCGGTTATTGCCTTCCTCCTAGCCCTGAATGCCGTCGGCGCGATGCCGCCTCTCATCTGGATCGCCGTTCCGCTGACTGCATTCCTCCCGAAGATGTGGTTAACGCGCCACGTCGAGGGTCGTCAGAAAGGCATACAGCTAGCGTTGCCCGACACGCTTGATCTCCTCACCATCGCGGTGGAAGCCGGCCTCGGTTTCGATGCGGCGATATCAAGGGTTGTGGCTTCGATCCCCGGGCCACTGAGCGACGAGCTTTACCGCATGCTCCAGGAGCTAAAGATCGGCGTGCCCCGTCCCAACGCGCTGAGAAACCTCTCGAGCCGAAGCGAGGTAGAGGACCTCGACAGCTTCATAACCGCCATCGCACAAGCGGATACGTTCGGGATCGGCATCGGCAAGGTTCTGAGGGTTCAGGCGCACCAGCTTCGTCAGAAACGGAGCCAGACCGCAGAGGAACGAGCCGCGAAGACGCCAGTCAAGCTCCTCTTCCCGCTCCTTCTCTGCATCTTCCCCGCGCTCTTCGTCGTTCTGGTTGGCCCGGCGGCCATCAACATCATGGACTCGGTTCTCGGTGGCCTCTAGTGACGACGAGGGAAGATGGGCCGAAGAGGATCTACCCCGCCATGAGTGACCGGGAGGTGGATGAGGTCCTCAAGGCCGCAGACGAGATGCGGGTCTCTCTGGGCCACCGGCGCCTCAGCAACGGTCTCACGGTTGCGGAGACTCTGAAGGGACTCACCTCGATCATCGCAGCTCTGGCTTTCCGCAGCGTGCCCGATGCAACCGTCGGCGCCGCTCCGAGGGCTGCCGCGATGGGCGTCCGACTCGTCGAAATCCCGGAGGAATAGCGGACTTTGCGCAAAATGACTAGGTTCGTATTTCTGCCGATAGGTGCAAAACCGACTTCTCGCCCTTGACGACCGCCCATCCCTGGAAGAGTATTCCAGTGGTAGGAAGCGGACGACACACAAGTAGGTGGGGATGGGGCAAGAAGAGATGATCCGCGGCGCCGCGGACGAGATTGTCGACGGCCCGTTAAGTGTTCTGATCGCAGACGATCATCCAGCCACACGAGCCGGGATACGCGCGACGCTGGAGGCCGACGGCTTCAGGGTTTGTGGCGAAGTCGCGGACGCTAAGGCAGCGGTAGAGGTGGCCCTTCGAGAACGGCCGGACCTCTGCCTTCTGGACGTTCATATGCCGGGAAACGGCATAGCGGCCGCAGCTCGCATCAGCTCGGCTCTGGAGGACACGGCCATCGTGATGCTTACGGTTTCCCGCAGCGATCAAGATCTATTCGATTCACTGCGCGCTGGAGCATCTGGATATCTATTGAAAGACACTCAGCCCGAGCGCCTGCCTCTGGCGCTGCGAGGAGTTCTGGCAGGAGAAGCCGCCATCCCACGAACCCTGGCCGCTCTGCTGATCGAGGAATTCCGCGAGCGCGGGAGGCGAAGGAAGTTGCCCTTGATCGGCCGGCGAGGAGTGGAACTGACCAGTCGGGAATGGGAGGTACTGGATCTGATGAGGCAGGGCGCATCTACCGAGCAGATGGCTGCCAGGTTGTTCGTGTCACCAGTAACCATCCGTACGCATGTTTCTTCGATCCTGAAGAAACTGCACGTCACTGACCGAAAAGCAGCCATCAACCTCGTGGCAGCGGCTTCCTGAGGGCGGTAACTCCCACTCCTGGGGCTGGAGTCGCTTCTTACTTGATGTCCA
>Ga0183260_10004451_pt1 | contig 11114 bp, 9 predicted proteins | sample AntDrymUQ4972206_2_FD_129768 | JGI IMG/M metagenome (GOLD analysis project Ga0183260, IMG submission 129768) | Polar desert sand microbial communities from Dry Valleys, Antarctica - metaG UQ497 (22.06) (version 2) (version 2) | ecosystem: Environmental > Terrestrial > Soil > Desert | place...
ATGACAAAGCCACAGTTAAAACTGCTATTGTCTTGTTTTTTGTATTCATGAGTGATGTTAAGGAATATGGTATATAAACACTGGTGACAATCTTTAAATTCGTTATGATTTTTGGATTCAATGGGCTTGCATCACTATTAATTAACTTGTTTTGATGCACCGTTTTTTTGTTTGTTTCTTTGGTTAATTTGATAAGTTGATGTTGATTGTGGTGTTTTATGTCACGCACTATTGTCTTCAAGCCGACACCTGTGTGAGAACCCTGTTTATTATCGGACTTGGTGCGTTAATAGCAAATTTGGGTATTGCCACAAACCCCTGAATATGGCATTACGCGTCTTTAATCGTTATTCCATATTTAGTGGAAATAAATAACTCGTTTTGTTAAAGGTGCCGACAACCTTTTTTTATTGGTTAGATTTACACTCAGCCATTAATCAATTCTCCTCCTCCTCAAAATCACCTAATGGGAAGCTGAATGCGCCTAAGCCGGAACCTAAAAGACCACCGCCCAAGGGACTTGACTCTTCGTCCATATCCTCCGTTTCACTGGCCGTTGATGTTGTATTTGTTGGTGTATTCGAAGTAAGGGAACGGGTATTGATTTTTTCTTGACAATGAACCATCTCGTTGCTCAATTCTTTGCAAATTGCAAATGCCTTATCGGTGTTGCTGATTGTAGCGGTAAACATACTTGCAGTAAAGATTGAAAGTATAATTGGTATCGCCAAAATGATATTCATACCATAACATATAATCCCAAATAATATTAAAATCTATGATTACAGAAAAACTGAAATAATGTACAATAAGTTTTTTCTACTAATGGGACTTTGGTGGTAAAGACTGATATTGATAAATGTTAGCAGAGGTGATTATGTGAGTGGTTGGTGAAAGTGATTTCACTTGAGGGGATTTGTTAGTTATTCGGACAATCCACAACAAATATGCTAAATTACAAATGAGAATTGAACTATAAAGGCGTATGTTATTTCTTTACAAAAAGCTAAAAGGCTTGTGTTTTTTTAGTTGTATGATACACTATCATCTATTAAATTATTGTATGTCATGCTGCTGCTGCTGCTACTGCAAGTGTTACCATCATACACAAGATGCCGATAAATTGGGATCATGATATCAAAAACAATATCATCTCGTAAAATGGGAAACTATGCAATATGGCGAAACCTCTATTGTTATGTGAGGCCTTTGTTGGTTACAATACAATAAACACATATAATGCTAAACAGAAAATACTTATTAGTTCATTATTAAATAATAAAAAACCCTCCAATGATTCAAATGCAAACAAACCCCAAAAAGAGAAAGAGGATTTCAGAGGTACTTGCAGTTGCCGGCTTAACCCTTCTTACCTTGGATTCTTCCAGCACAATCTTGAGTCTCTATGGGTATGGGTTTTTGTATCTGACTGATCAGCAAAGCGGGGCATCAATTGGCATTCCATCTATAGCTTTGCTCTTTCTATCTTTATGGATTGGGTTTAGGCAAAAGTCAAGAATCGTGACATTATCTCTTATCTGTGGCGGTGCGGTTTTGGCAATATCAAAGTTAACCAAGCCCGCATTTGGTTTGAATCTCTATTTGGCATTAGCACTGCCTTACCTTTACTTCTCTCTCATGGGGATGGGGTTTACCATCCTCGCAATTGGTGCACTGAGGGTAGCTAAGGGACAATAAGGGGATCAAACTGTTTGTTTTAATCGACAATTTCAGTATCTCGATTAAAAAAGCAGTTGATAGGGTACTTTGACGCTATATTCTGATGGAGAAAGGACTGTCTTGCGGAGAATAAGATGGATGTTGGACAATTTGATGGTAGGTTATATTTCCAACATGGAACAAGTAGTTTTAGATAAACTTTTTAATCTTTGATTTCAAAAAAGAAACCTAGTTGATAGACTTACCTAATAACCAGAAATTGTTCTTACGGTCATATTAGTAACATTAATTTCATCTGTTTCTCTTTTCTTTATATATTTGTTTGATTGTGAATAAGAAAAACACGATTGTTATAACATTTTTGACGAATTTAGTGAGAATTACAAAAGTAACGATGAAATAAGTGTTTGCCTTTATATAAAGAACTTGATATGCGGAGGAAAAATTTAAAATGAGTCAAAAATTGTTTAATTCTTCATTATTATGTCCATTATGTAATAAACATACCCATATAATTACTGATCAGGAGTCAGGAGAATTAATTTGTGTTAATTGTGGGGGTGTGCTATCAGACAAAGTACAAGACACAAGGACTGAGTGGAATGCATATGATCCGGCAGATAAAAATTTAAAATCCAGAACAGGCTCACCAACATCCCTGGCAAAGTTTGATAGGGGACTTTCTACTGTAATAGGGAAAGTCAACAGGGACGCGTCAGGCCAACAGATTGATGCAACAATGAGAAATAAGGTAGATAGGTGGAGGACATGGGATATTAGAAGTCAAACCCGCGATTCCACAAAAAGAAATCTACAATCTGCCTTTATGCAACTTTACATGATAAAAGGTGCGTTGGGTTTACCTGAATCAGTAGTTGAAAAGATTGCCTACCTTTATAGGAAAATACAGGAGAAGGGGTTGGTAAAAGGCAGAACAATTAAAGGCGCAGTGGCAGTTGCGTCCTATATTGCATGCAGGGAGATGGGGATTCCAAGAACATTAAAGGAAATAGCTAGCATCTCTAACCTAAAAGAGCGGGAAATAGCCCGGGTATACAGAAAGGTCATGTTTGAGCTCGACCTTAAAATTCCACAGGATGATCCAATGAAAAAATTGGTGAAAATAGCCAACAAGTGCGAAATTACAGAAAAAGCAAAAAGATATGCCATAAAAATAATGGCTGAAATTATCAGAAAGGGAATGTCCGCTGGAAAAAACCCGATGGGTTTAGCTGGTGCGGCTCTTTATGTGTCGTGTAAGAATTATGATGAAGATGTAACACAGCGTGAAATTGCAGAGGCTGCGGGAGTGACTGAGGTTACAATAAGGCATGATTTGGATAGAATAGAGAAAATGATTGAAATTGAGTAAAAAACAGACACAATGTGTGACATAACCAAACTTAAGGATTACCTTGGTGGTTATGTTACTCATAAAAATAATGCTGTTTGATAACTTTTTGTTATGGTGAAAACCCGCATGATTTGTTTTGCATTGTTTTGATTTATGTTGTTTATTTTGCTACTCCTATTCCTACTTATCCTCTTCCTTCTTTTCTTCGTCTGGCCTTTTGTTATTGGATTTATTATCTGTTATAAAAATAAGCATAGGTAAAAGTGTTGGATGGACTGTGCTTATTTTACTGTACATGTCTTTGTCAAAATAATGCTCGATTAGTCCCCTAAGATGGGAAATCTTGTTGTCAATTGCGTTTGTTAAACAAATCGCAAGCTTGCAGTAGGCAAAGGCCTCTTGTTTTTGTTTTTCTGAATCGCTGATCTCTTGCTTTATCATATCCAGTTTTTCTGTTTGCTTCCTTATTGCGATTTTAATGCCGCCATATCTTTTAAGTTCGTCTGTTAGTAATCTCCATATCTCTCTTTCATCGGTTTTTGTGCCTTTATCCTGTTTGTTTTCTTTATTTTCGTAGACAACATCCAAGGAAACGATGTTGTTTTTGTACTCTTGTGCCAGTAGGTTAATTCCAATAATATCTTGCTCACCAACTCCATTTTTAAAAAGACTGTGTAATGCTGTTCCTAGGAAGGGTGTTGCCTGCAATATCAATCTGTTTTTGTTTACCTCGCTGTTTAGCTGATTGAGCTCATTTCTTTTTTCATTTACCTTCTTTTCAAACCCAAGTTTACTGTTGTATTGCTCCTCCACATCCTTTAGGAATTTGGATACTGCTTGCTCACTTGGGATGGCGTTGGCCTCTGCAATTTCCAAAATGGTTAGCCATAGTTGCTGAAGTTCGTTCATTCCAAACTTCATTGCCTCAAGCTCTGAAAAAGCATACAGGGTTTGCCTGTGCATTTTGACTTGGGATTGCAGTGTTAGGACGGAATTGTTTAGGGCATCTACCTGGTTTTGCAGTGTCTGGACTTTATCCTCGTTTGTTTTTATCTCCATCTTAAGCGATAAAGCTTGCAAATACTCTTTTATTATTCTGGAGGAATCAAAGCCGTGATTCTTAAAGTCGTTAACAATCTGACCAAAGCTTTGGATATCGTCTTCTATTGCAATACCGTAACTGACCCAAAGTTCTTTTTTTAGTTTAGAAAACCAGTCAATACAGGACATTACAAACTTTTCATCTTGGGTTATTTGGTTAAGGCTATCCCTTGTTTGCTCTATTTGCAGTTCTAGACCATCGATTTCTATTTTTAACTCGTTTCTATACTTTTCAATCTTGCTGCACTCTATTTTCTTTTGTGCGATGGTGTTTGAGACTTGGGAGAAAAATGGGATTTTGATTTCAGGATGTGATGATGGGTCTTGGTGCTTTGTTTGTGAATCTGAAAATGTTTCGTTTGTCCAATGGATGGAACTGGAGTTTTTTTTGGGGTGTGTTTCCATAGGTGTTTGTTGTTGATCACCGTTTTTTCCGTTGGAAGTAGTAGGGTGATGGCAATCAAGCAAATCCTTAATCCATAAAGGCACAATAGTGGGCTGAATCCCTAAACTTTTGCAGTTTTTATACACTGTCTCTATAAAACAGGAAATTTCATGGGTGATGTCATCATCATATTTGGTGTCTTCATTGTCGTCTCCAATGCCAATGATTTTCAACAACTGTAAGATTCTAAAGCCTTGTGCACATTGTTTGATGGACATGCCTGATTTTCTCACAGTGACGGCAAAATCCCTTACCTCTTCAATATTTGGTATTGCTAAATTGTTTTTCCAGTTGTTTATCAAGTAATGTACTTTGCCTTTCGATATGCCAGTTTCATCAGCTATTTGGTTTAGTGTTTTGCCTTTTAGGTACTCCTGTGTGACAATTGAACTATGGTTGTGAGTTGATTTGGGTCAGTCAATCTATACACTTGTCTGTTGCAATAGACGTTTATAAAGAAATCAATTAATGGTCATTTTGGTCAATTATGTGGTCAATTTGGTCAAACATTTGGTCATTTTGGATTATTATGGTCTTGTAGAATACGATTTGGGTATAAGGGGTTATAGAGCCTAATGTGTTTTAATTGTCGGCTTGAATAACCATATGTGGATACATAAAAAAGGGGAATTAAAACAATGGACTTGACAGCAGGTGATTGAAAATTGTTGATTTTCCATATTCTCATTGCGTGCTTTCTGGTTTTTGGTGCATCATTGTTGCCGTATATTTACTATGCAGCATTAGTATGTGTATATGAATGAATATCAAAGTATGAAAACTTCTGATATAATCGCTGAGACGCTGATAGATTGGGGGGTTGAAGTTATCTTTGGTATGCCTGGTGATGGCATCAATGGTTTCATGGAGTCGCTACGACAAAGACAAGACAAAATCAGATTTTTCCTTGTGCGGCATGAAGAATCGGCAGCATTTATGGCATGCGCCTATGCTAAATACACCGGTAAATTGGGGGCCTGTGTTGCGACCTCCGGGCCAGGTGCAATACACCTGTTAAATGGGTTGTATGATGCAAAACTGGACAATACCCCTGTAATTGCCATAACGGGAAGAACATATTCTGACCTAATGGGCTCTGGCTATCAGCAAGATGTAAATCAGTTAGAGCTATTTGCTGATGTATCGGTTTATAACAGTATGATTGTAGCTCCTGAGCAGGCAGAAATGGCCGTTGATATAGCATGCAGAACGGCCTTGGCACAAAGGGGTGTAAGCCATCTTACGGTGCCAATAGATGTACAAGAAAAAAAATTGGAGGGCAATTATTCAAAACATAAGGTTGCCGGTCATACCTCTGACACATATGTGAATCTACGCTCAACCCCTGACATGCAGCTGCTTCAAAAGGCCGCAGACATCGTAAACTCTGGAAACAAGGTGGTAATTCTTGTTGGTCAGGGGGCACTTAACGCAAGTGAACAGGTGATAATGATTTCGGAAAAAATAAAGGCTCCTGTGATAAAGGCGTTATTAGGCAAAGCAGTAATTCCGGATGACCATCCAAATAGCCTGGGAGGTATCGGCCTGCTGGGTACACACCCCAGTGCAGAGGCAATGGGTGAATCGGACACACTACTAATGATAGGAACCTCATTTCCCTATATTGAGTACCTTCCAAAACCTGGGCAGGCCCGGGGAATTCAAATTGATGTGAAACCTGAAAGGCTTGGTTTACGTTACCCTATTGAGGTTGGTCTTGGAGGCGATTCAAACAAAATACTTTTGGCATTGCTCCCATTATTGCGAGAAAAAGATGAAAATAGCAATCAATTCTCGTTCTTGCAGTCAAAACAAAAATTAATGAGAAAGTGGAATGATTCTCTATCTGCTCAAAGCGATCTGAAAGAGAATATTTCAAGTAACGGCGCTAAGATGATAAAACCCCAGTCTATTGCCTCTGCTGTTTCCAGTTTTCTGGATGATGAGGCTATAGTTTCAGTCGACAGTGGAACAAACACCATATTTGCAGCAAGATTCATAAAAATGAGAAAGGGGATGAAGTTTTCTTTGTCCGGCACATTGGCATCGATGGCTTGCGGTTTGCCCTATGCGATAGCAGCTAAAATTGCATATCCTAAGCGACAGTCTGTTGCGTTTGTTGGTGATGGTGGCTTTACGATGCTTATGGGTGAATTTGCTACAGCAGTCCAACATAACCTCCCTATTAAAGTGATAATTCTCAAAAACAACACTTTGGGAATGATAAGGTGGGAACAGATGGCATTTTTGGGCAATCCGGAGTTTGGCGTAGAGTTTTCTGACATAGACTTTGCAAAATTTGCTGATAGCTGTGGGGGCAAAGGCTACACAATAAAAGAATCCGGTGAAATAGAGTCTGTGATGCAGGCGGCTATGGGGGAAAAAACAAAACCGGTAATAGTTGAGGCATACGTTGATCCATTTGAACCGCCATTACCGCCAGAAATAGAATCTGAATTCACTAAAAATGTTGTGAAGTCTTTTGCAAAAGGGCAACCCCACGCTAGCAGGATTGGGCTTACAGTATTTAGAAACCAAATTAACCTGTTGCTAAAAGACACCAAAACCAATATCACTAAAGTCAAAGATGCTATGTGAAATCTGTTAAAAAGGATTGATTTGCTTTATGGGTATTTGTGCTTTTATGTTTTGTGGTATGTTGTGCTAAATCAAATTGTAAGATGTGCTTTTGGTTGCTCTGCATTCCATTTTCTAAAGTATGTGGGTATCCATGCAATCCATAAAACATCCGGATAACGGATTTGTGGTAATGTTGTTATAATATATTTGAGTTGGAAATTGGGCTTCTATTCATACATTAATCTGATAAATTGTATTAGATAACCTTCAAGATGCTAAAAGTAACAGCCCTGATTAAATAAACATGAAAATAAACAAAATACAAATAAACAAATCCTAAAAACCAGCCTGCTGGGCCATAAAAACATTTGGTTATGGGCAGTCTCTTTTGATCATGGTTATGGATGGCGTATCAAAGTTGTTTTTCAATGATTTTTGCAACGAAAAAATGTCTTTTTGTTTCCAAAGTAATGATGCCTTATGATTATTATGACACACACACACCAAAAAAAACCACATACACACACACATCTATAATATCTATCTTTTACATTGTTGGTTAATGAAAGGAATCTTGTTTGATATGGATGGGGTGTTGATTGATGCAATGCCATACCATGCTGAGGCTTTTCGAATTGCGTTTGAAGAAAAGGCTAATCAGGAGATAGATAAAAGGGATGTTTTTTTGCTTGAGGGAATGCCAAGCAACGATTTGGTTAGAGAAATTTTCAAAAAAATAAACAAAAGCGAAAGGCAAATTGAAGCCGGTCTTGTAAAAGACATTAGCAAAAGAAAAGGCCAGGTTTTTAAGGAAATTCAAAAAGCTAAAGCGTTTGAGGGTGTCACAGAGTTAATTGGGTCTTTAGATTGTGATGATTGTTTAAAGGCGGTGGTCAGTGGGGCATCCAAGCAAGAAGTAAAGTCTCTACTTGAGGAAAACAACCTGAACAATCTTGACATCTTGATAACTGGAGAGGATTTGGAGGATGGAAAACCTGACCCGGAGCCATTTCAAACCGCACTTCGAAAACTAAACCTAAAACCCTCTGAAGCAATTATAGTTGAGAATGCACCTTTAGGGATAGAGTCTGCTATAAGAGCCGGGGTTCGATATATAGTTACATTAAACAATACGCCACTTGTCCTTGCAGATTTTAAGGGCCTAATACCGACTGATAAAGACAAGGCCAATGAAATAATATTTAGGGATACGAAATCCGCAAGCAAGTTTCTAATTGATTGGTGTTGCAAATAGCAACAAACCTAAACTCCCTTGACATTTTTATCATCTTTAAAACCCTATAAGGAAATGTATAATATCATTATTAGGATTAATCCGATAAAAATGATATCATAACCCTTTGGACAAACGTATTGTAGATATCGGCCCAATGCCAATAATAGTGTTGTTGGATGTGATTTGCATTACTTCGCTACTGCGACTGCTATAGCCATCACATCAGACGTTACCTTGGGGCAATCAGATTGATTTTGTGAATCTATTTTCGTTTGGGAATAGATAATAGTAACCTTCTTCTTTAGTGTGTTTTCTTCTCTTTATTGTTGTTCGGTATCTAATCATCATCGTGACTGCTGGTTGCAGCCCTGCAGTTATTTGGGTCAAAGTCATTATTTTTTAATTTTTTTTCTTTTAAATATAAATTTGGTATTTTGTTTTCCTATCGGGAATGTTACCTATATAACTATCCATAAAAAAATCCAATTTAGGTTTGTATGGTGTTCTCAATAAGTGACTTAATGTGATGATCTCGGTCATTTGTGCAATTCTATGTGTTAATCCGAATTGGAATTCAAAAATAACAATAAAAGATGATGGTTTATTTATTTGGTGTTGTTATTTATCTGTGCAAAGCCATTGCGTGCAATTGTTTCATAGTTTAGCGCATCGGACAAATAATCTGTCGACAAATCGTTTTTAGTGGAGTTTTTTGTGATCAGGTATTCTTTGAACAATTCATAACTTTTTATTTCGCTTGCAAATGACTTTACGAAGTTTTCCTTAACTGAGTTATACTCTTCGGGTGCCTTTGTACTGTTAAATTCGTTTAGTTGGCTGATAAATCTTGGCAGAAAAGAGTCGGTTATATTCGCCATGGTGGTATTGGTGTAGTTTCCCTGATTCCATAAACCAATTTCATCCTGATACTGCCTGGTTAACTCAACTGATTTATCTGTCGTTGCTGTTAAATAGTTTGCGTACTCTGAGTTTTGTTGTTGGGTATTAGCAACAAATGGAGGTGCGGTGATACTAATAACAGTGATGATTATTACAACTGTGATTGCTGCCAACACCGAAAATGACATAATCCTGGAGTTCTTCACTATATCAGTAGCTTAAGGTGCATTTTTAAGTTTTATTTTGACTTTTAAGTTTTGTTTTTTAGTTGGTGTCTATAATTAAGAAAAACAATGTAAATGTATAACCGTGGAAATAGCCTAACACCATAGCCATGATATGCTTTTGTCCTTCATAACCCTGCCGGGTTATGAATTTTAAATTTAGGTTTGTGTATTCTTAGCATAAATGGATATATTCAATATTGGGTATGACACACGTTGCAAAAGTAATAGAAATAATAGGTTCATCAGATAAGAGTTGGGACGATGCAGCTCAGGTAGCGTTAAATGAAGCTACAAAAACAATCCATGGAATAACGGGAATAGAGGTAACCAACATGACGGCAAAAGTGGATCCTACTTCTGGAAAAATAACTGAATATCATACTATTGTAAAAATAGCTTTTCGAGTAGAGCATCCTCAATAGACTAGAAATAAAACAATTATTTTCCAATTTATTTTGAATTTATATGTTATCAATTATGTTATAGCAAAATCTTGACAATAGCCCAAATTGTTATAAAAACATGACATGTTTTTTTTTGGATATGTCGGATTATTTAATGGGATTTGGGTTTGGCAGGTAATAAGCGGGTTAACGTATCCCTTGGGTGGGTATGGGAGGGTGAAAAAACAATATATGCAGGCACATTGTTCTGGGATTTTCAAATAAGAAAATGATTATGGTTTTGCTGTTCCACCACCACCACCACCACTGGCTGTTTGGTCAGTGCTGATACTACCATTATTTGCTTGGCCTAGGTTAGCAGTATTGTTACATGAAATAGAACTATGTGGCAATAATTTGACATAACCCGAAACACATGATTGTGTAGATTGTTGACTTTGGCTTATAGCTGAATTTGCAGTGTTTGAACCACCCATTGCACCTGCTGCGCCTGTACCATTGCCACTTCCACCTGTACCTGTTCCACCACCACCTCCGGCTGTTTGACCTGTGCTGATGCCACCATTATTTGCTTGACCTGTGTTAGCAACTTTTTTACAGGCAGGAGCTGGAAGGGCACCAGAAGCACATTTTGCAGCTTTTGATTCTTTTGATATCTTATTAAAAGAAAATGGTTGAGCAGAGGCACTTTTGCTCATCGCTAAGGGTGCAAAAATCAATGAACCTGCAATAAAGATTGACAACAGTGCAAATATTTCCTTATTGTTCTCATTAATATGAAGACCCATTAATAGCACTATTGGATTAATACGTGATATTTACCTTTTGTAACAATCAATGGCTCTGTTCACATAACAAAAAACCCCTAGCTTGAAGATTAAAGAAACCTGTTTATGGCTAGGATCTAAAACAGAAAAATGGTAAAATGGTAAATGAACGCAAATATTTTAAATTTTATAACATGCAATTCTTTTCTAACTATTTTGTAATCCATTGATATGAAGCCAATTTGACAATCAACAAAGATGCAAAAAGTCTTGGCATGCCTTGGGCAAAGAGTACGGTTATGCCAAGGTTGTCAAAGTTGGAGACCGATCTTTCTAACGGGACAGGTAAACCATGACGAAAATTGAAATTTTGTTGGAATTGCAGATATGGATACTCAGATGTGCCAGGCATAATCCAA
>Ga0183260_10004453_pt1 | contig 11113 bp, 13 predicted proteins | sample AntDrymUQ4972206_2_FD_129768 | JGI IMG/M metagenome (GOLD analysis project Ga0183260, IMG submission 129768) | Polar desert sand microbial communities from Dry Valleys, Antarctica - metaG UQ497 (22.06) (version 2) (version 2) | ecosystem: Environmental > Terrestrial > Soil > Desert | place...
AGCCCGAGGTCGTCGCCGGCGCGCGAGTAGGCGCGCACGACGGCCGGCACGAGGTCGCGAACAGCAGCCACGCCGAGAAGTGTGACTGCCGGGCGGCGCGCGCGTTGCCTGGCCCGACGCGGTTCCCGTCTCACACCGGGGTCACACGGGGCGCGCATTCGTGACGCCAGCGGCACAACTGACCCGCGTAGCCATGCGGTTTCCGCGTAGCCATGCGATGCAAAGAGGCCCATACGGGATTCGAACTCCTTTGGCTAGCAGCGGTTGTCGAGACCGTGTTTGTTCGCCGGCAGAAGAGGCCTGGCGACCGATGTGCGCCACTGCGCGCGCCAACTGGGTGGCTCGCAGCAGCGTCGCAGGTGGGAGCCTCGCCGTCACCGGGTACCCCTGCGACGGCGTCCGCCTACCCGGAGCTTCGTCTGTGGGGAGCCTCCCTCGGCCAATGAGTGGCTCGTCGGTCGTCGCTACCTCTCGGCCGAGTCGCTGGCGCTCCTCCTCCTCGACGAGGACGAGCGCGAACTGCGCCGAGAGGAGAGGTCCCCGCCCTCCAGCCAGCCTGAGCCTCACGCCGACGAGCGAGGAGCGTTACACCACTTCAGACGACTTGACTGGAGGTGGCGGTGGCTTCACCTTGCGTCGCTCCTCTCCAGCGCTCAAACCGCCTCGTCCGACTCCGATCATCACTCCGTGATCGCGCTGGATAGGTTGCAGACATATGGCTGAACATCTTTCCTACTACGAGTACGACGAGAGTCGCGCGGTTTCGTGCGCCTGTGGCTGGCACGGCACCGCCGGTGAGGGTAGCCGCGAGTACTACGCAGAACTGTTCGACGTGTCGTGTCCGCGCTGCGACTCGATGCTGCTGATCGTTCCGAAGCCAACGGCAGAGGAGACGCGGAAGGCAGCCGCCGCCGGCGATCCGAGGGCGATCGAGAATCTCGCCTTCGTGGAGCGCGCTGAAGAATACAAAGCGAGATTCGACCGCGAGAGACTCACAAGTCCCGAGCAATTGCCGGAGCTAGAGAAACGTGAGCTTTTCTTCGTATGGGATCATGAGCGCGACCTCACGCTGATCACGGTTGACGACCATGTCATCTGGAGCGAGCCGCAGGTCTGGGAGGGCTGGTGGCGCTTCATCGAGGTCAAGGAGATCTTGAAGAAGCGGTACGCCCGAAGATTTCGATCGCTCATTCCGACCCCTAGGAGCGAGCTCTATCTCTACGGAGACATCCTCGGAAAACGCGATGAGATGTCGTTCGATTAGCCCGCGGCAGACGGCGCGGGGGCGTCGGCACCCCGGGTTTTCGTGTCGCCGAGCATCGCTGGTTCAAGAAGACCGGCATCGTCACAGGCGGCCGAACAGCTCGGCCCAGCCCGGTGGCTCGGCTGGATCGTCCGCGCCGCTGCGCGCGGCCTCGGTTGAGAAGAACTCCGGGCGGGGCAGACCGCCACCGGGGTAGGTCGAGCCGGTCGGCGTCCCAGCGAGCCGACCGTCGGACTGGGGACACGGTGCCGTCCGCGTGCTCGGCGCAGGCGTGCAGGAGCAGTCGAGCTGCGGCACAGCGATCCCGAGCAGCCTTTCCTAATGGAGCCGTCCGGCCAACGCGGCCGCCCGCCGACCGTGCTCCGGATCGTGCCCGTCGTCGAGGCGATCCTGTCGTGCAGGAGTGCGAAGAGGAGTACGACCCGGCTGTTCGCGTCGTCGACCGCCCCGCGAGCCAGAGCCGTTCGCCCGACCGTGCGCCGGTGCAGCTCGCCGTGGATGGGCGAACGGATCCCAATGCTCCGCGCCGGTTCGTGGATCGAGCGCGAACGGAGCAACGGGAACCTCCCGCTTCTCTCTCAGGCGCGCTGGCTCGGCCTCGCCATCCGCCCGCCGCGCTCGACGCCCGTGAAGGCGCAGAGCTGGAGCAGCTCGCCGTCGAGCTCGAGCCCGGAGCCGACGACGCGCTCGCCGCGGAGCCGAACGTCCTCGCCGAGGCCGGCCGAGGCCCGTCGTGCCCGGGTCGCCGTTCTGATCGACTTGACGAATCCCGCCAGTCGGTCTCCGTCCGAGGGCTTCGCGTCGAGCCGCTCGAGCGCGTCGAGCAGGTAGCCAGAGCGGAGCTTCGGGTAGAGGCGCGAGAAAGCCTCCGGTCGCGAGACGTAGTCGAAGCAAAGGTCGTCACCGAGTGCGAGTAGGGCGCCGCACTGGCCGGGCTGAAGTGGGAACGCCTGCTCGAGCTCGCGCACGCCGGTTTCTCTGGAGCGGAAGACGTCCGCCTGGGCTCCGGTCGGGGAGTGAACCCCCATCCTTGCCGACTTCGCTCGCACCTCCTCCCAGACCTCGCTCTGCGCGACGCCACGGGCGAGCGGCTCTGCGGAGAGCGTCTGCGCCTTCCGGCGCCGCAGCTCCGGATGCGCCGCATGCGGTGCGGCCGCGAAGCTCGCTGAGCGGCGGCTCCAACGTCCTTCCTCGACGCACGAGACCGGAATCGAGGTCGTGCTCCGCGCCGCGACGAGCACCGTGACATTCAGGATCCGGTTCTGCTTCGCGCCGAGCAGCTCCTCGCCGTCGTAGAGCAGGACGTTCGCGTCGGTCGGATTGCTGACGGTGAGCTCGGGCACGACGCCCGCTTCGCTCACCTCGTTGATTCGGAGGCCTAGCGGCAGCGCGTCCTCGAGGGTCGCGTACTCGGCGATCGGTGTGTCTCGTGGGAAGAGCGGCGCGATCACGATGCCGCGGTGCTCGACCGGCTCGCCCAACTGGATGGTCGTTTCGAACATTTGAGCTCCTTTCGTTTCCAGTAGTCGCGGGCGGCGCCGAGGTTTCTTACGAACTCGCTCGAAAGCCGAAAAAGCGCCGCGTAAGATCCGGGCATGCCGGAAGAGACTCTGTCTTCGATGCACGATGCGCGCGATGCCGAAGACAAGAGACTGCTGGAGGCGAAGGAGCACACCCGGCTCCTCGAGAACTACGTGTACCTCGTGCAGGAGTGGGTGGCGGTGCGCGTGCGCGACCGGCAGTCGGCGGACGAGGTCGTGCAGCGCGTCTTCCTGCGGCTGGCGAGCGAGCTCGCGGCGGGCAAGTCCTATCGCTGTCCCTACCGGGTTGTCGTCTGGAGCGTCGTGAAGTACACGGCCAGCGGTTACGAGTGGACGGTGAAGGAGGGCGTGACGCTGCCCGAGAGCTGGGACGCTCCTGGCCCGGATGAGTACGAGGCGTGGGAGGCCGAGCACGACCTCGGCACCTGGATCGCCGACCTCCCCGACCGCGACCGGGAGGTGCTCGACCTGCTGCACCGCGAGGGACTCTCGCCGCTGCAAGTGGCGGACCGGCTCGGGATCAGCCGCAACGCCGTCGACCAGGCCGCGCACCGAGGCCACCTGAAGGTGGCGGAGAAGATTCGTGCTGCATAAGGCTGTCGACGAGCTGTTCACCGATTACGCCGCTGCGCTGGCCCGCGGCGACCGGCCGCGTGCGCTCGACTATCTCGATCGGGCCGGGGCGGAGGCTGACGAGCTCGCAACGATGATCGAGCGCTTCCTCCAAGTCGCTCCACGGCCGGTCGCGACCGCGGAGGAGTCGGCGCTCCTGGCCGGCTGGCTCCAGCGCGAGCCGCCGCTGCTCACGCTCCGCGTCCAGCTCGGGCTGAAGCGAGCGTCGGTTGTCGACTCGCTGCTCGGCGCGCTCGGGCTCGAGCCGCGCAGCCGCGCCCGCCTCGCCGACGCCTATCACGAGCTCGAGAGCGGCAACCTCGACCCGGCCGGCGTCGACGAGAGCGTTTGGAGCGCGCTCGCGGAGATCCTGAAGGCGAACGTCCGCGAGCTCGCCGCCTGGCGGCCGCCTCCGCTCGCGGCGGCTCCGGCGTACCGGTTCCAATCGGTTGATTCGTCGCTCGAAAGCCCGCTTGTCATACGTCAAGATGAACGCGCAGAAAGGGACGAGGTCGACAGGCTCTTTCGCGCCGTCAACTGACCGGGAGACTCGAGAGGGCATGTCCGACAAGTACGACGAACCGCGCGCGCACGTCCTGCGCGAGCGCTACCACGCCGCCTTCGGCGGCGACGAGCTGCCCGTCCCGGTTGAGTCGATCGCCGAGGACCTGCTCGGCCTCGCCGTCGAGGCTCGCGAGCTCGACGTGAGCGGCATGCTCCTCCCGGCCGAGCGCCGGATCCTCGTCAACGCCGCCGAGCCAGAGCCGCGCCGCCGCTTCACCATCGCCCACGAGCTCGGCCACTGGATCTGCCAGTGCCTGGAGGGAACGGCGAAGCCGGTCTACTGCCGCGCCGAGGAGATCGGAGTGGATCCGGAGGCGAAAGCGCTGGAGCGCGAGGCGAATATCTTCGCCGCGAACCTCGTCATGCCCGAGGTGGCGGTCCGTAGCGCCGGCGGCGAGGACCACTTCGGTGTCAGCGAGGAGGCGTTCTCCTGGCGCCTCTACAACTTGGGACTTACCAAGGTCGCTCCCGATGGCCGGTAAGGCCAAACCGAAGCCGTACGAAGTCTTCGAGGCGAACATCGAGGATGCGGACCGGTTGATCGCCTTCGCCCGAACACTGACTAATGGCCGAAAGTACGGCATGAGGCGTGAACTCCGCGAATCGGTGGGCGACGCTCTAAAGATGCAGAAGAAGAAGTGGGATTCTCTCGACTGCGTCGAGTCCGATGACCTCTTCGTGGTCATCAAACCTGGGGGAGCGGTTGTCCGAGAGAACTTCACAGAACCACAGCTCCGTCCGCTTCTCCGGCAAGCGGTCGTAGCCACGTCGGCCGCGATCGAGTCGTACGTTGCCGAGAAAGCACGTGTGTACATCTCGGAAGCGCTCGAGACACGCCCCGAGCGATTCAAAGACGTGACGCTCTCACTCGACGTCGTGTTAGACATTGAGTCTCAGTACACACGCCGGCGCTGGGGTCATCGGGCGATCCTTGAGGGTTACATCGATGCCGAAGCGAGCGCGGATCCGGCAAAGATAGGCAAGATCTTCTCGACGGTCGGCGTGAAAGGTTTTTGGCCCAAAGTAGATGGGCACCGCCACAAGTCAAAGGGAACCTCTGAGCGCCAGCTTCGGGAAATCCGTGCGCGCCGGAACAAGATCGCGCATACGGGCGACCGGACACCAACCGGGCGCGCCACGCTGTCGCTTGACGTGGTCGAAGAGTTCGCCGCCAACGCTCGGAGCATCGTTGGAGCCCTTGAGGCTGTGCTCTAGGGTGCCCGCGGATGGCTAAGGCTGAGAGCTACCGGCACGAGGAGGAGGCGCTGCTGCGGCCCGACGTGGGGACGCAGGCGCAGTTCAGGAAGCGCAAGCCGCCGAAGACCTACCGATACGACTCGTCGCTCTCGCCCGCGCTCGACTGGGACGGGCAGAACCCCGCGCGCGAGCTCGGGGAGTGGTTGCTCGCGCAGATCGAGGAGGCGGCCGCGCTCGAGGCGCCGCACCGGTTCGACAAGCCGCGCCGCTTCGGCGACGTCGAGGTCTGCGGGCTCCAGGACGCCGTCGACGCGCTGAAGGCGCTCGGCCGACCGATCCTCGACTGGGCCGGCAAGGCCGAGCGGCTCTCGTTCGACGTGCCGACGCTGCCGCTCTTCGTCCACGAGCGGCTCTCGACGAAGGCGATCCTCGAGACGCTCGCCGGCCACGAGCGCGACCGGCAGCTGGAGATGCAGCTCTTCGCCGACCCGCAGCTCCCGCTCCACCAGCAGCTCGAGGCGTATGAGCACAAGGGCGGCTGGGTCAACCGGATGATCCTCGGTGACTCCCTTGTCGTCATGAACTCGCTACTCGAGTACGAGGGCCTTGGCAGTCAGGTGCAGATGGTTTACATCGACCCGCCCTACGGCGTGAAGTTCGGGTCGAACTTCCAGCCGTTCGTGCGCAAGCGCGACGTCAAGCATGGCGACGACGGGGATATGACGCGCGAGCCCGAGATGGTCAAGGCCTACCGCGACACCTGGGAACTTGGGCTCCACTCATACCTGACGTACCTGCGCGATCGGCTGCTTGTGGCGAGGGAGTTGCTCACGCCGTCGGGAAGCGTGTTCGTGCAGATCGGCGACGAGAACTTTCACCACGTCCGCGGTGTTCTGGATGAAGTGTTCGGTACTGAGAATTTCTGCGCTGTTATAGCCTTTCAAACGACCACAGGCCTCGGCGCATCTCTGCTGCCCGGAACTTTTGATTTCCTTCTCTGGTACGCACGCGATCGGAACCACGTGGCATACAACCAGGTCTTTCGGCCGCGTTCAGTCGCGGATGATCAAAACCTTCGATGGGTAGAGCTGGCAGACGGAGTTCGTCGCAAGATGACGGCGGAAGAGGCCGTTGACCCCAAGAAGCTGCCACTTGGCGCGCGATCTTTTCGCCCGAATCCTCTCACATCCCAAGCGCCGAGTCCCACAGCCATCTTTGAATACACCTTCGAGGGACATGCGTTCAGGCCCAGGAGAGGCGCGTGGAAGACGACTCGCGAGGGGCTTGCGCGTCTGGAGAAGGCTGATCGCCTCGTAGCCCAAGGAAATACGCTCGGGTTTATCCGTTACCTCGACGACTTCCCTTACCGGCCCGCAAACAACGTCTGGGACGACACGCGACAAAGCGGTTTCGGGGCCGAAAAGGCTTACGCGGTCCAGACAAACCCTCGCGTCATTGAGCGGTGTCTTCTGATGACGACACAGCCGGGCGACCTCGTTCACGACCCGACCTGTGGCTCCGGCACCACCGCCTACGTCGCCGAGCAGTGGGGCCGCCGCTGGATCACCATCGACACGTCGCGCGTCCCGCTTGCGCTTGCGCGGCAGCGGCTCCTCACCGCCACATTCCCCTACTACGAGCTCCAGGACGGTGCTCGCGGTCCTGGCGGCGGCTTCGTCTACAGGCGCCGCCAGAACCAGAAAGGCGAGGAGGTCGGCGGGATCGTCCCGCACGTGACGCTCAAGTCGATCGCAAACGACGAGCCGCCCGCCGAGGAGGTGCTCGTCGACCGGCCGGAGGTCGACAAGAAGATCACACGTGTCAGCGGCCCGTTCGTCGTCGAGGCGACGATCCCGACGCCGGTTGACATCGACGGCGACGGCGAGGAGGACTCTGGTGTGGTCGACGACGCGGGCTACGTCGACCGCATGCTCGAGGCGCTGCGCCGGAACGCGACACTCCAGCTCGGCGGCAACAAGACGATCACGCTGAAGAGTGTCCGGCCGCCGGCGCAATCGTTGACGCTCTCCGCCGAGGCGCAGCTCGACCCCGACCTGCAGCCGGTGGCGATCGTGATCGGCCCCGAGAACGGCGCGATCGGCGAGAAGCTCGTCTACGAGGCCGCCCGCGAGGCGCACGCGCGTAGCTACGAGCAGCTGCTCGTGATCGGCTTCGCGATCGAGCCGAACGCACGTTCGATGGTCGACAAGACAGAACAGCTCGTCGGGATCCCGGCCACCTACGTCGCCGCCACGCCCGACCTCGTCATGGGCGACCTGCTGAAGACGATGCGATCGAGCCAGATCTTCTCCGTTACCGGCCTGCCGGACATCACGGTCCGCAAGGTCGACCCGGAGGAGAAGGGTGGGCCGCAGCGCTATGAGGTCGAGCTGCTCGGACTCGACACGTTCGATCCGACCACTTTCGAGGCGCAGCACTCGAGCGGCGACGATGTGCCGGCGTGGCTCCTCGACACAGCCTGGAACGGCCTCTCGTTCCACGTCTCGCAGGCGTTCTTCCCGCGCACGAGCGCGTGGGACAACCTGAGGAAGGCGCTGAAGACGGACTTCGAGGAGTCGGTTTGGGATCACCTCTCCGGCACCGTCAGCGCGCCGTTCACGGCCGGCGAAGTACGCGAGATCGCTGTCAAGGTGCTCGACGACCGCGGCAACGAGCTGCTCGTCGTCCGCTCGCTCGACGAAGCAACATGAGCGCCTATGAGGTCGAGCAGCCGATCCTCAACTCCCCGTTCGAGGAGCCTGCGGAGCACTGGCTGATCCAGGAGGGGCAGGCGCCGAGGCGCGAGTCTGCCAGGAGACAGGCGGGCTACTTCTACCGCGATCCGAAGGCGCCTCAGCCGGAGCCGGGCGAGCCTTCCAGAGGAGACTGGGAGGAGCTCGAGCTCGTCAACCTGATCCGCGACCGCGTCGCGCAATGGCGTGAAGCGGGCTATCCAGGTGCGACGCGGACGACGCTCGACCTGATCCGCCACTGGCGGCGGGAAGGTAGAGAGCAGCGGCTCTTTTTCGCGCAGATCGAGGCAGCCGAGGTGGTCATCTTCCTCAACGAGGCGCGCACCGATCTCCTTCAAGGCGTCGATGTGCCGCCCGAGGTCGTGCCCGAAAACGTTGATCCTTTCAAGCGTTACGGCTGCAAGATGGCGACGGGTTCCGGAAAGACGACGGTGATGGCGATGCTCGTCGCCTGGAGCATTCTCAACAAGGTCGCGGCGCGCGGGGCGCTCGTTGACTTACTTGTGTGACCACGATCCGTCAGGAACTCGTGACGTGCGCGCTCTGCGGGGAGCGGACGTCGGTCGCGCAGCTGAATAGCACGAGCAGCTTCGGCTCGCCCGACCTCGACCTCCGCCCGGCCGAACCGGCGCGGAGCTCGATCTTCGCTTGGGTGCAGCGCTGTGCGTCTTGTGGGTACTGCGCGCCGAGCATCGAGGAGGAAACGTCGTACAGGCAGGAGATCGTCGCGAGCGCTGCCTACAGGGCGCTCCTCGCAGACGCTGATTTGCCGGAGCTCGCGCGGTCGTTCCTCTGCTCGTCTTTGATCTTTGAGGAGTTCGACGAGGAGGCGTTTGCGGCTCGTAACGCGATCGAGGCTGCCTGGGTTTGTGACGACGAGAAGATGCCCGAGGGTGCCGTTCGCTGCCAGCTGCGGGCTCTCGAGCGGCTGCGCGAGTCCGAGGCAGACGGAGACGCACTCTGTGATGACCCGTACCTCGAGTATGCGGTGATCGTCGACCTCTTGCGTCGTGCCGGTCGCTTCGAGGATGCGGTCACGGAGGCCGACGCGGCTCTCGGCGAGGCGGACGGCGAGGTCACCGCCATGCTTGAGTTCTCACGCGCGCGTGCGCTGGCACGCTCGTGTCGACCGTCGGAACCCGCCGTCCGCCTAGCCAAATCCAGCGGCCGGCACCGCACCCTGTGAGGGGCGGAGGTGCGCGGTATGTGCGTGCGCTGCACGTCTGGCTCAGGTCGTGACAGCCTCCTTCTCGTCTTGCGCGCAGGTGACGCCCGCGAGGCTAGGAGCGCCTCGGCGCGCGGGCGCTCGCTGTCCGTCGGGACGGCTAGGCTGTGCTTGGGTCGCCGCTGGCATCGGCGTTCCTTCCGACAAGCGGCCGGGTGGATGCCCGGTCGCTGTCACCTTGAGAGGGATGCTCCCGGCCGAGCGACCTCAGCTCCAGCTCTGCCGCGTTCGCATGAACCTGACAACGTCGGCCGGGGCGAGCTTGCGCGGATCCAGAGGCTCGATCCCCGCCTCAACGTCCCCAGCCAGGGCACGAAGCGCGACGTAGCTGAGGGCTTGGCCGGACTGACCGACCCGCTCAAGGATCTGGTCCCGGCGGGCTTCGAGCCGGGTGCGGTTCAGACAGCACTCGAACTTGCGGCCTACGCGCGCGAGCATTCAACAGCGCCATGCTCGGCGGCGACCGCGATACCAGTCGTGTGGTCGCTCGCGCGCTTCCAGGCATTTCTGACCCGCCTGCTCGCCAGCTGTGGGAAAAGGAGCTCGGTGAGACCGGCCCGGCATTTCACGCGTTTGCGACCTTTCGCGACCTCGGTTTCGCGCGATCCCTCATGAAGACTGCACAAGTACTGCACGAAGAGGGCACAAGGAAGGGCAAGGTTGAGACGCTCCGCACCCAGCTCGGCGCATGGAGTTCGAGATGGCGCTGGGTTTCGCGAGCGGACGCCTACGACGCACACATCGACGCGCGCAACCGCAGCCGTCTCGAAGCGCGCCGGGACGAAATCCTGGAGCGTGTCGGCCACGGTGGCCAGCTGCTGTCCTACACCGCCCTACGGGCGCTCGCGGGAGACGCCAAGGAAGGAATCGCCCCGCTCGACCCGAGGAGCCTCGGCCCGTCCGACATTGTCCGCTTCGTGCGGGCGGCGGCGCAGCTCGAGCTGCAGTCGCTCGGTCAGGTTACCGACCTTAGGGGCGCGTTCCTGATTGCACCGGCGACGGTGACACGGATCGTGGGGGCGATCGCCGACGTGGCGCTCGACTTCATTCCGGAAGAGCGGCACGAAGCGTTCCTGCGAGCCGCGGCCGTCGCGGCGACAGGCAGCGAGCTCGCGTAGGCTCCGTGGCTCGACCGGGGAGCCGAGGTTGCTGGCGGCACAGCTCCGTGTCGGCTGAAGTTCAAGCCGAACGAAGGTCGGCCGACACATTGCCGATACCACCCGTAGCACGCCGCAGCCGCAACAACCGGCACGGAGCTCGTCTGAGCTGAAGCTACGCCCATCAGACGTCGCAAGCGGTTGCGTCGCGTGGGGGCAACGCGATGGAGCAGGTGCGAGCGCCTAAGCGCGATACCAGCTGCATGAGCGACCAACTGCAGCTGTTCACCCCGGCCGACGTCCCGTCCCCGGCCCCGTGGGTCACGACGACCGATGGACACAAAGTCTGCAATCTGTGCTGTCGCGAACGGACGCCGGAGGGGCACGACCCATGCATCGCCCGCACCCCCGGCGTCCTGTTCGCGTGCTGCGGCCATGGCGTGAGAGACGCCTACGTCGTGCTCACGCGCCGCGACGGCCCCCAGACCGAAACGGAGTACGAACGCCTCGCCTGCGACCGGCCCGGACTCGCCCACACGCTCCGTGGAGAGACGCTCCACGGCCGCGAGGCGACGACAACGTTGCGCGAGCTGCGCCGCGAGGGTGAGAACGAGTCCGGTCGATAGCAGCCCCATGAGCGTGCCTGAGATCACTCGGTTGCTGTCCCTGCGCGCCGCACGGGAGGCGTGCGGCGTCTCGCAGGCGACGTTCCACCGGTGGATCAAGGACTACGGACTCATGGTCATCCGCATCCACGGGCGCACCCTGATCGACCCCGCCGATCTGACGGCGTTCCTCGACGCCCACAAGAATCGGCGTGAGCGGCGGGGTCGATCAGGGTGCGCCCGTGGATGCGGATG